>Ga0075424_100001262_pt1 | contig 21964 bp, 16 predicted proteins | sample SoiMethybrSBSTD3_FD_75301 | JGI IMG/M metagenome (GOLD analysis project Ga0075424, IMG submission 75301) | Bulk soil microbial communities from a Populus tree surrounding site in Tennessee, USA - Soil MetaG P. TD hybrid SBSTD3 | ecosystem: Environmental > Terrestrial > Soil > Tree plantation... | reverse complement strand
CCGATGTCGTCGCCCCAGATGACTAGAATGTTGGGTTTCTTCTGTTCTTGCTGTGCCATACACCCTCCTGTTATCCCGATGAATGTGGCGCTATTCTTTTTGAAATTCTGCCTTCAGTTGAATTCCTCCCCCTCTCTAGTCGATTACGAAGACGGAAATGTTTCACGATCGTTAAGACCTGCACAGAGTTGCGTTGCTCGCTTGAATTGATTCACTTCATCTTCGATCTCCGGCGGTCGCCAGGACTTGACCAACAGTAGCTTCTTCGGTCACGAGGTGTTTCGAAAATCCGTAATGTCACTCAGAAACGCCTCAATTTACTTCCTGCGCCTTGTGACTTGCGTCGGCCGATCAGAGCGACAGATCCGACAGTATAGCTTCCATATACCCAACTCGATTGATGAGTCGGCCTTTATCAAAAGCCAAACACGCAGCATATTGGACTTTCGTCCAACAGCGGGGTCGCGAGTCTCTAAATTCAGGACTCTCGATCTTCGCAGTGGTCCCAACGAACCGCGCTACTTTTTGTTCAACAACAAAAACTCATGCGCATACTTGAATGCCGTTGATGCTCGGAGGACATGTTACCGTGCGCTTCGCCGAGCCCGGATCTGCGCGATGTGGCGGTCAGCCTTCGATTCCGCACAGCTCCACATCGTACGACTCAGGCAGTGTAGGAATTATTTGCCGCCGGGAGACACGAGTTGGTCGAGTACCTGATCCACACTGAAGCTGCCTGACTTCTGACTCGGCGGGAATTCCTTGAACGTTTGGAGAAACTGCCCAACGATCATCTGCGCCGGCACAAACGTCCAGAGCTTGTCGCCCCACCAGCGAAAATACATGTGCGACTCTTTAGGGAATCTCTCGAATGGGTCCTGCCGTAAATTGATGACCTGTGGCATGTTAAGCGGCTTGAGAGTCGCCTCCGCTAGATTTCCCTCCATAACCTTGAAATGAATTTTCCAGTCGTTCACTCGCAGAGCATTCAAGCTGGCATTGTCGTCGAAGTAGAAAATTTCGCGGCGCGGACCTTTTGCCGCTTCGCCCTTGAAGAACGGCAGGAAGTTGTATCCGTCCAGATGGTTCTTGAACACCTTCTCGCCGACCTTCAATCCTTTTTTTAGTTTTTCCTTAATGTCGGGGTCACCAGCGCCCGCGAGCAACGTGGGCATCCAATCTTCCTGAGACATGATGTCATTGATGATGGTGCCGGGCTTGATGACGCCGGGCCAACGGACGAGGCCGGGCACGCGCATGCCGCCTTCCCACGTAGTGCCTTTTTCCCCTTTGAAGGGGGTGTTGCCGCCGTCGGGCCAACTCATGATCTCAGCGCCGTTGTCAGAGGTGAACAGCACGATCGTGTTGTCGGCGATGCCAAGATCATCGATTTTTTTCAGCAACTCGCCCACGACGTGATCGAGTTCCATCATACCGTCCGCGTAAAGACCGTAGCCGCTCTTGTTTTCCCACTTTTCTGCGAGGCGCGTGAACACATGCATGCGCGTGGTGTTGTGCCACAGGAAGAACGGCTTTCCTGTCTTGACGGTCCGGTCCATGAAATCGAGCGAGCGGGCGAGCAACTCCTCCTCCGCCGTTTCCATCCGCTTGCGGCTAATTGGCCCCGTGTCTTTAATCGTCTGTTTGCCGACGCGACCGAAGCGCGGATCTTCCGTGGGATCATCTCTATCAGTCGCCTTACAATCGAGCAGTCCGCGCGGGCCAAAGGTATTCCTGAAGTTGGGGTATTCGGGCGGCTTTGGATAGTCCGGGTCCTCCGGCTCCTCCTCGGCATTTAAGTGATACAGGTTGCCGTAGAACTCGTCGAATCCGTGGACGGTGGGCAGATATTCATTGCGGTCACCCAAATGGTTCTTACCGATCTGCGCGGTCGCATAGCCAAGCGGCTTCAGCAAATCGGCGATGGTGGGATCGCTGTGCTGTAATCCCTGCTTCGCACCCGGCATTCCGACCTTGAGCAGGCCGGTCCGAAAAGGATGCTGCCCCGTGATGAAGGACGCTCGGCCTGCGGTGCATGATTGTTGCGCGTAGTAGTCGGTGAACAGCGCCCCTTCCTTTGCTATTCGGTCGATATTGGGCGTTTGTCCGCCCATCATGCCGCGGTGATATGCGCTGATGTTCCAGATGCCGATGTCATCAGACATGATGACGAGAATATTTGGTTTCTTTTGCTCTTGCTGTGCCATATTACCTCCTGATCCGTGGCGCTAAACGAGATTTGTGGCGAGTCTCAATTAACCAGAGCGATAGGTGACATTCCATCAGGAAAACGCTGATTTTGTCGTGCGAAACCCCCTACAACTTTGCTCATGGCGTCCCATCTGCACAGCGAGGGGCAGAGGGAACGAATAACACCGTATTTTCCATGCCTCGTAGTGCTGGATTGGCCGGAGCGAAACAAGCTATTGGTTGAGATGCCGCAATGCATTTCGCAACGGCATGTCGGAGGCTTTGATAATACCCTCCAGGGGTCGGTCCAACTCAAGCACGAGAAAGATGGATGCAGAGACCGCACAAGCGCCCAAAAAAAGAACTGCGAGAGCGGTGACATTGGATGGAGCAAATAGACCGAAGCTGACGAAGAGAAGAGTAAGCCAGAAAACGAGGATAAGAAGCAGCGGAAACGGAAGCGGGTTTTGCTCCTGTTCGATCAGTAGCCAGCGGGTTTGACTAATGTCGGCCAAAATTTGTTGGCCTGAGCTAAAACGTGGCGCTGGACATCACTTTTGGGCGTTAACTCAGCTAGCCTTTCCTGAACGAGTTCCACGCCGTTGGCACTTTCGACGGCGTTCAGAGCTGACGCGCCGGTTTTCTCGTTGGGCCACACTATTTCGATAATGCCAGCGACGTTGCGCTTCAGTTGTTCACGGGCGAGTTTTGTTTCCGGTCCATAGCGGGCCAAGGCACGGTCTAGAAGAATAATCTTGGCGCTGCTCTGCACAATCCCATTGTTCATAGTGTCGAAGGAGCTTTTTGCAGAACTGACGAGAAGACCCAGCACCAGCGCAGTGAGCGTGGCGATGGTGCCGGCGCTCAGTTTCACGACATCCTGTGTTTCCTTGCTGAGATGATGGCCGGGTAAGAGCCGTTGCAGACCCAGCCCTACCAAAGCGCCTGAGAAGATACATGCTGCACTCACTGAAGCGATGAATATCGAATTCATCTTTCGCAGCCGCGCTCGCTCAAATCACGTCTCACAGCTGTGCTCCCTTTGGATTAATTCATCTCACCTCGTCGACCTCGCCTGAGCGCCAACCGCGGCTGCAGCGGCCCGTCGTGGCGCAGAAGGACGAAGCAACTCTTGCTTGGCGGCGGCGTGGGCTCGATCTGCTCAGTCTGCGTGCATAAGTCTCAAGTCAACGATTGCCGCGCCCGCCATGAGCTTCTGAAGTTCGTGGCCGATCGAACGAAAAAATTTTGTTCCAATCCGACTTCATGCTCACCACGATCCAGTTCTTCGCCTTCGCCTCATCGAGCGCTTTGTCGAGGCGGCCGATCCGCGACTGACGGTCATAGGCGAACTCACGCTCGCTGTCGTCGTGATGAACAATCAACATCAGGCGCTGCCCATTACCGGCCGCGGTATATTGCAGCATCTGCAAATCGCCGTCAGAGTTTCCGAAGGCGGCGATCGGCCGCCGCGCAATGAATTTCTGGATACCCACCGGCTTTCCCGGGCCGTCGTCAACGTGGTCTATTTCTGCGAGACGCATCAGCGAAGGTTTGCCGTCGCGCATCTCATATTTGAGCTTGCCTGTGCTGCCCACGACCTGCTCGGGCGGAATGCCGTAAACTTTCTCCGTCCACGGCCGCATGAAGTCGACGCCGCCGCCCGAGACAATGAAAGTTTTGAAACCGTTGTCGCGCAGATAAGCGAGCAGCTCGACCATCGGCTGATAGATTATTTCGGTGTACGGCCGCTTGAATTTCGGATGGCGCGCCCTTGCGATCCAATCGCTTGCGATGCGATTGAACTCATCGGACGACATCCCCGTATGCGTCGCCATCACCAGTTGAAACGCGCCCTTCTCGCCTTGCGCTGCGAGAGCTTTGAAATCGCCCTCGAGCACCGCTTTGAATGGTTGCTTCTGTTTCCATTCAGGATATTTCGGCGCCAATTCTCTTACGCGGTCGAGGACAAAGGCCATTTGCACGTACATCGGTTGCTCGGCCCACAACGTGCCGTCGTTGTCAAAAGTTGCGATGCGTTCACCGGGCACCACAAAGTCAGGCGAGCCTGGCTTAGTCACGCGCACAACGAAATCAGTAATGGCCTTCTTTGCAGCGCCTTCGTTCCAAGACGGAAGGAGAGCCGGCTGAGCGAGCGCTCGTACTCCCGTGAAACCGAGCCAGAAAGCGACGAATATTCCAAGTGCCGAACTGCGAAAAAGAGTTTTTATTGAGGTAGAGATCATTGTTCAGCGAGCTTTCCGTCACCATTCCGTCAACCAAGACGGAGAGTGTGGATCAATACAGGAAAGAGAACCGGGACTGATTACAACTGTGTTATGAGTTGTTAGGCGACGAAAGAAATCGGTTCATTTCTCGTAGCAGGTCTTCACGGCCATTTCGTTCCCTGCGCTCACCGCCTTGAATTTCTCCCAGAACGCATCGTCGACTTTTTTCCACGTCGGACTTTGCCGCACTCCGCGATAGCGGCCCAGCGCGCCGGGACCGCCGTTGTACGCCGAATAAGTTGCCCGGGCCAGGTTCCCTTCCGGTTGCTTGTCTTCGTTTTTGCGAATGGCGTGTTTGATCAGATAGTAGGAGAGAATTTCCGCGCCGGCGTTGCCGTTATACTGAATATCGCCGTTCAGGCCTTTAAGATCGTAAATACTGCGCCAGGTGTTGCGATTGATCTGCATTAAACCGACATCTCCGGTGGTCGAAGCCATCGGCGTACCCTTCTTTATCCATTGGCGCCAGCAGCTTTCCTGCCAGGCCGCGGTGAAAACGATCTGACGGTAAAGCGGCTTGTGCTCATCGCTAATTTTGGTTTTAGACGCAGTCTTGTCGCTAACTTCGATCAGCATGTTCTTGACCGCCGTGAGGTAGCGCTCCAGATCCTTTGAGTCAGGCAACATTTGGTTGAGGTCGCTTGCTGCCGGCTCTGCAGCCAGTGCAGCAGCAGCAAGCCAAAAAGAAAAAACACTTGCGAGTTCTCGTTCGGGCAAGAAACGGTGATCCAACCGGCTCTGCCTGCCGATCGGCAGCGGTGCGCCGAATCCAAGCAGACTGCGCAGACCGGAATCGACACTGGTTGTGTATGCAAGGGGATCTGCCGTACTGCTTGGCGCGATGAGTTTAGCCATTCCTTTCAAAGCATCCGGAGTCACATTCAAGCCGGCACCTCCGGTTAAAGCGAGTTTGTCCGCCACGCCGATGAAGCTCGAATATAGACTAGCTGTTTGTTGCGGTAATGCCGGCAAGGCCTGATTCATAATTGGCGACAGCCTTTTCCAGCCGTTGACAAACAATTCCGGCACGGGATTGCCGCCTTTGCCGGGCGCGACGGCACTGGTGAGCTCGTAACGTGAATCCAAAAAAGCGTCGCCCAAGGGGTCCTTCAGATTCGCCGGTACGTCCTCAGCGAAACGCTTTACGACGAAGGTGAAAAATGAATCGAATTGCCGCCAGTCCGCCGACGGGCCGGTTAAACCAGAAGGCAGTCCCGGCACCTGTGGCAACTGTGGTAATTGAGGCAATTGAAAGGCTGCGGCCAGTTGGACTTCCTTTGTGTCGGAAGCGACTCCGTGTGCACCGGAGATGAAGAATCCGAGGAGAAGCACCGCTGCACGCAGCGTGTGGACGCACACTCGGGTGGATGGCGTGCGAAACTGAAATAGGCAGCGCCGGCTATTTAGATCTGACATCGAATTTCTCCAACGTCTCCGGAAAATTGATGAGTGCGTTTACTTCTTGGTCAGTTTATATCCGCGGCTATCGACAAAATTGAAAGTTTGAATCACCTGATTGGTCGGCTCGTATCCGCGATACGCAAAATAAGTCTGAATAATGGAACTCTTCCATTTCGGATGACCATTGGCCCTGAGATAATCGGCCGAATTCAAAATCGCCAGAACTAACTGTTGCATTTCCGCCGCGTACTTTTCATCTCGCCTGTCCAACCCCAGGATCGATGCCGGTACTGCATAAGTTTCGGTATCGGCTGCGGCCCAACCGTACTGAGACTTCCCGACGGTGGTTCGTAGGTAAATTTCCTCGAGCGCCGGATTAGCCGGAAGTCGAACCAAATGAACTTTGCTGTCCAGTTTCCCGATAAACGGCACCGGCGCGCCACCCACAAACATCACGGCATCGAGATTGCCTTGCTCCATCTTCTTCATGGCATCATCGAAGTTATCGAAAGAAACCTGCGCGTTAAGATCGTACACGCCTAATAGGACCGCGGCGGTGATCGCGGTGCCCCCGAACTCGGTTCCCACCGAGATGCGCTTTCCATCGAGCTGATAGAAAGTTTGGATGTCATTGTTGTTGGTGAGGACGTGTATTTCTTCGGGGTAGAGATTCATAATGACTTTGATGCTGTCAAACAAATCAAAATCTTTTTGCTTTTTGAGCACGTCGGTCACAAACCGCAGTGCATCGAGCTGGACGATCGCCAGATCCACTTTGCCGGCGCCGAGAAGTTGAATGTTTTCAATGGAGCCCTTGGTCGGCATGACTTGAATGTCGATCTGCTCCTTTCCCGCCACGTTCTTGATGTCCTGGGCGATCTGAAAATAGCTTCCATCGTTGGGACCCGTGGCGACGGTGAAGGCCCATGCTGCCTGGGCTAACAAGCACAAGATCAGCGCCAAAACGATCCTTTTCATAATGTTCCTCCTTACAAGTGACGGAATGCAGTTCGTTGAAACTAGCGGTCAGACGCCTTGGCACGCAGGCTTTGAGTGAGTTGATCCAAGGATGCTGTGCGAAGAATACGCGCGAACTGTGTCCGATAATTGCCTATGACGCTGACATCATCGATCACCGCGTCGTAGACCATCCACTCTCTCCCGGTGAGGTGGAGTTTGTAGCCGATTTTGATCGGCGCCCCTTGGCCGCCAATCACTCGCGTATCCACTTCAGCAGATTCGCCATTGACCCGATCATCGTCGTACACCACCTTTTCGCCTCGGTACGATCCGAGCGTGCTCATATATCCCTGTTCGACAAAATCAGTGAACACCGAGACAAATTCTTGCTGATTTCCGTTCAGATCGTTCCACCGATGGCCCAGCGACTGCTGAGCCATTGCCTCGAAATCGAACCGGGTCAGAAGAATCTCGCGGATTGACTTGCGGTTTTTAGCGATGTCCGCCCGACTATGAATCGTCTTCAGAACGCTGATGATACCGTCGATGGTACCTTGAAGTTGCTCTTTCGGACCTTCGGCAGCCGCACTCGAGGCAAAGACCAAGAGCGGCAATATAAGCAAGACGATAAATTTAACTGCCCGTAAGTGACTGAGATGGCTTCTTCCTATGGCAACGCTCATGACGAATTACCCCCGTTCTTCGTCGGTATGAGCGATGTTTATCAAACGGCTCGGGCACTCGCGTATTGGACTTTGGTCCAATACGACCGCCCCATCATCCGGAAGGTAGGCTAATTGTCACTCGTGCGCAGAGCCCCCTCCACCTCGGCATATCCATAGCAGGACGACATGGCGCCGAGGCGGATCGCTCGCCTGCCTCGAGATCGCTTAGCTCCGTGGTTGATCCCCGATCACCGGGGGTCGCATTGCTGCGACTTCTTCACCGAGCCAGGCGTAGGTCCATCCGGCGAGCACGGCGCCGACAATTGGCGCGACCCAGAAAAGCCAAAGTTGGGAAAGAGCCCAGCCTCCGACAAAAATTGCCGGCCCCGTGCTGCGCGCCGGATTAACTGAGGTATTCGTGACCGGAATGCTGATTAAATGGATGAGCGTCAATGCGAGACCGATAGCGATACCGGCAAATCCAACGGGCGCGCGTCCGTGAGTAGCTCCCAGAATAACGACGAGAAACATGTACGTCATCACAATCTCACATACGAGCGCGGCCAACAGAGAATAGCCACCCGGAGAATGAGCTTCATAGCCATTCGCGGCAAATCCGCTTTGAACGACATCAAACCCGGCTTTACCTGTGGCAATGAGATAGAGCACAAACGCGCCGACGATTGCGCCGAGGACTTGCGCTATAATGTACGGAATTAAATCGCCAGCGGGAAAACGCTTACCTGCCCACAAGCCGAACGAAACAGCCGGATTGAGATGACAACCCGAGATGTGGCCGACAGCATAGGCCATAGTGAGGACGGTCAGACCGAACGCTAGCGCAACGCCGTGAAATCCGATCCCGAGATTGGGAAATGCCGCTGCCAACACCGCACTCCCACAACCCCCGAGTACCAACCAAAGCGTTCCGATAAATTCTGCGATAAGTCGCTTAGACAATGGCATAAGATCCTCCCTTTGAAAATTTTCAGCTCCTGAAGCTCTGTCCACGCATTACGGCAAACCAACAGCGGTTCATTTTTTGGGGCTCGAGTCGCCGGTTCGTTTGAGTTCAGCCGAGTATGTGTAACCTCCGCTGTCCTTAGCGTCCACTTTGAGCATGCGGTCACTACTTGCTCGGTCTACATAAGGCTGCAGTGTCATCTGGCCGCCCTTTTCTGACTTGGCGCTAAGTTTGCCGTCCGTTAGAGATAGCTTTCCTTTTCCGGCGAACACGCCGACCGTACGATAGCTCGCGAATTCATATCCGCCGGTATCGGAAATGACGAGTGTCACCCAATCGTCGTCTGGTGTTCTGGGATTTCGAACCAATAATCCTTCCCATTTCCCGGCAACACTTTTGAAATCGGTTGCTGGAGATGGCTCCCACTGGCGAACTTCCTTTGAACCTATGGAGCTGCATGCGACCATCAGGGTTGCCGCAATAATAAGAGCCGGCATCTGTAACCCTATTTTGATCTTAGTCATTTCTTCCTCCAGTTCAGTATCAATTTAACTTCGAGCACCGAATCCCGTGTCTTAGCGCTTTTCTGCCACCTGTTTCCGCAGCGTCCTCCGTATAGAGCGATGCTTTGGATTGCCACAGGCGAAAGAGCGCGTTTGTCTCTACGCCCTCAATTTCTTTTGACTCACTCGTCCTAACACCAGATTGTAACAATCGTCGGCTAACTTTTTTCTAGTCGTCGAATTATCTTCGTATCGAGAACAGTCGACCTTCGGTTGGATCGTCACTCTCACCCTTACTTGCCGGAGCGCGAGAAGCTTCCAAAAATGCGGAAAAAAGTCCATATCGCCGTAGCAATAAATCAAGTCTCTGTTGGTTGGTGAAACGGGTTTTTCTTCGATGCTCTCGTACGTCAGCGTCACCGGGACAATAATCGCCCCGCTACGCACCGGCGCTGCCAACGGAGCAGTCTGAAACGGCAACATCCGTTCGCCGTTGGTTGCAGCCCCTTCGGGAAACAGCAATATATTGACTCCCTGTTTTAGTTTTCGACTGATCTCATTAACAGTGAGCGGAATAAGACCTCTTTTCTGACGATTAATAAAAACGGTTCCGCAAAGTGTCGTCCACCAACCCACGACCGGCCAGCTCTTCACTTCCCGCTTCGAGACAAAAATCACGGGAACAAGGCTTCCGAGAATAATGCCGTCGAGATAACCGAAATGGCGGCTGATAATTACGAAGGGGCCGCGCTTGAGGTCTGGAATCTCACCTTCCAGCGTCACTTTGATATTGAGAATCGCTCGCATTGACCGGGTAAAACCTTGTACCCAGCGGCTAATGATCTTCCACCGGTTAGGAACTCTTAGCACGCTGATGCACAGGTGAACGATGATCAAAAGCGCGAAGAAGAACAGCCACAGGGACAGAATACCGACTAACTTAATCCAGCGCATTACCGACCTCCTGTCGTTCATCCGTTTACGTCACCACGCGCCTTTTTTGTATTGGACCAAAGTCCAATGTCCGATTTGAGCTTCTGTTACGCGCGACAATTTTTCGCGCTGCATGAATGGCCTTATCGCATTCAGCCGCCCCGGTTTGTAGAGGTAGGCGGGCACATGGCGCGCTCAACCATATTTTCCAGGAAAGCGGGAGCAATGCGGGATCGATTCGGGTATGCAGCAGGATGTTAAATCTAGTGAAGCATGGCGCGTAGTATTCACCTGGTGAAGCGAACAGAATTTATAAAACCCGAACGGTAGCTCCGATATTTCTAACCGGCCCTCGATACCCGATCTTTATCAATCCTTCCTTCACCGCCAACCTGCTCGGTGATAAGGCGAGCGAGGATTTGGCCGCGGTCAGTCTCCAGGAACGACTTGCCTTCCAAACGCCCAAACAGATCAAGCAAAGGTGCGATCAGACCCGTCCAGCCCGTCTGATGGCTCGCCCCCAAACCAGCGCCGTTGTCACCGTGAAAATATTCGTAAAATAGAATCAAATCTCGCCAATGTGGATCTTCCTGAAATTTCGCCGTGCCACCGTAGACGGGTCTCCGCCCAGCCTGCCCTGAGCTAGTCGAAGGAGCCTGCCCTGAGCTAGTCGAAGGGCCACGCAAGAAGGTGGCTAACAGGCGATGGACAATCTCCTGCGAGACTTCGAAGAGCGTGATATAGCGGCCCGAACCAGTCGGACATTCAACTTTGAATTCATCCCCGTAGAATTGATACAGGTTCAAGAGGGCCCGCACAATCAGCGCATTGACCGGCATCCAAACAGGCCCACGCCAGTTAGAGTTGCCGCCGAACATCCCGGTATTCGATTCCGCCGGCAGGTATTGAACTTTGTATTCCTGTCCGCCGACGTGAAAAACAAACGGATGCTCCAGATGGTAACGCGACAGCGAACGAATGCCATGCGGCCCGAGAAACTCCTTCTCATCGAGCAGATAGGCAAGAACTCGCTTGAGCTTTTTTTTATTCAGGATCGAGAGCAGCCGCCGTCCTCTATATCCCACGAAACCTTCATCTGTCGGCGCTAGATGGGAAATCAACTCAGGATGACGTTTGCGGAATACCGCCACCATTTCCGCGAGCCTCGGATAGCGATCCGTGGTGTTCGCTTCGAATACTGTGGACGCGCACAGCGGCAACAGGCCCACCATCGACCGAACTTTTAAACGCATCGCCTGGCCGTTTGGTAGCCGCAGCAGATCGTAAAAGAAGCCGTCCTGCTCGTCCCACATCTCGTCCTGGTGCTCGCCGATCCGATCCATCGCATAGGCGATCCACATGAAATGCTGGACGAATTTGAAGGCGATCTCCTCGTACATAGAATCGTACTCGCAAAGGATCAGGGACATCTCCAACATGCATTGGCAATAAAATGCCATCCACGCTGTGCCGTCCGCCTGCTCCAGCGTGCCGCCCGTCGGAAGTTGCGCGCTGCGGTCGAACACACCAATATTATCCAATCCCAAAAATCCTCCGGCGAAGACGTTGCGGCCGGCGGGGTCTTTACGATTGACCCACCAGTTGAAGTTCAACATCAGCCCCTGAAATGAGCGTTCCAGAAACCGCAGGTCGGCGCGACCCAAGTGCTGCTCATACATGAACAGCCAGAGCGTCGCCCAGGCGTGCACCGGCGGATTGACATCGCTGAAGTTCCATTCATATGCCGGAATTTGCCCGTTCGGGTGAAAATAAAAATTGCGCAGCATCAAAAGGAGCTGTTCCTTGGCGAAATCGAAATCCACGAGCGAGAACGCGATCGTATGAAAGGCCAGGTCCCACGCCGCATACCATGGGTACTCCCATTTATCCGGCATGGAGATCACATCGCTGTTCAGCATGTGAAACCACTCCGTATTGCGCACATCGCGGCGGGCCGACTCGCTCAGCGGATGACTCTTATGATCGTCGAGCCACTGCTCGAGATCAAAATAGTAGTACTGTTTGGTCCACATCATGCCGGCCAGCGCCTGCCGGTGCACCCTGCGCTCGTCTTCGCTCAGCGCGCGGGGCGTAATCCGGTCGTAGAATTCGTCGGCATCGGCAATGCGGTTTTTGAACGTTGCATCGAAACCGGCCAAAGGATTTTTGCTGCCGCCGCCGCTCAGGCGAAGCCGAATTGTTTGGCTTCCGCCCGCGGGTACTTCCAGGCGATAATGGGCCGCCGCTTTGGTTCCGGTCTTCGCGGGATTCACAGCTTCGCCCCGTCCCGCGATGAGATATTCGTGGAAAGCATCCTTGACGTAGGGGCAAGCATTGGGCTGGCCCCATAGACGCCGTGCATTGCTCTCGTTTTCGGTAAAGAGCAACTCCGGCGCACCATCGCAATAGAGCCAGAATTCGCCCAGCTCATCATGTGACGCTTGAATTACATCAGGTCTGATTCCGCATAGCTGCGGCTTACGCAAGTCATCCTTACTCCAGCTCCAGGTATTGCGGAACCAGAGAGTCGGTAAGACACGGAGCCGCGCTGCTGCGGCCCCGCGATTGTGCACCGTGATACGAATGAGAATATCTTCGGGCTCCGCCTTGGCGTACTCGACAAACACATCGAAGTACCGGTCGTCGTTGAACACCCCTGTGTCGAGCAACTCGTACTCGGATTCCGTCCGTGAACGTCTCCGATTGGTCTCGACGAGATTCGAATACGGATACTCGCGCTGCGGGTACTTGTACAAAAATTTCATGTACGAGTGGGTCGGTGTGCTGTCGAGATAGAAATAGTACTCTTTGACATCCTCGCCGTGGTTTCCCTCACTGTTGGTGAGCCCGAAGAGGCGCTCTTTGAGAATCGGGTCACGTTCGTTCCACACCGTTAATGCAAAGCAGAGCCGCTGCTTCTCATCGCAGATTCCACCGAGGCCATCCTCGCCCCAGCGGTAAGCCCGCGAGCGTGCCTGATCATGGCTGAAATAATTCCAGGCATCGCCGTTTTCGCTGTAGTCTTCGCGCACCGTGCCCCACTGCCGCTCGCTCAAATAGGGACCCCATTTTTTCCATGGGATCCCCTTCTCCCGCGCTTCGTTTAAACGCTTTTGCTCAGTAACATCTGCTCGCTGCGCTTCCATAACATTTCCTCAGATCCTATTTGCTCTTTATATAAAAAGTCCGCCCCTCGTTGCTTTGCCGGATGTAGTCTTGGCATTGTGGTAATTTGGGTGATCAACTCGCTTTCGGGTTGTTCCAGCCGCCTATCGCATCGACTAGACGGTCGGCTTCGGCGGGGCCCCAACTCCCGGGTTCGTAACTGTAAAGCGGACCGGCGCCGGTCAATACCGGGTCGACGATACGCCAGGACTCTTCAACATAATCTTGGCGGGCAAAACGAGCGGAATCCCCTTCGATCGCGTCGTGCAAGAGTTCTCCATAGGCACCCAGCTCGGTGGGATCGGATGCCTCGCTGATCAGCAGCTCAACCGGTTCTCCCTCGAGCCGCTCGCCGGTCTTTTTCACCAAGGCGCCGATCGCGATCTGCAGATTCGGGGTGACGCGAAACCGCATATGATTGGATGGGAGGGCGAATTCTGAAAAAATTGCCGGCGGCTGGCGTAGTTTGACGATCACATCCGTCACCGTCACTGGAAGATTTTTCCCCGCCCGGATGAAAAACGGCACACCTTTCCAACGCCACGAATTGATTTCAAGTCTGAGCGCGACAAAAGTCTCGGTTTGCGAGTTCGGGTTGACACCCGGCTCGTCACGATAGCCGCGAAACTGACCACGCACAACATCCGCCGATTGTAAGGGTCGAATTCCTCTCAGCACTTTCGCCTTTTCGTCGCGCAACATTTCGACATCGAGTCCGGGCGGCGGCTCCATCGCGACGTTGGTCAGCACTTGCAGAAGATGGTTCTGCACCACGTCGCGCAGCGCGCCGGTGCCATCGTAAAATTGCCCGCGGCCTTCGATGCCGAAATTTTCCGCCATCGTGATTTGCACGCTCTCGACGAACTGGCGGTTCCACAACGGCTCGAGAAAGGAATTTGCGAAGCGGAAAAAGAGCAGATTTTGTACCGTGTTTTTGCCCAGATAGTGATCGATGCGAAACACATTTCCTTCGTCGAAAATGCGGTGCACGACGGAGTTTAACTCCTGCGCGGATGCGAGGTCGTGTCCGAACGGCTTTTCGATGATGACACGCGCCCCTTTGGCACAACCCGTTTCGCCAAGCTGGCGAATGACGGCCTCGAAAAGACTCGGTGGGATGGCAAGATAATGGGTCGGCCGTTTCGCGTCTCCGAGCTCTGCCCTGAGCTGGGCGAAAGTCGCTCCGTCATTGTAGTCACCGTCCACGTAATGAAGCAGTTCGGCGAGCCGCGCAAACGCAGTCGCATCGAACCCGCCATGTTCCGTAACGCTGTCCTTTGCTCGCGCGACCAATTGATCACGTGTCCAGCCGGACTTCGCAACGCCGATCACCGGAATATCGAGCCGGCCCGCTCGGATCATTGCCTGAAACGCAGGAAAAATTTTCTTATAGGCGAGATCGCCGCTGGCACCGAAAAATACCAGTGCATCGGCCTGTTTTTGGTTCATTTTTTTCCGCCTCGCTTTACACTGCTTGCGATTTGAAAATATTTCACGCAAGCGAAACTGATCTCTTCTCGCAGCGCATCTCAGCATTTATTTCATTTCGAACGCGTTTGCCAGCGTGGTGATTTGCACATCATTCCGGGCTCGGGGAAAGCACGCCGGCGTAGCGCAGGAATCGACGAATTCCGTAAGGTCCTACGGCATACGTGTGTATCCGTACGGGAGGTGTATCAGGTACGATGTTCCGTAGGGGCGTATGGCATACGCCCTGAAGTATTCCGAGCGGCGTATCGCATCCGCACTTGGAACTAGTCAGACATCAAAAAGATCAGCGGACGGACGTCTTGCTCCGGCGTCCAATTCCAGTAGCGTAGCAGGATCGTGTAAACAATCAGGCCCGTTTCACCCTCGCCGAAGAGGAGGTAGCGGATCGCTTGCCCCATGAGGTTACGCCGTGTAAGGCCGATGAAAATCGATATAGGGTCGATCGCCTCGCTGATATACGCGATGGTGTTGGCAATCGCGACGGCTCCAAAGACCTCACCGATATACTCTTCGCCGTCCTTTCTTAGGCTGATCTCGAGCGGAGAAGAAAACTCGCTGCGGTTGTCGAGCAGGTTCACATGAACGAACAGAAAAGGACCGCTGACGCCATAATACTTAGCGATCTCGTCGGTTTTCTTGCGGCGGGCTTCCGCTGACAAACTAGCAATGGGAATCATATGAACTTTTTTACCACGCAACTCCGGCCCGAGGCGCGAGCTCTCCGCATCGGTGAAATATCCCGCCGGAATGCGGAATTCCACCGACCGTATCGATCGGCTGAGGGCACACGTCAGGATCAGGAGCAGCGTAAAAATAGTGCCGATGATCAAGCCGTCCGGACGCTCCAGGCAATTGTCCGCCAGCGTATAGGCAAACACCAGCAACAGTAAGCCCATGTAAAAAGTCAAACCCCACCGCCGCTCGCGCCAAAGTGCGAGCGTGGTCGCGAAGGCGGCTGACAAAATGAGCACTAGGACACCCGTCGCATATGCGCCGCTCTGGGCCTCCACCGATGCGCGAAAGATAAGCGTGATGACGATGTCGATCGCGAACAATAAGAGAATGAGCGGTCGAGATAGCGCAGCCCAACGCGGGGCCATCCCGAACCGCGGTAGATAGCGCGGGATCAGGTGGAGAAGTCCCGCCATCGCCGATGCGCCGGCGAGGCCCAGAATGAGGATCGTCGACATGTCGTAAATCGTGCCGAAAGCACGGCCAAGATAGCGGTGCGCCAAAAACGCAATGGCGCGACCGCTCGCCTTACCTCCTTCTCGGTAATCCGCAGGATCGATCAGGAGCGTGGTGACAAAGCTCGAAAGAAGCAGCATTCCGCTCATGATGACGGCTGCGGTAATCAGAAGCTTTTTGGTATTGGCCACACGGCCCATCGGCACGCCGCCGGCGCGCGGGTTGTGTTCGCGATCTTCTTTGCCACCGTCAATCAATGGCATGACGGTGACGCCAGTCTCGAAACCGCTGAGTCCCAGGGCCAGTTTGGGAAAGACCAGCAAGGCACCGCCGATCAGCAGGGGAAAATTGCCTTGCGCCGTGAATGCGGAATGCCATCCGGCAATCACTTCCGGGTGCGCCATAATCTCCCAGGCGCCGCGCCCAAGCACGACAAGATTGAGCGCGAGATAAGGCAGAGCGGCCGCAGTCGCCAGGCCGATTGCCTCGCTGAACCCCTTCAAAAAAATAATCGCTAGCACGCTGAGGATCGCGAGCGTAACGAGGATTTGATGCTCTCCGAGTACGGGATGCAGAAACGGATTTTCAATCGCGTGCTTCGCTCCGTCGGCTGCCGAGAGCGTCATCGTGATCACGAAATCTGTGGACGCGAAACCGAGCAGCACCAGGATGAGCAGTTTGCCTTTCCAACCCTCGAGCAGGTTCTCGAGCATTGCGATGGAACCCTGCCCGGCGTAGCTTCGCCTTGCCACTTGCACGTACACGGGCACTGCACCGAAGAGCGTGACCGCAACGAGGATGACCGTGGCGATCGGCGCCACCGCGCCGGCCGCGAGCAGCGCGATACCCGGCTGATATCCGAGGGTTGAGAAGTAATCCACGCCCGTAAGCCAGATCACCTTCCACCAGGGATGGGTCGTGAGATGTTGGGAGCTCTCGTCGGCTACCGATTCACCGCGCGCGAGCCACTTCCCGATCGCGGAACGATATTCAAGCGACGGCTGGTCTAACTGTTCGCGAAACGGAATGCGTGTGTCCGTTCGCGACGCGGGCTCCGCATCCGGCAAGTTCATGAGCAGCTCTCAATTAGTGATCGCTGTGGAAGGTCGAGCGACTGGACGATCGTCGAATGCAATCGCAAACCACAAAAGTCTTGGCATTCCTCCAACTCCTGCTCACAATCGAAGAAATCGCACCGACGACTGATCGAGAGAACGACCGAGTTGGCATGCTCACTGTCGCTTGCCGATGCCGCTCCAGAAAAAATAGCAAGCATTAGGAGGCTGCTTCCAATGCGAACGAGAGACGATTCCACTCCCATGGCCGGTTGCTCCTCCTTTGCGACATGAACACGGAGACTTATCAAAACCCTCGAAAACTAATCAAGAAAAAAATCGTAGCTTGAGCTACGCAGTGGCCCAAGACACCTCAGCATAAATAAGGCTTTGCGGATTATGAAAATTTTTCAAAAATTTTTAAAGTCATCTTGTTTCGCTATTCCGCAGGTGTTGAAGTTGTGTTTGGTATAAGTTGAAACGGGGGGAACGATGACCAAAGAAAAACTCTTGGCTTGGATTGTTCTTGGTTTTTTCCTGAGCGGCTGCGCCGGCTGGTCCAGACGCGAAACCGTCACGGCGGCTGCCGCAGCCACTTGCGGCATCATAGGTGGGAATGTATCGGGCTGGGTCAACCACAATAATGGACACGGGCTAAACGAGGGTAAGGCGATTCCCGCTGGTGTTGTTGGAGGAGCTTTGCTTTGCGGCGGGCTAGCCTATCTACTGACGCCGGAACCGCCACCGCCTCCACCACCTCCTCCTCCACCTCCGCCGCCACCTCCTCCACCGACACCGAAGCCAAAACCGGCTCCTCCTCCGCCTCCCCCACCTCCACCGCCTCCTCCACCCGCGCCGAAGGTGGAACGAACAATTATTTTGGATGATGTCCTGTTCGACTTCGATAAAAGCAATATCAAGCCGCAGGCTGCAACGATACTGGATCGGTTAACCGCTTTTATGAGCGAGAACAAGGCCTCAAGAGTAAACCTCGCCGGGTATACGGATAATGTCGGAACCGAGGCTTATAACCAGTCGCTCTCCGAGCGACGCGTAAATTCCGTAAAGGACTATATTATCAAGAAGGGTGTCGATAGTAGCCGAGTTTCCGGACAGGGCTTTGGCGAATCCAAACCGATTGCCGATAACAAGACTGCAGACGGCCGCGCCAAGAACCGTAGGGTTGAAATTAAGGTGAATTAGGCTTCCTTAGGCAATTCCGATTTCGGGCGCTCGGCTGGGAAATCGAGTACGATTGCCCTCGGGCGCTCGTCGTTTTACTTTTCCCTCGTTTGCTTCCGTCCCACAATGTCAGCATGCACAGGATAGAAAGCGTTTCTTTCACTATTCTGAGTCGAGAGATTTCCCGGCGGTCTCGCCTATTTCATTAATAATTTCCTGGAGGCTCTCGACCTTCCCGACTCGTTGCATTCCCACCACTGAAGATTTCCCAATAGAGAACTCACGAGCGGCCTTTTTCATCCATCCAACTGCGCCAATGCTTTTGGATTCGCTCTTGCTTTTGGATTGTTCTGAATCGCGCCGTCTATCGCCTGATGGAACGTGACCAACAGCGACACGTCGCTGGCGATGATCTCGGCTAGCAATGGCGGTGCTGATCTGTGTCTCCCCGCCTTTGTCGGCCAGCACCCTCAACAAGATTATGAATCGCAATTCGATTCGAGCAACCAACGTGCGAATATCGCGGCTGCGGCAGAGCCGATGATCTGACCACCAATAAACATCGGAACGCTCTGCGGCGAGATTCCTGCAAACGTGTCCGTGGTAGCCCGCGCCAGCGTTACGGCGGGATTGGCGAACGAAGTTGAAGAAGTGAACCAATATGCGCTGGTGATAAACATAGCGACCGCGATCGGAATCGCGTCAGTCCTAAACTCCAATCCCAGCGAGATCACGAGCACGAGCCCGAAGGTCGCGATCAGTTCACCCAGACCTTCTCCTATTGTCGGTCGAACGTGAGCGGAAATCTGTACTATTGGCAAACCGAACATCGCATGGGCTGCGATGACTCCAGCAAAGGCACCTAGCAATTGCGCAACTATGTACACGATGCTGTGGTCCCAAGGAAGTCGCCCATGCCAGGCGCTCACTGCCGACACAGCCGGATTGAAGTGCGCACCGGAGACGGGCCCGAACATAATAATCAAAGCGTAGAGACCTGCTCCAGTCGCAATAGAATTGGCTAACAAGGCTACCGCCGCATTTCCCTGCGCGAGCCGGTCGCCCATGATGCCGGAGCCAACTATAATCGCCAACAGCATGGCTGTTCCGATTGCCTCCGCTGAAGCCGCCCGCGTAAGTGTCATTGCATACGGCCGATTTCTTGTAGCTTTTCTTTCAGCGCGAGATCACTGACTTTGTCGAAGGGAAGGTTTACAAAGAGTGAAATACGGCCGTAAAGCTCGGTATATGCTTTTAGGAATGTCTTTCGTTTGACATCATCGCTACCTTGAACCGCTGCGGGGTCAGTGACTCCCCAGTGTGCGGTCATCGGCTGGCCCGGCCAAACCGGACACGGTTCCGCTGCGGCCTGATCACAAACCGTGAACACAAAATGCATGAACGGAACGCCCGCTCGGGTAAACTCGCTCCAGTCTTTGCTGTGCAGTCCTTCGGTTGATAATCCGTTTTGCTCGATTAGCTCCAGTGCAAGAGGATTAACGGTTCCGGTCGGATGGCTTCCGGCGCTGAACGCTTTGAATTTGCCCTTTCCGAGCGCATTCAGAATCGCCTCCGCTATAATACTTCGTGCCGAGTTGCCGGTACACAGAAACAGAACATTGAACAGGGCGTCCTGAGTCATGTAGGCTCCTGACTAGCAGCAGGCGGTCGACTCTTCACATTCGTCTGTTGCTTCGCGGCTGGTGCACAACACTCCGATGCTTGTGGTGCTTCGACATGGCCGTACAACGGGATTGACTCGAGGGTATGGAGGTCTCCCACGCAATCCCTTGCGGGTCATTGACCCAATACTTGTCTGAACGCGCATAGCAGCATTCTGCGTTCGGCTGATCGAGGGCGGCGATCTCCGCTGATGCAACTTGTTGCCGAAGCTCCGTCAGCTCCTGTTGGGATTCGACTTGAACACCGAGATGATCAACACCGGATTTAGCGCCTCTTTTCGAGATAGCGAAATTGATTTTTGGATCATCAAGCATCCATTTGGCGTAGTCAGGTTTCAACACGCTCGGCTGTGTTCCGAACACGGTCGAGTAGAACCGGACATTAGCCTCGATATCATCAACAGCCACGTGTACGTGAAATCGTTCATAAGCGACTCCTTTTCAGTTTAGGTTTCGTAGTCTTTCGTGATGGGGCACAACAACGCCCGAGGGCCGTTTCGACCGCGGTGAGACAACCCTGGGGCATACCTTGACAGCAATTTTGCGTGAGAAAGGTCATGAGTTCCGCCATCCGCTCAAAATCGGCGGCGTAATAGATGAATTGCCTCTCTTGTCGTGACGAAATAAGTTGGGCATGGGAAAGTTCCTTCAGATGGAATGACAAGGTTGCGGCAGGGACTTTCAGGAGTTCTGCAATTCGCCCTGCCGATAGTCCCTCCGGTCCTGTTTCAACAAGTAAACGATAGATTGAAAGGCGGGTTTCCTGGGCGAGCGCAGCTAGGGCTGTCACGGCATTTCTTATTTCCATAGTTCGTCTATAATGGAAATATGAAAGCAATGTCAAGATTGGATAGCTCTGGGCTGTGCCAGTTTTGTGCTACTTCGATCGACAATGATCCGCAATCAAGAGCAGAATTTCTCCCTCCGCATCGATGCTCTCCACTCGGCCAGTCGATTCTTCGACGGTGACGGTTTTTACCTTCGTGATCTCCACGTCCTGGTCCAGAAGACCAGGGTAGGCGCCGCTGATTCAGACCAACCCGTCGAGGCGCAATTAGCCGGCGCTGACAAGATTACTGATGGAGTAGGTAAGCTTAGTATTTGAAGAGAAAGGGCGTGCAAAACAGGGTTGTTTAGATTTCGTATACAGACACTCTCCCACCGGTTTGTACTCGATGAAGCGGTGGGCGCAACCGATCTCCTGGCTAGTCGGAGATCACGAAGGACACGAGAACGAATGAAGGCAAGATACCTAAGAGGTGGCATCGGACTGTCCCACGGCGCAGAATTCAACCGGCCTGACTTCGCATTTTTGCTCCACTTGGCGGGACAAGCCATGAACTTTCGTGGTCACCCGTACCGGAGCACAGGAGGCGGGATAATACTGCGGCCGCCACGATTCCGGCTCGTGCATGATGATTACAATTTTTTGAAGTCTGTTGGGGTCGTTCGAGTGCCAATATACCTACCAAAAAACACCTTTCACTGAGACTTGGTTCTGCGCGAACTTAAAAATGAATCGCGGATGATAGGCAAAAAGTGGCGTAGATGACTGTTCTCTTTTTAGCCGCTCGTTACAAAGCTTCGAGCGCCAATCGCCTGGCGCACTTCGATCTCAAGGGCCATTCTTTCGTCGAAAGCATGTCGATTTGTCAGGCCAGTCAGGAAATCTCGATGAGCGTCGTTTTTCGCCTGGTGTCTTAACGTCTGTTCATGGTTTATAACTGTAAAAAAGCGAGCAGTGAAAATATGAAAGCAAACAGCGTTGGTGGTGACATTCTCAGCCGGTAACGGTAGGCTGCCGTCGAAGAACGAAGGCAAAAGCGAAGACCCAGCAGAAATCTTCTGTGCGCAGCGCCTTGGGCGCGACGACGTCCTTACCCAAATTCTGCACATTTTGCCACGCGCAATCGCCGACTCTGACGACTAGCGAACCCGCCGAGTCTAATAGGATTACATGACCGATCACCGTCTTATACAGGCAACTGCCCTGCTTTTCTGTTTGCGGTTTCTCATGGCTTATCTAATCGAACTCTCGCCGCAAGAAGCCTATTACTGGAATTACGCCACGCACCCCGCATTGAGCTATTTCGACCATCCGCCGATGATCGCGTGGGTTATAAAGACCGGTCATTTTTTGCTGGGTAAAAACGAACTCGGTGTCCGGATTGGTGGGTTGCTGTTGACCCTTCTCTCCACCTGGTTCCTCTTCCTGCTCGGTCGAGTTTGGTTTGGCCGAAGAGCGGGGCTGTGGGCGGCGCTCATTTTCCAATTGGTGCCGCTTTATTTCGTTTACG
>Ga0075424_100001259_pt1 | contig 21976 bp, 14 predicted proteins | sample SoiMethybrSBSTD3_FD_75301 | JGI IMG/M metagenome (GOLD analysis project Ga0075424, IMG submission 75301) | Bulk soil microbial communities from a Populus tree surrounding site in Tennessee, USA - Soil MetaG P. TD hybrid SBSTD3 | ecosystem: Environmental > Terrestrial > Soil > Tree plantation... | reverse complement strand
CTCCAGTTGCGTTCCAGTTGTCAGGCCGAGGATCGCAGGGCTCGTCGCTTGGAGTGCACCGAGCTCGGCGGCGCCGCTTCCTTTCACCGAAATTCACGCGCTGGCTAGGATGTGCGGTTGTATCCTCGGTCCGACCCGGGACGCGTTCGCCGACGCAATGGCGGACCGCGCCACCGGGCACAGGCATTCATCCTGGAGGCGCCTATGCAGTGCTCCGTGTCAACCGCTTGTCGCTCTGCCACCATTATCGCGGGACTCACCGTTGTAGTCGCCGCGTGCTCGGACAACAACCCGACCACCCCTACCCTGCCGTCCGCGTACGCGGAAACCAAGCTCGTGGGCGACGTTGCGTCGCTCGGTGCAACGACCGTCGATCCGAACCTGGTGAACCCGTGGGGACTCGCGTTCAGCTCGGGCGGAACGTTGTGGGTAAGTGACAACGGGACGCATCTCTCGACGCTGTACAACGCGACCGGCGGCAAGCTCGCCTTGGTCGTCGGGATCCCCAAGGCGGGCGGTTCGCCGGGCGGATTCCCGACCGGGCAGGTGTTCAACCCGACGACCGACTTTCTCATCAACGGTGGCGCCAAGGCCTCGTTCATTTTCGCCGGCGAGGACGGAACGATCTCGGGATGGAGCTCGGGCTCGAACGCAGTGGTCGTGGCGGATCGGTCGGCCAGCGACGCAGTGTACAAGGGTCTCGCGATGGCAACGAACGGCGGCGCGAACTTCCTGTACGCGACGAACTTCAAGAAGAACTCGGTCGACGTCTTCGACAAAACCTTCAAGTACGTCTCGTCGTTCACCGACAAGACTGTCCCGGCCGGCTACGCGCCGTTCGGGATTCACACGATCAACGGACAGCTCTGGGTCACGTTCGCGAAGCAGAAAGCGCCCGACAACGAGGACGATCAGGCGGGTGTAGGCAACGGCTTCGTGGACATCTTCAATGCGGACGGCACACTGGTGAAGCGCTTCGTATCCAAAGGCAGACTCAATTCGCCGTGGGCTGTCGTTATGGCGCCGGCAAGCTTCGGCAGTGCAGGCGGCAACATTCTGATCGGGAATTTCGGCGATGGACTCATTGGCGCGTACGACGCCACGTCGGGCGCGTTCCGCGGCTTCCTGCACGACTCGAAGAACGTCTCGCTCGCGATCGACGGCCTGTGGGACCTGGAGTTCGGCGTCGGCTCAGCTCCGGCGACGACGCTGTTCTTCACGGCGGGGCCAAGCGATGAGACGCATGGTCTGCTCGGCACCCTGACGGCTCAGTAGGGCGGTGACCTTTGGGCGGGCTCTCAGCCGTTGCGCGGATCGGTGTGTTGAAGCAACGTAGGCGTCGGCCGGCATGTACCGGCCGACGTCCTACGCCCACACCCGCGGTTCTCCAGTTGGATCCGACGTTCAAGCCGCTCATGGGGAATCCCCGGTTCCAGCAGCTGTTGCGTTAGGCGATCGACCGCGGTGCCCCACACGGGCCACGTCTATGTCGCCGTCTCGGGCTACGGGAAGCGCGTCGTCCCCGCCGCGGCTCCGTTCGAGTTCGCTCGCGCCGACGACGAGACGCTCATGGCCACCGCGACGTGGGGTGACTCACCACGGATCCGATGCATCGCGCCGGGCGCACCGACAGATCACAGTACGGCTGACCCGGTCGCGACCGTCGTCGACGGACCAGGTCGAGAGGAATGGTGGCTCGACATAGCGGGCGTGTATTCCCTGCCGCTCCCTCGAGGCTGGACAGCGATCGTGACTGGCGAAGTGTCTCCGGCCTTCTACTTCGTTCGAGAACCGGATCGCGCCATCTTCATCCAGACCGCTCGTAACCGGCCCGCCCTCGATAGCCTCGCGGCGCCCGGGCAGACGGTCGTCGCACGCGGCGATGACGAGGTCGCCGAATGGGTCGAGCTGTCGTACGTTCACGAGGGTCGCCTGTGGCGCCAGCGACACGAGCTCCTCCGCACACAGGTAGTCGCGATGAGTACGGGCCAGAGCCCGGCCGAAGACTTTGCTGAGGTCCGAGAGACACAGCAGGAGCTCACGCGCCGTGCCGTGTTCACATGATTGGTATCGCCTAACGGTTAGTGGCGGCTCTGGTGACGAACGTGGCGGAACTACCGTCTGGACGGAGTAACTGGGTGTTGCTCACGTCGTTACATTGGTGCAACGTACGCGCTCGCCCGGGCGAACCTGCCGACGCCCGACATCACACCTGTAGGTCCTCTCCTTGAGCGTGCATGCCCCAACAGCTCGGCCGATTACGTGACGGGTTAGCAGGGCGGTACGAGATTGAGCGAGAGATTGGTCGGGGCGGTATGGCCACCGTCTACCGCGCACGTGACATCCATCACGACCGCCCCGTCGCGCTCAAGGTCCTTCATCCGGAGCTGGCCGAGTCACTGGGCGCCGAGCGGTTCCAGCGCGAGATCCGGGTGGCGGCGAGCCTGCAGCACCCGCACATCCTGACGGTCTACGACTCGGGAAGCGTCGACGGCTACCTCTGGTTCACCATGCCGTTCGTGGAGGGCGAGGCGCTGCGGGACCGGCTCTCCCGCGAGCGGCAGTTGCCCGTCGCGGACGCAGTGCGCATCGCCCGCGAGGTGGCGCTCGCGCTCGATTACGCGCACCGGCACGGCGTCATTCACCGCGACATCAAACCCGAGAACATTCTGCTGATCGATGGCCAGGCCATCGTCGCCGACTTCGGGATCGCGCGAGCCCTGGGCGGCGCCAACGAGAACCTCACGAGCACCGGGACGGTCATCGGCACCCCGGCGTACATGAGTCCAGAGCAGGCCGCCGGTGACAAGGCCATCGACGGCCGCACGGACATCTATTCGTTGGGCTCCGTCCTCTACGAGATGCTGGCCGGCGAGCCGCCGTTCTCGGGTCCCACTGCCCAGGCGCTGATCGCGCGCGCGATGACCGAGTCACCGCGCCCGCTTCACACGGTGAGATCCACGATTTCCCGGCAGCTGTCCGGCGCGGTCGAGGAGGCGATGGCGAAAGCTCCGGCTGACCGCCCCGCGACCGCCGCCGACTTCGCACGCTTACTCGAGTCGACGGCCACTATGCCAGTCGCGGCAGCGGTCGCGTCGCCTCGGCGGCTGTCATGGTGGGCGGCCGTGGGCGTGGCGGTCGCGATCGTGGGAGTAGTCGGCGGTGCCCTTGGAGTCCTTTGGTCTCGAACTCATGCCGTCACCACGGGTGACCGCAAGATCGCCGTGCTTCCGTTCGAGAACGCCGGAAGCGCCGACGATGAGTACTTCGCCGACGGTATGACCGACGAGGTGCGAAGTCGACTCTCGAAGATTCACGGCCTCCGCGTCACAGCGCGCGCGAGCAGCTCGCAGTATCGGCGGTCGAAGAAGACGCCGCGCGAGATCGGGCGCGAGCTGGAAGTCCGGTATCTCGTCCAGGGGACCGTGCGGTGGAACAGAGTGAACGGCGTCAGTCGCGTGCGAGTCACGCCGGAGCTGATCGACGTCTCGAACGAGGAATCGCGGTGGAGTGAGCCGTACGACACCGTGATGTCGGACGTATTCGCCGTCCAGGCCAGTATCGCGTCAAAAGTCGCGGAGGCGCTGAATATAGCGCTCGCGCCGCCGGTCCAGGCGCAGTTGGCGGAGCGACCCACATCGAGTCTCGACGCGTACGATGAGTTCCTCAAGGGCGAGCAGATAACAAACTCGGTTGCCACCGGTGACGCAGTCGTCCTCACCAAGGGCCTCGAGCACTACGAGCGGGCTGTTGCGCTGGACAGCACGTTCGTTCGCGCATGGAGCGCGATCGCCCGCGCCGAGTCGTGGATGAATGGCAGCGGCCCCACGAAGGAGGGCGTCGAGCGCGCTCGCAACGCAGCGGAGCGTACGCTCCGACTTGCCCCAAACCGGTCGGAAGCACGTCTCGCCATGGGCTCCTACCTCCGTGACATCAAAGTCGATCTCGACGGCGCGCGTGACCAATTCCTCGCCGGGCTCGCGAGCGACTCGAACAACGTCGACCTGCTCGCGTCGCTCAGCACCGTGGAGCGTGCCCTCGGTAAGTTCGAGGATGCGTTATCCCACGCGAAGCAGGCCGCGCAGCTCGATCCGCGCTCGGTGGTGAGCGCGCGCCGTCTCGCCGGAGCCTATCACGACTTGAGACGATTCACGGAGGAATTGCCGGCGTGGGACCGGGCCCTGACTGTGGCGCCGGATAACCTCGCGCTGATTCAAGGAAAGGCGTTCGGCTACCTCTCGCTCGGTCAGCTCGACAGCGTACACACGTTGGTGAAGGCAAAGCTGGCGACCGTCGATACCACTGCATTGCTAGTGCGGTTCGCGCTGTACCAGGAGACGATGTGGACCTTGCCCCCTGAGCTCTGGCCCAAGATCCTGAAGCTCACGGTCAAGGACTTCGCCGGCGACAAGGGCCATTGGGGGCTCAAGCTCGGGCACACGTACCGGCTGCTCGGTGATTCGGCACACGCGCGGATGTTCGGGGACAGCGCCCGGATCGCGTTCGAGGCACAGCTCAGAGACTTTCCGGAGCGCGCACAGCTTCACGAGCTCGTGGGGCGAGCACTCGCGTTAGGTGGCCACAAGGCGGAAGCGGTCGCGGAGGCAGAGCGCTCGCTCGCGCTGCGCCAGACGACACTCGACGCGTCCCTCCGGCCCTATGTGCATTTCCAGGTCGCGCGGATCCTCATCCAGAGCGGGGAGTACGACAGAGCCCTCGATCTCATCGAGCCCCTGCTCACGACCCCCGCGTCGGACCTAACGCCAGCATACCTCCGGCTGGATCCCACGTTCAAGCCGCTGATGGGAAATCCCCGGTTTCAGCGTCTGTTGCGCTAGGGCGAAGGGCGCAGTATTCGCAGCGGCCCGGGCTACCTGCGAGCAACACCCTGCACGCCCTCCACTAGCCGTGGCGGCCAGCGCGGAGTTACTGTCACCGTCGCAGACCGCAGCCGCCCCGAGCTAGGGAGCTCTATGCTTGCTCGCCATGTCCCGGTCCTGGCGCTCGCAACGGTCCTAACGAGCGCTGCGTTACTTCCGCCGCTCCTCGCCGCGCAGGACTCGAGCGCACGGGCGCCCGTCCCCGCCACGCCGCGCACGCTCCGCTTCACGACCGATGAGGGAACATGGATGTCGCTCGACGTGTCGCCCGACGGGCGCACGATCGTCTTCGACCTCCTCGGCGACCTGTACACGCTGCCGATTGCCGGCGGAACCGCGACGCGGATCACCGACGGCCCGACATGGGACTCCCATCCCAGGTTCTCACCCGACGGCAAGCGCATCGTCTTCGTCAGCGATCGCACCGGAGCCGAGAACCTCTGGACCGCCGACGTCGACGGAAAGAATCCGCGAGCGATCACTCGTGGCGATCGCGCCTGGTACGTCGCGCCGGCGTGGACACCGGACGGCGCGGCGATCGTCGCCACACGGCGCAACGGCTTTCTCGTGAACGAGTCGGAGCTGTGGATGTATCCGGTCGACGGCGGGGCCGGCGTGAAGCTCACGGTACCCGGCCGGTTCGCGCATGGCGCCGCATTCGGGAATGACGATCGCCTGCTCTATTTCGCCGCCATCCCCGGAGCGGCGACGTTCCCAAGCCCACCAGCGACCCCAGGCATCATTCAGCATCAGCTGTTCATGCTGGATCGGACGACCGGCCGCGTTTCGCAACGCAGCGGGCATGTGGGCGGCGCAATCCGACCGACGTTGAGCCGAGATGGCCGCTGGCTGGCGTTCGTCGGAGGGAACGGAGAGAACGGTACGGCGATCATCCTCCGTGATCTCCTGAGCGGCGACGAGCGCGTGCTCGCCGAGCGGGCACTGTGGGCGGGAAGCGGGCGCACGAGCGACTACATGCCAGGGTCCGCCTTCACGCCCGATGGCCGCGCGCTCGTGACGTCGCTCGACGGCAAGCTCTGGTCGTTCGACGTGGCGACTGGGCGACGTTCGCCAATTCCCTTCTCCGCCCAGGTAGAGCAGCAGCTCGCGGAGCTCGTCCGAACCGAGCACCGCCTGGAGGACACCTCGCTGACCGTCCGCCAAATTCGCGATCCGCGCATCTCACCGGACAATCGCCGCGTGGTGTTCTCGGCCCTCGATCGATTGTGGATCGCCGATCTGCCCGAGGATGCCTCGGCGGCGAAGCGGGTGGTGCCGAAGCGCCTGACGACCAGCGACATGGGTGAGTTCTCCCCGAGCTGGGCGCCGGACGGACGCTCGATCGTGTACGTCACTTGGCGCGACTCGTTAGGTGGCGATCTGATGCGCGTCCGGCCCGTGGTCGGCAGCACGCCCGAGCGGGTCTCGCCCACCCGAGCGTTTTACGACAAACCGGTCTTCACGGCGGACGGCGCGCGAATCGTCGTCGAGCGCGGAACGCGCCAGACACGCTTCAACAACCGTGACGAGCAACTCCGCGCGCAATACCGCGACGTCGATCTCGTCTGGCTTCCGGCGGACTGCGGCGTAACGCGCCCGGCGTGCGCCGCACCGAAGCTCATCGCGCCGATCACCTTCCCGGGGAACTACGACGGCCTGCCGGGCGGCGCACAGTTCGTTTCCGGCGTGGACCGCGTGTACGCGTACGATGGCGTCGACGGGCTGATCTCGATGGCGTGGGACGGTTCCGATCGCCGGAGCCTGCTCAAAATGACCGGCTGGGCGTGGACGCGTGGGTCCGAGGAGTCGGCGGACGAGATCCTGGTTGCGCCTAACGGCAAGCGTGCGCTCGCGAACGTGCGAAGCAACCTCTATCTCGTCGATCTCATCCCGTCCGGCGGCGACGTGCCGGTCATCTCCACCACGAAGCTCGCGCAGTCGCCGTTGCCTACCGCTCGGATCACTGAGGTTGGCGGCAGCTTCCCGAGCTTCAGTACGGATGGGAGCCGGGCGGTGTGGTCGCTCGGACCATCGCTGTTCATCCGCGATCTGGGCCAACGCACGACGGCGCGGTACGACATCGCGCTCACGGTGCCCAGGGACCGCCCGCGCGGCGCCGTCGTGCTGCGCAACGCGCGGGTCGTGACGATGAAGGCGAACGAGATCATCGAGGGCGGCGACGTCCTCGTCGTGGACGACCGCATCGCCGCGGTGGGACCGAGCGGGACGCTGAACGTGCCAGCAGGCACGCGCAGCATCGACGCGAGTGGCAAGACAATTCTCCCCGGGTACGTGGACATCCACGCGCACATGTGGACGTCATGGGGCGTGCATCGCAACCAACCGTGGGAGTATCTCGCCAATCTCGCGTACGGCGTGACGACGACACGCGACCCGCAGACCATGTCCACCGACGTGCTGACGCTCGGTGACATGGTGGACGCGGGGATGATGGTCGGCCCGCGCATCCTCAGCACCGCGCGCGGCATCTTCCCCGGAGACGACATCTCGAGCTACACCGACGCCCGCAACATCGTGCGTCGTTATGCGGAGTTCTACAACACGGGCATGATCAAGCAGTACCAGACCGGCGACCGAAAGCATCGCCAGTGGATCAACATGGCGGCGAAGGAGTTCGGTCTGAACACGACGACCGAAGCCGGCGATTTCCGCATGACCATGACGCTCGCGCTCGACGGCTACTCCGGCACCGAGCATACGATCATCCCGTTTCCGCTTTACACGGATGTCGCGAAGCTGCTGGCGGCGAGCGGCATCACCTACACGCCCACGCTGATCGTCACAGCTGATCTCGAGGGATACTTCAACACCCGCACGAACCCGTACGCGGATTCGGTGCTCACGCGGTTCACACCGCGCTGGGAGCTCGATGACCGGCTTCAGCGGGCGACGAGCTGGATGCGCGACAGTCAGCTGAGGTTCCCGCGCGCAGCCGAGTCGTTGACGAGACTCGTGCGTGAAGGCGCGCACGTCGGTCTGGGCTCACACGGAAACCGGCAGGGACTCGGTGTGCACTGGGAGCTCTGGGGCTACGCCATGGGCGGTATGCCGAGCCACGACATCCTCCGCGCCGCCACGATCGTCTCCGCGGAGGCGATCGGCGTCACTGCCGACGTCGGGTCGATCGAGGTCGGGAAAAAGGCCGATCTGCAGGTGCTCGATCGCGACCCGCTGGCGGACATCCGGAACACGACGAGCATTCGGTGGGTGATGAAGAACGGCCGGCTGTACGAGGCGGGGACGCTGAACGAGATTTGGCCACGCCAGAAGCCGCTCGGGCGTCTCTGGTGGGAGAACCCTTCCGCGAATCCGTAATGACCACATCGATCCGTCACTTCGTCGCCGGCTCACTTCTCCTGCCCGTCACCCTCGCGGGACAGGCCAAACCCGACCCCCGCATCGCCCGACTCAAGACCGAGCTCGCCACCGCCATCGACGCCAAGGCCAAGATGGCCCAGCAGATGGTCGATCAGGTCTTCTCCTTCGGCGAGCTCGGGATGCAGGAGATCGAGACGTCCAAGTACCTGACCGGCATCCTCGAGCAGAACGGCTTCAAGGTCGACCGCGGTGTTGCCGGCATCCCGACGGCGTGGGTAGCGAAATGGGGCAGCGGCTCACCGGTCATCGCGTTAGGCTCTGACATCGACGGCATCCCGCAGTCCAGCCAGAAGCCCGGCGTCGCTGGTCGCGCCAGAGTGATCTTTGGCGCCCCCGCGCACGGCGAGGGACACAACAGCGGCGTCCCGCTCAACATCATCGCGGCGCTCGCTGTGAAGGACATCATGACGCGCGAGAAGATTCCCGGCACCATCATGCTCTGGCCCGGCGTCGCGGAAGAGCAGCTGGCGAGCAAGGCGTTTCTCGTACGTGCGGGCGTCTTCAACGGAGTCGACGCGAACCTCTTCGCCCACGTGAGCAGTGAGTTCGGGATCTCGTACGGTGACGAGTCGGCGCTCTCGCTCATCTCGGCGATTTTCAAGTTCTCGGGGCAGGCCGCACACGCGGCGGGCGCGCCGTGGCGCGGCAAGAGCGCGCTCGACGCCGTCATGAACATGGCGAACGCGTGGGAATACCATCGCGAGCACATGGAGCTCGCCCAGCGCTCGCACTATGTGATCACCGACGGCGGCGACCAGCCTAACGTCGTACCTGCGACCGCGGCCATCTGGTTCTACTTCCGCGAGCGCGACTACGACCGCGTCACGAAGATGTTCGAGGACGCGAAGCAGATCGCGCGCGCCGCCGCCCAGGCAACGTTTACCACGCTCGACACTGTCCAAGTCATCGGCTCGGCGTGGCGCCCGCACTTCAACAAGCCCATTGCCGAAGCCATGCACGCGAACGCCGTGCGCGTGGGCATGCCCAAGTGGGACGACAAGGACGTCGCGATGGCCAAGGGAGTACAGCGCATGATGGGGCAGCCCGACAGCGGCCTGTCGACGAAAGTGCCGCCGCTCCGTACCCCGGAGGAGGCCGCGAAGGCGAGCGCGGGCACGGGCAGCGACGACATCGGGGACGTCACCTGGACGCTGCCGTCGGTGACGCTCTACTTCCCGTCGAACATCCCGGGCACGCCCGGCCACAACTGGGCGGACGCGATCGCCATGGCCACGCCGATCGCGCACAAGGGCGTGGTCGCTGGTGCGAAGGTCCAGGCGATGACGCTGCTCGACCTCATAATGCAGCCGAGGCTCGTGGCCGATGCGAAGCGCTACTTCAGCGAAGTGCAAACAAAGACGATCAAGTACAAGCCGCTCATGGCGCCGAGCGATCAACCCGCCACATGGTTGAATGCGGAGAAGATGGCGCGGTACCGCGACGAGATGCGGAAGTACTACTACGATCCGACGAAGTACGCGACGTATCTCGAGCAGCTGGGCATCACCTATCCGACGATTCCGCCGGTGCCGTGACACCGTTGTCATCCTGAGCGAAGCGAAGGATCGCGATCGTCCCGAAAGAGAGGCCACTCTACCAGGAGGATCGCGATCTCTCGCTACGCTCGGGATGACTACCGAGACTGACGGCTCGGGATGACGAAGGAGATCATATGTCGTTCATGAGAGACTTGGGGTTTGCCGTTCGGACACTGCGCAAGAACGCGGCGTTCTCGCTCACGGCCATCGTCACGCTCGCGTTAGGTATCGGCGCGACGACTGCGATCTTCAGCGTCGTCAACGCCGTCCTGCTGCGACCGCTCCCGTACGACCACCCCGAGCGCCTCACGATCATCTGGGGCGAGCTTCGGCAGCGCCAGGTGTACGACTGGCTCTTCGCGCCGGGCGATCTCAAGGACCTCATGGACCAGGCGACGCTGTTCGACGGGATCGCCGCGGTCCGCACGGGCACCGCCCCGCTCATCGCGGACGGGGCACCGCCGCAGCAGGTCAAGACCGCCTTCGTCACGCCCAACATCTTCGACGTCCTCGGCGTCAAGGTCGCTCGCGGGCGTGCGTTCACCCCCGAAGATGGTCGCGTGCAGCCACCGCCTCCGCCGTCGCCCGATGGCGCGGCGCCCGCCGGTCCCCCGCCGCAGCGACTGCCCCAGATCGCCGTCCTGAGCGACGGATTCTGGCGCCGTCAGTACGGCGCCGACCCGTCGATCATCGGCAAGGACATCCAGGTCGGCTTCGGCCCCGTGCACGTGGTCGGTGTTCTCGCGCCCGGCGTCGAGCTCCTCTTCCCGCCGAAGTCCAGCGTCGAGCGTCTTCCCGACGTCTGGCTCTCCGCGCGCATCAACTACGCGGCGGACGTCACACGCAACAACGTGTGCTGCTTCGTGGTCGCCCGCATGAAGCCGACGACGACACTCACGGCCGCCTTCCAGCAAGTCGAGCGCATCGCGGCGGATCTCCGCTCGCGCTACCCCATGAAGAAGTCGGTGGACCTGCACTTCCGCACGGAGTCGATGAAGGAGAACGTCGTCGCCACCGTGAAGCCGACGATCCGCGCGCTCATGGGCGCCGTGTTCTTCGTGCTGCTCATCGCCTGCGCGAACGTCGCGAACCTGCTCCTGGTCCGCGTCTCCGCGCGCGACCGCGAGCTCGCGGTGCGGTCGGCGTTAGGCGGATCGCAGTGGGCCCTCGTCCGGCAGCTCCTCGCCGAGAGCCTCGTGCTCGCCGGGGCCGGCGGCCTCCTCGGTCTCGGTCTCGCGTACACCGGCATCCGCATCCTGCCCACGCTCGCGCCGGCGGACCTGCCGCGGATGACGAACGTATCGATTGACCCCGTCGTCCTCGGATTCGCCATCGCTGCTTGCGTCGTGTCGGCGATCGTGTTCGGCCTTGTGCCGGCCGTTCGCGCGTCGCGACCGAACCTCATCGACTCGCTGCGTGCCGGCGGCCGCGGCTCGATCGGCGGCCACAGCACGCTCCTGCGCAAGTCGGTCGTGATGGCGGAGGTCGCACTATCGTTCGTGTTGCTGATCGGATGCGGGCTCATGATCCGCAGCGCGATCGCCCTGCAGCGAGTGAACCCGGGTTTCGACGCGAACGGCCTTTTGACGATGCGCCTTGGGAATCTCCGTTTTCGCTCCGACACCGAGGCGATGGCGAAATACGCGACGATCAAGGAGCGACTCGCCGCCGTGCCCGGAGTGAAGGAGGTTACGGCGACTGCCGTGCTGCCGCTCGAGAATCTTCCGAACAACGGCCGCTGGGGAACGAGCGCCGCCCTCGGCGACCCGACGAAGTTCCGCCAGGGCCAGTTCCACATTGTGATGCCTGGGTACTTCGAAGCACTGCGTGGTCGGCTCATCGCCGGGCGCACGTTCGGCCCACAGGACGACGTGCCTAACGCCAAGACGATCATCATCGACGACCGCGTCGCGGCGATGGCGTTCCCCAACGAGTCGCCCATCGGGAAGCACCTCCTCGCCCGCATCGCCACGCCGGAGCCCGAGACGTTCGAGGTCGTCGGCGTGATCGCCCATCAGCGCCACACGACGCTCGTCGGCGACGAGAAGGAGTCCATCTACTTCAGCAACGGCGCCCAGCGCGGCAATGGCGCCGGCGCATGGATCGTCCGCACCAGCGACGACCCCGCCAAGCTCGAGGGGCCGGTCCGATCGGCGCTCATGCAGCTCGACCCGCAGCTGCTGATCACGGACATGAAACCGCTGACGGCGTATCTCGATCGAGCGATGGCACCGACGCGGTTCGCGCTCGCACTCATCGCGCTCTTTGCCGCGCTGGCGGCGACACTGGCCGCAATCGGTCTGTACGGCGTGCTTTCGAGCCTCGTCAGGCAGCGCGGAACGGAGATCGGCGTCCGGATGGCGTTCGGAGCCCAGCCCTCGGGCATCTTCCGCATGATCGTCGGTCAGGGACTGAAGCTGAGCGCGATCGGCGTCGGCATCGGGCTCGTCGCGGCGTTCCTGCTCACCAGGGCGATGACGAAGATCCTCGTCGACGTGACCCCGACCGATCCGCTGACATTCGTGACGATGGTCCTCGTGTTCGTCGTGATCGCGGGGCTCGCGTGCTGGATTCCGGCGCGTCGCGCCGCGAGTGTACAGCCGAACGTCGCACTGCGCGAGGGGTGACACCTGAGATCATGCAACTTGTCTGGCCAGCCGCGGAGTACCTGGCGAGCTACGTCGAGGCGCTGAAGCAGGGCTGGTCGCCTAACAATCTCCGACCGCAGGCCGCAGGCGAGGAGTTGGACGAGATCGATCGGGACGCGTCAGGATACCTGGCGCGTCAGATCGATCGAGAGGGCAAGGGTCCGCCGGTGATACTTCCCGACGGGTCCACGGTGAAGCGCTTGCCGGGGTATCGGCGCTGGATGTGGGACGGCGAGTTCTGCGGGAGCATCGGGTTCCGTTGGCAGCCCGGCAGCAACGACCTGCCTGCGCACGTGCTCGGCCATATCGGCTACGCGGTGGTGCCGTGGAAGCAACAACGCGGGTACGCGACCAGGGCGCTCGCCCTCCTGCTCGACGACGTTAGGCGGGACCAGCTCCGCCTGACCTACGTCGAGCTCACTACCGAGCCGGAGAACGTGGCATCGCAGCGCGTGATCCTGGCGAACGGTGGTCAGCTCGTGGAGCAGTTCTCCAAGCCGGTCGAGTATGGTGGTTCGGCCGGCCTCCGATATCGCATCTACCTGGACCCAAACCGTTGACGGCACGACTGGGTTCTTCCGGCGCGCTGTACCGTGTATCAGACTTACAGCGTCTCAGCGCACTCGGCTCGGACCCCGACGACTCATGGCCCCCATCGCCGACGCCCCACGCTCCGCGCGACGCCGTGCCCTCCGCGGTGCAATATGCTGTGCCGCTGCTCTTGCCACCGGTTGCTATCACTACGCCCCGATTCCCGTCGCGGCGCTCGGGCCCGGCATGACGGTGAAGCTGGAGCTTTCCGCCGTCGCCGTCGATCGAATCCGACAGGGGCCAGACTCACTCGCGAAGCTCGTCGATGGATTCACCGTGAGCGGAACGGTGTCGCAGCTCCGCGGCGACAGCCTCGTACTGTCCGTGCCCACAAGCTATATGGAAGCGAACGTCCGCCTGCGAACACAGATGCACGACCTGTCGCTTCTTCGTTCGGACGTGCAGCGCGTGACATCGCGGCAGCTCGATCGGGCGCGCACGACGTGGACGGGCGTGGCGTTCGGCGCGCTCGCCGCCGGCGGCGTCGCATACGTGCTGAGTCACGGCGGAGACGCGAGCGGCTCCAACAACAAGCCCGTCGACCCGTCGGAGATTCGCCTCATTCCGATCCCGTAACGAGGCGGGCTCGGTTCAAACATCCGACGGCTAGCGGCTCGTACCGCTAGCCGTCGTCACAAATGCCCCTGGCTAGAAGTTCGGGTTCGTTTCCTTCTCCGACAGCGGGGTGGCGAAGCAGAGGTTGCGCCCGGTCATGTCGTCGGACGTGCCCGGACGATTGAGCGCCGCCCAGCGACGGAAATCGCCCAATCGGCGGCCCTCGAGCCACAGCTCGATGCCACGCTCGCGCTTGAGCGCCGTCCATGCCTCGGTTGCGTTGGCTGCGCTCCACGGAGTGAGACTGAGAGAAACGCGATGGGCGTTCACGAGCGTCATGGCGCCGGTAACGTCACCGGCAACGAGCTTCGCCTCCGCTTCGATCAGCCGCATCTCCCAGCCCGTCACGAGATTGATCGGCGATGTCTGACCGCTGTACTTCGTCTGGAAGTACCAGCGCACACGACCGAGGTTGCCCACGGCGGCGTCGCCCACCAGGACCGTCGCGCTGCTGTCGAACGGCACGCGCGGATCTCGTGTCGTCTTGCGGTAGCTGTCGTAGAACGTGTTCCACACGGTGTGCGCGCGATACGGCTGGTTTGCCGACGCCCAATACACCCGGTTGTACTGATCGAGGTCGGTGGTGAAGTACGGCATGCGGTACAAGTACGCGTTGGCCACGGTGGCTGCATCGGTCGCAGCGGCCGTCAGGTTGTTGCGATCGAGGCGGACAGATGCGCGTCCGGCCGTCGCGGCGGTCACGAGGTTCGCGTTGTTCGCGGCCGTCGCAACGGTGATGGCCTCGGTGAAGTTCGCTTCGGCGCGCTCGAGGTAGACCGTGTACGGCTCTTTCGGCCCGCTATTGATGACGCCGTCGCAGAAGTTCTCGCCAAGCAGGCGGTTCGCGTAGCCGGCCCAGATCAGCGCCTGGGCGAGATTCACGCTGGTGTTCGCCGTCGGAAGGACGCGCTTCACGCGGTCGACAGCGTCCTCGGCCGTCCAGCGGGCGCGCTGCGCCTGATTCCACCAGTCGTTCCCGTCATCGTCGGCGAGGATGCCGTTCTGCTGGCGTGGTGTGATGCCGAACGAGCCGGTCGACCCCGCGGGGAAGATCTCGCGCGAGACGGCCCCACCCGTGTACGCTACCCAGTTGAGCGCTTCCGCCAGGTCTCGGCCTGCGCCGTTGACGACGGCGCCAAGCGCCTTGGTGTCCTCGAGCGCTTCCGCCTGGATCGGACCTGGGTTCGTCACATCGAGCTGGCAGCCCGTCACCAGCAGGACAAGTCCGAAGGACGTTAGGCACGACGCGATGCGGAGGCTCGTGCCGGAAGAAATCGTCGTGGTCATGGACGTATTCCTCAGAACGAGACGCGGAGAGACGTCAGGAACGTCGCGGGCGCTGGAATGTGTTCGGAGATGTAGCGGACCGTGGGATTGAAGCCGTCGTTCCCGGACATCTCCGGGTCGAACATCGGCATCCCGTAGTTATGCCGGAAAATGTTCTGTGCCGAGAATACCAGCGAGCTGTTGGTGGAACGCGGAATCGCTCGGCCTAACGGGATCGTGAGCGTGATGTCGCGTATCTTGAAGAAGTCCGCCTTGAAGATGAACATCTCCTGCCGCGCGTTGGCCGGGATGCACATCAGCGTCTCCTTCACGGTGAGGGGCTGCTGCGCCGCCTGCTTGGCGTATGCGCCGAAGCACGTCGGCCACAGGACCGACCGCGAGATCGCCTGATACGACGCGTCCTCGTTGATGTACGCGCCGGCCTGATATTCACCGCGCGCCGCGATCGAGATATTCCGCCACGTGCGGATGCTCAAGGAACCACCGATGATCTTCGTCGGCTGACTCGGTCCGAAGGCGTAGTTGGACGCCGTGTCCGGCGCGACGCCCACGGCGTCAGGGTTGCGAATGACCTTGCCCCGGATGACCGGCGCCGGCTGCCCCTCGATTACCCAGCCAAAGTTGCCGACCGAGAACGCGGGCGCGCCGCCCAGGCTCACGACCTCGCTGTGGTTCGTGCTCAGGTTGAGGCCGGCGTTGACGCCGAACGTCGGCCGGTCGACGATCGTCCCCGTGACGGCGACCTCGATGCCCGACTTCTTCATCTCGCCGACGTTCTTGAGGATGTTGTTGAGGAACCCATTCGACGGTACCGTCCGCACGTTGAAGATCGCGTCGGTCGTGGTCGCGTCGAAGTACGTGAATTCGACGTTCAGGCGGCCGGACAACGCGATCTCATCGAAACCGAGCTCCAACTCGCTCGTGCGCTCGGGTCCGAGGTCTTTGTTGCCGTAATTGTTCGGGCGCACGGCGGGCTGGCCACCCCACCCCACCGGGCTCCACGTCTGCACGGCAGCGAACGCGGTCGGCGCTCGGCCGGCGGCGCCGTAGGCCGCGCGAAGCTTGAGGCTACCTAACGACTGCGGCCAGAACGACTCCTCGCTGACCACCCACGAGCCGCTGACCTTGGGGTAGACTTCGAACCCGAAGTCGGTACCGAACGCCGTATTGCCGTCGATGCGCGCCCCGACGGTGAGGAAGTACCGATCGTGGAGCCCGAAGAGGGCCTGCCCGAACGCACCGCCCGTGATGACGCGCTGGCGATTCTCGTCCGCGTTCTTGAGCGCGCCACTCGCCACGGTCGGGTCGCTCGGCGACGGGAAGTTTTCGCTGTACGCCACCGCGTCGCTCACCGACGAGTTGACGTACTGGATGCCGGCGGACGCCGTGATCTTGAGCGCGCGCGTGGCGTTGAAGTCGTAGCTGTTCACCCAGTCGGTGCTCAGCGTGTTGTTGGCCCAGCGCTGATCCTGGATCACGCCGAGCGGAGCGTTCGGAAAACCGTATGGACGAACGTTGCGATTATCTATCGCCGCCCGATCCCAGCCGGCCGTGAAGCGACTGGAGAAATTCGTGACGGGTGTGGCGGTGATCGTGGTGCCGAGAATGATCCGGTCGATGTTGCTCTTGAGGTCCTGCATCAGGACCTGACGAATCGTGTCGGGGTCGGCAGTCCCGAAGTAGTTGCGGTTCTGGCGGAACGCGTTGAGTGTGATGCCCTGCGCGTTGTTACCGGCCGGCGTCTGCGACACGAGATTGTTCGTGTAGGCGCTGCTAAAGCTCATCGCGAGCTTTGGGATCGGGACGAAGTCCACGTTCGTCCGCAGCTGGTATTTCTTCTCGTTGTCGTTAGGCAGCACGCCTTCCGTGTAGTCGCCGCCGCCTGACACGAGATACCGCGTGGCGTCCCCGGCCCCTCCGGCCACCTGCAGGTTACCGCCGTACCGCACGCCGTTCCGTACGAACGGGTCCATGTAGAGCAGCGGCACGGAGTCGGTGCCGAACTTCTGCAGCTTGTTGATTCCCGTGTTGAATTGCGCCTGCCACCTCGCGGCGCCCTGGGAGCCTCGCTTGGTGAAGATCTGGATGACGCCCGCCGCCGCATCCGTGCCGTACAACGTAGCTGCAGCGGCGCCCTTCACGATCTCCACCCGGTCGATGTCTTCGGGGTTGATGTCGTTGATTGGACTGCCGTACGCATTGGCGCCGCGCTGCGTGGTGCCGGTAAAGATGCCGTTGCGTGGGTACTCGTCGCTTCGCGTGCGAACGCCGTCCACGTAGACGAGCGGCTGATTGGTCAGCGCAACGCTCGTCGTACCTCGCAGCCGGATCGCCGCGCCGCTGCCGGAGTTACCCGTGTTGCCGGCAACCGTCACGCCCGCAACACGCCCTGCCAGCATGTTCGAGACGTTGCTCGTGACCTCCGGCGCCTCCGAGGTCTTGACCTGACCGATGGAGTTCCCGACCTCGCGCTTGCGCGCCGAGCCCGCCGTTCCGGTTACCACGACTTCGTCGAGCGAAACCGGCGCCGTCGCCACCACGAAGTCCAGCGTGGCGGTCTGCCCCGCTGCGACGACGACCGTTTTGGTCAGCGGGTGGAAGCCTAACGCGATAACGCGCACGGTTTGCGTTCCGGCGGGCACGCCCGTGAACGTGTAGCGTCCCTGGGCGTCGGTAACGCCGCCGACACGAGTACCGACGACGAAAACCTGTGCGCCGGTGACGGGGCCGTCCGGCGAGGTTCGAGTGACCTGGCCTCGCAAGGTGCCGGTACTTCCTTGTGCGGAGAGAGGCGCTGCGGGCGGGGAGCTCGCCAGAGCGAGCATCGCGATGATCAGTCCACGACGTAACGACATCGTATGCTCCTTGGTGTGATAGGAGGACGGTCGTAGCGGGTCCGACGGCCCTAAGCAGCACGCAAGAGGCGAGGTCGTCAAGGCGGGGCGAGGGACGAGCCGAGCGTGAACGCACGGCTTGTGCGGCGCGGGTCCACCGTGCCGGTATGGAAGAGGTACGGGTCAGATCCAGGGTCTGACTCCGGGATCTGACCCCCGGACCTGACCCCCGGACCTGCCCATTCCCAACTCAGCTGGCCGCGAGTTGCGCCCTCACTCCAGCCGTAGCCGCCGGGTACACCCCACCAGCGACAGTCGTGTCGTAGAACCGACGCATGTTCGCCGCGATGTAGTCCAGGTGCTCCTCCACCGCGAAATGGCCAGCCTGGAGCCGATGCATCTCCGCGCTCGGAAGATCCGCGAGATACGCTTCGCCACCCTCGCGAGTAAAGAAGATGTCGTCCTGGCCCCAGAAGATGATCGTCTTCGGCTGCCGCTCCCGAAGGAACCGCTGCCACTTGGGATACAGCGGAACGTTCTTGCGGTAGTCGTAGAACAGATCGAGATGGAGCCGAGCCGCGTTAGGCCTCTCAAGCGACGCGATGTCGGATTCCCACGCGTCCGGGCTCACGAGCTCCGGCCGCCTCGCGCCATGCAGATAGATCGTCTTGACGGTGTCGCGCGTGAGGAATCCAAGCAGTGGCTGTTCCGTCGCCGGTGAACGTTCCTTCCACAACCTGTTGCGCAGCCCGTCCCATGCGGCCGTGAAACCGACCTCGTAGGCGTTCGAGTTCTGGATGACCAGCCACTCGAGTCTCTCGGGCTGGCGATCAACCAGCCGGAAGCCCACCGGCCCGCCGTAGTCCTGCACGAAGAGGCCGTACTCCGTGAATCCCTTGATCGCGAGAAACCGACCGACGATGTCGGCGATCCGATCGAATGTGTACGCGAAACTCGCGGGATCAGGCGTGTCGCTCAACCCGAAGCCCGGATAGTCCGGCGCGATCACGTGGAAGCGGTCGGCCAGCGCGCGAACGAGGTCCCGATACTGATGGGACGACGATGGAAAGCCGTGCAGCAGCACCAGCTTGGGGTTCGCCGGATCGCCGGCCTCTCGATAGGCGATGTTCAGTCCGTCGACCGGGATGGTCCCGTAGGTCACGGACGTAGACTCGTTGGACATCTGAAGCTCCTGAACTTCGCGACGCACGAGCCGCCGTCATGCGTCGCTCAAATTAGGGGCCGGAGTCCCGCGCGGCCGGCCCGAGAAACCTGCTTCTCGAGTTAGCGGCGCCAACGAGCGAAATCTTACCTCGCTTACCTCGACTCTCGATTCTCCTGCGCTCGAACGACAGCGAGCAGGCCCTCGGTATCCTCACGGCACGCTCGACAGTTGCCGAGGTGCGTGAGAAAATCGGCGAATCGGTCGGGCACTGCCTCGCCGCGGGCGACGATCTCGCAGTACTCGTCGATGAAGTCCAATCCCGCGTCGCATCCGGGATCCCGTCCCGTGGTGCCGAGGATCGCGTCGAGTCGATGGTCAGTCATTGCGCTGCTCCGCGTAGCCTGCGTCGGTCAATGCACGGCGGAGCTTCGCGCGCGCATCGTGAAGAATCTTGTACACCGCCCCGCGCGTCGTGCCGAGTCGTTCCGCGAGAACGTCGGTGGGAACCTCGGCCATTGTCACGCTCTGAAAGACGAGCCGCTGGCGCTCCGTGAGGTGCGTGTCGACCGCGTGGTGCAATGCTCCGATCAACTGGTCGTCCTCGAGCCGCTCGAGGATCAGCGGAGCCCGGTCAGGAAGTCGATCCCAGATCGTGTCGTCGAGCTCTACCTTACGCTCGCGCCACGCGTGGCGTCTCAGGCGCGCCGACGCCTCGAGGATCACGAACTTGCAAGCCCATGTCGTGAACCGCGCGCTGCCTCGATACGTGTCGAGCTTCGCGAGAATCGCCATGAGCGCGTCGCTCGCCGCTTGCACGCACAGGTCGTCCACCTCGTCCGCTGCCCGCGCCGACATGGTGGCGCGGCGCCGCACTGCCTCGCCGCGCGCTACCCTAACGAGGAGCCCGTGCAGCCGCTCGATGGCGTTGTCGCGCGCCCCACCGCTATCTCGCAGGTCGCGCAGCCAGTCCGCTGATTCCGTGTCGAGGGCGAGTGTGTCCATGAAGCAAGGCTTCCCGAAATCCCTGACGCAACCATTTCTTAACCACAGAGGACACGGAGGACACGGATGGCTTCCACCGCGTTAGGCACGCATCCGTGACCTCCGTGACCTCCGTGACCCGTTAAATTATACGAGTATGCGCAATATTCGTGTGGCGACCGTACAGTTCCAGCACGCGCCTGGCGACAAGGCGTACAACATCGAGCGCGTCTACGATTTCGTCGTCGAGGCCGCCCGGCAGAACGTAGAGATCATCGCGTTCCCCGAGATGTGTCTCACGGGCTACTGGCACGTACGCAAGCTGTCGCGCGACGCGTTTGCGGCGCTCGCCGAGCCTGTGCCGGACGGCCCGTCCACCGAGCAGCTGCGGAATCTGGCCCGCCAGCACGCGATCACGATCGGGGCCGGACTCATCGAGCGCGCGGATCACGGGCGGTTCCACAACTCGTACGTGGTGGCGATGCCGGACGGTACGTGGGCCGTCCATCGCAAGCTGCACGTCTTCGTCAGCCCGTTCCTCACACCCGGCGATCGCTACACCGTGTTCGACACGCCGCACGGATGTCGAGTCGGCGTCCTGATCTGCTACGACAACAATATCATCGAGAACGCCCGCGCGACCGCGCTCCTCGGCGCCGAGGTCCTGCTCGCGCCCCACCAGACGGGCGGATGCAATTCCGTGAGCCCGCGCGCGATGAAGCCGGTGGATCCGGAGATCTGGGCGCGCCGGCACGAAGACCCGCAGGCCATTCGCGCGGAGCTGTGCGGGATCAAGGGCCGGGCGTGGCTCATGCGCTGGCTTCCGAGCCGCGCGCACGACAACGGGATGTTCCTCGTGTTCAGCAACGGCGTCGGTCCGGACGACGACGAGATCCGTACCGGCAACGCGATGGTGCTCGACCCGTACGGCGAAGTGATCGGCGAAACGTGCGAGCCTGCTGACGCGATGGTCGTTGCGGACCTGGACGCATCGCTCCTGCCGACATCGTCCGGCCGACGATGGCTGCGTGCGCGCCGCCCGGAGCTCTACGGAAGCCTAACGCGGCCGACCGGTCAGGAGATGGAGACGCGGCGAGTTCGGTTCGGGGAGTAACGGCAAGGGAACGGGGAACCGGGAACAGAAGCCTTCTATCGGGAGGATCGCGATCCCTCGCCTGACGGCTCGGGATGACAGGCCTTGTCATTCCGAGCGTAGCGAGGAATCGCAGTCGTCCCGATAGAGGGACTCAGTTCCCCGTTCCGGTTCCCGATTTACGACGCGACGTTCGCCAGATCCTTCACCGCGTTCGAGAGCTTCTGCACGCGGGCGCCGTCGCACGAGCCGCTCACGTCACCGTTGAGCTGCGTCGAGAGCGTCGTCAGCGCGTCCTTCCGCGCCGAGCCCGCCGCCTTCTCCGCCGACGACAGCGCAGAGCGCACAGCCGAGATGCGCGCGGACGAGAGGCACTTGTTGCGCTCGAGCTGGTCGACGTACGCGCGAGCGAGCGCGAAGGACGGCGGCCACACGAACTTCGGCTGTCCCTGTGTGTTCAGGTACTCCATGTGCACCGTCTTCGCCGCATCGATCTCGTTCTGCGAGATGAACTCGCTCGGCGTGAGCTCGGACACGTCAAGCCCGCGCGCTATCTCGGAGCTCACGATCGCACCGTTGTACCAGTACACCGACCACGAACCGCCCATCGTGAACTTCGTCGAGTCGATCGGCCCTCGGTCGAAGAACGCGATCTCCTTCGGATGATCAGGGTCCGTCCAGTCGAACACCGAGATGCCGCCCTGATACCAGGCTTGCACCATGACGTCGCGGCCGGGGATCGGGATCAGCGAACCGTTGTGCGCAACGCAGTTCTCTTCCGGCGTCTGCGCGGCGGGCAGCTTGTAGTAGCCCTGGAAGTGCATCTGGCGGTTGGCGTCGATGGTGAATAACGCGTCGGCGCCCCACTGCTTCGGGTCGCTGGCGCGGCACTTCGGGCCGCCGCCGCCGCCCCACTCGTCGGAAAAGAGGATCTTGGTGCCGTCG
>Ga0075424_100001258_pt1 | contig 21976 bp, 17 predicted proteins | sample SoiMethybrSBSTD3_FD_75301 | JGI IMG/M metagenome (GOLD analysis project Ga0075424, IMG submission 75301) | Bulk soil microbial communities from a Populus tree surrounding site in Tennessee, USA - Soil MetaG P. TD hybrid SBSTD3 | ecosystem: Environmental > Terrestrial > Soil > Tree plantation... | reverse complement strand
TTGCGTTTCGCTGGCCTCCAGCTCATACACGACTCGGGCGCCATTCAAGGACCAGAATCCCAGATGCCGGATGAGCACGGCGACGACGGCTCCGGTGCGGGAAGGCGCGGCGCGGGGAAACAGCTCGACCCAACCGAGATCGAAATGCGCCCACCTCGCAAGCGCGGCGCGGGCGCGGTGGAAGTCCTCGCGCCCGTGGCCGATGACCTCGATGGTCTCGTCGATGTCGTACCCTGCCGCGGTGCCGTGAACCAGACCGACAGGGCTGTACGTGAGCGGAAGGTCGCGCGACCGATCGAGGAAACGCGCGATGAATGACGGCGACGGACGAACAGCAAAGAACATCGCGTCACTCTCCGGCGGGATTCCCGAACAGCGCCTCGGCAATCAGAACGTCGCGGACATGACGAACCGGCGCACCGGCTGCACCCTCAGCGTCATGGAACAGGCCGGCAGCGTCTGCTGACACAGCGCGACGAGCGCGGCGGTGGCTCGCTGCTTCGGCGTCTTGTCGAGCAGCCACCACAGGAGCCGCAGGACGTGCGCAAGGTACAGAACACGGCCCAGCGGCCGCGCCAGGCCCGCGCGGACGCGTCTTGACATTATTAGTGAACATGTTTACTAATATTAACTGAGAGTACGCGGGAGGCGCCAGTGAAAATCGTCATCCCCGGCGGATCCGGACAGGTCGGCACGATCCTCGCCCGCGCATTTCACGGCGGGGGCCACGAGGTCGTGGTACTCAGCCGGACCGGCATGCCGCGGCCGTGGCGCGTCGTCGGCTGGGATGGCGTTCGGCTCGACGGTTGGGCGCGCGAGATTGACGGATGCGACGTCGTGATCAATCTCGCCGGCCGAAGCGTGAACTGCCGGTACTACGAGAGCAACCGCCGGCAGATGGTGGAGTCGCGCGTCCTGTCCACTCGCGTCGTCGGGCAGGCAATCGCGGCCGCCCGATTACCGCCGCGCGTGTGGCTGCAGGCGAGCACCGCCACGATCTACGCCCATCGGTACGACGCCCCGAACGACGAGCGCTCAGGCATCATCGGCGGAGACGAGGCGGGCGCGCCGGACACGTGGCGATTCAGCATCGACGTCGCTCGTGCGTGGGAACGCGCGTTCGACGAGGCGATCACGCCGCGCACGCGGAAAGTCGCGCTGCGATCTGCCATGACGATGAGCCCGGATCCGGGCGGGGTGTTCGATACGCTCGCACGTCTGTCGCGGCGCGGCCTCGGCGGACCTGCGGGCGACGGGCGCCAGTTCGTCTCATGGGTTCACGAGGTGGACTTCGTCGCCGCCCTGCGATGGCTCATCGATCACCAAGAGATCGATGGAATCGTGAACGTCTGTTCTCCCAATCCGCTGACGAACGCCGCGTTCATGCGCGCGCTGCGCCACGCATGCGGCGGGCCGATCGCGTTGCCGGTGGCGAAATGGATGCTCGAGATCGGCGCAGTCTTCATGCGCACCGAAACCGAGCTCATTCTCAAGAGCCGCCGCGTCGTTCCCGCGCGGCTGCTCGAGGCAGGTTTTCAGTTCCGTTTTCCGGACTGGCCGGCCGCGGCCTCCGACCTGTGCCGCCGCTGGAGCGCAGATCGACACTCGTCGAACGGCCGTCGAACACCACACGACGAACGCGCTGCTCACCAGCCAGCCGAATCTCGAGCTCACGCGCCGCAGGCCTGACGCGCGATCCACCCGCGCCGCTGACGGTGAATCGCCGCGTGGCCTCATGCCATCTCATCGCGAGGCGAGTCCACGCGCCTGTGACGTACTCAAAGCTCTTCCCGTCGTCCTCGTACAGATCAAATGAGCCATCAGCGCCCGGGTAGATGGTGATGGACAGCGTTGACGGGCCCGGCTCTTCCACGTACTGCCGGATCCGTCCGAGTGGAAGGATCGTGCCCGACCGGATGTGCAACGGCATCGTGTCCAGATCGACGGCGCGATCGATCTCCCGTCCCCCTTCGAGCCGCTCGTCGGTCCAGAAGTCGTACCAGGCCCCGCGCGGTAAGTACATGCGCCGCGTGGTCGCGCCCTTTTCGACGACGGGCGACACGAGGATGTCGCGTCCCCACAGAAACTGATCCCCGCACTTCACAGCTTGATCGTCGTCGGAGTGGTGCAGCCAGAGCGCGCGGATCATCGGCAGGCCCGTCTCGCAGCACTCGCGCGCGATCGTGTAGGTGTAGGGCAACAGGCGATATCGCAGCTCGAGATACTTCTTCAGGATCGGCTCGACGCGCGGATTATGAAGTTCCGCCGGATCCGGATCGGCCGCGCCGCCTGCGTAGGACGCAATCTCCGATGGACCGAACTCGCCCGTGTTCCATCCCCACGGGAGCCGCAGATGCCAGTTCCGTCCGTGCGCGCGAAACGAGGGGCAGAACGTTCCAAACTGGAACCAGCGCACGTGAAGCTCGCCCGTGTACTCCGCGGTCGGCACGAACCCACCGATGTCGGTGCCCCAGAACGGTATCCCCGACAGGCCGGTGTTGATCGCGACGGGGACATGCGTGCGCAGCGTTTCCCACGTCGAATACACGTCCCCGGACCAGAGAAACGCCGAATAGCGCTGCATGCCCGCATACCCATTGCGATGCAGCGCAAACGGCCGCACGCCTGGCCGGTACTGTTGCGGCCCTTCGAAGTACATCCGAATGCGCGCGAGACGCGACGCCGCGTCGAGGCCGTCGCCCTGGTCGGGCCAGAAACCGTCGATGCCCGCATCAACGAGCGGTTTGTGGTACGGCCAGTAACACTGGACGGCGCGATCGTCGGGCCATCGATTGTCTGGAGTGCGCCCGCTCGGGACGGCCTTATCGGGCGTGCACGCGTCGCTGACTGCGCCGCTCATGCGGCGCCCCTCGATGACCACATGGAGGACGAGCTTGAAATGCTGCGCGTGCAGCTCGTCGATCATCCGCTGCGGGTCCGGAAAGTTTTCCGGCTTCCACGCGAACTCGCCGTTCCGCGTGTTCCATCCTGAAGGCGTGAATTCGGTGCCGAGGTAAATCAGCGCGTCACACGGGAGCTGTTTCTCGCGGAACGTGCGCGCCACACGCATCACTTCGTCGCGACCACCAAGCGTCCGGTGCGACTGCATGTAGCCGAATGCCCAGAGCGGCGGGAGCGTCGCGAGCCCTGTGATGCGGGCGTACTCCTGCATCAGCTGACGAGGATCCGTCGACGCGGTGACGAAGACATCGAGAGGCAGCAGGTCGCCGGAGGGAGTCAGCGTGCCGCTCTGACCGGTCAGATCGAACGCGCCAAGCGGCTGATGCACGAACAGTCCCCAGCCGTCGGGGCTCATGAGCCACTGAATCGGCACGCGGCCTCCATGCGTGCGAAGCTGGTATCCACCCTGACCGTTCCGATTGGAGTAGACCGATCCCTTTCGATCGAACTGAGGCCCTCCCTCGCCCAGCCCGAAGATCGGTCCGCTGCCGAGACCGAAGGACATCGAGGATCCGGCTGGCGTGAACGTCAACGTCTGGATCGGATCGCGATCGCGCGCGATGTGCAATGCCGGCGGGTCGCTCGCGTATCGCACGGTCAACGCCCCGGCCCGCACAGGCGCGAACTCGCCGTCGTGGCGTCCAAGGGTCGCGCCCGCCGCCTCACGCACCAGCGCGCCATCGTCGGCCAGCGGTTGCCGAGACGCAGGATCAATCTTTCGGATTGTGATGCGCGCCGTCGCGCGGCTAACTGACGCGATCGCAATCTCGACGGGCGAACCGGCAATGACGAGCGGCGATAGTTGTCCACGGAGGACGATCGGAGGAAACGCGAGAGCGGCACCCGCGGCCCCGAGGTGTTTGAGTGCGTCGCGGCGAGAGATGAAGCGTTCGGTCACTGGACTCGCAGCGACAGCCCGCTCTGGACGTCGCGGACTTCGTCCTCGGTGTAAACCGCCGCAAAGAATCCCTGCGCCTTCAGGAATGACGCAACATCCGTGAGCGAGAAGCCGAGTGAACGCAGTTTTGCGATATCGAGATGTATCTCGTTGTTCGCCGCATCGCCGAAATACTGCACGACGGTGCCGCCGGATGGCGTGAACCGTTTGTCGATCAAAGTCGTGATCTCGTCCAGGTAGTGACGCCCGCCAGCTCTCGGCTCATCCGGCATGCCGTGGTCGGCCGTAAACGTCGCGACGAAACGGCCGTTCCCGGCTTTCCGCGCGATGATGTCGAGCGCCCTGGCGATCTGCCGATCGAGCTGCGAAAGCTCCTCCTTGATCTCGGGCGACGCGGGACCGTACGCGTGGCCGACGTAATCCGGCCCCTTGAGATTCACGAACACCAGATCGGTGACGTCATCGGCGCCGATCGGCTCGCGCTCGAGGACCGCCGCCAGCGCATCGCCTTCGAACTGCTGGAAGACCGCCGAGTGCCGGAACTTCGTCGCATCGGCGATATCGTGGCCCATCCACTTGCCGCCCGCCGCCTCCCAGTACGTCCGCGCATTGATCGACTTCAGCGCGTCCGACATCGCATAACAAGTCGGGTTGGTTTCCCAGCCGGCGTCGCGGGTGCTGTAGCTCGCGGCCAGGATCCGGCGGCCGTTGAGCACGCATGCGCCGTGCCCCACGAGACCGGCCGTCGCGCGGATCGCGCCGCCCTGTCCGATGATGACTGCGGCTCCATTCGTTTCGATGTTCCAGACGTCCGCGAGCGTGAGTGCCATGAGCTCGCCGGGGTTCAACGCGTCGTACGCTTCCTGCGCCTTGTCAGCCACGCGATTGAACAGGTTGTTGACGACGAGCCCGTGAACGCGCGGCTCAGCGCCCGTACCGAGGTTTGCGTGGCCGACCGCCGTCAGCGTCGGCACCGACGTGACCTGCGCGTTGGCGAACCACGCGCCCTCGCCGCGCAGCCGCGACAGCGTCGGCATCACGCTCGCGTAAGTGTCGAAATAGTCGGCCCTCGTGCCGTCGAGCACGAACAGGGCGAGCACCCGCGGCCGCGCCGCTCCCGGCGCGATGGCCTGGCGCAGGACGTGCCCCATCGCCGTTGCAGGCGGAGCCGTGCCGAGAAGCGCAGCGAGCGTCGGGACGACGTCCTGCTGGGAGACGCGCTCGTTCCAGACGCCCCGTTTGATGAACGGCGCGCCGTGGAACAAGAGCGGCACATGCGTGTCGTAGGGCCACGGCGATCCGTGCATGAAGGCGTACAGCGGATTCCGATCGACGAGGAAGTCCCCTTCGCGGAGAACCAGAAACACCTGCCCGCTGCGGCCCGGGAAATACCCGCGCGCGAACTGCTCGAGCCATGCCCTTCCCGAATTGCCCGGTAGCGTCGGCGCCGCGGCGGGATGAACCGAGGATGCGCCGCAACCGGCGGCGAAAGCGGCGACGCACAGGATCAGGGCCAGCACACGAAAGCGCAGCATGGCTGCCTAGTGTACCGCCGTCGTCGCGAGATCCATTTGACGCGCCAGCGGGGCAAACGCGGAGGTCGGTCCCGTCCAGCACAGCTGCTCGACGTCCTCGAACACCGCGACGTCCGTCCGCAGCGTCGCGAGATCGCGAAAGAGAAACGCGCGATCGCGCTCCCGCGCGAGCGTAGAAGCCAGCGCGCCTGCTCTGGCGGCGTTGACGCCCCACGTCGCGGCGTCTTCGGGAATCGATTCGAGGTGTCGATACTTCGCGAGGACTGCCGACGCCGATTTCGCGCCCCAGCCAGGAAGACCTGGATAACCATCGGCCGAATCACCGACGAGCGCGAGGTAGTCGGGAATGGACGCGGGGACGACACCGAACCGCGCAACCACTCCCGCTTCGTCGCGGATCGTCCGCCTGCGGCGGTCCATCTGCACGACTCGCGTCCCGCGCACCGATTGCGCGAGATCCTTGTCGGGCGTGCAGACCACGACGCGATCGACGCGCGGGTCGGCGGCCGCCTTCTCCGCGGCCGCGGCCAGCGCATCATCAGCTTCCCACTCGATCATCGGCCATACGACGACGCCGAGCGCCGACAGCATGTCCTCGAGGAGCGGAAATTGCGCGAGCAGGTCGGGCGCGATTCCTTCGCCGGTCTTGTACCCGGGCCACAAGTCGTTGCGGAAGGATTCGATCACGTGATCGGTCGCGACGCCGATGTGGGTGCCGGCCCGCATCATCCCGAGCAGCGACGTCAGCACTCCGCGAACCGCCGCAACCTCGCGGCCCTCGCGGTCGCGGGCCGACGGCACGGCGTAGTAGTGCCGGAACAATTCGTACGTGCCGTCAATCAGATACACGTCCACGACGGGTCTCCAGTGTTCGCAGTATAGCCGCGGCCCGCGCTACTCTGGGACATGCCGCCGACGCGCTTCCCGATTGCTCCTCCCATCGACCCGATGCTCGCAAAGCTCGCGACGGATTTCCCCGGCGGCGACGGGTTTCTCTACGAACCGAAGTGGGATGGCTTCCGGGCGATCGTCTTTCGCGGCGGCGGCGAGGTCTTCATCCAGAGCCGCGACCTGCGCCCCCTCGATCGCTATTTTCCCGAGCTGCACGATGCGCTCCTGGAAGGACTGCCCGACGGATGCGTGCTGGACGGCGAGATCGTCATCGCTACGGCGCGGGGGCTGGACTTCGACGCGCTTCAGCTTCGCCTTCACCCCGCCGCGTCGCGCGTCGCGAAGCTCGCGAAAGAGACCCCGTCGGCTTTCGTCGCGTTCGACCTGCTCGCCGTCGATGGACGGGACCTCCGCGACCTGCCACAGCGTGAACGGCGTGAACAGCTCGAGCGCCTTCTGGCCCCTGCGCGTCCGCCGATCCATCTGACGCCGATGACGCGCGATCCTGCAAAGGCTGCCGAGTGGCTTGCGCGGTTCGAAGGTGCGGGGCTGGACGGAATCGTCGTCAAACTGATCGATCAAGTCTACGAACCGGGCAAGCGCGTGATGATCAAGGTGAAGCACGTTCGGACCGCCGACTGCGTCGTCGCGGGCTTCCGCTGGCACAAGACCGGCAAAGGCTCGCTCGTCGGATCGTTGCTGCTCGGACTCTATGACGAGCGGAAGCGGCTCCATCACGTCGGCGTCACGTCGTCGTTCACGATGGCGATGCGAAAGCAGCTCGCGCAGGAGCTCGCGCCGCTGCGCGAGCACGCGCTCGACGATCATCCGTGGCGCGAATGGGCCGGCGCTGATGAAAACAGCATGACGCGCATGCCCGGCGGCCAGAGCCGCTGGAGCGCCGGCAAAGATCTCTCGTGGGAACCGCTGCGGATCGAGCGCGTGTGCGAAGTGAAGTACGACCACATGCAAGGCGACCGCTTCCGCCACGCCGCGGTGTTTCAGCGCTGGCGCCCCGACAAACCTCCCCGAGATTGCCGATACGATCAGCTCGAAGTCACTCCACCCTACGAGCTCGCGAAAGTGTTCGGGACGCCCGCTCACGACCGCTGAACTCGTCCGGCGCAGCGTCCGGGTCGAGCGGTTCCTGCTCCGGACGCAGCGCGGCGGGCACGTGCTGCAGGTTGACGCGGATTCGCGTCCAGGTGTGGAACCGGCCGCGCATCGCATCCACCAGCACGTCGGCCGGCTGAAGGTGCGCGCTGGCATCGGGATGCCGCGCACGCCAGCGATCCAGACCGGCGAGCGCGTCCTCTTTCTTCCGTGCGCGGGCGATTTCGACGAGCGGATGACGCGGCGTGCGCCGGCGTGACGGCGCGACGCGAGGCCCCTCCCCCTTCTGCTTGCGATAATGCGGCGGCCAGGGCGCATCGCCGAGCCCCTCGGCTTCCTGGCGCGCCGACAGCTCGAGCACGGCTTCGAGGGACCCGGCGCGGCGATCGATGCCTTCGTGCCGGTCGCCGAGCGCCGCCACGCGCGATGGCATCGTCGCCAGCGTGAAATCCGCGGGGTCGCAGTCGTCAATCTCGTCCCATGCGAGCGGCGCCGACACCCGCGCGTCGGCGCGCGGCCTCACCGAGTACGCGCTGGCGACGGTCCGGTCTTTCGCATTCTGGTTGTAATCGAGGAACACGCCCTGGCGTTCCTCCTTCCACCATTTGCTCGTCGCGAGGTCGGGCGCGCGCTGTTCGACTTCACGGGCGAGCGCGAGTGCGGCCCGCCGAACCTGATCGAACGTCCACCGGCGCTCGATTCGCACGAGCACGTGCAGTCCGCGCGACCCGGACGTCTTGGGCCACCCGAGCAGCCCGAACTCGTCGAGCGTGGCGCGTACGATTCCGGCCACCGTGCGGATCTGCGGCCACTCGACGCCGGGCACGGGATCGAGATCGATCCGCAATTCATCGGGATGATCGAGATCGTCGTCGCGGACCGGATGCGGATGGAGCTCCAGGCAGGCGAGGTTGGCCATCCACAGGAGCGCGGCCGGCTCGCGCGGGACGATTTCCTCGGCCGTCCGCCCCGATGGAAAACGCAGCGTGACGATGTCGAGCCACTCGGGCCTCGCCGAGGGCGCGCGCTTCTGATAGAAGAACTCGCCGCCGATGCCATCGGGATAGCGAACGAGCACGTTCGGCCGTCCGCCGGCGCCGCGCAGCGCGCCATCGGCGACCGCAAGGTAGTACTTCGCGACGTCGAGCTTGGTGTACCCGGCGTCCGGGAACAGCACCTTCCGGGGATTCGAGATCGCGATTTCCCGGCCGCCGGCTGTCAGGATCTCCTGTTCCTTGCGCGCCGCCATGATCCGACTATACCGGACGCGGCTGCGGCCGATCCGGGCGTTCGTTGCGGCGCACGGGCGCAGGATTTCGTCCCGCTCAGTGACCGTTCTCGACGCGCGGCCGCAGCCCCGTACGATGCGAGGTCAGCAATGTTGCCCCGCACGGGCGACATTGCCACATTTCCATTCGTGACAGAGCGATGACGAACACCATCACGCGTTCCCCGCAAAGCGGGCATATTGGCGCAATGTCGCTCGGGTTCGGCGCGGGGGTCTGAGCCTCGCTCTGCACCGATCGATCGGCCATGACGCGAGGAGAGCAGGAGACGTGCCAGCGTCAGTGGGTCAACGCGTACAGCACGATGTCGATTCCGATCGCATAGGCGTCCGGCGAGAACCTGAAAAAGTAGTCGGTGTCCTCGCCTTCGCGCTCCCAGGGGTCGGGGATATCGGAGTTGTGAATCATGACGACCATGAGGCGGCCGCGCTGGTCGGCAATCCCGCTTGCGTCTGGCGCAGCCCCGTCGTCATTCCAGCGCTCAATCGTGCCGCCGCCCGTTCGGCGCCAGGTCTGAATCGACGCAATCTGCGGAATGCGCGACACATTGAACATGGTGTGCCACAGCGGATGGTCTGGCGGCGTGAGGTCGACGATCGGATACTCTGCCCGCGGCAGCACGCGGCCGATTTCCTCGTCGAACTGCTCTTTGGCCGCTGTACCGTGGTAGTCCGACACGAACAGAAAGCCGCCTTTGAGCAGATAGTCGTGCAGCCTGCGTACCTCGACGTCGCTGAAACGCGCCGTGCCTGCATCTTCCATGAGCGTGAACGGGCATTGAAACAGCGCATCGTCGGTCAGCGTGACGACGACCGCGTCGGGGACCTCTTCCTCGCCGTCGTGCGTCAACGTCACCCGCAGCTTGGTCAACTCGCCAAGCCGGACGCTGAGATTGATGTCGGCGCCAGGGTAGTCTGTGCTCCAGCCCTGCTTTTCGCGCCTGTCGCTCGTGAACAGGACGCGGCAGAAGTGGAAGTTGCCGTCGAAGGTCGTGGGGGTGGGGAATTTCGGAGGCGTCCGGCCGTAGAAGCCCCCCCAGATTCGCTGGGCGTGAACCGCGGTGGCGGAAGCGCCGATGATGCCGATGCTGGCGGCGAGTGCCCAGACAAGCCGCCTGGCGCGCCTCTTCATGAAACCTCTCGGGCGATCGTAATCGATCAGCGGGCACAGGGGGTAGTTGCCGGGTGCACGAGCTACCGCGCGCGCTGACCCGAGTGAACGCGGTCGCGATGGTGGTCGGCACCATCATCGGGGCGTCGATCTTCGTCCAGCCTTCGGAAGTCGCGCGCCATTTGCACACCTCCGGCGAGATCATGCTCGTGTGGGCGGCGTGCGGCGTGCTCACGCTGTTCGGCGCGCTGGTATGCGCCGAGCTCGCCTCGGCCTTCCCACACACGGGCGGCTTCTACGTCTTTCTCCGCGAGGCGTTCTCGCCGCTCGCGGGCTTTCTCTGGGGCTGGGCGATGTTCTGGACGATGCACGCGGGGATCATCGCGGCGATCGCGATGGTGTTCGCGCGGTACACGGATCACTTCCTGCCGCTGGGGGACACCGGCGTCCGTGGCGTCGCGGTCGCCGTCATCCTCGGCGTGTCCGCGATCAACTACGTCGGCGTGCGCGTCGGCAGCGGCGTGCAGACGGTTCTGACGGGTGCGAAGGTTCTCGCGATCGTGCTGATCGTTGCTTTAGGCTCCGCGGCCGCGGGCTTTGCGATGGTGGGCAGCGCAGGCGCCACCGGCAGCGCGGCCCTGACTCCGCCCACGGGTCCGAACGCGTTCCTGCTCGCAATGGTCGCCGGGCTGTTCGCGTACGGCGGGTGGCACATGGTGACGTATACGGCGGGCGAAACGCTGATGCCGGCGCGTACGATCCCGATCGCGCTCGTCGTGGGTGTCGGGATTGTGACGGCCTGCTACATCGCGCTGAATCTGGTGTACCTCGCCGTGCTGCCTCTCGACGCCGTGCGATCGTCCACGCAGATCGCCGCGGACGCCGCCGACGCGCTCGTCGGCCACGGCGGATCCGCGCTGCTCGCCGCGATCGTGATGGTGTCGTCTCTGGGCAGCCTCACGGGCATCGTGATGACCGGCCCTCGCGTCTACTACTCGATGGCGCAGGACGGCCTGGCGTTCCGGTGGCTCGGCTACGTCCACCCGCGGTTCCGGACGCCGTCGCACGCAATCGCCGCGCAGGCCGTGTGGGCCAGTGTGCTCGCGGCGACCGGCGCGTACCGCCAGCTGTTCACGCGCGTCATCTACACGGAATGGCTGTTCTTCGCGCTGATCGCGGCGGGGCTCTTCACGCTGCGGCGTCGGCGCGAGTACTCGCCTGCGTATCGGACCTGGGGCTACCCGATCGTGCCGCTCGTGTTCATCGCCGCCTCGCTCGCGATCGTCGTCAATCAGGTGCTCACCGAACCGGTGGACGCGCTGCTCGGTCTCGGCATGGTCGCGATCGGCGCGCCGATCTACTATCTCTGGCATGCCCGTCGTTGATTTTCACAATCATTACTATCCCCCCGAGTACATCGAAGCGCTGAAGACGTCAGAGTCCGCGGTACGCGTCACCTACGACGCGGAGGGGAATCCGCTGGTGCATTACCCGGGGGATTACAACATCCTCGTGCCCGGCCACCGCGACCTCGAGTATCGGACGCGCGTGCTCGAGGACCATGGCGTAGACACGCAGGTCCTCACGTTCACGACGCCGGGCGTACACGTCGAATCGCCGGCGGTGGCGATTTCGCTCGCGAGGAGGATCAACGATGCGTTCGCCCGCGCCGCCCGAGGCGGCAAAGGCCGATTCGCGGCGCTCGCGACGCTGCCGCTCAACGATCCTGATGCGTCGGTCGCGGAGCTCGAGCGCGCGATGAAGGAGCTGCGCCTGCCGGGTGCGATGGTGTTCAGCAACGTCAATCACGTTGCGCTTGCCGATGCGCGTTTCGAGCCGCTCTGGGAGAAAGCGAACGCGCTGAACGCGGTCATCTATATCCACCCGACGGACCCGGCTGGCGTCGAAGCGATGATGGAGTACTGGCTGATGCCGCTCGTCGGATTTCTGATGGACACGACGCTCGCGGCCGCGAAGCTCGTGTTCAGCGGCGTGGTCGAGCGGCATCCGAACATCCGGTGGGCGCTGACGCACATGGGCGGTGCGATCCCGTATCTCGCCGAGCGCCTCGATCGCGGCTACCGCGCGTTCGCCGACTGCCGCGAGCACATCAGCCGTGCGCCGAGTGAATACCTGCGGAACTTCTACTTCGACACGGTGAACTTCAACCCGTCAGCGATCCGCCTCGCGCTCGATTTCGCCGGACCGGACCGGATCCTCGCGGGCAGCGATTATCCGCATCAGATTGGAAGTATTCCTCTGATGAAAGAGAGTCTCGAGAATGCCGGACTGGATCCCGAGACGAAAGCAAAGATTCTCGGAGGAAATGCCGCCCGCTTGCTCGGATTGAACTGACGTCCGGGCTGCAGATTGACAATCGTTTCGGCCGGGGTGCACGATGAGCCGCCAATCCTCGTCCGCCCCACCGCTGTCCGTTGGAGGGATATCATGCGCCGGTTTCAGATTTGTCTTCTCGGTGCGTTGCTGGTCGGTGTCCCCGTCTCGTACCAGATGGAAGCGCAGGAACAATCGGACAGCACGAGTTCCAGCCGCACAGCACGGCCCGTCATCCGAGGTACGCAGTACGCGGTCTCGTCGATGAAGCCACAGGCCACCGAAGCCGCCGTCCGGATCCTGGAAGCAGGCGGCAACGCGTTCGATGCCGCGGTGGCGGGCCAGGCCGTGCTGGCGTTGGTCAATCCGGAATCGAACGGATTCGGTTCCGACGCGGTCGTGCTGGTCTACAACGCGCGCGAAAAGAAGGTGCATTCGATCAATGCCGAGGGGACCGCTCCGAGGCTCGCGACGATCGACTGGTACAACAAGAACAACGGCGGACGGATTCCCGACAGCGACGGTCTGCTCTCGGCGTCGCTCCCCGGCGTGATCGACGCCTGGTATCTCATGCTGGACCGCTGGGGCACCATGAGCTTCGCGCAGGTGCTGGCGCGCGCCATCGATGTCGCCGAGAACGGGTATCCGATCGGCGAGGGCCTGTCGCGCGCGATCGCAAGCTCGAAGAAAATCCATAAGTACCCCACCACGATGAAGGTGTACTTCCCAGACGGCAGAGCGCCGCAGCCTGGCGAGCTGTTCCGGAATCCCGATTCCGCGCGAATGCTCCGCAAGCTGGTAGACGCCGAAAAGGCCGCGGCAGGCAGGGGCCGGCGGGAGGCGCTGCGCGCCGCACGCGATCGCTTCTACAAGGGGGACATCGCGCGGACGATGGCGGATTTCTCCGAGAAGAACGGGGGGCTTTATCGCTACGAGGATTTCGCCGGCTACACGGCAAAGATCGAGACGCCGGTCTCGACGAACTATCGTGGCTACGAAGTCTACAAGAACGCCTCCTCCTCTCAGGGTCCCGCTGAGCTCTTCATGCTGAATATGCTCGAAGGGTATGACCTCAAGAAGATGGGCCACAACAGCGCCGAGTACATCCACACGAGTGCGGAGGCGCTGAAGCTGGCGTTCGCGGATCGCGAGCAGCTCGGAGATACCGATTTCGTTCACATTCCATTCGAAGGTCTGCTTGCCAAGCCGTACGCGGCGGAGCGCCGGAAGCTCATCGATCCCGACAAGGCTTCGCTGGAGATCCGTCCCGGCAACCCCGAGCGGTTCATGAAGACGACGGAGCCGGCAGTTCGCGTGCCCGCCGCGAAGGTGGGCGAAGCCGACTACTCGGAAGGCGATACGAGCTACCTCGCCGTGATCGACAAGGATCGCAATATGGTGAGCTTCGAGCCGAGCCTGCACAGCGGCTTCGGCACGGGCGTCGTGATGGCCGATCTCGGGTTCATCTTCACGTGCCGCGGCGACTACTACTCGCTCACGCCGGGCGAGCCGCGATCCCTCGAGCCCGGCAAGCGCCCGCGCAGCACGCTGCAGAGCACGCTGGTGATGAAGGACGGACGGCCGTGGATGATTACCGGCAGCCCGGGCGGCGACGATCAAATCCCGCGGACCGTCCAGACGCTGCTGAACCTCGTCGACTTCGACATGAATATCCAGGAGGCGATCGAAGCGCCCCGATGGTCGACGCGCAGCTTCGCCTCGTCGGTGTTTCCGCACCAGATGACCAATCCCGGCGATTTGTCAGTCGAATCGCGTGTGTCCGACGCGGTCCAGAAAGCGCTGCTCGCAAAGGGACATAAGCTGCTGGCGGCGCGGCCGTGGTCGCTCGGTTCCAGCGCGGGCATCGTGGTGGATCTGAAGACGGGCGTCCTCAGCGCCGGCGCCGATCCGCGTGTGGAAGCGTACGCGTGGGCGCGCTGACAACTATCTCTTTCCGCGCGATGCTGCTTTGATCATACGCATCGCCCTGCCAGGTTGACGACGACGTCAGCGCCATCCGTTTCGCGCTGCCACGGGCCGAGGGTCGCCCTGACCTCCTCTGACCCGCCTTGAATCACGATCTTCAAGAATCACCGGCCTGTGCGTCGATGACGCAACTTCGGAACTCAGGACTCGGCAGCAGACAACGGTCGTAGCGTCCGCGCACACGATATCGACTCCGCGCCACGTCGTACGCGCGGTCGCAATTCGCTGGCGGTTGCGCTCCCGACTGAAGTATGTTTTAATATTAATGAACATGTTCATCAAAACTCGCAAGCGGCAAAAGCCTGGACGTCCGCCGGGTCGATCGGCGCAAGGCGCGGCGGCGCGAGACCGCTTGTATCAGACCGCGATTCGGATGATCAGCGAGCGGGGCTACGAGGCTACGACGCTGCGGGAAATCGCCAAAGACGCGCACGTCAGCGTGGGCCTGCTCTATCGGTACTTCCCGAGCAAGCGAGCGGTGATCATCGCCCTCTACGACGAACTGTCTGCCGATTACGCGCGTCAGGCGCAGGCCATGCCCGAGGGTAAGTGGCGCGACCGCTTCATCTTCGCGCTGCAGACGAGTCTCGACGTGCTGGAGCCGCACCGCATCGCTCTCCGCGGACTGATTCCCGTTCTGGTCGGCGATCCCGAAGAAGGTGTGTTCGCCTCGGGAGCGGCGTTTTCACGTCTGCGAGTACAACGTGTTTTCGAGGACGCGGTCGTCGGTTCCACAGACGCGCCAACGCGCACGCTGGCGAAAGCCATCGGACGGCTGCTATATCTGGTCCACCTCGCCGTACTTTTGTGGTGGCTCCTCGACAAGAGCTCGAAGCAACGGGCGACTACCTCCCTCGTTTCACTCTTTCAGCAAGTTCTGCCATCTGCGGGCATGACACTTCGGCTGCCGCCCGTTCGACGATTCGTCATCTCAGCCGACGAATTGGTGCGGGAGGCTTTCTTCAGTGACGCGTCCGAAGAACGGGGAGCTGACACATGACGCAGTTCTCGCCGTCCGATTGGCCGCGATGGGCGCTGATGTGGATGATGGCCGCCGCCATCTACGTCTCGTGCAAATGCCTCACGTGGCAGCAAGCGGCCGCTCATCGCGGCGCCTCTTGGAAACATGCCGTGTACTGGCTGGGGTGGCCAGGAATGGACGCGACCGGTTTTCTGGGAGAAAGACCGCTCACGAAGTGCTTGTACTGCCGTTCGAGCGAGTGGTTTGGGGCCATCGGAAAGCTGATGCTCGGCGTCGTGCTCTTGTTCGCGGTTGCTCGGTTTGTTCCGCCCCAACACACCTACGTCGTCGGGTGGATCGGGATGATCGGGATCGTCCTGATCCTTCATTTCGGGGCTTTTCACCTGCTCTCATGTCTGTGGCGCAGCGTCGGTCTACAGGCACACCCGCTGATGAACCGGCCTTTGGCGTCGACGAGCCTCAGCGAATTCTGGAGTCGTCGTTGGAACACCGCGTTCAGGGACCTGACGCATCGCTTCCTGTTTCGACCCTGCGCATCGTGGCTAGGACCTCGTTGGGGAATTGTTGTCGGATTCCTGTTTAGCGGTGCGATCCACGATCTCGTGATATCCGTCCCGGCTCACGGCGGTTATGGCGGTCCGACAGTTTTCTTTACGATTCAAGGGCTGGCGATGGTGATTGAGCGCAGTGCGTACGGCCGTCAAGCAGGATTAAGTGCCGGTTGGTCCGGACGATTGTTCACTGCCGCTGTATTGGTTGCACCAGTCGGCTTGCTGTTCCATCGTCCGTTCGTCGTCGGAGTGATCGTTCCGTTCATGCGTGCCTTGGGAGCAATCTGATGGACACGACGCTCACACGCCTGATTCTCCTTGCAGGAGTAGGACAACTCAGCATTTTGATTGCTTCTGCGCTCGTTCCGTTCCGTCTCAACTGGGGCGCGGAATTGCAGCGCCTGTCGCGGCTGCATCGACAGATGTATTGGGTCTATGGCGGCTACATCGTGTTGTCAATCGTCGCATTTGCGGCGCTCAGCATCTTGGATTCGCGCGAGCTTGCAAGTGGGAGTGCGCTGGCACGCGGCTTCTGCGCGTACGTCGCAGTGTTCTGGGGAATTCGCGTCGGCCTCCAGGCCGTCTTCGATGTGAAGAGTCGCTTGACGACCTGGTGGCTCAAGGCCGGGTACTTCGTGTTGACGTTGATGTTTGCCGGATTGACCGTCGTTTACACCTGGGCGGCTTTGAGCGTGGGAGGCCGCGCTTGAACCCATTCCTTTCAGGAGCCTCCCTCGGAGACCTCAAGCCTCCGTCGCTCGAGCTTCTTGGACGCGACCTGCTTGTCGTTCCGGTGTGGCGCCGCGCGGTATCGCTGGTGACGCCGTTCCTCCTGGCCATCGCATTCTTCGTCTGCGCGGGCAACGCGTCATGGATTGCATCGATCGGCTGCACGATGCTGTTGACGTTCGTCACATACGGGTCGATCTCTCACGATCTCGTGCACAGGACGCTGCGATTGCCGACGGCACTGAACGAGAGCCTTCTGTGTGCGATCGAGCTGATTGCATTTCGGTGCGGGCATGCATACCGGATCACTCATCTCAATCACCATAAGCGTTTTCCGGCATTGGATGATCTCGAAGGCGCCGCGGCCCGTATGAGCTGGTGGCGCGCGCTTCTCGACGGGGTCACGCTTCAGCCGCGCCTATGGATCTTCGCATTTCGTTGCGGGCGAGACCGTTCGCGGATAGTCGGCGAAGCCATCGCAGTTCTGTTGCTTGTGATCGCAGCAATCGCGGCGATCCATTGGACCATCGCGCCGGTGATCTATGCGGCGCTCATGATCCTTGGCAGCTGGCTATTTCCGTTCATCACGTCATTCATTCCTCACGATCCGAAAGGCGAAAGCGAGCTGGCGCGGACAAGGCTTTTTCGCGGACACGTTCTTTCGATTATTGCCCTCGAGCATTTGTACCATCTCGAGCATCATCTCTATCCGCAGGTTCCGCATCACAACTGGCCGGAACTCGGACGTCGGCTCGATCCGCATTTCGCCGCCGCCGGATTGCGTCCGCTGAGGCTCTTGTTTTGACAGATGACAATCGCGGCTTTCTCGCGATGGCGATCGACGACGGCGAGCCCCTGCTGATCCTCTCAGCCCTGTTTCTGCTGGGGTGCGGGATGTTCGCGATTATCCAGGGAACGACTGGCCACTTTCTGCCTCACGACGCCGTGTACCTCGGGATGACCGCCTCGCAAGTGTGCGCGTTGAAGGACTGCCGCATTCTGTACTTCATGATCCACGATCGCATTTCGTTCGGCGGGGTTCTGGTCGCGATCGGTACGGTCTACCTGTGGCTGACGATGTTTCCGCTCCGCCGGCACGAGCGGTGGGCATGGTCGGCTCTCGCGGCGAGCGGCTCAGTTGGCTTTCTGAGTTTTCTCGCCTATCTCGGATATGGGTACTTCGATACGTGGCACGGCGCGGCGACACTGGCGCTGATAGTGATGTTTATGGGCGGCCTCGTTCGGGCGCGCGGACTGCGCCGTGAACGGGCGGAGGTGATCCCGGTCGAGCTGCGGTCTGCGCCAGGCGCCGGCCGCGCGCTCCTGCTTCTGTCGAGCGTCGGCATCGGCATCGCCGGTCTCGCGATAATGACGGTGGGGATGACGACCGTTTTTGTGCCGCAGGACCTCGAATTCATGGGCATGTCTCGCGAAGCGATCAGTGCGATCAACCCTCATCTCGTGCCGCTGATCGCGCACGATCGCGCAGGCTTCGGAGGTGCGTTGGCTAGTTTCGCAGTCGCCATGTTTGCTTCGCTGAGGTACAGCCGCGCCTCGAGGGCTCTCTGGCGGGCGGTGGCGATCGCTGGAATCGCCGGATTTGGTACCGCGGTTGGCGTTCACCCAGCGATCGGCTACCTGAGCGCCACGCACCTCGGACCAGCCATTATCGGGTGCGTGATTTTCGCAACCGGACTCGCGTTGGCGGCTCATCGTTCGAGCCGTTAGAGCTGAGAGGCTTTCGAGCGGGCGGAATGACCATGCGTTGTCGTAAGATGCGCGCTGTGCGTCTGAAGGAGGGGTCATGATTGCTCGCCTCGCAGTTGCTACCGCCGTGATGGCGGTGATCTTTGGATACTCTCGAGCGTTGACGCAGTCGCGCCCGGACGAGGCGCTGCTGGGCCGATGGGACCTCGTCGTACAGCGTGGCACGCAGACGTCGCCATCATGGCTCGAGGTGGAACGGTCGGGCACGGCAACCCTGGTCGGCCAATTCGTCGGGTCCGGCGGCAGCGCGCGGCCGATCGCGAAGATCGAATTCACCGACGGCACGTTCCGCTTCGCCATCCCGCCGCAGTGGGAAACCAATCCCCGTGACATCACGTTCGAGGGACGGCTCGAGGGCGATCGCATCACGGGTGCGATGACGATGGGCGACGGCCAGCAGTCGACGTGGTCCGGCACTCGGGCACCGTCGCTGCGCCGGACCGGAACGCCTGCCTGGGGCAGCGCCATCACGCTCTTCACCGGCAAGTCACTCGACGGATGGCAGCCGGTCGGACGCCGAGAGAGTCAGTGGCACGTCGTGGGCGGCATCATGCAGAACGCGAACAGCGGCGCCAACCTCGTGACCGTTCAGAAATTCGACGACTTCAAGCTGCACCTGGAGTTCCGCGTGCCGAAAGAATCGAACAGCGGCGTGTACCTTCGGGGACGCTATGAGCTTCAGATCGACGACGCCACAGGGCTCGAGCCATCGTCGCATCATCTCGGCGGACTCTACGGCTTCATCGCGCCGAGCGAGAACGTGGCGCGGGCAGCTGGCGAGTGGCAATCGATGGATGTCACGCTCGTGGGACGGATGCTCACGTTCGACTTGAACGGCAAGAGCGTCATCTGCAACCGGGAGATTCCGGGAATCACCGGCGGCGCGATCGACAGCGTCGAAGCCGACCCCGGCCCGCTGCTGCTTCAGGGCGATCACGGTCCCGTGGACTACCGCAACATCGTGATCACTCCCGCGAAGAGCGCGCGATAGCAGGATCCGTCCAGGGAGCGAGTCAATGCCAAGACGTCTTCTCGTGGCTCTCATGGTTGCTGGCAGTGCGATGACCTTGGTGGCTGCCCAGCAGTCCGCCGACCGTTCGTGGACGCCCGGCGTTCAGAAGGCGCCCGACGACTCTCCGGTCCTGTCACCAGAAGACGAGATGAAGCAGTTCTATCTGCCGCCCGGATTTCACGCGGAGCTCGTGGCGGCAGAACCCCTCATCCAGGATCCGATCGCGATCGACTGGGATCCGGACGGCCGCATGTGGGTCGTCGAGTACCCGGAGTACGTCCGGGACCTGCAGGCGCCTGAGCCGAACCTCGATCCGATCGGACGCATCGCTGTTCTCGAGGACACGGACAACGACGGGAAGATGGACAAGCGGACCGTGTTCGCGGACGGCCTCGTTCAGGCGCGGGCAGTCAAGGCGCTCGACCACGGCATCCTGGTGCTCGAGCCGCCGAACGTCTGGCTGATGCACGACACCAACGGCGATCTGAAGATGGACACCAAGGAGCTGGTCGGCACTGATTACGGCCGCCGGGAGGGAGGCGTCGAGGGCAACGCCAACAGCTTCGAGTGGGGTCTCGACAACTACCTGCATTCAGCCGGCTCCAGCGTCACGTACTCGCTCCGTTTGAAAGACGGCGTGTTCGATCGGCGTCCGACGCTGTCGCGCGGTGAGTGGGGCGTCGGTCAGGACGACTTCGGGCGAATCTTCCGGAACGACAGCGAGTCGACGATCCGGGTGGACCTCGTGCCGACGCCGTACTACGCGCGGAATCCCGGGATGGTTCGAACGCGCGGCAGCGACGAGATCCTGACGAACGACACCAACAACATCAACGAAGTGTGGCCGGTTCGACCCAATCCCGGCACCAATCGTTCGTACCAGTTCGGGATTACGAGACCGTCCACCGGCACGCTCGTGCAGGTGACGGCCGCCTGCACGCCCATGGTCTATCGCGGCGACAGATTGCCGCCCGAGCTGTATGGGAATGTGTTCGTCGCCGAGCCCGCCGGCAATTTCGTCAGGCGCATCGTGCTCGAAGACGACGGGACGACGCTGCGGGCCCGCAACGCGTACGACCAGGCGGAGTTCTTCGGCTCGACCGACGAGCGGTTCCGGCCGGTGTACATCTCGAACGCCCCGGATGGAACGTTGATGGTGGTGGACTTCTATCGGGGCGTCCTCCAGGACCGCGCATCGACCACTCTCTACTTGAAGGACTACATCCAGAAGCGAAAGCTCGACGCGCCGACGGGCGTGGGCCGAGGCCGCGTCTATCGCATCGTCCACGACGGCATGCAGCGGGACGCGACCCGGCCGCAGCTCTCGCGCGCGACGCCGGCGCAGCTCGTGGAGGCGCTGTCCCACCCGAACGGCTGGTGGCGCGACACGGCGCAGCGACTGCTCGTCGAACGCAGCGGCGTGAAGGTCGTACCGGAGCTCAAGGCGCTTGCGGCCAGTGCGGCGCTGCCTCGCACGCGCGTGAAGGCGCTCTGGGTCCTCGACGGCATCGACAACATTGACGTCGCAACCGTGACCAAAGCGTTGGCGGACGCTTCGCGCGACGTCCGTACGTCGGCCGTGCGCCTCGCCGAGCGCTGGCTGCCCGAGGCGGGCAGTCCGATGCAGGACGCTGTGTTGAAACTGATCGACGACCCGGACTGGCAGGTCCGCGAGCAGGTCGCGGCGTCGCTGGGCGCCCTGATCACGGGACCGAAAGAGACCGCGATCGCGTCACTGCTGCAGAAGCATGCGGACGATCCGGTGGCGGCCGACGCGGCGATGAGCGGAGCACGCGGAAGCGAGCTGGCGATTCTGGAGAAGCTGCTGCAGACGGACGCCGCAGAGACGGTCGCGCACGACGCCGCGATCGTGATGGTGAGCGCGACCATCGTTCGCTCCGGACAGGAGGCGGCCATCCAGACGACGTTGGCGACGGTTGCCGATGCGAAGCTTCCGGCATGGCAGCGGTCGGCGGTGCTCCGTGGCGCGGAAGTGGCGCTGGTGCCGAACACGCCGATGCCGGGAGTCGCGAGGCGTGGTGCCGCGCCATCGATCTCCGCGACCGCCGCGGCCACTCCGGGCGCGCCCTGCCCGACGTGCCCCGGCGGCCGTGCAGGCCCCGGAGGCGCGTACGCGTTCGACGATGCGCGCCCGCAGGCGGCAGCGGCGCCGGCGATCGCAGGAGGCGGGCGTGGAGGCGGACCTGGAGGTCGTGGTGCTGGCGGTGGCGGGGGGCGCGGCCGCGGCGGGACCAGGCTCCGGCTCGTTCGCGAACCGGCGGCATTTGCGGCGCTCGGCGCAGGCTCGGACCAACTGGCGTCTCGCGCGGCAAACGTGCTGGCGAGGATCGAGTGGCCCGGAAAGCCAGGTGCAGAACCGGTGACGCCGTTGACCGCCGCAGAGCAGCAGCGCTTCGAAGCGGGTCGCGAGGTCTACCGCAACATCTGTCAGGCGTGCCATCAGCCCGATGGCCGTGGTCTGGCGCGCGTCGCGCCGCCTCTCGTCGATTCGGTGCTCGCGCTGGCGCCGGCGGACGTGACGGCTCGAATTGTTCTCAACGGCAAGCAAGGCAGCGTCGGATTGATGCCGCCGATCGGTGCGACGCTCACCGACGATCAAATCGCGAGCGTGTTGACGTATGTGCGGCGTGAGTGGGGGCAGGCGGGCGATCCCGTCGAGCCGGGGACGGTCGCGACCGTACGGACTCAGACCGCCAGCCGCACGCGGCCGTGGACCGATGACGAGTTGCTGGCGCTGGTGCCGGGAGGCCGCGGCGGCCGGTAATCGATTGAGCCGCCCGGATGCTCCGGGCTCTACATT
>Ga0075424_100001257_pt1 | contig 21978 bp, 17 predicted proteins | sample SoiMethybrSBSTD3_FD_75301 | JGI IMG/M metagenome (GOLD analysis project Ga0075424, IMG submission 75301) | Bulk soil microbial communities from a Populus tree surrounding site in Tennessee, USA - Soil MetaG P. TD hybrid SBSTD3 | ecosystem: Environmental > Terrestrial > Soil > Tree plantation... | reverse complement strand
TCGAAGCCGCGGAGCTTCGCCTCATCATCGCGTTCGACGAACGACGTGTTTGGTGCGCCCCAATTGCGCTTCGTCGTGGCGTCGCCGAGCAGATGGAACGCGCGTCCGCCAAGCGGATAGCAGCGCTCGTCCGCCTGGGGGCACGAGGACGCGACGGAGATGCCGACGCGCGCGTACGCGGGCGCGGCCTTCCGAAGCGCATCAGCATCGTCTGTCGCGAGCGGCATCCCGTTCCGGTCGGCAATCGTGCCGCGCGGGATGCGCCGGACGAGATCGAGAATGCGCGGGTTGTCCTGGTAGCGCCGCATGCCGTCTGCCTGGATGCCAAGATGCGGCCGTATGACGATGGCGTCAGCCTGCGCGACCTGCACCCGCGCCGCGACGATGAAGACAACGAGCGCCGCCACCGTCATGGCGCCGGAGACCCACCGGATGGGAGCGCGGAAGACGTCCAGATCCGCAGCGCCGTGCGAGTCGGATCGAATCGACGCAAGAAGGCCGAGGGCGGCGAAGTTGGCGACCATCGCGGAGCCGCCGTAACTGAGGAAGGGCGTGACCACGCCCGTCAGCGGGACGAGCCCCATCATCCCTGCCGCCATCAGCAGCACCGGAACTGCCAGAAACAGCGCGAGCATCGTCGCGAGGAAAAACCCGTAGTCCGTTGCCGCGCGTCTGGCCGTGCGCAGCGCGCGGGTGATCATCGCGACGTAAATGATGCCGACGGCGAGCAGCCCCGCGAACCCGAGCTCCTCGCCAATCGACGCGAGCACGAGGTCCGTATATCCAGCGGGAATGTATCCGGTATCCCCGAGGCCGACGCCGGAACCGAACGGCCCGCCGCTGGCCATCGCCCAGAGCGCATGCGCAACCTGGCTGCCGCCCCGCGCGGTGTTGTCCCACGGCGACTCCCACATGCGAACTCGATCGGCCAGCGTCGACGAGATTCCGAGACGATAACCGAGATAGAACCCAGCGGCGAGAAGCGCGGCGCCAACGAGCACGAGCCCGCCCCTGCCGCGCGCGATCGCGTACGCGGCGAGGAACGCGACCGAGAGCATCAGCGCGGGCCCGAGATCCCGCTGGATGAAGAACAGCAGCAGCGCGATGCCGACGCCGGCGAACAGCGGCAGTGCGTACCGCGGGCGCGGCAGATTCAGCCATCGTGGTACGGCGAGGGTGCCGATCGCATCTGCCCGTACGGCGCGCAGCAGCTCCCAGTTCCGGGCGAAGTATCCAGCGAGGAACAACGCCAGAAGGATGCGAATGGCCTCGATCGGCTGCACGGGGCCGAGATTCACCTTCGCCCGGCTTCCCGCGGGACCCCCGCCGAATATCACGAGCACGACGGAGAGCGCAAAGGCGGCAAGCAGCGGAACGTAGCTCAGGTTCCGCACGAACGCCGTACGCAGATTGACGAGCGAAACTGCGGCCGCGACCACGAGGCCGGCAATGACACCCTCGATGTATCGCACGAAGAGGATGGCGTCGCGCGATGGATCCACGCGGCTGATCATCGCGGCGAGCCCCAGCGCGGTGAGAAGGTGCGCCGCCAGCAGGAGAAGCCGATCGCCCTTCATCCCCTTGAAGCGCCAGGTGAGCGAGACCATCTGGAACGCGAGCACGTACAGGATTGCCCACAGGAGCAGCGAGCTCCGGACCGCGCTGTCCGCCCGGACGACAAGCAGCGGTTTTATCTCGGCGAGATCGGACGACGTCAGAACCGCTACGGACTGTGGCGCAGGCCGTCCGGCGGCAGTCGCCCGGGCCCGCTCGTCGTCGAGTCGTGCGCGAAACGTAACCGCCGTCGGCATGGAATCGATGGCCGCCGCATCGACACGCACGCGGGTGAGCGCTCGGACGTCCTGAACGATCCGCCGTCCGCCATCTCCCTGCATCAGGAACGCAAACAGCTCCCGGGCCGCGAGGCCACGATCGGACGGCGCGGGAAATACCCGCTCGAGGACCGGTTCCAGATCGGCTGCGCCGCGAATTGTATTCAGGTTGATCGGTGCCGCAGACGCCGCACCCACGCTGCGCGAGGCCGTGACGACGCCGGCATAGGCGGTGAAGACCAGGAACAGCGCAAAGAGGGACGCCCCGACGATCGCCAGATCCATCGTATCGACGCTGCTCAGCGCGCGCGCACGTCCGCGCGTCCGGTCACGACTGGCCGCGGTCGTGTAGGTCACCGCCATATCGACGCCAGGTCCTCTTCCTTCGCGAATGCGCGCTCCGCAGTGCGCTCCTCGATCTGTTCGAGCGCGCGATGGGTGCGCCGCAGGTTGGTCGCGACTCCGGGATACGCGGGAATGCGCTCGTACAGATCCTGCGCCTGCTTGTAGGCGTCGGTCGCACGCTGCAGATACTCCGCTTCCTGCGGCATGTCGACGTATCGGCGCGCTGTCTGCCACAGGCTGTCGCCGCGGACCTTGTAGCCGTCGGCGAGCTGGGCGGTCTCGCGATCGCCGGTGGTGTATCCGAGCTTCTGCGCCTGCTTGATGGCGTCGGCACCGCGATCGATGTCATCCAGTCCGTAGATGAATACGCGCGCGAGGCCCAGGAAGGGATCCGGCCAGTCGCGGCGCAGCTCGGCGGCCTCGCGAAAAGCGGCAACGGCGTCGGTGAAGTGCTGATCGGCGGCGGTCGCGTGATGCCGGGCCTTCTCAGCTTCACCGTCGATCCGGTGCAGGTGCCCTTCGCAATACCGCAGCGAAGCGCGAAGCGACCGGTTCCGCGGCGCGAGCACCAGCGCACGCTGCAGGTTTTGCTGCGCCGTGCGCCACTGCCGCTCTCGCACCGTCGGGAGCGTGCTCCGGTAGTTGGCGATGACCTGTTCGGACAGGGTTTCGACGCGCGACGCGAGCGTCTGCTCGAGGCTCTCGATACCGAATCGCAAATGGCTGCGCGGAGACAGCTCGTCGTACTGTGTCCACATGTCGTCCATCGAATCGAGGTCGCGCGTCGCGACCGTGGCCGCCAGCCGGTTGGCCTTGAAGCCGATCGTCATCTCGTTCCACACCAGACCCAAGGCGATCAGCATGAGCAGCGTCCGGATCGGATGCCTCTTCCTGACGCGGACCGGAGCCTTTGCGACCGGAGGTGCCGGCTTCACGGGCGAGGGCGCCACGGGAGGGGGCACCGGCACGGTCGCCGTCTGCGCCGGCGTCGTCCTCGTTGTCGCGGCGGGATTCACCGTGCGTCGAGTGCGATCGGGATCGTCCGCGATCGTTCGCGGTGTGCGGCGCGTCGGCGCCTCGTCGAGCCGTCCGGGGAAGCCGTTGATTTCGGCGATCGGCGTCTTCCCCGTCTCGAACAACTGCAAATCGGAAAGCGCGGCTGCGGCGGTTTCGTAGCGATCGGCAAGCTCCGGCGCCAGCAGCCGCGCGACGATCGCCTGCAGCGCGACAGGACAGGACGCCGGCAGGGGCCGGCGCGGATATCCGGCACGTATCTGCTGCTCGAGCCGCCGGGTATCGACCGCCTGAAACGGGGGCGTGCCGCTCAAGAGCTCATAGAGGATGACGCCAAGAGCCCACAGGTCCGCGTGCGCGTCGACTTCCGTCGACTCGAGCCGCTCCGGCGAGAGATACGGCATGCTGCCGAAGTCGTTGCGCGTGACTTTGCGGCTGAGCGACAGCGCCTTCGCGATGCCGAAGTCGAGCACTTTGATCTCGCCGGTATCGGCGAGCCGAACATTGCGCGGCTTCAGATCGCCGTGGACGAGCGACCAGAATTCCCGTCCATCGATGATCGTCTTGAATTTGTGCGCGGCGTCGAGGAACCGGCTGAGCGCCGATGCAATCCTGACCGCCTCGCCGGGAGCGACCGGGCCGCGGGCGATCACGTCGGACAGGTTCTCGCCGTGCACGTACTCCATCGCGATGAAGTAATACGGCGGCTGATCCCCGTCCTCGAAGACGCGCGGCACGAGCCCGCATGCGGCCGCGAGCCGTTCCTGCAGCTTCGTGCCCCAGCGTTCCGCTTCGAGCACTTCGCGCCCTTCCCGATCCGAGGCCATCGACACCAGCTTCAGCGCGACCTCGCGCGAGTGTCGCGTGTCTTCCGCAAGGAACACGGTCGCCATTCCGCCGTGCCCGATCTCGCGGATGATTCGATACACGCCGACATCGCGAAAGACGGTTGTCATCGCCGTCCTCGCCCTTCGCGCCGGGGCGGCTGGGGATCTGCGGCCGGAATGAACCAGTTGTCGCGCGCGAGTGTAGGAAACTGACCCGGCGACGGTACCGTGACCGCATCCGGACGCAGATTGTAGAACGTGTTGGCGGTGATGCTGGGATGGGCGTCCGCCTCGATAACCAGCATGCCGGGTGCGCGCTCGGACATCGCATTCCTGACGAACAGGTTGTGCGCGATCCGCGGAGATGCCCCGTGGCGGACGATGATCGCGGCGCCCGGATTGTCGTGGAAGTTTCCGGCGACGATCGAGCCTCCCTTCGACCCGATGTACTCGACCGCCGCGCGGTGCGCGCCGGCGATCTCGAGATCGTTCAGCGTGACGACCGCGTCGCGCACGACGATGCCGGTGCCGAGCGGCGTCGCGGCGTCGCCCAGAATCTTGAACCCCGACAGCCCGGCGTCGATCACGTCGAATGCCACGACGGCGCGATCGGTCTCTGATGCGTCTCCGGGAAGGCGCAGCGACGCGCCGCGCGGTACGCGGCTTACGACGTTGACGCCGCTTTTCAACTCGAGCCGCTCGCGGTATTCCCCCGGCTCGACCAGCACTTCCTCCCCCGAGCTGGCGCGGCGGATCGCGGCATTGATCGACTCGCCAGGTCTAACCGTGATGGCGCCGGACAGAATCGTCGGCGTCGGAACGTTCCGCACGTTCAAGAGATCTCGCAGCGGCGGGAGACCCAGACGATCCCATTCGAGGTACAGCGTCACGCCGATCACGACCAGCAGCGCGGCGATCAATGCCGTCACGCGCCATCGGCGCGCGTGCGAAGGACGTTCGACTGGCGCGGCAGTGGGGGGGACGGGCGCAGAGACTGCAGTCGCGGAGACGGCGGGCGACGGTGCCGCGGCGCGCTGCGGACGCAAATCGCGCGTCTCTTCACCGGTTGCGAAGCGCGGTCCCTCGACGTACACGACCGTCACGTTGTCCTTGCCGCCGGCCGCATTCGCGGCGTCGATCAATCCGCGCGCGACCTCGTACGGATGGCCCGCAAACGCGCGGACGATCTCCGCAATCGACGCGGAGGTTACGAGATCGGTCAGGCCGTCGCTGCAGAGCAGCAGCGCCGCGTCCGGCTCGAAGGGGTGTCGAAGGATGTCGATGAATCCCGGGTCGTACGGATCGTGCGGCTCCGAACCGACGTCGCGATAGACCTCGTTGCGGCGCGGATGCTGCATCGCTTCGCGCTCGCTCAGCTCACCGGCGTCCTCGCGCTCGCCGACCGGCGAATGATCGCGCGTGAGCTTCTCCATCCGGCCGCCGCGAAGCTTGTAAAGACGCGTATCGCCCACGTGGCCGATGACCACGTCGCCGTTGGTGACCACGGCGATCGAAAGCACGCACGCCATCCCGTTCCACTCGGGATGCACCGAGGCAAGACGGTGAATCTCGTTGTTGGCGAGGCCGATGGCCTCGCGGACGCGATCTTCGACGGCTCCGGTCTCGCGCTCGAGCCGCGTGCGGACGAGAGAGAGCGCGGTTTCGGCGGCCTTCTCCCCTGCCGCCTGACCGCCGACGCCGTCGACGACGATGAACAGGCCGCGGAGGGGGTCGTAGTGGAACCGATCCTCGTTAATCTCGCGTTGGAGGCCGGGATCGCTTGCGCCGGAGGCCTTGAGCGCGGTGTGGACCTGCATGCGCGGTCAGCGATCGCTGGCGGCCGCCCACGCGACCGTCGCGGCGAGCAGGAACAGCAGTCCGAGCACGAGGAACCGCCCGAAGCGCAGCCAGATCATGATCGGACCAGCTCGAACTGGAGGAACACCGTGTCGGCCAGACCGACGCGCGCGCCGTCTGGCAGCGGCGTCTCCGAGCCGTTTTCGCGCTTCGTGCCGTCGACCTCGTCGTATCCGCGCAGGACGCGATGCCCGTTGACGGTCGTCCCCAGCGTGCTGAGATCGATAAGGAAGAATTCTCCGGTCGACGGATCGCGCCGGAGGCGCGCATGCTCACGCGACACGTCGACCGACGCATCGATCTTGACGTCGGCGCGATAGGCGATCCCGCCGCGCCCGATCGTGATCGAGTCGCGCGTGATCTCGAAGGTGTGCGGCCCGGCGTTGTCGTCGTACCGCAGCCGCGCATAAACGGTCTTCGCCGCGGCGGTCTCGGCGCGGCTCATCGTCTCCTGCCGCCGCGTGGTCTTCTGACCCACGTGCACCGTCGTGATGCGGCGTGTGCGCTGGCCGGCCCCGAGATCATCTTCCGTCGTCGGCAGCGCAAGCTCCGAGTGAATCAGGATGTCTCCCGGCCCGAGATCGCCATCGGCATCCGGCAGAAACTCAATCTGCCATTCGCGCCCGACGTTCTCGACCGGCGGCGGCGTTCCCACGATGCGGCTCCAGTACTTCAGATAGGCCGGCTGACGATTGAGCCGCTGCAGCTCCTCGCCGAGCGCGCGGCGCGTCTGTTCCTGCAGCACCGGCATGATCCCTTCGATGCGCGAGAACTCCTCGGGATGCAGGTAGACGACGTAGCGGCTCGGGGCGAGCGTGGAGTACTTGAGCGGCTCGAGATTGGTGCGCATGTTCTCGAGCACCGCGTCGATCAGATCGCTCGCCGGGCGTCTCGAAACGGGTATGTGGACCTGGCTGTTCTGCTGGGGAGCCATGGATGAGCGGCCGGCACGTTACAGCCGCGTCGCCATAGCTGTCAATACGAAGGAACCCGGCGTAAGTTGCAGGAAACGCGCCTACTGTACGTCTTTGACCATCACCAGGATTTCGCCGGGCCGGATCAGTCCAAGTTCTTGCCGGGCAAACGCTTCGATTGCCGCAGGATCCGCGAGCAGGCGGTGCATCTCGCCGCGGAGCGCGGCATTCTGGTCCTTCAGCGCCTGCAGGTCGGCGGTGGCTCTGGCGTATTCGCGGCGGGCGCGCAGCGTCTCGGCGAGGCCGCGGTCGCCGATCAGGCTGTCCAGCAGGATCGCGCACCCGACGAACACCAGCGCTCGGCGCATCCACAGGTTCGGGCGGGGGCGTCCCGGCAGCCTGGACGCATCCGTCATGGAAGGAACATTCATCGTCGCGCGCAAAGTACCAAAGGCGGATCGAAAGTACAAGTGCAAAGTACAGGCGTTCGGGAAAAAGTACAAGGGGGAAATGTTATGATGAGGGTTCTGCCCGCGCGGATTTCCGTGTGCCGAGGTAGCTCAGTCGGTAGAGCACAGCACTGAAAATGCTGGTGTCACTGGTTCGATTCCAGTCCTCGGCAAATCTCCAACCTTCGCTCCCCTCGGCGAGCTTCGGTTGGCAAGCCCTCCGAGCGTCTCACGGCGTCCAGTAGTACGCCCGCGCCTGTCGCCAGTTGACGGCGAAGATCAGATCTTCCCTCTTCGAGCGGTATGCACGAAGACCGGTGGCGGAGATGCGCGCGGCGTCGAGATCGCCTCGCAGCACGAGGGGCCACCATTCGACGCGCGCGGGAATGTCGCAGTGCTGGCCGTCGAGCGTGATCTCCGCCGACTGCAGGAGCGCGCGCAGCGCGGCTTCCTCGGACGGCGGATACTCGAACAATCCCCAACGCTTCGTGGAATTCGGGATGTGCGCCTCGCGCAGGTCGTGTGATTGCGACGGTATTCCCTCCGGCACCCACCCCTGAGCCACCGCGCCGGCCGCTCGCGCGTCGGCGAGCGTCGCAAACGTATTTGTCTTCGAGTTCACGCCGGAGCACGCGAGGCCCGCGGCGACGATGACCGCCATCGGTACACGCCTGTCCATCGCGGCATCATAGCCGCGATCCGCGTTACGCAACGGGCGTGTGCTGTTTGGCCTTCTTCGATGGGGGCGCCGCGAGCACGATCCACGCGGCGTGCTTGACGCCGCCCGACTCGCGATAGCGGACCTTCACGCGTTCCCCTTTGTGCGACTGCAGGTCCGCCGCCTTGATCGTGCGCGAGCCCTGTCGGACCATCGCCCCGTTTTCGACGGCGAACGTCTGCTTGCCGCCCGTCGTGCTGACGACGATCTGCGCCGCGCCAGGGCTGACGGATTCGAGCGTGCCGACCACCGACTTCTCCGGTGGCTGCTGCTGTTCGACGGGTGGAGGGATCGGGAGTTCGATGGCGGGCGCATTGGGCTGGACGGCCGGCGGCACGGTCGCGTGGACCGTTCGCATCGCGACGGCGACAGAAGTCGCGATCAGCGCCGCGAGGAGGATCAGAATGGGCCGCACATCCGCTCCAGAAAGTGCCCGCCAACATCGCAGCTGGAGGAGTCGACCGGAGAACCCAGCCAATCGCCGCGAGCCGGCGGGCACCATTCCTGAAGACAATCGCGGTGCCATCGCGCTCGCGCATCGCTAGAATGAAGCAAACCGCTCGTCCCCAATGACTTCGCCCATTATCGCGCCGGATCCCGCCGCCATTTCCGGGGGACACCTGCGCCCCACCGGGGCGAAATTGCGGAACGCCCATTCGCTGCGGGTACGGCTGGCCATCCTCGTCGCGATCTGCACGGCGATCGTAATCGGCATCGAGTCGTACCTGGAAACCCGCGTTTTCGAGAACGCGGTCGAACGCGACCTGTTCGAGACAGCGCGCCTCATGGCCATGACGATCGCCGACGACTATGAGCTGCGCCCGGAGCCGATCGACGCCACCGCGCTCACGGCGGACCTTCACGAGCTCGTGCTCAGCGCGCCGATGCTCCGTACGCTGACCGTCGTTCAAGTGGCCAATACGACGCCGACGGTCATCGCGAGCACGTCGAGCGGCGAGCGCAGCGAGGCGCTGGATCTCGCGCTGCAGGCGGTCCGCACGTCGTCGACGTCGTTCGGATCGACGGCGACAGGAACCGCAGCGGTCGCCGTGCCGGTCAGTCGCGCCGACGGCACGCGCGCAGCCGCCGTCGTCACCATTTCGCTCGGCTCGCTCCAGCAGCTTCGGACGAAGGGACGGCAGGTTACGCTCTGGTTCACGCCAGCCGCGATCATCCTGCTGACACTCCTCGTCGACTGGCTGGCGAGGCGCCTGATCCACCGTCCTGTTCGCGTCATCCGCGACACGATGGTGCAAGCCGGCGAAGGCGACTTCACGGCGCGGGCCGAGCAGATTCGCCCCGACGAGCTCGGCGCGGTCGCCGAGGGCCTCAACGACATGCTCCAGCGCCTTCAGGATTTCCACGAAGCGCTGCAGGATCGCGTCGATGACGCCACGTCGGAGCTGCGCATCCGCAACGAAGAGCTCGTCGAAAGCTACAAGCGCGTTCTCGCGCTGCGCGAAGCGCTGGCGCGCACCGAACAGCTGGCCGCCGTCGGCCAGATGGCCGCGAGCGTGGCGCACCAGGTCGGCACGCCGTTGAATCTGATCTCCGGCTACGTCCAGATGCTTCAGGAGGAAGCGTCGGACAACCAGAAGACCGCCGAGCGCCTCGAGATCGTCCAGGAGCAGATCGCGAAGGTCGCCGCGGTCGTGCGAACGCTGCTCGATCATTCTCGCCGTCCACCCGCCCGAGCGCCTGCGGCCGTCGCCTCGCTCCTTTCGCGCACCGCTGACGTCGCGCGGCCGAAGCTCGACGCCTCGGGCATCGAGCTGACGCTGGACATCGAGCCGAACCTGCCTCCGATCTGGGCCGACTCCGAGCAGCTCGAGCTCGCGATGCTGAACCTGATTACCAACAGCCTCGACGCCATGCCGCACGGAGGCGCGCTGGCGATCCGTGCCTCGCGGGCCGCCGACGGCGTCCGAATCGAGATCACGGACACAGGCACGGGCATCCCGAAGGAGCTGCTGCCGCGCATTTTCCAGCCGTGGGTCACGACGAAGCCCGCGGGACGCGGCACCGGCCTCGGCCTGAGCATCACGCACGACGTCGTTCAGCGCCACGGCGGAACGATTACGGTGGTAAGCGATCACGGACGAGGCACGGCTTTCACGATCGATCTGCCCTCGTCGCCACAACCGGAGACTGTCGATGTCCAGAATTCTCATCGTTGACGACGACGGCGAAACGTGCCGTTTCATGGCGGAGCTGCTCGGGCGGACGGATCGGGAGATCCGGACGACGCAGCACGTCGTGGACGCGCTGTCGCTCGCGCGCCAGTCCTTCGACCTGCTGATCTCCGACATCAATCTCGACGCGCAGCAGACCGGCATGGACGTGCTGCGCGCGTTCAAGCAGGCGAATCCGCGCGGACACGTCGTCCTGATCAGCGGGTTCGGCACGCTGCAGACGGCGATCGATGCGGTCCGCGCCGGCGCGTTCGACTACATCAGCAAGCCGTTCAACATCTCCGAAGTCAAGGCGACCGTCGAGCGCGCGCTGTCCGACAACGCGACGCCTCCATCGACGCGCCCGAGCGTCGAGGTGCCGCCGCCCGGCCTGATCGGACGCACGGCCGGCATGCTGTCGGTCTACAAGCAGATCGCGCACGCGGCGAACGCGGCAGCGCCGGTGCTCATCATCGGCGACAGCGGAACCGGCAAGGAGCTGGTGGCGCGAGCGATTCACGCGCATGGCAAGCGCTCACAACGCCCGTTCGTGCCCATCAACTGCGGCGCGCTCACCGAGAGCGTGCTCGAGTCCGAGCTGTTTGGCCACACGCGCGGCGCGTTCACGGGCGCGATTTCCGATACGAAGGGGATCTTCGAGCAGGCCAACGGCGGCACGGTCTTCCTCGACGAGATCGGCGAGACGTCAGCGGCGCTGCAGGTCAAGCTCCTCCGCGTGCTGCAGGAAGGCGAAGTGCGGCCCGTCGGCGGCAGCCGCATCGTCAAGGTCGACGTCCGCGTCGTCGCGGCCACGAACGTCGACCTCGAGCGCGAAGTCGCGAGCCAGCGGTTCCGGCAGGACCTGTTCTACCGGTTGAGCGTCATCGTGATCCACGTGCCGGCGCTGCGCGAACGCCGTGAGGACATTCCACTGCTGATCCAGACGTTCCTGCAGAACGCCTGCGCGCGCGCCGGACGGCGCGTCGAGCTGTCGGCCGCGGCGATTGCGTCGCTCACCGCCTATCGCTGGCCGGGGAATGTCCGCGAGCTCGAGAACACGATCGAGCGGCTCGTCGTGCTGAGCCGCGGATCGATCGTGGACGTTCAGGATCTTCCATTCAAGGCGAGCGGACCGGACCTGCACGAGCGGCTATTCGCCGATCTGCCGTCGCTCGACGAGCTCGAACGGCGATATCTCGTGCACGTCATCGAGCAGGTGGGGGGCAACCGCACGCGCGCGGCGGAAGTGCTCGGCATCGATCGACGGACGCTCTACCGGATGGCCGAGCGCTTCGGGATCGATTTCAAGGAAGAGATTTCCAGTTAGGCCGTCTCCCACCGGCGCGCGAGCACGCGCGCAATCCCGAGAAACGCAACGGTCGCAGTGCCGAGGACGAGCATTTGCGGCCACAGCTGCCAGACGGCCGCCTGACGCCAGAAGACCTTCAGGTATCCATCGAGCGCCCACGCGTTGAACGTCAGCAATCCAATCTTCTGCATCGTTTCGCTCATGAGGAAGCGCGGGAACATGCTGCCGCCGAGCGCGGACATGGTCAGGATGAAAATCGTGGAAAAACCCTGCAGCTGCGCGCGAGTACGGGCGAGCGTCGCGAGCACGAGTCCGAGCGCCGCGGCCGCGGCGGCCGTCGCAGCCGTCATGACTGCGAACCCGGGCAGGTGCGAGAACAACGGCAGCCCGAACGCCAGGCGTCCCCACAGGAACATGACGGTGAGCTGCGCGCAGCCGGCGAGCGCGAGGAAGATCCACTTGCCGATCAGGACGCCTGTCATCCCGATGTTCGTGGACAGCAATCGTTCGAGCGTCCCCGCTTCCGCCTCGTCGAGCAGCGCGCCGCCGGCTCCCCCAACCGACGAGAACAGCAGGAACATGACGCCGATGCCCGCGGCGTAAAACGAGATCAGCGACTGCTGGTTGGTGCTGGTCCGCATGACGTCGACGACGTCGACCGATACAGGCAGGCCGGCGGCCGATGACGTTGCGGATTTCGCGGGCTGATCTCCGCTTTGCCCCCGCGCCTTCAGTCTTGGCAGCCACTCGTCGACAGCCGCCTTCTGCTGCGGCGTCATCGCGCCGGCGTAGCGCTCGAACTGATTCAGACCGCCCTGCATGAGCAGATCCGGCGCCGCCGTCATCACGACCTTCTGGATGAGGCCGAGGACCATCTGCGGGGCGATCCGATCCGACACGTCCGACAGAAGCTGAATCGCCGGCCCGCCTCCGGCGAACCCGCGTTCGGCGAACGATTGTCCCAGCCCGTGCGGGATCACGACGGCCACCGGCACGTCGCCGTTGCGCACCAGTTTCTCAGCCCCGGCTCGGTCGAGCGCAGGCCCTTTCGGCGCTTCATCCGCTGTTGTCCGCACGCGCAGACCTTTTTCGGCGCGGAGCCCCTCAACCAGCCGCGCGCTCACTTCCGTACGATCCTCATCGACGACGGCGACGCGGATGCGCGAGGTCGCGGCGTTCTGCTGCCCTCCGAACACGAGCGCGAAGATCGAGAAGAACACGATCGGCAGCGCGAAGGTGAGCGCCTGCGCGACCCGGTCGCGCCGCAGATTGATGAACCCGATGCGCAGCAGCGTCCGCATTACTCGCGCAACTCCCTTCCAGTCAGGTGAATGAACACCGACTGCAGGCTCGGGCCGCGCACCTCCACGTCGTCGACGGCGCGGCCCGCGCGCCGAATCTGATCGAGCAGGGGCGGCAGGTCCGAAGCGACATCACCCATTCGCGCGCGGACGATCCGTGCATCGCCTTCATCGACCGAGATGAGATCGCTCCGCGAGCGAAGCACCGCGGCGTCCCCGTCGAGCGGCGCGTCGAGCCGCAGCGTGACGATCCGGTGGCGTCCGACTGTCTGATCCACGAGCTCCGGCAGCGTGCCTGACGCGATCACCTTGCCGTGATCGATGATGACGGTCCGCGAACAGCGCGCTTCCGCCTCTTCGAGATGATGCGTCGTGAGCAGCAGGGATACGCCGGATCGCGCAAGCTCCGCGAGGAGGTCATAAATGCGATCCCGGCTTTGCGGATCCACGCCTACCGTCGGCTCGTCGAGCAGAACGATCCGCGGCCGGTGCAGAATGCCGCACGCGATGTTCAAACGCCGGCGCATGCCGCCGGAGAACTGCTTGACCGACTCACGGGCGCGGTCGGCGAGGCCCGTCCGCTCGAGCGCCCAGTCGACCTGCTTTGCGAGCGTCTCTCCGCTCAGGCCGTGCAGGCTGCCGAAGACCTGCAGGTTTTCGCGCGCCGTCAGCAGCGGATAGATGGCGACTTCCTGGGGAACGATGCCGAGCTCGGGCGGCGTGTAGCGGCCGTCGAGCGCACGACCGAACACGCGAATCTCCCCGTCGTCGAGCCGCACTCGACCGGCGATCGCGCGAATCAGGGTCGTCTTGCCCGCGCCGTTCGGGCCAAGAAGCGCGAGCAGCTCCCCCTCGCGCAGCTCGAATGCCGCGCCGTCGAGCGCCGTGACCTGGCCGAAGCGTTTCCGCGCGTTGTTGATCGCGAGAACCGTGGCGTTCATTTGCAGGAAGCTTACGGCGTTTCACCGGCGGCGTTCGACCCTCCCGGTGAACGGCGGGACTGGAGCGGCGGACAGCGCGCTTCGGCAGGCTCAGCGCAGGCTATGAGCCTTCGTACTTTTCGCGGATGCGCTTGTTTCCCGCCTTGGTGAGGTTCTTCCACAGCCGCTTCTGTTCGAGCTGCAGGCGCTGATCCAGCTGTCGCGCATGATGCGCCTGCTCGTCCTGAAGCTTCCGATAGCTCTCGAGTCTGCCAGCCGGGAGCTCGCCGCTCTCGTCAGCGCCGCGCACCGCACAATCCGGCTCGTGACGATGGCGGCAGTCGCGGAAGCGGCAGTTCTCCGCGAGCGCTTCGATGTCGGCAAACGTTTCGGTCAACGCCTCGCCCGTGTCCCACAGTTGAATCTCGCGCATCCCGGGCGTGTCGATCAGGACGCCCGATCCGGTCAGCAGCACCATCTGCCGCGCCGTACTCGTGTGGCGCCCGCGGCTGTCGGACTCGCGCACGTCCCGTGTCTTCAGGAGCTCGCGTCCAATCAGTTGGTTCACGATCGTCGACTTCCCTACTCCGGACGATCCGAGGAGCGCGCCCGTCTGTCCCTCGCCGAGGTATTGCCGGAGAATGTCGACGCTGCCGGCCACCCGACACGAGATCGCGTGCACCGGAACGGCGGCGGCGATTCGGCGGACAGTCTCCACCATTGGTTCCGGATCGTCGACGACGTCCGCCTTGTTGAGGACGATCACCGGCATTGCGCCGCTCTCCCACGCGACGACGAGATAGCGCTCGATGCGGCGCGGATTGAAATCCCCGTCCAGGCCACCGACGAGAAACACGGTATCGATGTTTGCGGCAACGACCTGCTCTTCCGTCGGATCGCCGGCGGCGCGCCGCGAGAAATGGCTTCGCCGCGGAAGGGTCGCGACGATGCGCGCGTCGCCGCCATGCGGAGAAGGTTCGACGACGACCCAGTCACCGACGGCCGGAAAGTCAGCTCGGGAGCCGGCGTGATGGCGGAGGCGTCCGGCCACACGAGCGAGCGTCTCGCCGGATGCCGTCAATACCCGATAGATGTGCGTGTGTTCCAGGGCGACGCGGCCCGGCACCCGGCCCTCCGCAGCCTGCGCATCGAAAGCTGCCTCCAGGGACGGATTCCAACCGAGCTGACGAAGCCGATCGTCAGTGCTTTGCATGACCGCTAAACAGCAGGTGGGTATTATACGGATCGGGTCTTCAACAGACCGCGGAGCACTTCGGCGACGCTCCAGGCCTGCGCGACGCACCCGCGCGGCACGTAGGGCGCCTCGGCGTCGAAGATCTCGCTGATCGATCCGACACACGCGTCGCTCAGATGCAGGTCGAAGCCTTCGAGAAGCCTTCGCGCTCCGTCACGATTCTCGGGATATACCTTCAACCAGGCGTCGACGAACGGTCCGATGAGCCAGGCCCACACCGTGCCCTGGTGATACGCCGCGTCCCTGGCGCGCAGATCGCCAAAGTACTTCGGCTTGTAATCAGGATGGCCGGGCGCGAGAGAGCGCAGACCAACAGGCGTCAGCAATCGATCGCGCACCACCTGCATCACGGCCGCCCACCGTGTCTGGTCCAGGACCGGATGATCGAGAGAAATGGCAAAGACCTGGTTCGGACGGCACGCGGAATCGTTTCCGTGCTCGCCGTCGACGATGTCGAAGAGATACCCGCCGTCGGCGTACCAGAAGCGATCGTTGAACGAGCGCCGGACGCGATCGGCGGCAGCGCCCGGATCGATGTCTGTCGCGCCTTCCGGACGCCCCAGCTCGCGGAGCCAATCCTGAAGCAGCGAAAGCGCGTTGTACCAGAGCGCATTGATCTCCACCGCCTTGCCGCGGCGCGGCGTCACGACCCAATCGTCCACTTTCGCATCCATCCACGTCAGCTGATAGCCCTGCTGCCCCTGCCGCAGCAGACCGTCCGTGTCGTCGATGCCGATCCCGAAACGCGTGCCGTGGATGTGATGGTGCACGATGTCGATGAACGTCGGCAGAAGGGTACGAAGCGTGTCGCGATCGCGGGTCACCCGCACGTAGCGATCGACCGCGTGAAAGAACCACAACGTCGCGTCCGCCGTGTGATAAAGACCTTCGCGCGCGCCATCTGGAAACATGTTCGGGATCAGCCCGTCGCGCACGTAGTGGCCGAACGTCCGAAGGATGTAGCCGGCCTCGCGATATCGGTGCGTGGAGAGCGTCAGCCCTTCGAGGCTGATCATCGTGTCGCGGCCCCAGTCCGTGAACCAGTGATAGCCCGCGATCACCGTCCGTACTTCCTCACCGGCGGCCTTCGCGCGCGCCGCTTCTTCCACGCGCCCCGCCGGCGTGATGATGAACTGATCGGCGCCGAGGACCAGTTCGCTCGCGAGCCGATCCTTGGTGCCCGCGATCTCGAGCAGCCGGCGCCGCCGTGAATGCTCCGCTTGCTCGGCTTGGGCCGGCGTGAGCGCCTCGAGGGTGTCCCACGACTCGGTAGACGCGCAGAGCGTGACGGACTCCCCAGGATGCAGATCAGCCCGGAAGTATCCGGGGCTGTAAAGCGACCCGACCGATTCGTATCCGCGAAGCTTCTCCATCGAGTACGGCACGTGCGCGCTGCCGATCTCGTCGAGCGTCAGCGCCGCGCCGCGGCCGTGGAGCCGGAGACGCAGCGGCGGCAGCTCGGAGCCGCCGGACACCTCGTAGCGGTTCTTCGCGCCGGTCACGACGTACGACAGGGGCGCGCCGGCGTTGACGGGTGATTCGTATCCGCGGAAGTGGACCGAGGGTCTGAGCGTCAATCGCACCGGCCCGTCGCCGCCGAGCAGCCGATACGTCACGTGGGTCGTGTTCTGGCAGTGCGGCATGAGCACGCGCTTTTCGATCGTCAGCCCGTCGATCTCGTAAGTCCAGACCGGCAGCCCGAGCTCGAGCCGAAACTCTTTCAGGTGGTCCGCGCGATCCGCGGCGTTCACGCCGGCCACTTCGTCTTCGTCGCCGAGCCACACGACGCGCCGGTCGCTGAGACGAACGCGTTCCAGCAGATGATTGAGCATGACCATCCGGCCGAGCGGCGCAGCCAGCGACGCGACGAGCACACCGTGATAGCGTCGCGTCACGACGCCCGCAACCGTTCCCGAGGCGTAGCCGCCAAGAGCGTTGGTCACGAGCCACTCGCGGCGCGGCATCGGATCGTCGATCGCGCTGTCGCGTGGACGCTCGATCCGCCGAGTGACGTCGATCTGCGCGGCTTCGGAAACCGGCTCGGCCACTCGCTCAGTGGTCATCATCGTCCGCCGTGCTCGTTGCCGGCCCGAAGAGCAGCGCCGCCTCTCCAGGCAGACGCCATGGCGCATTGGGGCACACCGGAGGCGTCCCCTGCCCTCCATACTTCACCGATTCGCTGCTCCATAGCAGTTCCCACGTCGCCGCGGCGGGAGGAGCGAGCAGCGGTTCGGGAGCGGGACTCAAATCGAGATCGCATCCGAAGTTCAGCACCAGCAGAAGATCCCCGTGAGGCGAGAAAAACCGCAAGGCCATCGCTTCCGCCGCCAGCACGGCGCCGTCGACGCGACGGGGCTCGGTCAGCGCCTTCCGGCTGCGGCGCAGCTGAATGAGATCGTGATGCAGCGCATATGCCTCGCCGTTCGTCCGGCGTTCGTCCAGATTGAGCTTGCACCGCTCGAACGTCTCCTCCGCATCCGGGAGCGCGAGCACCTCCCTCACTTCCGGATCGCGCGCGCTGACAAACTGCGTCAGAAATTCGTAGCGTCCCTTGCGGATGTTCTCGCGCAGTTCGTCCGAGTGATCCGAGAAATACAGAAACGGCGCGGAAGACGCGAATTCCTGCCCCTGGAAGAGCATCGGCGTCGACGGACCGAGGAGGAGCAATGCGGTCATGGCACGCAAACGTCCGGCCGACGACACCTGGTGCACTCGGCGTCCGCGCACGGAGTTCGCGACCTGGTCATGGTTCTCGAGATACGAGAGGAACGCGTGCGGCGGCAGGTCGAGCGACGCCGTCCCGCGGCACTGCTTCTGCCACGCATACCACTGCCCCTGATAGAGGTATCCGTATTTGGCGCAGGAAATCAGCTCCTGCACTGTGCCTTTGTAGTCCGTGTAATACGCTTCCCGCCGGCCGGTCAGTGCCACGATGGCCGTGTGATGGAAGTCGTCGTTCCAAAGCGCGTCCAACCCGTAGCCCCGCTCGCTCGCTGGACGAACGAGCACGCTCTCCTGCGGCTCGTTTTCGGCGATCAAATAAGGGCGCTTGCGGCCGGCCGCCTCGCGCGCGCGACGTGCGATTGACGCGATGACGTGTTCCGGCGATGCGTCCTTCACGTCCTGCGTCGCGTCGAGCCGCAGGCCGTCGATATGAAACTCCTCGATCCAGTACCCGGCATTCTCGACGAAGAACGCCCGCGCCGGAGCGGACGATTCGAAGTTGATCGCGCGTCCCCAGTCGTTCGTGTATCGATCCGTGAAGTAGTCAGGAGAGAAGTCGCCGAGGTAGTTCCCGTCGGGGCCGAGATGATTGTAGACGACGTCGAGAATCACTCCGAGCCCCAGGGCATGCGCACGATCGACGAATCTCCGCAGATCGTCTGGCGTGCCGTACAGGCGAGTCGGCGCATACAGGTCGACGCCGTCGTAGCCCCACCCGAACCGTCCCGCGAACTCGGCGATCGGCATCAGCTCGATCGCGGTAATTCCGAGCTCCTTCAACGGCTCGAGCTGCGCGATCGCCGCGTTCCAGGTTCCCTCCGGCGTGAATGTGCCGGGGTGGATTTCGTACAGCACCTGACCCTGAGGTTCGATGCCTCTCCACGCCTGATCGGTCCAGGGAAACGTCGTCGGGTCGACGATCATCGACGGACCGTGGGGGCCGTCGGGTTGAAAGCGCGAAACCGGATCGGGCCGCAGACGTTCGCCGTCGAGCCGGAACCAATAGCGGGTCCCGGCCGCCACATCCGGAACGCGCCCCTCGAAGTAGCCGTCTTCCACGCGCTCGAGCGGGTGACTGTCGCCGCCGTCGATCACGAACTCGAGCCGCTTGCACGCCGGCGCCCAGACGCGCGCGTGCGCTCCACCGTCCTTCTGCAGTTCGACGCCTCCTGACAGGCGCCGCGAAGTCGATACCGGCATGCGCAAGACTCTATGTCACGCGCGCAGCGGGCCTGCGCTCCCGGCCCGCCACCCGCGCGATTTCCGCGGTGAGCACGGACGGCTCGATCGGCTTTGGCACGTCGCGTTGCACTTCCGCAATCAGCTGCCCCAGCCGCGTATCGCTGCGTCCGAAGTTGGTCAGCGCGAGTGCCGGAATGCGGCCGCCGCGCTCCGAATCGAGCGCCTGGACCTTCCCCACCAGCGCATACGAGTCGTGCGCCGGCGAGGCGGCGTCGCTGATCAGCACGTCGGGCCTCCACCGCTCGAGCCATTCGAGGGCTTCCGCAACCGAGCCGACGGTCTGCACGTTGGCGCCGCGCTGGCCCAGCAGGGTGCGCAGCAGTTCCCGGCCGTCGAGGTCCTGGTCGAGCACGAGAACCCGAAGACCCTCGAGCGCGGCCTGCTGTGTGTGCGGCGCCGCAACCGGCGCTTCGTCAGCGGGGACGCGAGGCAGCAGCTCCGGTGCCTGCAGCGGCAGCCGTACCGTGAATACAGCGCCCGGCGTGTCCGTTCGATTCTTTGCGTCGATCTCTCCGCCGTGAAGCGTGACGAGCTCGCGGATCAGAGCAAGACCGACGCCGAGGCCGCCGAACGTGCGCGTGCTCGACGAGTCCTGTTGCGTGAAGCGGTCGAAAACGCGCGGAAGGAATGCGGGATCGATACCAGGCCCGCTGTCGCGAACCGTGAGCAACGCCTCCCCCCTGCGCGACTCGACCGCGAGTCGCACGGTCCCCTCACGTGGTGAGAACTTGATGCCGTTCGAGAGGAGCTGCCATGCAATCTGCCGGAGGCGGGTCGGATCGCCGAGCACCACAATCGATGTGTCCGGCAGCGACGTCTGAACCTCGACGCCCTTCGCGCGCGCTGCTGGTTCCGCGGCCGCCACAGCTTGCTGCGCCGCCTCGTTCAGCGTCGTCGGACGGGTGTCCAGGTGCAACTGACCGGTGAACGCGCGCGAGACGTCGAGGAGGTCGCCCGTGAGCTGCGCCTGCAGGCGCGCGTTGCGCTCGATTGCTTCGAGGCCGCGCGTCGACGTGTCGCGATCGAGCTTGCCGGTGCGAAGCAGATGGATCCATCCGAGCACCGCGTTCAGCGGCGTTCGCAGCTCGTGCGAGACCGTCGCAAGGAACTGATCCTTCATCCGGTTCGCCGCGTCTCCTTCACGCCGCGCTGCCTGGGCGACGAGCGCCTGCTGTTCCGCGGTCCGCCGCGCAGCACGAAGCTCCGAGACCACGCCGGTGAGCATGACGCCCTGGATCACGAACATCGCGAGGTGCATGGCGACGTCGCCGTCGAGCGCGAAGGTTCCCGCTTCGAACGCGCCGAGCACCGAGCCGAGGACCGTCGCCGCCAGCGCAGGACCCGTCCCGGCAAACCACGCGCTGGCCATGACGGCGATCCCGAGGAGGATGAACTTCGCAGGCTCATCGACAGGCCATCCCGACAGGTGGTCGACAATGAACACGATCGCGACGGCAGCGAGCGCGATGGCAAAACGCAGAGGCCCAGGAAATGTCGGAAATGGATAAGCGTCTGGGGTTCCTCTCATCGCCAAAGCCCGGCTCCGCACGGATGTTCACGGCGTCACCTGACACACGTGTCGCAACCGGCATGCCACGCACGGCTCAGTTGGCGGAGATATCTGGTGGGCGCTCGGACGCGGCGATATCGGGCTCTTCAACCGACTCGGCTGCCTCGCCGGCGACGGCGTTCGAGCGCTCGATCTGCTCGGGTGTCGCCGCCTCCACAGGGCCGAGGATGTCGTCGATCAGCCCGTATTCACGCGCGTGGACTGCATCGAGATAAAAGTCCGTGCGCTTGGTGTCGCGGATGATCTGTCGCAGCGGCTTCCCGGAACGTTCGGCGAGGATCCGATAGATCTGGCTCTGCATCTGCTTAAGTCGATCGAGATGCTGCGCGGCTGCGGTGGTCGACTGCCACCCAGCCCACTTGGCAGGCTCGTGGATCATGATCCACGAATGCGGGAAGGCGAGGCGGTGCCCCGGACTTGCCGCCTGCAGGACGACAGAACCCATCGAGTAGGCCATGCCCTGCACGACGATCGTGATTTCGACGCCTTTGGAAACGAGATGCCGGATCGCGTCATGAATCGCGAGACCGTCGGTAACGTTGCCTCCCGCGCTATTGATATAGATCGTGATCGGCTTCTTGCTCTCGTTGGCGAGCTCGCGGAGCTTCTCGATGGCGCACTTCGCCGTTTCCTTCTCGATGTCTCCGATGAGGTACACGTCGCGCAGTTGATCAGCTTGTTCTTTACGGACCAGCTCTTTGACCGCGTCGACGATTTCGGTGAGCAGGCGATCGTTGATCTCGCTCATGGGCACGCGAGCCATTCGCATGGCCCGTGCCGAATCGCCCCCACCTCGGCTGTAGTCAGCGCGCGGCGACCGGAATCACGAATTTTTCGGCCGTGTGTGTCGCGGAAAAGCTGGCAACCTTGACGTCAACGAGCCCGGCGCGTTTGCCCGCTGACATGACTTCGGCCTCTGTGATGGCTTTCGATCCTTTCGGCCGAATTACCCACAAAGCGCCGTTCGGTTTCAGTCTCTGTCGCAGATCCATCAGCTTGTGGAGGTCGTCGCGGTGCTCGGCGCCAAAGAAAATCAGCGTGAACGTGCCGCGTGAGCTCGCGGCCACTTCGAGTCCGCGGGTTTTCAGTTCATCGATCAGATCGTCATGTGTGACGCCAGCCACGAGCGTGGACATTCCCGGCTTCGCGCCGAGCTTGTCGAGGCGCGACGGCGGGTGCGTGATGCGTTTCGCCCATTTCACCGCATCCACTCCAAGCTCGAGGGCGGCGGTCTTGCGGCCGAATCGAAGCGTCAGGACGCCATCCTTCGCTACGGCAGACGTGACGGCGTTGATGGGAATCACGACACGCTCGTCGCCGCGAACGATCAGCTCGTGCTGCTCGAGGAGGGCCTTTCCACGGATGATGCGTCGTTCGAATCGGAGCGTGCAGGGCGCGTCATACCCCATGGGCGGTCCGTTCCAGGGCGGAAAAGTACCCGGCGATCGTGCCGTCGTAGCCGAAGATGAAACGCGCCATGAACCGGAAGAGCGGGTTGTAGATTTCACCGTCCTCAGTGATTCGCAGCCG
>Ga0075424_100001256_pt1 | contig 21991 bp, 15 predicted proteins | sample SoiMethybrSBSTD3_FD_75301 | JGI IMG/M metagenome (GOLD analysis project Ga0075424, IMG submission 75301) | Bulk soil microbial communities from a Populus tree surrounding site in Tennessee, USA - Soil MetaG P. TD hybrid SBSTD3 | ecosystem: Environmental > Terrestrial > Soil > Tree plantation... | reverse complement strand
TTCAACCGCGACGCCAAGCCGATGTTCGGCTACTACGACGCGTACTACAAGGACTACTTCCCGGAGCAGGTGGCGACGGAGGCGTAGGAAAGGTTTCAGGTGTCGGGTGTCAGGTATCAGGAACCCATGGTAGGCAAACTTCGCGACATGCGCGACCAATCGCGTCGCGTGCTGATTCTCGGCTCCGGGCCGCTCGCGACGACCCTCATCGAGGAGATCGAGTCGGCGGAACCGCCGCGCTACATCGTGGCGGGCACGGTAGACGATCAGGAGCCCGGGCCCGGCACGCCGGATCACAACCGGTGGCTTGGGCCGTGCGACTCGCTGTCCGAGATCATCAATCGGGTTCACCCGGCGTTCATCGTCGTCGCACTCGCGGACCGGCGCGATCGTCTGCCTCTGCAGACGCTGCTCGACGCGCGCGTTCGCGGGATCGTCGTCGAGGACGCACTCGATTTCTCCGAGCGGCTGATGGGGAAACTTGCCATCGAGGCCATCCGTCCGAGCATGCTGATTCTGGCGAAGGGCTTCAGGAACCACGGCGCGGCGGACGTCATTGCGCGCGCGGTGAGCGTTGCCAGCGCCGTCGTCGGCCTGCTGCTGTGCGCGCCGCTTCTCATCGCGATTGGCATCGCGGTAAAACTCGATTCGCGTGGGCCGATGTTCTTCATCCAGCAACGCGCCGGCCGCAACGGCCGGCCGTTTGGCCTGCTCAAGTTCCGGACGATGCGTCCCGCCAAGGAAACGCGGTCGGAGTGGGTGACCGACAACATCGATCGCATCACGCGTGTCGGTCACTACCTGCGGCGGTTCCGGCTCGACGAGCTGCCGCAGCTGGTCAACGTGCTGCGCGGCGACATGAACCTGGTCGGGCCGCGGCCGCATCCGATCACGAACCAGGCCGTGTTCATGGAGAAGATTGCCTATTACGGCCTCCGTTCGACGGTCCGTCCCGGCGTGACGGGCTGGGCGCAGATCCGCTACGGCTATGCGAACAACCTCGCGGAGGAGACGGAGAAGATGCGGTACGACCTGTACTACATCAAGAACCGCTCGCTGTGGCTCGACGTGCGCATCATGCTGATGACTGTTGCGACGGTGCTGTTCGGCAAAGGCGCGTCGGAAGTGCGCCGCCGTCGTGCGCCGCTTCGTCCGCCGCTGACGTGGAAGCCGGCGCGCCGCCCGGCGCTGGCTCCTACGGGAACTGACGGCGTTCCGTACGTGTCATGAACCAGGCGGCAATGAACTGGTGGCGGCCGCAGGCGAATACCTGCTGGGCGAACGTGCAAGCTTCGCCGTTGATGACCGCCAGCGTGCGGGCGCTCGAAGGAAGCCGCGCGGCGTTTTATGCGCTCGTGGTGTTCACCTTCGTCCTGCTGCTGTCGCCACAGGCGTGGTTTCCCGTTCTCAAGCTGATTCGGATCGCCTTTCTCGCGGGAGGCATCGCCATGACGGCGCACGTCATGGAGCGTACCGCGCACAAGCAGCCGATCACGCCGCTGGCGCCAGAGATCGGGATCGCGCTTGCTCTTGTCCTCTGGTCGACAATCACGATCCCGATGTCGTACTGGCCCGGCGGCAGCATCCACCTGCTCACGGATCAGTACCTGAAGGCGATCGCGTTCTTCTGGCTGATCGCCACCATCATCACAACACCGGCCCGGCTTCGCGGGCTCGCGTGGTCGCTGGTGCTCTGCGCAATTCCGTTGGCCGGCACCGGCATCTGGCATTACCTCTCCGGTCACGTGATGCAGACCGGCCAGGATGGACTGGTCCGGGTCGTCGGCTACATGGGCAGCTCGGGGTTGACGGGCAATCCGAACGACCTCGCGCTGATGCTGAACCTGATCATCCCGCTGGCGGGCGCTCTCGCCCTCAGCTCCCACGGTGCGACGCGATTGTTCGCGGCCGGCGTGGCGCTTCTGAGCATGGCGGGCGTGATCATCACGTTCTCCCGCGCGGGATTCCTCGCGTTGTCGGCGACCCTCGTCATGTTTCTGCTGATTCTGGTGCGGCGAAAGTCCGCCGGCGCGGCGATCGCGCTGCTCGTCGTTGCGCTGGCAGTACCGATGATGCTGCCGAAGACGTACCTCGATCGACTGAGCACCATCACGAACCTCGCGCAGGACAAGACCGGATCCGCGCAAGGCCGCTACAAGGACCTCGGGATCGCCCTCGAGGTCGTCTCGCACAACCCGATCATCGGCGTCGGCCTTGGGCAGGACATGATTGCGCTGAACCAGGCGCGCGGCCTGTCGACGTGGCGCTCGGTTCACAACGTCTATCTGCAGTACGCCGTTGACCTCGGCATCCCCGGATTCCTGCTGTTCTCGTGGCTTCATCTGCTCTGCTTCCGCAGCGCGTGGGCCGTCGAGCGGCGGGCGCGCACGGAGCCGTCCGTCGCGCAGCTTGCGCCGCTCGCGGTCGGCATTCAGGTGTCGCTCATCGCGTTTCTCGTGGCGGCGATGTTCCATCCGATCGCCTACCAGTTCTATTTCTTCAGCATCGCCGGACTCGCGGTGGCGCTGAAGAACACCTGCCGCGCGGAGATCGCGCGTGCGCGTCTGGCGTCGCTCGACGATGTCGCGACGTCCCGAGGCTCTCGAGGGGCGGAACAGTCGTGACCACCGCTCGCGTGCTCAATGTGGTGCCGACGCTGATGTGCGGAGGCACCGAAAACCAGTTCATGGCGCTCGCCCGCATGCTCGATCGCACGCGGTTCGACGTCGAGTTCGCCTGCCTGCGGCGCTGGGGCGGCTTCGTCGACGAACTCGTGGAGCGCAATATCCCGCTGACCGAGTACCCGGTGCCGACGTTCCGGAGCGTCACCGCGTTCGCGCAGCAGGCGCGCCTCGCGCGGCATATCGCGCGCCGCAACATCCAGATCGTCCACGCCTACAACTTCTACGGCAACGTCTTCGCGACCCCGCCCGCCCGTCTGGTGGCGCCGGTCACCATCGCGTCGATTCGCGATCGCGCGCCGTATCTGACGACGATGCAGAAGCGCGTACAGCGCTACGCCTGTCAGTTCGCCGACTGCATCCTCGTCAACGCCGACGCCGTGAAGGACTGGCTGATCGGAGAGGGCTACGACGCATCGAAGATCGCCGTGATCCGCAACGGCGTGGATCTCTCGCGCTTTGATGACCCGCCGCCATCGGGACGGCTCCGGAGCGAGCTGGGACTGGCGGAGCAGACGCCACTTGTGGGCGTGGTTTCGCGTCTGACGCGACTGAAGGGACTCGAGCACTTTCTCGAGGCGGCGGCCATCGTCCGGTCGCGGCTCCCGAACGTCCGGTTCCTCGTCGTCGGCGAGACCAGCCCCATGGACCGCGGATATCTCCGCGAATTGCGGGAGTATGCGGAGCGCTGCGGCGTCGCCCGCGAGGTGACCTTCACTGGCCTTCGACACGACGTGCCGGCCGTGCTGTCGAGCCTCGACGTGTCGGTGATGCCGTCGCTGAACGAGGCGCTCTCGAACGTGGTCCTCGAATCGATGGCAGCCGGTGCGCCGACGGTTGCGACGCGCGTCGGCGGCACACCCGAAGCCATAGACGACGGCGTCACCGGCGTGCTGGTCCCTCCGGCCAGTTCGTCCGCGCTCGCCGATGCCATCGTGCACCTGCTCAACGACACCGCGTTGGCCGCGCATCTCGGTCACGCGGCACGCGCGCGCATTGCGGATCACTTCTCCGTTCGGCGCATGGTGCGGTCGACGGAAGACCTGTACGTCGAGCTCCTGGAGCGAAAGCAGCGCAAGCGCTTTCCGTCAGCCGCATGCTGACTACGTTGCCGGGATCGGGGATCGGGGATCCGGGGGCCCTCGCCGGCGATCGCGTTTCCGGGTTCCGGGTCTCCGATCCCGCATCCCGGACCGAGATCGTCCGCGACTACGGTGCATTTCTCGAGCTCGAAGCCGCGTGGAACGACGCCGTGGATCGGGCAGCGATCCCGCACCCGTTCCTTCGGCATGAGTGGGTCCGCACATGGTGGGACAGCTTCGGCGGTGCCTCAACTCGGGCCGCCCGCTCCGCGCAACCCGATCGGCAGCTTCACATCATCGTCGTTCGCGACGGGAACGGGATCATCGGCATCGCACCACTGATGCGCGAATCGGCGATCGTCTACGGACTTCCGATCAGGCGGCTGGCGCTGCTCGCCAACGATCACACGCCGCGCACCGACTTCGTGATTGCCGCCCGTGGCGATGAGGCGTACCGCGCGATCTGGAGCACGCTGCAGCGGGACATCGACCAGTGGGACGTTCTGCAACTCACACAGCTTCCCAACGCGTCGCCAACCGTCGCCGCGATGAGGCAATTCGCCGCGGCCCAAGGGTTGCCGGTTGGGACGTGGAAAAGCAGCGACTCGCCGTACCTCGAACTGTCCGGCAGCTGGGACAGCTACTGGTCCAGTCTGCCCGCCAAGTTCCGATCGAACGTCAGGAATCGCCTGACCCGCGTGAAGCAGTTCGGTGAGCCCGATCTGGAGATACTGACTGACAGGACGGCGATCGCCGCCGCCCTCGAGGATGCGTGGCGGCTCGAAGCGTCGGGCTGGAAGGATCAGCAAGGCACATCGATCTGCTCTGATGCGGCCGTGCAGAAGTTCTACACGCTGCTTGCCGAGCGGGCCGCCGATAGCGGGTGGCTGCGCCTGCTCTTCCTCACGGTCGGCGGTAAGCGGATCGCAGTTTCGTACAGCGCGGTTTATGACGACCGGTTGTATCTGCTGAAAACCGGCCATGACCGCGAGTTCCATACGTGCTCGCCCTTCAAGCTCCTGACCTACTTCGCCGCGCAGGACGGCTACGCACGCGGCCTTCGCGAAATCGATTTTCTCGGCGACAGCGAAGCGTGGAAGCAGGAATGGGCGCCGGCAGCACGCGCACACGACTGGTTGTTCGTGTTCTCGCACAGCCGCCGAGCCCGGCTTTTGCATTCCCTGAAGTTCCAAATGGCGCCGGAGATCAGGAAATGGCGAGCGTAGTCGGTACATTCGTTCCGACGTATCAGGGGCTGTCGGCAGCGCACTTCGTGCGGCCCGCAGTCGTACGCGCCACGCCGTACCCGTTCAATGCTCCCCACCGCCTCTCGTACTATCGCGCGCGCAACGCGATTTATCACTTGTTCCGGGCGCTGCTCGAAACGAAGCCATCGCTGAAGGTGCTCGTGCCGGATTACTACAGCGGCAACGAGATCATGGCAATTCAGGCGGCCGGCGCGAGGATCCACTTCTGCCCGGTCGGTCCCAACATGCTGTGGGACCCGTCCGAGGTCGAACGGCTCTGCCGTACGCACTCGCCCGACCTTTTGTACGTCATCCATTACGCTGGGTGGCCTCAACCGATAGACGCGCTTGCCGAGCTCTGCCGGCGTCGAGAAATGCTTTTATTCGAAGATTGCGCGCTCTCGCTGCTGAGTAATCTGCCAGACGGCCGTCCGCAGGGAAGCGCCGGACACTGGTCGGTTTTCTGCCTCTACAAAACGCTGCCGCTGCCAAACGGCGCCCTGCTCGTGCAGAACGACCGTCCTGTCGAATCGCTCGCCCGCCTCCCTCTTCGCCGGCCAGGATCCGCATCGGTCGCCGGGCGCATGGCCGAGCTGTTCGTTCAAAGAATTCGCGGCCGCGTGAATGGCGTCGGGGCGGCCCTGCAGGCGGTCAAGCGTGGACTCGGCATGGCGGCGGGGGCGTTCGACGTCCAGCGCGCGAATGTCGGAGACATCGGCTTCAACCTCGATGAAGTCGACCTGGCGATGTCGTCAATTTCGTCGCGGCTGATCGAGCGGTTCGACTACGAGGATATTCGGCGGCGCCGCATCAGGAACTACCAGCAGCTGCTGCAGGAACTCGATCCGCATGTCACGCCGATGTTCCCGGTCCTGCCGGCGGGCGTCTGCCCGCTGTTCTTCCCCATCATCGTGCCGAACAAGGCGGAAGCAGCGGTCGCACTGCGCCGTCGTGGAGTCGATGCGCTGGAATTCTGGAACGATCCCGTCGGCGACGGCAGCGAGATGGGGCCGAACGCGCGCTTCTTCCGCGAGCACATTCTCGAACTGCCGGTTCATCAGGATCTGTCGCCGCGCCAGCTCTCGCACGTTGCGCGGCAGGTTTCGAGCCTCGATTTGAGGGTGGCCGCATGACACCGTTCGGTGCGACACCCGTGGCGGTTGCGAGCGCGCCTCGCGAGACGCGAGCCTCTGTCATCACTTCCGCGTGGGCATTCACGGCTCTGCGTCCCGAATGGAATGCGCTGCTGCGCGCGAGCGCGTCGGCTTCGCCGTTTTTGACCTGGGAATGGATGCACACATGGTGGCAGCACATGAGTGGATCGTCACAGCTTCGCATGCTGGCGATCCACGCCGGCACCGAGCTGGTCGCCGTCGCGCCGTTCCGGATGACAACGGCCCTCGGACGCCTACCGTGCCTCGACATGCTCGGCACCGGCGATGCGGGATCCGATTATCTCGACGTCATCATCCGCCGCGGGTGGGAATCTGAAACGCTGGCTGCGATCGAGCAGTTCGTCCGCGCACAGAACGCGACGCTTCGCCTCACGCACCTCGCGCCGGCGGCTGTCGCCGAACAGCTCGCGAATCGCCTTGGTGAGCGCGGCTGGGCGCGCACGACAACGGCAGGCGGAACGTGTCCGTTCATCCCGCTAGCCGGTCACAGCTGGGACTCGTACCTCGCTACGCTCGGCGCGTCCCACCGCGCGAATGTCCGTCGGCGGATCCGCGCGCTCGAACAGCGTTTCGATGTCCATTTCGAACGTGTCGCGACCGAGGCAACGCGCCGCGAGGCGCTCGCCGGACTGATTCAGTACCACGGACGCCGTTTCAATGCGAGCGGGACGGCCTTTAACGGCGAAGCCTCGCGCGTATTCCACGATGAACTCACCAGGCGTGCGCTCGACCGTGGCTGGCTGCGGATGTACGTCCTGCGGCTGAACGGCATGCCAGCCGCCGTGATGTACGGCTTCCTGTACGACCAGAAGTTCTATTTCTATCAGCACGGTTTTGACGGCCAGTATCAGCAGCACAGCATCGGCCTGGTGTTGATGGCGCTATCCATCCGCGCGGCCATCGACGAAGCGGCCGCGGAGTTCGACATGTTGTGGGGCGTCGAGCCCTACAAGTTCCTGTGGGCGCGCGACAGGCGCGAGCTTCGCAACATTCATCTGTTTCCCCCTGGTCTCGCGGGACACATTCATCGTCATCTTTTCCACGCGCGCCGGCGCACGGCTTCGTTCATTCGTAGGGTGGGCCTTGTCAGGGCCGCCGGTGAATCCCATGTCCCCTAAGGTTCGGCGCCTTCGCAGCCACGTGAAGACCGCGGTCGCCTCGGCGATCGCGAAGGCGCACGACCGCGGACTCACGGGATGGCACGACGAGTATCGCCCGCTCGTGATCGGCTACCACCGCATCGTCGAGGACTTCGACGCCGAGGCGAAGGTCGAGATGCCGAGCATGCTCACCAGCGTTGAGATGTTCGAGCGGCATCTGGACTGTCTCGGGCGGTCGTTCCGCTTCGTCTCGCTGGACGAAATCGGCGATCGCCTCGTCAACGGACTTCCCTTCCACGAGCCGGTGGCTGCGATCACGTTCGACGATGGGTATCGGGACGTCTACGAGCTGGCGCTGCCGATCCTGGAGCGCAAGGGAATCCCGGCGGCGATGTTCGTCGTGACCGATCTCATTGGACGTCCCGCATGGCAGATCCACGACAAGCTCTATCACCTGGTCGCGAAGGCGTTCCGGTGCTGGGACGATCCGAGGTCGAAGATGTTCGGCCTGTTGAGCGATCTCGGACTGCCTGCACACGACCTGACGCGGCGCTCGGCGATCGACAATCCGATGCTGGCGGTTTCAACGTTGCTGCCGGAGTTGCCGCAGGCTGACATCCGCCGTCTGATGCTCGGTCTCGAGCGGAGCGTCGGCAACGGCTTCCATAACGTGCCGCTCACCGTCACGTGGGAAATGGTGGAGGACATGCGACGGCGCGGCTTCGTGATCGGTTCGCACACGCGCAGCCACGTGTCGCTGCCGGTGGAATCACCGGAACGCATCGCTGAAGAAGTCGAGCAGTCGAAGGCGCAGCTCGAAGGCAGGCTCGGTGAGCGGATCGATCATTTCGCGTACCCGGGCGGCCACTTCACCAGCGACGTTGTCGAAGCCATCGCGCGCGCGGGGTACCGCTTCGCGTACACCGCCTGCCGGCACGACGAGCCGCGCTATCCGCTGCTGACGATCGAGCGCCTGCTGCTCTGGGAGGGGTCGTCGGTCAACGGCGACGGCGAGTTCATCCCAGAAATTCTCAGCTGTCAGGCCCACGACCTCTGGCCTCCAGCGCGCAAGTGCGAACGGACGCATCGATCATGAGCGTCCGCCTTCGCCTCGACGCGGCTCCGGCGGGACAGGCGCAGGATATCGCGCGTCCTGCTGCGCTGCTCGTCACGGGCCGCGTGGTCGGCCTTGTAGCCTCGTTTGCGATCGGCATCGTGCTGGCGCGCATCTTCGCGCCGGCGGCCTTCGGCACGTATAAACAGTTCTTCCTCCTCTACGGAACGCTTTACGGCCTTGCGCAGCTTGGGATGGCGGAGAGTCTGTACTTCTTCGTCCCGCGTAACGCCTCGCGGATGCCTCGCTACGTGTGCAACGCGCTCATCACGCTTGCCGTCGCCGGCCTCGCGTGCCTCGGCGGCCTCTACGCGTGGCGCACCCAGATCGCGCAGCGGCTGAGCAACGTCGCGCTTGCCGATTACATGGTGCTCGCCGGGCTGTTCCTCACCTTCATGCTGATGTCCACCGTGCTCGAGATCGTAATGGTCTCGCGGAAGAAGCACCTGATGGCCGCCGTCACCTACGCGTGCTCGGACATCGTGCGCACGCTGTTCTTCATCCTCCCGGCCTTCGCGCTCGGCAGCCTGCGCGCGGTGTTCGTCGGTGCAACCGCGTTTGCCGGCCTGCGGCTGACGCTGCTGGTCGTGGCGCTCTGGCGGCAGTACGGCCGGGAATTCCGGGTTGATTTGGGCCTCTGGCGCGAGCAGCTCGCCTACGCACTTCCCTTCGCGCTGGCCGTCGGCGTCGAAGTGATTCAGCAGAACTACCACCAGTACGTCGTCGCGTCCAGATTCGACGCGGCCACTTTCGCGATTTACGCGGTCGGCTGCCTGCAGATTCCTCTCGTCGACATGATCATGACGTCGACCGTCAACGTGATGATGGTGAAGATGGCCGAAGATACGACGCACGGCACCGCCACGGTCTCGCTCTGGCACGAGACGATGTGCCGCCTCGCCTTCCTCATGGTGCCGCTGTCGGTGTTCCTGTTCGTCATCGCACGCGATCTCATCGTCACGCTCTACACGGCGACGTACGCGGCCAGCGTGCCGATCTTCATGGTCTGGGCGCTGACCATCCTGCCGTCGATCTTCGCGGTGAACGCGGTGCTCCGGGTGTTTGCGCAGACGCGGTTCCTGCTCGTCATGAACCTGATGCGGCTCGCGATGGTGGCCGTGCTGATCGGCTGGTTCCTTTCAACCTTCGGTATGAGCGGCGCAGTGCTCGTGACGCTGGTCAGCACCACGCTCGTCAACCTGGTTGGCGTCGCAAGAATCGCGCACCTGCTGCACCTGTCGTTCCGCGAGACCCTGCCCTGGTCGCGACTGGGCGGCATCTTCGTACGCGCGGGCATCGCCGCGGTGCCCGTCCTCTGGATTGCGCGCGAATGGACGTTGAAGCCGCTTGTTGGTCTCGCGGCCGCCAGCGCTGCTTACGGGATTATCTATTTCGGATTGAGCTACGGAATCGTCCGCCTGCGGGCGGACGCTACCGAAGACGCCGGACGGATGCAGGCGGGCCCGGTTTCCGCTGCGCCTGCGTTCGGCGTCGAACATCGGTAAGGTCGGGCTTCAGCCAGACCCAGGAGGAATCTGCCGTGTGCGGTATCGCCGGGATCGTTCGCTGGGACGGACAGCCAGTTCGCGAGGACGAGATCCGTGCGATGTGCGGCGTCATGGCGCATCGCGGTCCCGACGATGAGGGCGTCTATATCGGTGACGGTGTGGCGATCGGCATGCGGCGCCTCAGCATCATCGATCTGAGCAACGGCTCTCAACCGATCTCGAACGAGGACGGCACGGTCTGGATCGTCTTCAACGGTGAAATCTACAACTATCAGGAGCTGCGCCGAGACCTTCTGCGGCGAGGCCACACGTTCCGGACCGCAAGCGATACCGAAACGATCGTCCATCTCTACGAGGACCTGGGCCCCCGCTGCGTCGACCGCCTCCGTGGCATGTTCGGCTTCGCCATCTGGGACACGCGCCGCCGCCAGATTCTGCTGGCGCGCGATCGCCTCGGCATCAAGCCGCTCTACTACTACGAACGTGACGGCACGCTGCTGTTCGCCTCGGAACTGAAGCCCATCCTGCAGGTGGCCGACGTCGAGCGTTCGCTCGACTGGGAGTCGGTCGGGCATCTGTTCTCGACGCTGGCGACGCCGGCAACGCGCAGCATCGTGAAAGGTGTGTCGAAGCTCGAGCCCGCGCGTTTTGCCGTTGGCGCACAGGGACGCAACCTCCGCATCGAGCGCTATTGGGACGTGGACTTCTCCCCCAACGAGCGGGCGACCGAAGCCGACTTTGTCGAAGAGCTGCGTGAGCGTCTCGCCGAGTCGGTTTCCCTGCACCAGATCAGCGACGTCCCTGTCGGCGCCTTTCTGAGCGGCGGCCTGGATTCGAGCGCCGTCGTCGCGATGATGTCGCGTCCGAAAGACGTCGATCTGAAGACCTTCTCGATCGGCTTTGCGGAAGCGACGCACGACGAGCTGCCGTACGCACGGGAGGTGGCGGAGAAGTTCAGGACGGATCACTACGACCTTGTGTTGCGGCCCGACGTCGTGCAGATCGTCGAGGACCTCACGTGGTACCTGGACGAGCCGTTCGGCGACACGTCCGCGATTCCGACCTACATGGTCTCGAAGCTCGCGGCCGAACATGTCAAGGTCGTCCTGAGCGGCGACGGTGGCGACGAGCTGTTCGCGGGCTACGACAAGTACGTCGTCGAAGCACGCGAACGGGTGCGCGAACAGATTCCGCGCGCGCTGCGCCACACAGCCGGCGCGGTCGGCGCGCTGATGCCGCACGGCATGACCGGACGGCGATTCCTGCGCCATCTCGCGCTCGAGGGACCGGATCGCTATTTCGACGCGTCGGCGATGTTCCACGCGGATGAAATGCGGCGGCTCTTCAGGGCCGAAGCGCTCATGCAGGTCGCGCAGCACGATCCGTGGTCCACCGCACGCGCCGAATGGCGCGAACCAGGCGGCGACTGGCTCGCAGCCGCGCAGTACGACGATCTGAATCGCTATCTGCCGCTGGATGTCCTGACGAAGGTCGATCGGATGACCATGGCGCATTCAATCGAGGCACGGCCACCGCTGCTCGATCACAAGTTCGTGGAATTCGCGGCAACCATCCCCGCGCGTTTCCGCCTGCAGGGGCGCGACACGAAATACATCTTCAAGAAGGCAATGCGCGGCATCTTGCCCGATTCAATCATCGATCGACAGAAGCACGGCTTCGCCGTTCCTCTGGCTCGATGGTTTCGTGGAGACCTTGCCGGGTTCGCCCGCGACGTGCTGCTCTCACCGGCTTGCCGCGACCGCGGCATCTTCGACACGCGCTCGGTCGAACACCTGTTCCGGCTCCACGCGCGCGGCCGCGACCTGGATCTGCAGCTTTGGACGATGTTGTCGTTCGAGCTGTGGTGCCAACGTTTCCTCGACACGACCGACGTGCGCGACGAGGCGCCGGCGAGAACACGCCAGACGCTGCGCCGCCCACCCGCCCCAGCCATCCTGGCCGCGGCGCACTAAGCCAGAGCCGGCCCGCGGAACACGGAGGCCGGCCGCGCGGAAATAGTTTTCCGTTGTTTGCGACCGCGAGACGCCGCGGCCCCAAATGTGGCGAACTCTCACCCATTCGCGCCCGCATCTGACCCGAATACGGCAACTTACAGCGGCACCGATATTGATCACCCAACGGTGCGTATGCGAATTCTCTGGGTGAAGATGGGGGGCCTCTGGCCCGCGACCACTGGCGGCCGAGTCCGCAGCCTGAACACCATTTCCGAGCTGGCCCGCGACCACCAGGTCACCGTCATCACGACGCACGGACAAGGTGACGATCCCACTGGACTGAAACAGCAGCTCGCGCGCTGCGAACGCGTCGTGTCGGTCCCCTACGCCGTACCCAAGCGCGGCAGTGCGACCTTTGCCGCGTCGGTTGCAAGCTCGTGGTTCTCTCACTACCCCGTCGATCTCTGGAAGTGGCGCGTGCCGGAAGTTCGCCGCGAAGTTCGTCAGGCGCTTGCGGCGGGCGACGTGGACTTGTGCGTCGCCGATTTTCTCTTCGCCGCGGTAAACGTACCGATGCCCCGGCGATCCCGCGCGCGCCAGGCATCGGACGTCCCGGTGCTGCTCTTCGAACACAACGTCGAATACCTCATCTGGCAGCGACTCGCGAATCTCGAGGGCTGCCGGTGGAAGCGCGCACTGTTCGAGATGGAGTGGCGCAAAGTCCGCGCGTGCGAGGCCGAGGCGGTCAGACGCGCCGCACTGACGATTGCGGTGTCCGACGACGATCGCAACCGGCTGGCGGCGATCAGTGCCGAGAGCCGCGTCGTCTCGATCGCGACAGGCGTCAACACCAACTATTTCGCGCCGCGGTGCGACGCCGAAGTGCCGGCGCGCCTCGTGTTCAGCGGGTCGATGGACTGGCATCCGAACGAGGATGCGGTCTGCTATTTCGTTGACGCGATTCTGCCGCGCATTCGCGCGGAGTTTCCAAACCTCTCGTTCACGATTGTCGGCCGCAATCCGAGCGCGCGGGTCCGCGAGCTTGCCCGTCAACCGGGCGTGCACGTGACCGGCACCATCGATGATGTGCGGCCGTCGATTGCCGAGGGCTCGGTGTACGTCGTGCCGCTGCGCGCCGGCAGCGGGACGCGCATCAAGATTTTCGAGGCGTTGGCGATGGCCAAGGCGGTCGTCTCCACGACGGTTGGCGCAGAAGGGCTCGCCCTCGAATCGGGCCGGCATTTCCTGGCCGCCGACACGCCGCACGACTTTGCGCACGCCGTGATCCGGCTGCTCCGAGACCCCGCCAGGCGGCAGGCGCTCGGCTCCGCAGGGCGGGCGCTCGTCGAAGCGAACTATTCCTGGGCGACGGTCGCGCGCCAGTTCGAAGCGCGCTGTGAAGAGGTGGTTGCCGAGCATGCATACGCAGGACGAGAAGCCATCCGTGGTGCTGATTTGTCACGAGCAGGATCGCCTCGACACCGAGGGGCTCGCGTCGTGGCTGGCGAGCAGCCTGCGGTTGGCTGGTCTCATCATCATTCGTGATCCGCGCAGCCGCCTGTGGCGCGCGGCAAAGCGCGAAATCCGCCGCGTAGGCTGGCTCCGGTTCCTCGACGTCGTCGCATTCCGCCTCTACGCGCGGCTGCGGCTCGCGCGCCGGGACCAGGCGTGGAAGGACGCCGAAATCGCGCGTCTGCAGCGGCGCTATCCCGCCGACCTTCGCGCGGTGCCGAGGATTCACGTGTCGTCGCCCAACTCGGATGAGGCGCGAGCGTTCCTCGAACGGCTGCGACCGGACATCGCGATCGCCCGCTGCAAGATCATCCTGAAGCAGGCAATCTTCACGGTCCCCCGCATCGGCACATTTGTCCTGCACCCGGGCATCTGTCCCGAATACCGCAACGCGCACGGATGCTTCTGGGCGCTGGCGCGGCGCGACTTCGATCGGGTGGGGATGACGCTGCTGCGCGTCGATCCGGGAATCGACACCGGTCCCATCTTCCTGCACGGCACTTATGGCTTCGACGAGGTCGAGGAATCGCACTCGGTCATCCAGTACCGGGCCGTCACCGAGAACCTTGATGCCATCGCACACGTCCTCGCTGCGCTGTCCCGCGGCGAGGAGGTAACGCCGGTTTCGATCGAAGGACGGGCCTCGGCGGTCTGGGGTCAACCACAACTCAGCGCCTACCTCCGCTGGAAACGGCAGGCACGCCGGAGACGACATGCGAGACATATCCCTGCTCTTTCATGACGTCTACGCGGCGGACCCGCGCGAGAGCGGATTCCGATCGCCAGCCGCCGACCGTTACAAGCTGACGATCCCCGATTTCGAGGCACAGCTCGACGGCCTCGGGGACGCGTGGACGCTAGATTCTCCGCCGCCAGTCACCCTGACGTTTGACGACGGCGGAGCGTCGTACTACACGGCGATCGCCGACAGGCTCGAGACGATGGGGCTGCGCGGACATTGCTTCGTCTCGACCAATTTCATTGGCGAACGCGGATTCCTGACCGCCGAGCAGATTCGCGAGCTTCACTCGCGCGGTCACGTCATCGGCACCCATTCCGCCTCGCATCCACAGCGGTTCAGCGCGTTGACGCCTGCCGAAATGCGAGCCGAATGGTCCGAGAGCCGGCTGAAGCTCGAAGACATTCTGGGCCACGCGGTCACGGTTGGTTCCGTTCCCGGTGGCTATTTCTCAACCGCGGTCGCGAAGGCCGCGGCCGACACGGGCCTGCAAGCGCTGTTTACCTCAGAGCCAACCTCGAGGCGCTCGTCATTCAACGACTGCGCGTTGATTGGGCGCTTCACGATCCGCCGTGGACATCCACCGGACATGGCACGCCGGTACGCGGCGACCGCGCCGTGGGCACGCTGCGGAGCATGGGCCGGGTGGACGGCGAAAGCGCTGGTCAAACCGGTCCTGGGGCCCTCCTACGCACGAATCGCGGACTGGATTTTGGAGCCGAACCGTTGAAAACGTCTGTCCTGATTGCAACGTTGCTGATCGCCACCGCAGCTGCGGCGCAGAACACGCCCGCAGCCCCGCGCGCGACCGTCGACATCCCGCAGGTGAAAGCCGGCCGCGAGACGATTCGCGTCGCCGCCGGTGGAGATTTGCAGAAGGCGCTCGACGAAGCCAAACCGGGCGATCGGATCGAGCTCCAACCGCGGGCGACGTATCAAGGGCCCTTCCACCTGAAGGCGAAGGACGGCGACGACTGGATCGTCATCACGTCATCCGGTGCGTTGCCAAAACCGGGAAGGCACGTCCAGCCGTCTGAAGCGGCCGCCATGCCGAAGGTGATCTCCGCAGGAGATTTTGTTGTCGCGACCGATCCTGGCGCGCATCACTACCGTTTCATCGGCATCGAGTTCGCGCCGAAGGCCGGCTCATTCGTCACCACGCTGGTTCAATTCGGCGACAAGGAAGCGGCGGCCGATGCGGTGCCGCATCATCTGATCGTCGATCGCTGCTACCTCCATGGCGATGCGAAGCTCGGCGCCCGTCGCGGCGTGGCACTGAACGGCCGCGATGTCGCCGTGATCGACTCGTATCTGTCCGACTTCAAGGAAGTCGGTGCCGACTCGCAGGCCGTCTCTGGATGGAACGGCCCAGGGCCGATCAAGATTGCAAACAATTATCTCGAGGCGGCCGGCGAGAACATCATGTTCGGCGGCGCGGATCCGAAGATCGCGGATCTCGTTCCGTCTGACATCGAGATCGTCCACAACCACCTTTCGAAGCCGCTCCGGTGGCGCAAGGGCGACCCGTCATTCGAGGGCGTCGAGTGGACGGTGAAGAACCTCTTCGAGCTGAAGAACGCGCGCCGCGTGCTCGTCAACGGGAACCTTCTCGAATACAACTGGCCGCAGGCCCAGAACGGGTTCGCCATCCTGTTCACCGTGCGCAACCAGGATGGCGCTGCTCCGTGGTCCACGATCGAGGACGTCACCTTCTCGAACAACCTCGTTCGGCACGTGGCGGCCGGCGTCAACATGCTCGGACGCGACGACAACAACCCGAGCCAGCAGGCCAAGCGCATCACGATCCGGAACAACGTGTTCCTCGACGTGGGCGGCACGTGGGGCAACGGACGTCTGTTCCAGATGCTCGACGGCATGAGCGCCGTCACCATCGATCACAACACCGCGTTTCAGACCGGCAGCATTCTCTTCGGCGGCGATCATGCGCCGCATACCGGCTTCGTGTTCCAGAACAACGTCGTGATGCTGGCGGACAACGGCGTCATCGGGTCCAGCGCCGGCGAAGGAATGGACTCGCTGAGACGCTATTTCCCGGACGCGCTGTTCCGCCGCAACGTCATCGTCGGCGGCGTCGCGGGGCGCTACCCCACGGATAACTTCTTTCCCGCGTCAGTCCGGGACGCCGGTCTGACCATTCCTCGCGACGAGGACTTCCGCCTGACGCTGGTTCGTCCGTATGCGAGCGCAGCGACCGATGGCCGCGATCCCGGAGCAGATGTTGACGCGATCGCCAAGGCTTTGGATGGTCTCGAGGCCGCCGGTCTTCGGTCACGCGAGCGCTCACAGGCGGACCTCGGTGGAGCAGGAGCGCTACTATGGTGGCCGGGCGCGGCCGCCCTGTTCTGGATGTCCCTGGGGCTGCTCGTCTACGTATATATCGTCTACCCGCTGCTCGCCGCGATCCGCGCGAGGATGTGGCCAAAGCCTCGCCTGCGTGCGCCGTTCGAGCCGACGGTGTCAATCATCGTCATTGCCCACAACGAGGCCGACCGTATTGGCGCTCGCATCGAGAACCTGCTGTCGGTCGACTATCCCCGACACAAGCTCCAGATCGTCGTCGGCTCGGATGGCTCGACAGACGACACAGTGGAACGAGCGTCGCGATACCAGGCGCTCGGCGTGATGGTCCGCGCGTTCCATCAGCATCGCGGCAAGCCGGCCATCATCAACGCGCTGGTGCCAATCGTGCGCGGCGAGATCGTGATGTTCGCCGACGCACGCCAGCAGTTCGAGCCGCAGACCGTCCGCGAGCTTCTCGCGAACTTCGCCGACCCGCAGGTCGGCGCCGCAAGCGGCGAATTGATGATTTCCGCGAGCGACGTCACGGCGACCGCCGGGCACGGCGCGACTTTCTACTGGCGCTATGAAAAATTCATCCGCAACGCGGAAGGACGAGCCGATTCGACCATCGGCGCCACGGGCGCAATCTACGCAATCCGTCGCGACTTGTTCGAGTCGATTCCAGACGATACCCTGCTTGACGATGTGTTGATCCCACTGAGGATCATCCGGCGGGGCTATCGGGTGGTCTTCGAGCCGAACGCGCGCGCCTACGATCGCGCATCATCCACGGCGCGGCAGGAATTTGTCCGCAAGACGCGGACGATTGCCGGGACATTTCAGTTGATCGCCCGCGAGGGATGGCTCCTCAACCCGCTGCGCAACCGACTCTGGCTCGAAACCATTTCGCACAAGGTGCTGCGCCTCGGGCTGCCAATGCTCCACGTGATCTTCCTCGCGTCGAGCGTCGTGCTGGCGGATGCGGCGTTCTACGGATTGATGCTGGGACTGCAGGTGGTCTTCTACACCGCCGCTACCGTCGGACTGACCCAACGGAATGCGCGGCGGCGGTCGATTGTCTTTACGGCGCCCTGCGCCATGTGCCTGTTGCTCTGGGCGACCGTTGTCGGCTTCTACCGGTTCGTCACGGATGGTCAGCAGGTTACGTGGGAGCGGGTCGCCGTCCCGGCACCAGCGACCAGACGTGATATCGCCGCTTAGCGCCGCCTCCTGACCGGCTTCGACCCCGCTGGTCGCGGCACGGCATAGCTTCCGCTCACGATGGAACCGGACGATGCCGCCCCTACCGTTGCGGTTCCAGACGGCGTTGCGGCGCCGCCGAAACCGACGTTGCGGATTGAGCCGTTGATGTCGAAGAAGATGGCGTGCGCGCGCAGCGAGCCGGTGGCGGCGTTGCCGCCGGTGTAAAACACGCTTCCGTTCTTGGCGTACGTCACCGAACCGTTGTTCACAGCAATGGTGAACGTGTCGCCGGCTCCAAACGCGACCTCCGACTTGTATGTGCCCGATTCACGCACTTCGGCCACTCCAGACTGCAGGCGGATTGCGAAGCTGATGTCCGCCGGCGTCGTGCCGATGCCACTGCCGGCCAGGCCCACAAATCGCAGCGTGCTGCTGTCGTCCGTCGAGAACTGGAACGCGCCGCTGCCGCTCACCTGCTGATTGCTGACCGCGGTGCCATCCGGGCAGCCGCTGCAGCCGCCGTTCTTCGTCAGTGCCAAGCCGTTCTCGACGACGTTCATCAGGCTCATCCAGGTGGCGCCGCCCGTCGCCGGCGTGGTCGGGGCCGGCGCTGTCGGCGTCGGGTCTGGCGTCGTCGGCGCTGGCGTTGTCGGCGCTGGCGTTGTCGGCGCCGGGGTTGTTGGCACCGGCGTCACCGGCGACGGCGTCGGCGCAGGCGCACCCGGCGACACCCCGAGCTTGTCCTGCGGGATGCGCACGATAAACGCGTCCTGCCGCCCCGTGCCCATGTTCGCGGTCCAGATGAAGTACTCGCCGGTCACGTCGATGTTGCCGGAGGGAATCTTCCAGTAGTCATCGCTGCCGCCGCCCGATGCGTTCAGGTCGGTCATGTTCGGCGCAACGACGAGCGCCTGCATCGAGCCATCGAGACGGAAGCAGACGATCTCGTTCACTCGTGGCAGGTTGTCGCGGCTCGCATTGCTCACGCACGCCATCTGTCCCGCGGACGCCGCGTTGGTCGAATTGCCGTGTGCGATGTGGCCGATGCCGGTATTCCACGAGCTCAGTTCGTAGACGAGCGTTCCCTGCCCCGCGACGTGGCCGTTGTCGCTGCCCGACAGATCCTGACCGAGCTGCCAGACGCGCACCGCCCCGGGCATCGCATTGAAGTTGTCCTCGGCCACCATATAGCCGTAGCCAAGGTCGGAGTGACCCGCAGCTCCGTTCTCATCGAGGAAGACGAAGACTTCTTCGCCGCCCTTCTGCAGGTCGATGATGCGGTTGTCCTCGCCATTGCGCCCGTCAACGTTTTCCTTGATGACGAGGAAGCGCCCGCTCTTGTCGATCTGGCACTCGTCGTAATCGCCCTTTGCGGCGACAAACGTGGGGCTGGTGGGATGCCGATCGTCGAACGCGATGCACCCGAGCTCTCTATAACTCGTGCTGTCCTTGACGGTCGCCGAGTGCACGTGATCGTCGTTGCTCGAGTGCATCTGCCAGATCACGCGGCCCGCTCCGAGCAGGCTCTCGACGTTATAGACCTCGCTCATCGCGTGCGTCATCACGTCGTAGCGCAGCATGCGCGGCCCATCGTTCATGTAGAGCGTGGTCGCCTGGCTGGCGCTGAAATACCACCCCTCGCCGGTCGCCCAGCTATAGGGGCTGTCGGACGAGAAGAGCGGTCCGAGATTAGCCGTCTCGCCCGTCCTCTTGTTGTAGCTGAAAAGCGTGGGGCCGCCGCCGCCCTTGCGGCGCTCGAGGCCAAGGAAGACCAGCATCGTATCGCTGCCGGTGTGATTGTTGATGTTGCTCCAGTAGGAATAGCCAACCGACAGCACGCAGTCCTGGCCGCCACAATCGCCGGCATTGGTCAGGCGGATTCCGGTGGTGGAATACGGCGTGGGGAACGTGAACGTGCCGCGCTGCGGCATGAATGCGGCTATCTCGCCCGCCGACAGCTTCGGCCTGAGACCGGCGCCAGTGGACGAATCAATGAATCCTCCTGTCGCTCTGGATTGCGCCTGGGCGATGTTCTGCGATGCGCAAAGGACAACGAGCGTGGTGCACAGGAACCAGAAAATCCGATGGGTACCCCGGAGCATGCTTCCTCCCCGCAGCTCCGGTCCCCCGGCGGAAGACACACTTCCGCGGTTCTCGCCAGGTCACTGTTTGGGAACTTGTGGAACCCCAGGGACTAGCGAATGGGTCGACTCACGCCCTCACGTTCTGCGCGCGGTGACCGCCGTTCGCAGAGCGATTGCCCGAAGGCGATCGAGGTGGTGAGCGATTGATTGGGAAAGCCGTAACTGCTGGCGGGCGTTAGTGCAGATGAAAGACCGTGCAGTTCAGTGAGGGCCACGCGCGAAAACATTGAGATATTTGCGCGATCTCTCTGCGGCCCCTGGGCGACGGGCGTCAAAGATCGTCAGGGTTTTGGCGGTGTTATCTCAAATCTGTAAGCGCCGCGCGGCGACACTGACGTCCACTACGAAGCCACGCGACCTCGTTTCCGGCCTTGTTTTGTCGCTGTGCGGCGTGTGCCTTGCACCCGAAGAGGGCCGAGATACCTCTGCCGTATGCAAGATTCCCTGCCGCCTCCCCTGCAAATTGCCATCGTCGTCGCCTCGCCGCGCATTATCGGCGGCCAGTCGGTGCAGGCCCAGAGGCTGGTCGAGGGCTGGAGGGCATCTCCGGCGGTCGATGCGTGGATCGTCCCGATAGATCCGGCACCGTCGGCTCCGTTTGACCGCCTCCTTCGCATTAAGTACCTGCGGACGGTCGTCACGCAGCTTTGGTATTGGCCGCTCCTGCTTCGGGAGTTGCGGAAAGCGGATGTCGTCCATGCCTTCTCCGCGTCGTACACCTCTTTTCTCCTGGCGCCGCTGCCGGCGATCGTCATCGCGAAGCTGTTTGGCAAGCCCGTCATCCTGAACTATCACAGCGGCGAGGCGCCCGACCATCTGCGGCGGTCGGCCCTCGCGCGGTTCGTCATGCGTCACGTCGTAGACGCCAACGTCGTCCCCTCCACGTTCCTGCGCGATGTGCTTCAGTCCTTCGACATCGACGCGGAGGTCGTGCACAACACTATCGATCTGCGGCAGTTCGTCTACCGAACGCGCGAGCCGCTACGCCCGAGGCTTCTCTGCACACGCAACTTCGAGCCGCTCTACAACGTGGCCTGCGTGCTACGTGCGTTCGCGAAAGTCCAGTCACAGCATCCAGACGCCACGCTGACGCTCGTTGGCAGCGGCTCGCAACACGCGGCACTCCGTGCGCAGGCTGCCGCGCTGGGCCTCCGGAACATCACCTTCGCCGGACGCGTTGCGCCGTCCGAGATCCATCGCTATTACGCAGAGGCCGACGTCTACGTGCAGGCGCCATCCATCGACAACATGCCGCTGTCGGTACTTGAAGCGTTCGCGAGCGGCATGCCGGTGGTCTCGACCAACGTCGGGGGCATACCCTCCATCCTGCGCAACGCCGTCGATGGTCTGCTCGTTCCCCACGACGACGACGAAGCGCTGGCGGCCGGAGTCTTGAAACTGCTAAGCGATCCGCTGTTTGCGCGAGGGCTCGCCGGCTCAGCCCACCGTACGCTCTCGGCGTACGAATGGCCCGTTGTGCGGGAAGGATGGCTGCGCGTCTATTGGCGGGTTGCCGCGCGTCACCGGGAGCTCGCCGCGCAGTCCGTTCCCGCTGCGCCGTCCAATCCCGCATGATTTCCGGACGCCTCGACCGCCTCCGGCGGATGACGTTCGAAGAAGGACGCTGGCGAGCGCGCGAAATGACGCGGAGGTTGGGCGATCGCGTCCGCTTCCGGCTTCGGACGCCTCAATGGACGCACCCGCGCGATTCACGGGTCGCCGATGCCGTCGGCGAACGGCTCTCGAGCGGGACGTCGCGCTGCGTTATTGATCCTCAGCTCGCTGAATCGGTGCGTCACGAGGTCCTGACGCAGTGGCCTGGTGCCGCCGGCAATGCTGCGGCACGTGCAGATCGCATCGTCGCCGGCTACTACGATCTGCTCGGCTACCGCGGCCTGCAGTTCGCCGATTGGCACTCGGACCCCGTTCATCGTCGCAGCGCACCGCGTGTCTGCTGGGCAGAGGTCCCTTACCTTGATTCCGCGGTTGGCGACCACAAGATCATCTGGGAGCTCAATCGTCATCAGCATTGGCTGCAGCTTGGGCGCGCCTTATGGCTGACAGGTGACGCACGGTATGGGTCCGAGATCGTCAGCCAGTTCGAGAGCTGGCTCGCGGATAATCCGCCGCTCACCGGCATCAACTGGGCCAGCATGCTGGAGATTGGTTTCCGCACCATCTCGTGGACGATGGCCGTCCACTTGCTCGCAGGTGCCGGCTATCCGCTCCC
>Ga0075424_100001255_pt1 | contig 21996 bp, 25 predicted proteins | sample SoiMethybrSBSTD3_FD_75301 | JGI IMG/M metagenome (GOLD analysis project Ga0075424, IMG submission 75301) | Bulk soil microbial communities from a Populus tree surrounding site in Tennessee, USA - Soil MetaG P. TD hybrid SBSTD3 | ecosystem: Environmental > Terrestrial > Soil > Tree plantation... | reverse complement strand
TCGACCTGATCGTCAATCCCCAGGTCCGCGAGGCCTTCGTCATGAAGAGCCGCCTCATCGCGACCCTGCGCGCCTTCTTCGACGCGCGGGGCTTCCTCGAGGTGGAGACCCCGATGATGCAGCCCATCCCGGGCGGCGCGGCCGCGAAGCCCTTCGTCACCCATCACAACGCGCTCGACATGCCGCTCTACCTGCGGGTCGCGCCCGAGCTCTACCTCAAGCGGCTGGTGGTGGGCGGCCTCGACCGCGTCTACGAGATCAACCGCAACTTCCGCAACGAAGGGGTCTCCACCCAGCACAACCCCGAGTTCACGATGCTCGAGTTCTACCAGGCCTACGCCGACTACCACGACCTGATGCAGCTGACCGAGGAGCTCTTCCTCCACCTCGGCCAGACCCTGGTCGGCGGCGACACCCTCACCTATCAGGGCGAGACGGTGCGCCTGACCCCGCCGTGGCGCCGCCTGCCGTTCTTCGAGGGGCTGAGCGAGGCGGTGGGGCGCCCGGTCACGCCCGACACGGAGGCGCGCGTGCTCGGCGCGGCGGCCGCCCGTCGCGGGGGCTTCGCGAGCGATCGCAAGACCCAGGCGATCCTCGGGGGCGACGAGGGCGCGGTGACCCTGTGGAAGGAGATCTTCGACACGCTGGTGGAGCCGTCCCTGGTCCAGCCTACCTTCGTGGTGGACTTCCCGATCGAGCTCTCCCCGCTGTCCAAGCAGAAGGCGGGGCAGCCACGGCTCGTGGACCGCTTCGAGCTCTACGTCTGCCGCCGCGAGATCGCCAACGCCTACTCCGAGCTGAACGACCCCATCGACCAGCGCCGCCGCTTCGAGGATCAGGCCGCGGAGCGCGAGCGGGGCGACGAGGAGGCGCACTGGATGGACGAGGACTTCGTGCGCGCGCTCGAGTACGGCCTGCCGCCCACCGCGGGCGAGGGGATCGGCATCGACCGGCTCGCCATGCTGTTCACCGACTCCGCGTCGATCCGCGACGTGATCCTCTTCCCCCACCTGCGGCCGGAGCGGACCGGCGGCGAGGCGGCGGAGGACGAGACGGAGCCCGCCTCGTGATCCGCCCCGGCCAGCTGCCCTTCGAGATCTTCCTCGGGCTGCGCTACCTCCGCTCGCGCGGGCACCGCACCAGCCTCTCCCTCTTCGTGTGGATCGGCATCGGGGGGGTCTTCCTCGGGGTGAGCGCGCTGATCGTGGTCCTGGCGGTGATGACCGGGTTCCAGGACGGCATCCGGGACAAGATCATCGCGGCCAACCCGCACGTGCTGATCATGGAGGCGGGCGGCCGCGGGGTGGCCAACGGCGGCGCCCTCGCGGAGCGGGTGGCCAAGGTGCCGGGAGTGATCTCCGCGACCCCGTTCGTGCTCCAGCAGGCCCTCTTCACCTCGCCGGGCGGGGGCGCGACCGGCGGCTTGCTCCGGGGCGTCGACCTGGCCACCCCCGCGGTCCGCGACGCCCTGTCGGCCCAGGTGCGCTACGGCAGCGTGAAGCCGCTGCTCGGCGGGCCCGAGCCGGCGCTGCTGCTCGGCCGCGAGCTGGCCCGGAGCCTGGGCGTCGTCACCGGCGACCACATCACGGTGATCTCGCCCCAGGGCGCCATGACCGCGGTGGGCCTCGTGCCCAAGATGCGGCGCTTCCTGGTCGCGGGCTACGTGGAGATCGGCATGTACGAGTACGACGTCTCGCTCGCCTACACCTCGCTCGCCGCCGCCCAGGAGTTCGCGGGCCTGGGCGACCGGGTCAGCGGTGTCGAGGTCAAGCTCGCCAACCCCTTCGACGCCAAGGACGTGGGGCTGGCCATCGCGGGGCGGCTCAACGGGGCCTACTGGATCCGCGACTGGATGGACATGAACCGCAACCTGTTCGCGGCGCTCCAGCTCGAGAAGCTCGCCCTCTTCGTGATCGTCACCATCATCGTGCTGGTGGCCGCCTTCGCGATCATCGGCCATCTGGTGCTGCTCGTGGCCGAGAAGCGCAAGGAGATCGGGATCCTCAAGGCGATGGGGGCGGGGGCGGGGAGCATCGGCGCGGTCTTCCTGGTGGCCGGCATGGTGATCGGCCTGATCGGCACGCTGGCGGGGAGCGCCTTCGGGCTCCTGCTGATCTGGGTGCAGAACACCTACAAGATCATCCGGCTGGCCGGCGACGTGTACCAGATCAACTACCTGCCGATGAAGCTCACCGGCTCCGACTTCGCGATGATCGTCGGGGCGACCCTGGTGATCTCCTTCCTGGCCACGATCTCACCCTCCCGGCGGGCCGCCCGCCTGGACCCCGTCGACGTGCTCCGCTATGAGTGAGCCGCTGCTCGTCGCCCAGGAGCTGGAGCGGGAGTACCACATGGGGCCGGAGGCGGTCCGGGTCCTGCGTGGGGTCAGCCTGACCGTCAACGCGGGGGAGAGCGTGGCGATCATTGGCGCCTCCGGGGTGGGGAAGTCCACCCTGCTCCACCTGCTCGGCACCCTCGACCGGCCGACCGGAGGCCGGGTGTGGTGGGACGGCGCGGACGTGTCGGGCTGGAGCGACGCGGCGCTGGCCAAGCTGCGCCGGACCGAGGTGAGCTTCATCTTCCAGTTCTACAACCTGCTCGGCGAGATGACCGCGCTCGAGAACGCGATGCTGCCGGCCCTGATCCAGCGGGTGAGCCAGCCCGAGGCGCGGGAGCGCGCGGCCGCCGCCCTGCACGAGGTCGGACTGGGCGACCGGCAGGCGCATCGTCCCGGCGAGCTGTCGGGCGGCGAGCAGCAGCGGGTGGCGATCGCGCGCGCGCTCGTCGGGCGACCGCGGGTCATCCTCGCCGACGAGCCCACCGGCAACCTCGATCCAAAGACCAGCGAGGTGATCTGGGACCTGTTCCTGCGGCTCCAGGCCGAGCATCACCTCGCCTTCGTGATCGCGACCCACAACCACGAGCTGGCCCGGAAGGCCGACCGGGGGTACCGGCTCGTCGACGGTCGCGCGGTACCGTGGCCTTGAGGTCACCAGACTCACGGCCTCGGCTTGCGGCACCCCGCGAAGTCGCACACTTCCGGGGCGCTCGTGCGTTCGTGATGGCGTCGGTGATGGCACACGAAAGAAGACGGCCCGTGAGGGCGTGAAACAGACCGTGACGGCGGCCCTGCGTAGAGATGGGCAAGGAGAGGACGCTATGACATTGCTACCGAGTGATGACCTGCCGAAAGTGATCTGCGCGGCCGTGCGGACGCCGCCGCCTGCCGTCATCCGCCTGGCGCCCGAGTCCCCAGCGCACCTGCATCCGTGGCACGTGGACCCGGGCTCGACCGTCATGCTTACGGATGCCTGGACTGGCCGCATGCCACTGGTGCTCACGGGAGCCGCCTCCGCGACGGTGGGTGCAGACCTGACCGTCGTGGCCAAGGTCTGGGTCCCTCTGCCGCCCCCGAAGTGAGCCGCTAGACGGAATGGGCTCGACAGGGAGGCTATGAGGCTGGATAGCTCAGCGGGAGCAGATGCACCGACCGCCCGGCACCCCCTCGTCCACGGGGATTCCCCTGAACCCGTCGACGGGATGCTCCGTCGACAGACACGCGGCCCAGCCGGTGGCGGTCTCGCGGAGGTTCACGAGCCGGGCGTCGGGGTCCGAGTGGTGGACGCCAACGAGGTAGGCCTCGGCCGCCGCGCGCTTCACTTTTTGACCTCGGCGCACTTGTCCACCGACACGTCCACGGAGCAGTCTAGCGGGCGCGGTTTGGGCCCCAGCCGGGGGCAGTCGCGCACGCACGCCTCAATCAGGTCGACGGCGAACGGGACAATGCCGAGGGCAATGTCGACCGCCGCGCATCCGCCGAGCGTGAGCGCGACCAGGAGCAGGACCAAGGTCCGCCTCATTGTGGGTCGGTGGGCTTGACGTTCGGGTGCGCCTCCCGCCAGCGGTGCTCATTCTCCGCCTTCCACTCCCGAAAGCGCTGCGCCTCGTTCGGGCTCATGCATGGCCCCTTGCCATACCCTTGGGCCACCATGGCGTCGCAGAGGGTCGCGTCGGACTGGAGACGGCCCCCGACGCATCCGCCGACCGCGACCGTGAGCAGGACCAGGGCGAGCGCGCGGCTCATCGCGTGTAGCCTTTCGCGGCCATGCACGCATCGAACGGCTCGCGCCCTTGCCCGTTCGTGTCCTGTAGGCAGGCGGTCCACACGGCGGCGCGTTGATCGTCCTTCGGTGAATAGCGCGCCTGATCGGCCAGCACGAGAGGATGCTGGCCGGAGGCGAGGACGCCAAACCCGGCCACGATCGAGCAGCCTGTCAGCGGCAGGACTAGGAGCAGGAGCAGCGCGCGGCTCATCCTAATTGGGCTTCGAGACTTTATCCAGGTAGTCGGCGACAAACCGGACGAGAGCAGAGACTTCGTGTGCCGCCATGCTCGACGGGGGGGACAGTAGCTCGACGTTATCGGGGGTGGCACTCCCCGTCTCCCCATCCTCGAACTGGATCACGATCCCATTGGCATCCTGATACCAGACCACGATCCCACGCTGGCCTTGGTGCCTCTCGACCCCCCGGGTGCCAACGTACTTGACCTGGGCGCCGATGGGATACTTCACGGCAAGCTCGGCCATTTGCTTGAGGTCGAAGCCCGCCCTAGCCCACTGATTCACCTTGGCCACTAACGTCGGTCCTCCTGAACCCACTGCGAATCAGCGTTAGCCGGTCCAACATGGACAGGAACGAGCGTGAGGACGAGCGACACCTCGACGGTTATGCACGGCTGCATTACGATCCATTTCTGCATTATCAGTCACCTCCACACAGCGAGTTGGGCCGCAGACCTTAGACGAACTGCCGTGCAATTGCAAGAGGCAAGGGGATAGGCGCTGGCCTTTCGAATACTCCCGCGCCAGAACCTCTCAACGTCCGCCGGAAGGCGTTAGAGAAGCTCGTGAAGGGAGAGAAGCTAATCCTCCCAGCCCGCCGCTTGAGTCCGAACGGGTTCGCAGCGCGGACGGAAGTGCTTCACCCAGGGTGGGAGGGCTACGTCGGAAAGGACCCGGAGTCGAAGTACACCGGAGGACGTTCTCTGAAGTGGCTCAAGGTGAAGGTGCCGAAGTATCGCGAGGAAGAGCGCGGGTTCTACAAGCCGTAGGGCCGCCGCTGCAAAGGGCCGGGTGGTATCCTTTCTCGATGCAACTGACGCAAGTCTTCAAGTACTCCAAGTGGACCCACGCCGAGGATCTGATCCGCTGGGGCAGAATCCGCGTTGGCACTCTCTACGACTACCAAGACATTGAACGCCACGGGCTCGGGGTAGGGGAGGCCGAAGAGGGCAAAAAGAGCCGCTACGACAATCCGCCTGTCACGCGGGCGAGCGATCTCTCAACCTTCGCCGCTCCGTTTGTCCAATCCGCCTTCCAGAATCTCTCACCTGACGCGATATTCGCTCAATGCGTCTTCGAGCGAATCGAGGAGAGTCCCAACTGCTGGCTGTACTGTTTGTCCGAGCGACTGAGCTTCCGGACGATGGACAGCATGAGGGCGGCCTACGATTCATGCGTCCGGATCGCCAACGTACTCGGGTTCTTCCAAGCGATATGTCAGACCTTGAACCGCATGGGGCCGCTCCACGGTGGGCAGATTATCCGGGTGAAGTACCGCAACCGGAGCCAACACTACCTTGAGGACGACGGTCTGCCCCCGTGGGCACTGAAAAACCCGTGCTACTCGGCCCAGGAGGAGATTCGTTTCGCCTACTTCCCGGCCAACGAGCTTGCGCTCAAGCACATTGATCTCACGATCCCCTGGCTCAAGGCGTTCTGCGAACCTGCGAAGGACATTCCAGGGTAGGGCGGCGGCTCGCCCACCGACGCGATACAGTGAACGCACCGGGTGGCTGCCGAGACGCCCGGCCTTCGGGCGAAGGGGACGGGCCGCCCTCTTGAGACTGCCCCTTCGGTAGTGGGTCAGTTTGCGGAGATCTCGGGGCGGGCCGATGGCCACGCCGCGCGGTCGCTGAGCGGGATGTACGTCACCGGGCGGGGGACCGCTTACAATACAGGAGCCACATCTGGGAGGAAGTGAAGGGTGTCCCAAGGCGCCTTGTCCAGGGAATATGTCAGTCGTGGGTGGAAGTACATCAGCCTGGCCGGTGGAATCGCCTGGCTGGTTCTCTTCTTTGCGGCCGTGGCGCTATGGATGCACTATGGCAGTACGCGGCCGCCCGTTCCCGATCCTAGCGTTGGCCGCGTCCATCCTCTGAACACCCACGGTTCGGTCGTCTATCTCGTCCTCGCCGAGAGACTTCGATTGTACGCATTGATTTCCGTCGCACTCATCGTCGGTCTCATGACGATTTGTCTCGAAATGATGAAGGGACCCTTCCGACTCCGTCAATGGTTCTCGTGAGATGTTTCGGACTCCAGAGCCGGGCACCCGTTACCGCCTGGCCGTGGGCTCCCTCATTCCCGCCCCGAGTGGATCAGTTTGACTCGTCGGGCTGAGCAGCCGCCCAATCCAGAAGCCGGACGATCTCCTCGGTAGACCTAGCGGCGCTCTGCTCATCCTCATCACCTTGGCCCCCGCCGACACCGTGGACTAGCCCGGGTCGGACCGAGAGGGAAGCGGCCCGGCCGAGTCTTACCTGGACCGAAAAAATAGCCTCGCCTAGACTGGAAAGGAAAAACGATCCCAGCGAGGTGAGTCACTCTGTGATTAGTTACCTGATCACGCTCCTGGCGGGTGCTGTCGGCGGCGGACTGTCGAAGTTCGCTCAAGACATGTACACCCGGCACAATGACACGAGGGCCATCGCGGCCGCCCTGGAAGCGGAGATATCAGTCTGCCTCGAAGGGATACGCGGAGGCGATTACATCGGCTGGTGCGATCGAATCATTGCCTATCTATCTGAGCCCGGTCGCGTTGCGAAGTCCGGTGACTATTTCGATCTTGCCATCCCGGAGACGCCATGTCCGATCTTCACGGCGCATCTCTCCCAAGTGGGGTTGCTCGGTGAGGCCACGGGGGCGGTGGTCAAGACTTGCGCGCTTTACGAGGGCATCTGTCTGGATCTGGGCCATCTCCGAGAGCGGCACGATCGCTTGCCTCTGGATGTCAAACAGTTGATCGCGCAACACGAAGGCGTGAAGGCGCGTTTTGAGGAGATTCTCAAGATCGGAGACGTGGCCATCACCCAGCTACAACGTCGGAAGCTCTCGTGGCGGCAACGTCGCCGCGCTTTGCGGACCTGACCAGTAGTGAGATCACGTCCTGTACATTTAGGACAGGCGGCTGCATACGGTAGACGGGCCTCGACTATCACTCGTCCTCGTCGGCGGGCCAGACGCGCTGAAGCCGCCGAGCCAACCGCGTCCACGTCGCATCAAAATTCTGGTAGAACGCACAGTTGATGACTATGCGCCCGGCGTCGCCTTTCAGCACCAAAGCTCCGTATGCGCCGCAACGTACCTGTCGGACATCCTCCCACCGCAGCCGCACGCGTCCTCTGAGAGTGAGTTGCGATGCCCCTTCGTCGGTGATGGTCGTCGACAGAGCTCGCAGTACCCCGGGGCTCACAATGGTTAGAAGGCCGATGAACACTACTACAGACCCAATCTCGGACTGTGACCGCCACGCCATCCAGAGAAGCAGCGCGACGAGCGGTGTGCAGAGCCCGATAACCCAGCCGCGCGCGAGTTGGGGCTTGGGGAAGTTGGCCACGGACGCCCTCACCGTCTAAAGCGCACGTTCACGGGCCGCGATCGAGTTCAACATGAAGTTAGGCCTTCGCCCAGGAGTCATGAACAAGCGATCTTAGTTCCCGTGCCAGTGCCCCAAGGCTGGTAGCGTCCGTGATGAAAGATCCTGCCAGCGTTGTCGTGGCGCCGTTCGCCTTCTGAATCTTGAACAGGTAACGACTGGCGGTAGTGGAACTAGTCACTTCGATGACAGCATCGCCTGCCGTGTTTCGGAGCGTCGCGACGCCGCCCGGCGTGGAAGCGCCGTGTATTGCTCGCAACTCTGAAGCGAACCGAAGGAGGTCCGCAACGCGCATCGCGGTCGTATAGCGCCCATTGAAACTGTCGGCTCGCGCCCGAGTCTCGACCCCGATCCGGCCGTCGTGATCAACACGTGAAATCCGCTTGAGCTGAAACTCTAAGCCATCCGTGGCGAGCCTGATGCTCTCGTCGTCGGCATGCACGCCAAATGCAGACTTCGGTCGGAGACTGCACCAGGAGCACCAGTAGTCGCCCATTGCCTTGTTGACATCGATTTCCTCCGTAGCAATGGTCGTGGCCCGTGGAATATCGGCGGCACCGACCATATTGGCATCATGGAGCGAACTCACAATGAACCCAGCCAACCGCTCGCTCGATTCTTCGCGTTCGCCAGGCATCGTCGGATTCGGCTAGAAGGCCAACGGGCGGTTAGATGGCTTCATCGGAGCACTCATGCGCGGCGAGCCCAATTCTTCTCAGGCACTCGCGTATCAAACACGGTCTCATACCTGCCCGGCAGCATCGCTCCCGAGTCGGCCGGGCCAGTCCCCGATACGGTGAGTAGCACCTTGCGCGAAGAACCGGCTGTCCGGTACTTGACGAGAGTCGCGATCCACGCCTCCCCGCTCCCGTCGAGTCTCTGCGTGGGCCAGAGCTTGCAGAACCATTCGATCTCGTCCCAACGCACGGTCTCGGATCTCGACCTAGACGTGAGAAGGATGCCCTGCTGGTCCCATCCGGTGATCGCGGGTTGCGACCTGCCCCAGAAGCCAATTGCGAGCATGGCGACTGCGTATGGCAAGAGGACCACGACCGCCAGCGCCGACCCGCCTGTCACGATGAACACGACTCCGGCTGCACTCAGCGCCACCGGCACTCCCACCCACAAGCACCATCCGAGCGCGCGCGCTGTCCGGCCGATGGCCGGGATATCCTCGCCCGGGCGGGAGTTAGGCAGTCGTGGTTCCATTTCTGTCTTCGGCTATCACGGGCCCTCGTCGGCGGGCCAGACCCGCTGAAGCCGCCGAGCCAACCACGTCCTAGAGTTCGCCCTTCCGAAAGATCTCAACTTCTCTAATCGGCACGCCGCTCTTAGCAGACAGATCGGTGATGAGTCTTCTCTTCCCTTCATCATCAGGGTCCGAAGGGAGCCATCTTGTCGTCAAAGCCCGACCTCCCACGAACGCAACCGTGTACTCTCGCCGAAGTACGACGTTCCCATTTGGAGCAACAAACTTCGGCGCGGTACGAATGCTTTCAATCTCGGTGACTGCGTGACGCTGCTCATGCACGCTGAAGAGCGGCTTGACGATCACCTCTTCTCGCGTGATCTGCACGTACCAGTTCAGTCCTAAGAAGATCGCGATGCTAGACGATACTCCAACAAAGGAAACTAAGAATCCAGTTACCTTCGCCTCGTCGAACCGGTATTTGAGAGCCTCGTACCTCTCAAACTCGTTATATCTATCCTTGAGCAAGCGCCTTGCAGCCCACGTAGGCACGGGGGCTGCGCAGACCATGGACAGAAGCATCGCGACGAGCAGCCAATACACCGGTGTCGCCGTCATCGTTAGGTCGGCCGGAGGAAGAAGCGCCGCGTGCCAGGAAGACAGCCAGCGGAGGCAGGGCCACAATGCGAGCGAGATAGGAACGCATGAGGCGAGATAAAGAAGACCGAGTCGTCTTTCCCATTTCTCGTACTGCGGTCGCAGATCATCAAGAGTTGCGCCACTACTACTTATTGTCCGAGCCGGGAAGACCCTCGCAAATATGGCGACGACGATTGGAACGCCAATCGATGCTGCCAGGGCGCCAATCTGGGCGCTGTTCATCGAGTCCACTGTTCAAGTGTTACACAGACCGGGATATTCGGGCCAGACTCGCCGTAGAAGTCCCTGAGGCAAGGTGGGCCTCGACGCGCGGGAGCGCGAGGCCCGTGAGCCGCCGGTGCCGGTCCGCGAGGGATGATCATGCGAGCGTCGGTGGGTCGAGCGGCCCCGCGCCCCACGTGATCTGGGGCACCTCGCGGAGGAGGTCTGGATCGAACCGGCTGAGGGCCTCGTGCGCGAGCCGCTCGGACTCGCTCTCGGTGCGGAGTTCGAGGGCTTTGTCGTGGAGCATCGCCAGGGCATCCCGGCACCAGGCCTGCCGAGCCTGCCGCACGACGGTGAGCACGGCGACCACGTGGGTCCGGACGAGCGACTCATACCGGTCGCGCTGCTTGGCCATCGCTGCCGCGTGGCGCTGGAGTGTGGCGCGGGCATCTCCGCCGGATGGAGCGGGCCGGGCTCGGTGGGCTCAAGCTCGACGCGATCACCACGGCCGACGTCAACAAGTTCCTGACCAGCGCGCAGCGCGTGAAGGGGGGCAAGGATCGGCCGCTCGGGCCCAAAACCAAGCGGGCGACCGTGGTCTTCCTGAGCGGCCTTTTCGAGAGCGGCATGTCTGACGTGCCCAAGCGGTGCCTGGAGAACCCGCTCACGCTCAAGAGCTTCCACAAGCCGAAGCTGGCCAAGTCGAGCGCGGCTCGCGACCTCCTCACGCAGGCCGAGACCTCGGCCGTGCTCGATCAGTGCCCGGACAAGTGGGCGCTCTTCTTCTGGCTCCTCGGGGCCTCAGGCGCCCGGATCGGCGAGGTCGGCGCCGCGCGGTGGTCGGACCTCGACCTCGACCTCGGCGTCCTCACCATCCGCCGGACCTTCTACCGGGGCACCTTCGGACCGACCAAGTCGGGCGAGGAGCGCGAGGTCGACCTCCCCGACCAGATCCTCGGCGCCCTGGCCCGCTACCGGACCGAGACCTTCGGCGCCGGGCCCGTCGATCCCGACCGCCTCTTGTTCCCGGGCCGGACCGGCGGTCAGCCGCTCGACCAGACCCACGCCCGGCGCGTGTGGGCCGAGGCCTCGCGGAAGGCGGGCGTCCGCTACCGCAAGCCGCACGCCCTCCGGCACATGTGGGCGTCGGTCGCGCTCAAGCAGTCCGGTGACGTGAAGTGGGTCCAGGGCCAGCTTGGGCACGCCTCGGCCAAGCTCACGCTGGACACCTACGGGCACGTGCTCCGCGAGCGGCGCCGGGAGCGGGTCTCCGCGATCGAGGCCTCGCTCGGTTTCCGTGATGGCAGCGTGATGGCAACCGACCCGAAACCGCCCGCGATGGCATCCGAGCCCGTGGACGCAAGTGCGCGCGGAATCGAACGGCCGGAAACGGCGGAGGACCAATAAGCAAGTCACCAGTTTCAATGAGTTACAGCGGGGTGACGGGGAGAGAGGCAAGAAATCCCTAGTCGCGCGGCAGCGGAAGGCATATACTGATCGCAGGTTTAGGAAGCATCGGGGCAGATCGTGCCCCGAGGGCGAACGACAACCCGAACTCGAGAAAGGCACGAGGTCACCCAGTGTTCGAGCGATTCACGGAGCGGGCGCGTCGGGTCATCATCCTGGCCAGGGAAGAGGCAGGTCGGTTCCGTCATGACTTCGTGGGAACCGAGCACATCCTCCTCGGACTCATCCGCGACGGCGAGGGCATCGCGACCGCGGTGCTGCAGCGGCTCGGCCTCCGGCTGGAGACGGTCAAGGCGGAGGTGGAACGGGCGCTGGCCGGCTTCCCGAAGACCCTGACCTTCGGCGAGGTACCGTTCACTCCGCAGGCCAAGCGCGTGCTCGAGCTGTCCATCGAGGAGGCGCGCCAGCTCGGACACAACTACATCGGCACCGAGCACCTGCTGCTCGGCCTGATGAAGGAAGGGCAGTCGATCGCGGCCAAGATCCTCGAGTCGCTGGGGGCCCGGCTGGACGAGGTCCGGCAGGAGACCCTGGCCCTTCTCGGCGACCAGTACTACCCGCGGCCCAAGAAGCGCTCGCAGACCCCAGTGCTCGACGAGTTCGCCCGCGACCTCACCCAGCTCGCCCGGGAGAGCAAGCTCGACCCGGTCATCGGTCGCGAAACCGAGATCGAGCGGGTAATCCAGATCCTCGCCCGGCGCACCAAGAACAACCCGGTCCTGATCGGCGAGCCCGGCGTGGGCAAGACCGCCATCGTCGAGGGCCTGGCCCAGCGGATCGTGGGGCATGAGGTCCCGGACGTCCTGGCCCAGAAGCGGCTCCTGCAGCTGGACCTGGGGGCCCTGGTGGCCGGCACCAAGTACCGCGGCCAGTTCGAGGAGCGGCTCAAGGCGGTGATGAAGGAGATCCGCCAGTCCGAGAACGTGGTGCTCTTCCTGGACGAGCTGCACACCCTGATTGGGGCCGGGGCGGCCGAGGGGGCCATCGACGCCTCCAACATGCTGAAGCCGGCGCTCTCACGCGGGGAGATCCAGACCATTGGCGCCACCACCCTCGACGAGTACCGCAAGTACATCGAGAAGGACGGCGCGCTCGAGCGGCGCTTCCAGCCGGTCATCGTCCGCGCCCCTTCGGTCACCGAGGCGGTCGAGATCATCAAGGGCCTGCGTCACAAGTACGAGGCGCACCATCGGGTGAAGATCACCGACGGGGCCATCGACGCGGCGGTCAAGCTGGCCGACCGCTACATCACCGACCGGCAGCTCCCCGACAAGGCCATCGACGTCATCGACGAGGCCTCCTCCCGCACGCGGCTCATGGCGCTCACCCCGCCCCCGGAGATCAAGGAGCTCGGCAAGGAAGTCGAGCGGGTGGTGCGCGAGAAGGACATGTACCTCGAGGCCCAGGAGTTCGAGAAGGCCGCGTCGCTCCGCGAGAAGGAGAAGCTGCTGCGCGGTCGCGACGAGGACATGAAGCGCGAGTGGGACAAGCGGAAGGGCAAGGGCCCGCAGACGGTCAACGAGGAAGACATCGAGTACATCGTCTCCCGCTGGACCGGCATCCCGCTCTCCAAGCTCGAGGAGAAGGAGTCGGCCAAGCTGGCCCGCATGGAGGAGGCCCTCCACGGCCGCATCGTGGGGCAGGGGGACGCGGTGGCCGCGGTCTCGCGGGCCATCCGGCGCTCCCGGGCTGGCCTCAAGGACAGCCGCCGGCCGGTCGGCTCGTTCATCTTCCTGGGCCCGACCGGCGTGGGCAAGACCGAGCTGGCCCGCACCCTCGCCGAGTACCTCTTCGGCGACGAGAACGCGCTGATCCGGGTCGACATGTCTGAGTACATGGAGAAGTTCTCGGTGTCCCGCCTGCTCGGCGCCCCTCCCGGCTACGTGGGCTACGAAGAGGGCGGCTTCCTCACCGAGAAGGTGCGCCGCCGGCCCTACTCGGTGGTGCTCTTCGACGAGATCGAGAAGGCCCACCCGGACGTCTTCAACATGCTGCTCCAGGTGCTGGACGACGGCCGCCTCACCGACTCGGTGGGCCACGTGGTGGACTTCAAGAACACGATCCTGATCATGACCTCGAACCTCGGCACCAGCTTCATCGGCAAGCGGGTCTCGCCCGGCTTCCTGCCCGAGGGAGAGGACAGCACGCACGACAAGATGAAGGAGCGGGTGCTCGAGGAGCTGAAGCGGGCGTTCCGGCCCGAGTTCATCAACCGCATCGACGACACGATCGTCTTCCACGCCTTGAGTAAGGAAGACATCACGAGTATCGTCCGGATGATGATCAGCCGGATCAATACCCAGCTCGGCGAGAAGAGCATCCAGATCGAGCCGACCGAGGCCGCCCTCGACCTCCTGGTCGAGAAGGGGTACGACGCGACCTACGGGGCGCGGCAGCTCCGGCGCACGATCCAGAAGCTCGTCGAGGACCCACTGGCCGAGGCCATCGTCCGCGGTCAGTTCGGCGACGGGGCCCGGATCGAGGTGGACGCGCAGGGGCTGGATCTCGTCTTCCGCGAGGTCCAGGTCGCCGAGCCCCGGCTGGCGCTGGCGGAACACTGAACCCACGCGAACGAACCTGCGCCCTTCATGACCGCTCGGGGGAGATGCGCTCTCCTCATTTTTTTTGCGCTCCTTCTGGGGCCGTTGCCGGCCCTGGCGCAGGCACCCGCCCCGACTGACCGGCAGATCCTCGTCAAGGAGATCGGAGTTCAGGGCAACCGGCGGGTGCAGGAAGCGGTGATCCTGGGCCGGGTCTCGGCCAAGATCGGCAGCCCCTTCGTCGCCAACCGCACCGCCGAGGACATCCGGGCGATCTTCGCCCTCGGCTTCTTCGACGACGTGCAGGTGAAGGTCGAGGACTTCGAGGGCGGGGTGAAGCTCACCTACATGGTGGTGGAGCGGCCCTTCGTCCGGGACATCGTCTTCGCCGGGAACAAGAAGGAAGACGGGGCGACCCTCCAGGAAAAGATCGACCTCAAGCTCGGCAGCGTCTACAACCCGGTCGAGGTCAACAAGGGGGCCGACAAGCTCAAGGACTTCTACGAGACCGAGGGCTACTTCGAGGTCGGCATCACCCCCGAGGTCGAGAAGCTCCCCGACGGCGACGTCACCGTCACCTACCGCATCGCGGAGGGGCGCCGGATCAGCATCGACCAGATCGTGATCGAGGGCGCCCAGGGCCTCACGCCCAAGCAGATCAAGGGCGTGATGGAAACCGGGGAGCGCGAGTACATCGTCCTTCGGGGCACCGTCCAGCGGCAGCGCCTCGACGAGGACGTCGACCGCATCATCCAGCTGTACAACGACTACGGGTACGTGCAGGCCCGGGTGGAGTCGTCCGAGATCCAGGTGGACCGCGAGAAGGCCCGGGCCACCATCCGGGTCGTGGTGGTGGAGGGGCCCCAGTTCAAGGTCGGCGGCGTCGACGTGATGGGCAACGCGGTCCTGCCGGTCGAGGAGATCCGCAAGCGGATCGACCTCAAGCCCGGCGACGTGTTCTCCCGCTCCAAGCTCCGCGACAGCGTGAAGGGGGTCGCCGATCTCTACAGCGCGATCGGGCGCGCCTCCGCCGACGTAGTCCCCAACACCCTGCAGGACACCCCGGCGCGCCTGGTCAACATCGTCTTCGAGATCAACGAGGGGCCCGAGACCTACGTGGAGCGGATCAACATCTCGGGCAACACCCGCAGCGAGGAGAAGATCCTCCGCCGCGAGATCCCGATGGCGGAGGGCGACCTCTTCACCAGCCAGAAGCTCGCCCGCGCGAAGCAGCGCCTGACCAACCTCAACTACTTCGACAAGGTCGAGGCCAAGACCGCGCCCGGGTCCGCCAAGGACAAGGTCATCGTCAACATCGAGGTCACCGAGAAGCCCACCGGACTCTTCTCGATCGGCGGCGGCTACAGCTCCCAGGACGGGGTGCTGGGCACCCTCGACCTGTCCCAGCGGAACTTCCTGGGCAAGGGATGGGAAGTGTTCCTCCGGCTCCGCGGCGGCTCGAACCTCCAGACCGGCACCATCGGCTTCACCGAGCCGTGGCTCTTCGATCGGCCCCTCGCTGCCGGGTTCGACATCTTCAACAACCGCCGCATCCTGCCGGACTACACGGTCAACTCGCTGGGCGGCGACATCCGACTCGGCCATCCCATCGGCGAATATTCGCGGTGGAACGCGCTCTACCGGGTCAGCCAGGACAAGATCAGCAACGTCAACCCGCTCGGCAGCCCGGCGCTCATCTCGCAGGAGGGCACCCACCTCACGTCCCTGGTGGGATTCAACCTGTCCCGCGACACGCGCGACAACGTCTACGACCCCACCCGGGGCAGCACCGCGTCCATCGGATTCGACTTCGCGGGAGTCGGCTTCGGAGAGCAGTTCGCCCGCACCGTCGCGAGCACGACCTACTTCCAGCCCTTGCCGTGGCTCGACCACGTGCTGAGCTTCCGCCTCATGGTGGGCTACGCGTTCGGGTGGAACAAGGACCCGGTTCCGCTCTTCGAGCGCTTCTACCTGGGCGGCTCGAACTCCCTGCGCCAGTTCAAGTCCCTCCAGGTCTCCCCCAAGGACAACACCGGCACCCGGATCGGCGGCAACTCCGAGGGTCTGGGGACGGTCGAGTACCAGATTCCGCTTTTCTTCGGGATCAAGGCCGCCGTCTTCTACGATGTAGGGCAGGTATGGGGACCTGACATCTCGGGGGGCAGCAAGATCGATCTCACCGATTTGCGGCACGGCATGGGGGCGGGGCTACGGTGGAACTCACCCTTCGGACCCATCCGCGTCGACTACGGAATCAAACTCGACCAGAGGAAGGGCGAGAGCTTCGGCAACTTCAACTTCTCCGCCGGCTCCTCGTTCTAGTTGAGGAGGCAGCCCATGAGGCAACGGATGGCAGCGTGGTGGACCGCGGCGGGGCTGGCGCTCCTGGTGGGCGCCGGCGGCGCGATGTGGTCCCACGCCCAGGCACAGACTCCCGCTCCCACCGCCGCGTCGAACGGGCGGGTGGCGATCGTGGACATCCAGCGGATCCTCGCCCGGTCGGTCGCGGGCGCGGCGGCCCGCGAGCAGCTCGAGAAGGACAAGGCGACGATGCAGCGCCAGCTCGACGGGCAGAAGGTCGAGCTGGAGAAGATGCGGGACGAGCTGGAGAAGAAGGGCCAGCTCCTCTCCGCGGACGCCCGGCGCGAGAAGCAGGACGCGCTCGAGCGCAAGGTCCGGGACGTGCGGCGCCTGGTCGACGATCTCCAGGCCCAGCTCCAGAAGAAGGAGGACGCCCTGCTCCAGAAGGTGCTCCAGGACGTGGCCGGCCTCATCCAGCGCCTGGGCAAAGAGAAGGGTTACGCGGTGGTGCTCGAGCGGCAGCGCGCCGGCGTGCTCTACGCCTCCGGCGACTCCGATCTGACCGACGACGTCCTCAGGGCCTACGACGACCAGACCAAGAAGGCCACGAAGTAAGTGAGCGACGGCGTCTCGTTCACGCTCGGCCGACTCGCCGACGCGCTCGGGGCGTCGTTGCAAGGTGACGCCGGGCGGGTGGTGAGCGGGGTGGCGCCGCTCGACGCCGCGGGCCCGGATCAGGTGTCGTTCCTCACCGAGCGCAAGTACCTCGCCCAGGCCCAGGTGAGCCGGGCCGGCGCCCTCCTGGTCGGCCGCGACGTCGCCGGCCTCGCGGGTCCGCTCCTCCGGGTCGACCGGCCGCAGCAGGCGCTGATCGTCCTGCTGGGGCTCTTCCATCCCGAGCCCATCCCCGAGCCGGGCGTGCACCCGACCGCGTGCGTGGCCGGGGACGCCCGCGTCGACCGCTCGGCCTCGGTGGGCCCGCTCGCGGTGGTGGAGGCGGAGGCGGTGATCGGGCCGCACACCCGGGTGGGAGCGCTCTGCTTCGTGGGGCGCCGCGCGGTGCTCGGCGAGGACGTGCGCCTGCATCCCCACGTGGTCGTGCGCGAGGACGTCCGCATCGGCAACCGGGTCATCGTGCACCCCGGCGCGGTGCTGGGCGCGGACGGCTTCGGCTACGCCTTCGACGGCGCGGCCCATCGCAAGATCCCGCAGGTGGGCGGCCTGCGCATCGAGGACGACGTCGAGATCGGGGCCAACACCGCGATCGACCGCGCGACCCTCGGCGAGACGGTGGTGCGCCGCGGCACCAAGATCGACAACCTCGTGCAGATCGGGCACAACTGCGACGTCGGCGAGGACGTGATCCTGGTCTCCCAGGTGGGCATCGCGGGCTCGTCGCGGGTGGGCAACCGGGCCATGCTGGCCGGGCAGGTGGGCGTCGCCGACCACGTGACGATCGGGGCGGGCGCCATCCTGACCGCCAAGTCCGGCGTGCCGAACGACGTGCCCGCCGGCGAGATCTGGAGCGGCATCCCGAGCCGGCCCACTTCGGAGCAGAAGCGCATCTGGGCGGGCGAGAGCCAGCTCCCCGAGCTGATCAAGCGGGTCCGCGCCCTCGAGAAGCGCCTGCGCGACCTGGAGGGCCGGGCGTGATCCACCCCACCGCCGTGGTCGACCGCGGCGCGGAGCTCGCCTCCGACGTGCGCATCGGGCCCTACTCGGTGATTGGCCCCGAGGTGACGGTGGGCGCGGGCGCGGAGATCGGCGCCCACGCGGTGCTGGAGGGCCGGGTGAAGGTGGGCGCGCGCTGCCGGGTCGGCCACGGGGCGATCATCGGCGGCGTGCCCCAGGACCTCAAGTTCCGCGATGGCACCCCGGTGGGGGTCAGCCTGGGCGACGATACGGTGGTGCGCGAGTACGTCACCATCCACCGCGCCACCCACGAGGGCCACGACACCACCGTCGGCCGCCACTGCCTGGTGATGGCCTCGAGCCACATCGCCCACGACTGCGTGCTCGGCGACCACATCATCTTGATCAACTACGCGGGCCTGACCGGGCACATCACGGTCGAGGACCGGGTGACCATCGGCGGGCTCACCGGCATCCACCCGTTCAGCCGCATCGGCACCTACGCCTACATCGGCGGCTGCTCGAAGGTGACCCAGGACGTTCCGCCCTTCATCGTGGCCGACGGCATTCCCGCGGTGGCTCGCTCGGTGAACGCGGTCGGCATGCGCCGTGGCGGCATCGACTCCGCCTCGCGCCTGAAGGTGCGCGCCGCGTTCCGGCTGCTCTACCGCTCCGGCATGGCCCCCGGCACCGCGATCAAGCACGTGAAGCAGGAGCTGGGCGGCCACCCGCTGGTCGATCGCCTGGTCGAGTTCGTGGAGGCCTCGAAGCGCGGGGTGGTCCCGGGGCCGGACCGCAGCGGGCGCGCGCGCCTCGACGCGGTCGAGGAGGAGATCTCGTGACGAACGGGACCGAGCCCAAGATCCGGGGGGCGGTGGTGGGCGCCGGCCACATGGGCCAGTACCACATTTTGGCCCTGGCCGAGATCTGGGGCGTGGAGCTGGTGGGGGTGGTCGACCGCGACTTCGCGCGCGCCCAGCAGGTGGCCGCCCCCTACGGGGCGCGGGCCTTCCGCGATCACCGCGAGCTCGCGGGCGTGGTCGACTTCGCCACCGTGGCCGTCCCCACCGAGCAGCACTTCGCGGTGGCGCGCGACCTGCTCGAGATGGGGGCCCACGTGCTGGTCGAGAAGCCGATGACCTCGACGCTCGAGCAGGCCAAAGAGCTCTTCCGGATCGCCCGGCAGCAGCGGCGGGTTCTCCACGTGGGGCACGTCGAGCGCTTCAACGGCGCGGTCCAGGAGCTGCGCAAGATCGTGGAGCGGCCGATCCTCATCGAGTCGCGGCGGCTCGGGCCCTTCGTTCCGCGGGTGCAGGACGACTCGGTGGTGATGGATCTCATGATCCACGACATCGACATCGTGCTCGGGCTGGTGGAGGGCGAGCCGCGCAAGATCACCGCGGTCGGCTCCTCGGTGCACTCGACGTCCACCGACGTGGCCAACGTGCAGATCGTCTTCGACTCGGGGGCGATGGCCACCATCACCGCGAGTCGCGCCACCGAGGAGAAGATCCGCACCCTCGCCATCACCCAGCCCGACGCCTACATCCTGCTCGACTACTCGCACCAGGACATCCAGATCCACCGGCGCGCGGCCCAGGAGTACACCCTCAATCGCGAGTCCATCCGCTACCGGCAGGCCTCCTTCGTGGAGCACCTCCTCGTCCACAAGGACAATCCCTTGAAGCTCGAGATCCGCCACCTGGTATCCGCGGTGCGGGCCGCCGAGACCAGCGGGCCGGTGGAGCTGCCCGAGGCGGACGACCTGCGATCGCTGGCCGTCGCGCTGGAGATCGAGCGGATGATCCGCGAGGGCCGGGGCGAGACCGCCTGGCCGGAGGATCTTCCGTGGAGCGTTCGCTCGGCCTGATGGCCGGGGCCGGGACGCTTCCCGGCCGAGCCGCCGAGGAGGCCCGGCGTCACGGCTGGCGCGTGGTGGCCTTCGCCTTCGAGGAGGCCCCCGGCCTCGCGGAGTCGGCCGATCACGTCATCCCCTCCGCGATCACCGACATCCAGGCGGTGATCGCGGGCCTCGCCGCGCAGCGGGTCGAGGCCGCCGTCTTCGTCGGCAAGTTCTGGAAGTCGAGCGCCTTCTCCCAGTACGAGCAGACCGACGCGGCGGGCCGCCACCTCGCCCGGGGCGGCCTCTCCGACGCCGCCCTCGCCCAGATGGTGGTCGCCACCCTGGCCGGCATGGGCATCGACGTCCTCGACCAGCGCGAGTTCCTGGCCCCGTGGCTACTCCCGGCCGCGACGCTCACCGCGCGCGCGCCCTCCCCGGAGGAGTGGAGCGAGATCCGCGAGGGCTTCCGCCTCGCCGGCCGCCTCGCCGACGACGGCATCGGCCAGACGGTGGTGCGTGCGCGCGGCGTCACCGTCGCGGTGGAGGCGGCCGAGGGGACCGACGAGACCATTCGCCGCGGCGGCCGTCTCGCGGGCCCCGGCGCGGTGGTGGTGAAGACGGTGTCCGCCTCCCACGACTATCGCTTCGACGTGCCGACCATCGGCGCCGCCACCATCGAGGCGATGGGTGAGTGCGGCGCCACCGCGCTCGCGGTGCCGGCCGGGCGCGTGCTGCTCGTCGACCGCGAGCCGGTCGTCCAGCTCGCCGATCGGTCAGGGATCGCCCTGGTGAGCGCCGATGACGGCGGCTGAGCCCACCGCGGGCCGGGCCCCGATCATGCTCTCGGCCGGCGAGGCCTCCGGGGACCTCCACGGGGGCACGCTCTGCCGGGCCCTCCGCGCGTTCGAGCCGGGAGTACGCTTGGTCGGGATGGGGGGCGGGCACATGCGGGCGGCCGGGATGGAGGTGGTCGTGGACCCGACCGCGGAGGCCGCGGTCGGCACGAGCGAGGCGCTCGGGCGCATCCCGGCCCTCTACCGCGCCTATCGCACGCTCGGGGCCCGGCTCCGCGCGGAGCGCCCGCGCGCGCTCGTCCTGATCGACTTTCCGGAGTTCAACCTGCGCCTCGCTCGCCGGGCGTGCCAGGCGGGAATCCCGGTCGTCTACTTCATCCCGCCGCAGCTCTGGGCGTGGCGGCGTGGCCGCGTCCGGCAGATGGCTCGTCGGGTGAGCCGGGTGCTCGCGGTCTTTCCCTTCGAGCCCGCCCTCTACGAGGGGGCCGGGGTTCCGGTCGAGTTCGTGGGCCATCCGCTGCTCGACGTGCTCCCGCTCGACCTGACGCGCGACGAGGCGCGACGCCGGCTCCACGCCGACCCCGGTCACTCGCTGATCGGCCTCCTCCCGGGCAGCCGACGCGAGGAGGTCGAGCGGCTGCTGCCGCCGATGCTGGAGGCGGCCCGACGGCTCGCCGCCGCCGACGGCCGGCGCCGCTTCGTGCTGGGCCTGGCGCCCACCGTGCCCGCCGAGCAGGTCGCGGCCCATCTGCGCCACGCCGGGCCGGGACCCGCGATCGAGGTGGTGACGGGACGGAGCTACGAGGTGATGGCGGCCGCCGAGGTGCTCCTCATCGCATCCGGCACCGCCACGCTCGAGGCCGCGCTGCTCGGCACGCCGATGGTGCTCGCGTATCGCGTCTCGCGCACCACCGAGGTCGTCGCGCGTGTGCTCGCGCGCGTGCAGTGGATCGGGCTCCCGAACCTGGTGTCGGGCCGCCTGGTGGTGCCCGAGCTGATTCAGGGCCAGGTGACCGGGGAGCGCCTCGCGACGGAGGCCACGCGGCTGCTCGAGGATCCGGTCGCGGCGACCGCGCAGCGCGCGGCGTTCAAGGAGCTGCGGGTGCGCTTGGGCGAGCCCGGGGTCGGTCGACGGGCGGCCCGCGCGGTGGTGGCCACCGCGCGCGCGGGATGAAGATCCCGGCGCCGCTCGTCGTCGGGCTGGGGCCCGCCCTCGGCGCCCTCGCGCTGCGCGCGCTCGTCGCCACGCTCCGCGTGCGGCGCGAGGAGGCGGCGGTGGCGCCGCTCTGGGCCGCCCGCGCCCCCGTCATCTACGCGGTCTGGCACGGGCGCATCCTGCTCCTGCCTCGGCTCTACGGCCGACGCGGCAGCCACGTGCTGGCGAGCCGCTCCCGCGACGGCGAGCTGGTGGCGCGGTGGATGACCCGCTTCGGGCTGGTGCCGGTGCGCGGCTCCTCCACCCGCGGCGGCGGCGAGGCCTTGCGCCAGCTCGCGCGGGCGCTCCGCGAAGGCGGCGAGGTGGTGGTCGTGCCGGACGGCCCCACCGGGCCGCGCGAGGTCCTCAAGTCCGGCGTGATCGCGCTGGCCCGGCTCTCCGGCGCGCCGATCGTGCCCACCGCGGTCGGGGCCTCGCGCGAGTGGCGCCTGC
>Ga0075424_100001254_pt1 | contig 22011 bp, 18 predicted proteins | sample SoiMethybrSBSTD3_FD_75301 | JGI IMG/M metagenome (GOLD analysis project Ga0075424, IMG submission 75301) | Bulk soil microbial communities from a Populus tree surrounding site in Tennessee, USA - Soil MetaG P. TD hybrid SBSTD3 | ecosystem: Environmental > Terrestrial > Soil > Tree plantation... | reverse complement strand
AAGGGATTGTCGTGGGCCCGCTGGCTGAGAAACTCGTCCCGCACGGCGATCCAGTCCTTCCCGCCTGCCGGTTGCCGGGCAGTAGCAGGGAAAAGCCGGTGCCCGCTTCCTCCGAACAGGACATCCCCGGTGCTGTGCTTCAAGGTCCAGGCATTTCCCATCCGCATCCGCTCGAGCGCCACGGCGACATGAAGATGCAGTCCGTTCACCAACCCGTCGGTCTGCCAGATGGCTGCCGGCCGGGCATCCCACCAGTTTTGCTCCGTGATCGGCACGAGACACAGTTTCTGTTGTGCCATCCGGGCGCACTGGGCAGCAATGGCCACGTCTCGACACCCGGCCGCGCCAAACGTTATCGGGGTGACCTGGCACCCTTGCTCGACCAGCTCGGCGAAAACGAGCCTCGAGTCGAGGCCGCCGCTCAGCAGCAGCGGCGAAGGGCCCGGGTGCACCCGTTGATGCACGGCCCGGCGCCAGAGCCCCGACAACTCGGCAACGACTTCACGCTCTTCACGCAGGCTCGGACGAATCTCTTCGAAGCACCAGTAGCGGCTCTCTTGGCGGCTGTTTGCGGACACGCGCCAGTGAGCGGCCGGCGGCAGGAGCTGGATTCCCTCCCACCAGGAGCGCTCCCCCAGCATGTAGTCGAACGTGAAGAACTGCCTGAGTGACACCTGGTCCACTCGGGGCAACGAATCGTGGATTGCGAGCAGGGCCTTGACCTCACAGGCGTAGGCAAACCAGTCCGAGGTTTCGGTCCAGTAGAGCGGTCTGAACCCGAGTCGATCGGTTGCGAGGGTGAGCACGCAGGCCTCAGCATCGAACGCGGCCATAGCGAAGACCCCATCCGCCCCGGCCAAACCAGCGCCGGAATCCGCGAGCAGATCAGCGACGGTGTCCGCCGAGGGAGTGCCACCGCTTGGTCCGTTCTCGCCGTAGAGCTGCCCGTCGAACCAGGCCGCGAGCGCGCCGTCCGCCGAGATCAGCGGCTGAGGTGAGGGATTCGCGAGGCCCAGATGCACCCGGCCACTCGAGAACCGGGGCGCATTCCACGTCTCAGTTGTGAGCCACGGAGTCGTGACGAGAGCGGCAGCCATGCGGCGACCCAGCATCCGCAGCCGCTCCTCCGGCACAGCCGGATGCTTGGCGAGGATTCCGAACAGGCCGGGCATCGACCGAGCCGACTGGCTTCAGCTGAGTGTCGGCGTGCGAACGGCTGCGCCGTCGCGCAGCGCGATCACCGGAGCCGGGTCGAACGACCAGTTCGACTGTGCCGAGACGTTATAGGCGCCGACGTCGAGAATCGCGATCAGGTCGCCTTCCGCCAGCTCGGGCAGCGCTCTCGATCGCGCAAAGGTGTCGAATGCGGCGCATAGGGGTCCGACAATGGTGTAGCAGGTCGTCGGAGCCACTTCGGGCGCCGCGACCGCGAGGAACTCGTGATAACCCCGAGCGACGAAGAGCCCATTCTGGGCCCGCCCGGCGTCGAGGACAGCAAAGCGCTGATGGGCGTCGCCCTTGAGCCGAGTGACCCGGGCGATCAGATGAAATGCGTCGGCTACGAGCAGACGACCGGGCTCGAGAATGCAGCGCTCCGGAGCATGGGAGCCGATCGCTCCAGCGATCGCCTGACAGATGTCACTGAAGGCCGCCACGTCGCCGGGAGCGGGAACGGGAACTGCGTGTCCCGCCTCGATCGCGTCCAGCGCGGCGCTGGGATATCGGACTTCGGAAGGAACTGCAAAGCCGCCGCCGACATCGATCGTCGAGACCCGAATCCCGCGCGCTATGAAGCGCCGACGAGTCTCAGCGAGAACCCGAGCCGCGCGACTAAACGGCTCAGGATCGATAATGCCAGTTCCAATGCTCGCCGACAGCGACTCCAGTTGAACTGATGGTGAGGACGTGAGGATGTCGACGGCGCGGGCGAACTCGGTTCCCGTTGGATCGAGTCCAAAGACGGTCGAGCGAGAGCCCATCCGGACGCTCGCGTGGGCACGGTCGTCATAGGTGTCCGGATTGAGCCGAAGTCCCGCCCGCGCCGTTCGGCCCATCGAGGATGCGAGTCGAGCGAGAGCGCGAGCCTCGCTTTCCGACTCCACCTGAACCAGGGATCCATGCTCGAGTGCGAGCACCAGGTCCGCGTCTCTCTTGCCCGGACCGTTGAAAACGATCCGCCGCCCCGGAAACCCCGCGGTCAGCGCCGCCCGGAACTCGCGTCCGGAGATCACCTCCGCGCCTAGCCCCTCTTCCCGCACGATTTCGAGCACCCGGGGCACCGGGTTGGTCTTGAACGAGTAGTGGAGTTCGGCGCCAACGAGTGACTGTGCTGCCGTGTCGCGCGCAGCCTGAATGTTTCTGCGGAGCCTGCCTTCGTCGAACAGATAGAATGGGGTGCCAACCTCCTCGGCGACCGCCGCGATCGCCAGACCCGAGAGCTCGAGCCCTCGGCTTCCGCTATTGAAGCCCCAGTACGACAGGGGGAGTCGCGGACCGGCGCTGTTGGCGCCGACCGGTGTATCCGGGTGCTCGTTGGCTGTCCGCAACGGCATGTTGGTTCGGTGCCTCAATCCGAGGACACGTTCTCCCGCGCGCCGACCGCCCTCATGTACCGGTCGAGATCCATCTCCAGCGTGGTCCAATGATCGATATCCGGGTGGCCAAATGAATGGATCTTCTGAAGGCGCCCGACCTCACGATACCCAAACCGCGATTTGTACCATCGGATTGTTTCGGGCCGGTCGGCGTTGGTCGTGACCGTGTGGACACCCAAGGCCGCCATGGCCCGGAGCCGAGAGTCCTGCAGCGCAGTTCCGATCCCGGTACCGAGATAGGGGGGCAGGACCCCGAGAAGAGTGGTTTTCCCCTTCCCGGCCCCGAGGAGACGATACCCTGACGCGCCCACCACCACGCCGTCGACCTCGGCGACGAAGAAGCAGTCGAGATCGAGGGCTTCCATCTCGGGCGAAGGCACGTGGTGCATGTTCCAGGGTTCCATGACGCTCAGAACTGCGTCACGGTCTCTCTGCATCGCCGGGCGGATTCTGAATTGCAGGTCCGTCATCTCTGGCCCCCTGGCAAGCGTCGACCCCCCGGCCCTTGTGGGTCGTCCAGTCGACAACGGGTATGGTGCTTGCTCGTAGCTGCCATCTGGAGCAACCCCCAGGCCAGGTCCCGTCCCTTGGCGAGGCCAGTCTTTATGCGAATCTGCATCGCAGGCGCAGGTGCAATTGGTGGTTTCATGGGCGCCCGGCTATCCCAGGCGGGACACGACGTCAGCCTCGTTACGCTGGGCGATCATCTGACGGCCATTCAATGCGCCGGCCTTCGCATCGTCGGATTGGACGGGCAAGAGGACGTGATCACCGACGCGTATGCCACCGATGACTTCGGCTTGCTGGGGGAACAGGACATCGTGATCCTGGCAGTCAAGGCCAACCACATCGAGACAGTCGCGCCTTCGCTGCCCCAACTTTTTCATCGCGACACCATCGTCGTCACGGTGCAGAACGGAATTCCCTGGTGGTATTTCGAGCGTCACGGCGGGCCCTTCCAGGGAAGGCGCATCCAATGCCTCGACCCCCATGGGTTCATTGGTCGGCACATACCGGCATATCGTATAATCGGCTGCGTTGCCTATCCAGCCGTCGAGACGGTTGCGCCGGGCCTGCTGCGTCACGTCGAGGGAATTCGATTTCCAGTCGGGGAGCTCGACGGCTCCGATACGCCGCGGGTGCGCCAACTGGCTGATCTCTTCATGGAAGCGGGGTTCAAGTCACCCGTCCTGAGCGATATCCGCGGAGAAGTCTGGCTCAAAGCCGTCGGGGCTCTTGCGTTCAATCCCATCAGCGCGCTCACCCACGCTTACCTGGGCGACTTGTGCCGGCTCCCTGAAACGCGGGCCCTTGCGCTCGAGATGATGCGGGAAGGCGAGCAGGTTGCTGCTCGACTCGGCGTAACCATTCGGCTGCCGGTCGAACGACGGCTTGCCGGCGCCGAGGCCGTCGGCGCCCACAAGACTTCCATGCTCCAGGACATCGAAGCCGGCCGCCCGCTCGAGATCGAAGCGCTCCTGAGCGCCGTACGCGAGCTCGGTCAGCTCACCGATACGCCGACACCTTATATCGACGCGATTTACGCCTGCGCGAAGTTGCTCGATCAGACCCTCACCAACGCGGGCGCCCGGCTCCGGATCGATCCGATCGACGTCGCAGATTCCGTCGCCTGAACGCCTTGTAAGTTACCGCCTGGCATGGCACCTTAGGGACGCGGTCGAGCAGCCCTGAGGAGGACGCTGTGTTTTCGCGCTCGAGGCTCATTACGACGGTGGTGGCGATCGGCGCGGTCGCGGCTTGCGCATCCCATGATACGACGACCTCGCCCTCGCAGTTCAGCATGGCGGGTATATGGAATCAGGGGGCGCGGCTGCAGGACACTACCTTGCTGCAGACCCACATTCACACCGGCTATTTCTTTTTCGATCAGGAGGGCAACTCGTTCGCGGGAACCGGTCAGCAGACCGGTTTGTGTCAGGGACCGCTCGGTGACTACGTCGGGCCGCTCGCAACCGGCCTGGCCTTCGATATCACCAACGGCTTTCAACGAGGTCGGAACGTCTCGTTCCAAACCGATGTCTGCACCTACCAGGGGGTCATGACGGCTGACGGATCGCACATCGATGGCACAGCGCGGTGCGAGTACACCGACCAGGGAGTGCGATTCGTCTGGACTGGCGACTGGCTCGCCAACCGGGAGCCTTAGCTCACAGCGGCGGGGGCTTCCAGCCGCCCGACTCCGACTCGACCACCCGCGCTGCCGCCAAGGCGACATCCTCGCGCCACGGCTGCGCCACCAACTGAACTCCGATCGGCAAGTTTTCCGGCGAGGTCGCCACTCTGACGACTGCGACGGGCCAGCCGGTGATGTTGTGGGGCTCGTTGTACCCGTCTGCATATCCCGGCTTGGCCGACACGCCATGAAGAACCGCCGGCATCGCCATCACGGGGCACACGATCAGATCCACCTTCTGCATGTACCGAAGCAGCTGCGATCGTACCTCATCCAACTGCTCGATCAAGAGGGAAAGCTGACCAGACGGCACCTCGTCCTTGCTCGGTATTTCCCCCAGCGATCCCGTCCCGGTTGTCCCTGCATCCTTCAGCAACCGGTGGAGCCATGCGCCTCCGTCCGCAAAAGCGATCTTGTGCCAGAGCTCGGTCGCGTCGTCCAGCCCCGGCGGCTTCTGCTCCTCGACCCTGGCGCCCGCCTGGCGCAGGGTCGCCGCTGCCGTCGCTACGGCTCGAACGGTCTCCGGCGTCGGCTTCCGAAGCGGGTTGTCGGTAAACGTGACCACCCTGAGGCCGCGCACATTCACCCGCGCCGGCTCTCGCAGCGGCGCCGGCACGGCATGCGGATCCTTTCCGTCGACGCCCGCGGCGAGGGGCAGCACCAGCACCAGGTCCTCTACTCGCCGAGCCATGGGCCCGACCTGGGTCCAGGACTCGAGGATGCCGCGATAAGAGATGGCGTGGCCGTACTTGGACACGCGTCCGGCTGTCGGCTTGATGCCGGCAATGCCGCAGTTGTGCGCCGGCATCCGAATGCTGTTGCCAGTGTCGCTCCCGACATCCAGTGGCGAGCCGCCGGCTGCGAGAATCGCAGCCGGCCCACCGCTGCTTCCGCCGGGCGTCCGCGCGAGATCGTACGGATTCGAGGTGCGGCCGTAGACCAGATTATCGGTTTCGTCAGACCAGGTGAACTCGGGGGTGTTTGTCTTGCCCAGCAGGATCGCGCCGGCCGCCCGGATGCGCGCGACGAGCGTGGCGTCTTCTTTGGGGATCCGCTTTGCCCATCCCTGAGTACCGGCAGTCGAGATCACGCCGGCCACATCGAACGAATCCTTGACCGTGAACGGAATGCCGTGCAGCGGACCCCGCACCTTACCTCGCGCCAGCTCCGCGTCAGCCTGGCGGGCATCGGCGCGGGCTGCTTCGGCGACGAGCTGGACGACGGCATTGAGACGCGGATTGACCTGCTCGATCCGCCGGATGCACGCGTTCACCACTTCGCGGGAGGAGACTCGCTTGGTGCGAATCGCCTCCGCGAGCACGGTAACCGGCGAGTAGTGGAGGGTGTCGTCAGTCAGCTGAGCGACACGCGGATCGACTGAAAAGACCCGGGGCCAGGGAACGGCGGCGCCGGCGGCCAGGGTCGCGACGAAGGTGCGACGAGGGATACCCCCGTCCCGGTCACGGGTCACGATCGAAGCCTCCGCTATTCAGGCTGTAGCGCCGCAAGGTACCGGCAGCCAAGCCGTTGTCAACAACAGGTGAAAGGAGCGCCCCTCAGTGAGCGCTGGATTGCCTGGTAGAAACGAGCTGGTCAAGCGAGATGGTCAAGCACAACAGATGGTGGTGACCTCCGGCCCGCAGCCCGACCGGCTTCCACGCCAGCTGGGCGTCTGGTCGGCAGCGGCGGTGTGCGTGGGCAGTATGATCGGCAGCGGCATTTTCCGCGTGCCGAGCGCCGCTGCAGCGGCCACAGGAACGGACACAGCCATGATGCTCACCTGGTTGGTGGGCGGGCTGGTTGCCGTGACCGGCGCATTGAGCCTCGCCGAGGTCGCGGCACTCTTTCCTCGCGCGGGCGGCCTGTACGTCTACCTGCGCGAAGCGTACGGGCCTCTCACCTCGTTCCTCTTTGGCTGGCTGATCTTGATCATCAGTCCGGCTTCGACGGCCGCGGTGGCGTTGGCGTTCGGCGAGTATGTGGGTCGCCTGGTGCCGGCCCTGGCCGGCAACGAGCGTGTGATGGCGGTGCTGTCGATCGTGGTATTCGCGGCGGCGAACTATCGATCGGTCCGCTACGGTGCGGCGATTCAGAATGTCCTTACTTCCGCGAAGGTCCTGGGAATCGCGTCCCTCACCCTTGCCGCCTTCACGTTCTCGGCTGCGGCTCCGCCGTCGACAGTCAGCGATCCACCGCTCCCGCCCGCAACGTGGAGCGGCTTCGGGCTCGGCCTGGTTGCAGTCCTGTTCGCCTACAATGGATGGCAGGACGCGACATCCATCGCCGGCGAGGTGCGCGATCCCGGTCGTGCTCTTCCGAGAGCGCTGATCGGCGGAACGCTCACGGTGGCAATCGTGTACCTCGCCGTGAATGCTGCTTACCTGCACACCCTCTCCATGTCGGAGATGGCGAGATCGCCCCTGGTCGCGGCCGAGATGGCCGTGCGGCTGGTTGGACCGATCGGCGCTGTGGTCATCAACGCGCTGGTCTGTGCGTCCACACTCGGCACGGTCAACGTGTCGATGATCGTCTATCCACGCATATTCTTTGCGATGGCGGAGGACCGATTGTTCTTCCGCGGCATGGCCGCTGTGCATCCCCGGTATGCCACGCCGCACCCCGCCATCGTTCTCGCCGCAGTCTTTGGTGTAGCCTACGTCACGCTCCGAAGCTTTGAGCAGCTGATCGAGATCTTCATTCTGGGAAGCCTGCCCTTCTGGGCCCTCGCCGTTGCTGCGGTCCCCGTGCTGCGGTGGCGCCGGCCGGACCTTCCGCGGATTTATCGGACGCCAGGATATCCCGTCATTCCGCTTTTCTTTGTCACGGCCATGCTGGCCCTGATCGCAAACTCTCTCCGAGAGCACCCGGAGGCGGCCGGGTTGACACTGGGAGCCCTTTTGGTCGGCATCCCCATCTACCTCGCTTGGCGGTGGATGCAGCAGCGCGGGCGTGTTTGACCGGAGAGGCCTATTGGGGGACTGAATCCGCCGCTGGTTTCTCCGAGCCACGCGTGGACGACGGCTGATATTTCCTCAGCATACCAGCCGAGTCCCTTCGGTAGAGCGAGGCGTATATCAGGTGCTTTCGACAAAACCCGTGCTCCTGATGCAAGACCTCATGGCGGTAGTAAAAATCGCTGCAGCGAAGCTCCAATCGTCGAAACGTCAGGTACGGTCCCACCGCGCTCCCAACCAGGAACACCACGCAGAGAGCTTCCATGAAAGCGTTGAGCGACGTTCGACTGGTATCCGGTAGCCGACCCAATCGTGCCAGAGCCGTAGCCGCTCCATCGCTCAGCCAGCTCAGACCGGATCCGACCAGGATTAGAAACGGTGGGAGCGCGGCGATCACAAAGCGAATGTCGAAGAATTTACCGAACGGCACGAACCCGAAGTACAGGAATGGTATCGCCAGCCAGGGGAACAGGATCACCGCCCTCTCAAATGACTTGCAGCTCCTGATTGCCCCCGGCGCAAGGAGTCCGACCGCGATGAATCCCCACGGAGCTCCAAACGTCCACCGATTGAACAGCTCGACGAAAAAATGGCCGGTGAGCGCGAGGGTGTGCTCCCGATCGAGATCGGAGCTCTCCAGAAAACTCCTGAAATGGGCGAGCTGCGGCCAGAAACCGAGTGTTATCACCAGGGCGGAGCCGACGAGGCCGCCGCAAAGCCAAAGGGGGAACTTCCCGGTTTGCCACCAGAGCCGGAGTGTGAATGCAAGACCTGCAATGGTGATTGCTCCGCCGACGAAGAACGCCGAGTGATGGGTATACAGACAGGCGAGGACACTGAGTGTCAGGACCAGAAGGCCGGCGGTGCTCCTGGACCGAACGAAAGATAGAAAGCCGTGGAATGCCGTCAGCGACCAAAAGATCAGCAGCGTATACGAGCGGGCATCCTGAGAATACTCAATGTGGTATACCGATACGGTCAGGAGCAGAGCGGACAGGAGACCCGCTCTGATTCCCGCGAGCCGATACGCGAGCGTTCCCAGGAGGGGGATGGACAGTATTCCCACGATGCAGGCTGGAAAGCGGATCGATTTCTCATTTCGGTGAAGGTGCCACGCCGCATACGCAGCCCCATAGTAGAGCAACGGTGTCTCGGCACGGTCGCGCCCCGACGCTGCCCAGATGTCGGCAAGTGAGTGTGCGGTGACAACGACACCCAGCGTATAGATCTCATCGTGCCACAGCGGACGCTTGGTGAGGGTTTCGATCCGGAGAAACGCGCCGACCGCCAGCAACAGGAGCAACAACCCAGCCGTGCGATATGGGGCGCGCGAAAATGCCGTCATCGTGTCTCGCCGAGAACGTGGCCGACGTTAAGTTATCTGCGAAAATGCCTGCAACTCACAGGTGTGGCCCGTCGGACTCCCCTAACGCGGCGAGAGGCTGCGTTTCATGATGTCTCCCACAACACGGGCCTGCATCCTATCCACGGCAATCGCCGTCGGAGCTGCCGGCGTGCTCGACGGAATTGTGGCCGCCCGGATGTCGCCTACACCAGACGAGGGCGGTCATATCGAGTTCGGCCGCAGAGTCCTGCAGGGTCGACCGGTTCGAGACCGGATCTACTTCGACAGCAAGATGCCAATCTCGGCGTTGAACGCGGTTCCTCAGCTCGCGGCCGACCAGCTCGACTCCCATCACCTGCTCCCCCGACTGGCAACACTGCTCCAGCGCTGGAAGCTCGCCCGCGTGGCGAGCGTCCTGAGCCTGATCGTGCTCAACGTGCTCGTCTTCCGGTGGGCCAGTGAGCTTTACGGCCCGGCGGCCGGCATCGCCGCTGCGATGCTCGTGGTGCTCGCACCGAACCTCATCGCCCACGGAACGCTCGCGACCACGGACGGTTATTTCGCCTTGGGGGTACTCCTGTCGATGTACTGGCTCCGCCAGTATCTCGCCCAACCGACCTGGAAGAACGCGTGTCTGAGTGCGTGTGCTTTCGCCTTCGCGCAGCTCACGAAGCCGTTCGCGATCTACCTGTATGCCATCGCAGCCCTGGGGTTGGCCGCTCTCAAGCTCGGTCCTGGCCGCGGCGGCAAAGCGCCGACCGTTCGAAATATCGCGTCGTACGTCGCTCTATGCCTGGCAGCCTTTGTCCTGGTCCTCAACCTGGGCTTTGCCTTCGACCGGTCGTTCATGCGGTTTGGATCTTATCGCTTTACAAGCGCTCCACTGATCAACCTCCAGCAAGCCGTGGTGCGTTTGCCTGTACTGTGGCGTGCTCGGGTTCCGCTGCCGTACCCATACCTGCAGGGCCTCGACATGTCGGCCGACGACGAGGCGCACGGCAAGAGTTATGGGAACGTGTATCTCCTGGGCCAAGTCGGGAACAGCAAGGACCCGCAGTTTCACGGGTTCAAGAGCTACTACCTGGTCGCCTGGTTCTTCAAAGAGCCCATCGCACTTCAATTGCTGCTTCTTTTCGGCCTGCTCGAGATCCGTAAGCGCCGTTCATTCACTGATTTCGTACTCAATGAAGGTCTGCTACTTGCAGCGTCTGGGGCACTCGTTTTCTGGCTCTCGTTCTTTAGCCGGGCTCAGCTCGGGATCCGACATGTCCTGCCTGCTTTGGCCGCTAACGTAGTGATTGCTGCGGCAGCGTTCTCTCGCTTTCCTGCTTTGTCGCGGGGCACCAAGTTTGGACTCAGCCTCCTCGTGGTCTGGCTTGGCATCTCCACGTTAAGCTATTACCCGCATCTCATTCCCTACATGAACGAATGGGTCGGCGACCGGCGTCTCGCGTATCGCTTGCTGGCAGACAGCAACCTCGACTGGGGGCAGAACGCCTACCTGGTTCGCGACTTCCTGGCGAAGAATCCGGACGTAGTATTGAATCCCCCGACACCGGTCTGCGGTCGCGTCCTGATCAACGCCAACCAGCTCACCGGAGTCTTGCCGCCGAGAAACTGGAGGGGACGTTCGTGGGCCTGGGGATACCAGCCGGTCGAGCATATCGGGTACGCACACTTCCTGTTTCACATTCCGCCTGATCGGGCGGACCCCAATGATGTCAGAGGCCCGGACCGCTGCGTTGGGCGTCCGTAGCGTGACGTACCCGGATGAGGACGGTGCGTAGATCCCGATAGGAAGCGAGGACGACGCCACGATCTGCCGGGTTCAGCTCGCTTTCCAAGGTATAGATGTAGTCCGGATCGGGAATGGGCTTTCGGATCACCGGTACCAGCCAGGAATAGTGGCGAGTCACCCGGTAAAAGTTGAACGACGGTTCCATATGATGGCTCGTGCGAACCCTCACCGGGCCCGTCAATCCCTGCTCCGTTCGATCACGATCGATCAAAGTCAGGACCTCCCGATTGTGGCTGTCCATGAGCCAGGCGCACGAGCTACGCTTGGTAAATCCGACAAGAAAGCATCCGCTGGCCGCGAGCGTGACAATAGCCGAAATGGGAGTAACGGCGCGTCTCCATCTCTCGACGGGTAACGCTGAGAGCGCGTCGAGACCGTACACCAGGACGGCCGCGTACAGAGGCAGGTAGTAGAGGGCTGCGCGCTCAATGGGGAATAGCGCGTGAACGAGATGATGCTCAAGTATGGGGAGGGCCACCGCGCCGGTGAGCAGGAGCACCAGGATTCCAAATGCGACGTCGTTTTTTCCGGACCGGAGCTGTGCAAGGCCGAGCGGGAGGACGACCACGAATGACGCAATGATGGCGATCGAAACTGCCAGCTCAGTGGTGGGTGAGTCGATACCAGGAAACAGCGAGCAACGCGCAAGGGTGTGGATCGTGTCGCTGATAAAACCGCTGTATCCACCCCAGTAGAGTTGTCCGGCTCGCTCGAGCTTCAGGAGCCTGGCCAGGACTTGCCAGAGGAAGAGTCCGCATCCGGCGAGAAGCACGAGTGTGGTCGAGATCCGTTGCCGATTGAGCTGGCGCAGCGAGGCGTCGGTAGCCAGCAACCAGGCGGACGCAAGCACTAGAGGGATAAAAAAGTTGAGCCAGGCGAAATTCGCGAGTACCGCAAGGGCCCCCGACCCGACCGAGAGGGACAGGTCACGGGCAAGTTTCCCTTTCGCGCCCTCTTCGTAAGCCCGCACGAAGAGGTAGAGACACAGCATTTCAAATGCCGTCGCGAGCCCGTACCCGCGGGCTACGATGAAATACTCGGCGAGAAGCAGATTGAGAGCGAAGAGGACGAACCCGAACACCTTGAGGGCAGGGTTCCTCACTCTTTTGACCAGGGCGAGCACGCAAACGAGATACAGGGCGTGGGCTGCGAGATTCGGCAGGCGCAACGAGAGCTCCGAGTTGCCGAATAGCGCGGAGCACCAACGCATCAAGGCGGTGTTGAGTAGATGATTGTTGGCGGTGCGTCCCCAGTACGGCTTCCAGCTGAAAATTGCAAAGCTCAAACTTTCATCCGCGCCAAAAGACAGCTTTGCCGCCCGGTAGACCGAGGAGGCAAGAAGGCCGATGCTTGTGAGAATCAGGAGGGTCCAGAGAGCCCGATGCCTCGTTCCTGGCTGGCCATCGTGTCCCACTGAGGTCATTCGCGCTGACCCGACGTGGTACGCATCCGGGGCTGGGCTTGCCGTTGAACATACCCGGGAGCGGCGTCCATGGATACACTCAGCGGGCAGAAAGGTGCGGGCAGTGTACTACCCCGAAGCCCCGCCAGGCAACGCGGCGATCGGGAACCAAATCCTCGGGAGCTGGGAGCCGTGCTGCGAGATCGCGTACATTGGTGTCATGCCCCAACCCGGCTTGCCCCTCTTAGTTCATCTGGTAGTCCTTTCATCGCCGGCCTCATGGCAGTGGGTCGCCCGCGTCCCTGCTAACCCCAATACGTGACCAATACACAGGAATCGGCGCCAGCCCAGCGGGGGAACGCCTCGCCACTGGCGCGCGCGGGATTCGCGGAGAGGCGAGCTGATCTCATTGTCTGCGCGCTCCTGCTCGCTCTTTGGCTCGCGGTCGTCATTTTCACCACCACTCGGCATGAATACTGGCGGGACGAGGTACGGGCGTGGTCTCTGGCGCGGGCTGCTCAATCACCGGTGGATCTCTTCCACCTGATCCGATACGAGGGCCATCCTGCCCTGTGGTACCTGATTCTCTACATCGGCCACGCTATCGCCGACAGCCGGCTGGTGTTGCCAGTCGCCAGCGTTGCCATAGCGGGCGCCGCCATAACGGTGTTCATGCTCCGTTCCCCCTTCCCGTTATGGCTGAGAGCGCTGTTTCTCTTCAGTGGCTTGCCACTCTACGAGTACTCGGTCATGGCGCGGAACTACGGCGTCAGCATGCTGCTGCTGTTCATGGTTGCATCGCTCTACCGTTATCGGACCCATCACCCGCTGGCGCTTGCGACCACGCTCGCACTGCTGGCGAACACGAACATCCATTCGACGATCCTCGCGTTCCTGTTGATGGTGGTCTGGGCGTGGGACGAGTGGCGTACCCGTAGCTCTGCTCTCGACCGAAGACCGGCCCGACCAATGTTCCTGGCAGCTGTCATCGTAGGGCTCGGCATTTTGCTGGGCGTTGTAGTGGTGAGCCCCCCGCGAGATACAGTTCTGACCCACTTCTACTCAAAGAGCCCTGAGTCGCTCGCGTTCGCGTTCAGCGCGGCGCTGTTCTATCCGAGGACTGGTTTCTATAGCCTTTTCCCCTCGTTCCTGCCCTGGGCGGTCTGCCAGGCGATGGTCTACCTCGCCATCCTGGGGCTACTCCGCCGCCGCGTCCTCGCCCTGACAGCGCTCGGCGCACTCGTCGCGCTCGGCGTGGCCTTTCGGGTGGGGTCCCCAGGGGCCTATCGGCACGCGGGGCTCTTCCTGTGCTTTCTGCTCTGCCTGTATTGGATAGGTGCCGAAAGCTCAGAGGCTGGATCTAGAACGCGGTCCGGACTGCGGCTCGTTGAGTTCCTCGGCTACGGGGCGTTGACAGCTTTGATCGTTGCTAGCGTTTACCGAAGCCGTATCGTAGCGATTGACATCGCCCATCAAATGAGCTCGAGCAAGGCGCTCGGCGCGTTCCTGCAGTCACAACCTTCGTTTCGTGACGCCATCCTGGTCCCGGAGCCCGACTACTACATCGAGTCTCTGCCCTACTACGCTCAGAACCTCATCTACTTCGCCAGGGAGCGGCGATTCGGCCGCACGGTCACATGGTCATCGCGGTCCCAAGCCTACCTGTCCCTGGGACAGCTTGTGTCCCAGGCGCAAGAGCTCAAAGCCCGCTACCGGCGGCCCGTGCTGGTGGTACTAGGGCATCCCGGCTTTCTGAGACAAAAGTCCGGTGAGGCCAGGCTGTTCTACAAGAAGCGATTCACCTGGAGCGCCCGGGAGTATGAGGTTGCCGAGCGATCGTGGGAGAAAGTGGCGGATTTCTGGGCGGCGTATAGCGACGAGAACTACTCCGTGTACGCGGTGAAGTAAGCTGGCGTATTTTGCACTGCCTGATAGAACCACTACGAACCGGATGACGGCGCGGATCGCCCACTTCTCCAAGGTTCGATTGCACCCGAGATGCTCGCCGCCCCTGCGATGACACGACCCCATGCGCTCGGTCTCGCTGCCGCCGTCTTGATTGCGGGCGGAGTGGCGGCATGGCATTTCAGCCGCTCGGAGCCTGCGTCGCCGGTTTACGCTGAGTGGAGGCCGCTCACTCCAGCGTTATCGCCACACCGGGAGAGTGCGTCGGCCGCGATCGGCGGCCTACTGTACGTCTTCGGCGGCCACTACAACGCGCGCGTGCAAACCAGCAGTGTCGTCCAGGTGCTGGATCCCCGAACTGGGCTATGGACGCGGCGGTCGCCCGAGCCGGTACCCACCACGCACTGGAACGCAGCTGTAGACGGCGGGACAGTCTGGCTGGCCGGAGGGTTTGTGGGAGATCATCCCGGGCCCGCCACCGCCGACGTGTGGCGCTACGACGTCGCCGCCGATCGTTGGAGCCGCGGGCCTTCGCTGCCACAGCCGCGTGGAGGCGGCGTACTCTTCCTTGAGAATCGGCATTTGCATTATGCCGGCGGCTTCCTGCCCGACCGAATGACGAACTCGCCGGACCACTGGCAGCTATCGCTGGACGGGAACTCTCACTGGACGGTGAAGGCACCCATGCCGGAGGCGCGCGGCCAGCTGTCCGGCGCAATGCTCAATGGAGTCTTCTACGCGATTGGGGGGCAATTCGGTCACGACCAGGGCCCGACCGACCTCACTCTGGTTCATCGCTACGACCCCACTACGGACCAGTGGGCGGAGGCGGCACCACTGCCCCATCCGGTGTCGCACGCGGAATCCTCCACCTTTGTCATGGATGGACGCGTGATCGTCGTGGGGGGTCGCAATCATCAGGAGCCGCGCACGTCCGATCGCCGGCTACTCTCGAGCGTCCTGCTCTACGATCCCGGACGTGATCTATGGATTGCGTTGGATCGACTGCCGCGCGGCTTGACTGGGCCGGCAGCTGCCCTGATCGGATCTGACCTGATCGTGTCCGCGGGAGGTGAGGGACCTCGAGAGATGCCTATCGCAGACACCTGGGCACTGCCGTTTCGAGACGCATGGCGCCCACTCCCGCCGCTACCTCTCGCGCTGGGCGAAGTATCGGCGGGCGTCATCGGCCGGCACCTCTACGTGGTTGGAAGCGGCGCCGCGAACACGCTGCGTTACGACCTCAGCAGCGGCGAATGGGCAGCAGGAAGTACCGCGCAGCGGCTATACGCTGGTGACCATCACGCGGCCGAAGTTCTCGGCGGCCGACTATACCTAATTGGCGGCGTCCAGGCCGAGGGCCGCACTCAGATCTATGACCCGACGACCGATCGATGGCGGCTTGGCGCGCCCATGCCCTTCGCCGCGGCGTCGAGCGCATCTGCAGCGATCGGCGGGCTCATTTACGTAGCGGGCGGCATCGTGGACGACTCCACCACCGCTCAGGCAGCGGTCTACGACCCCATCCGCGACAGCTGGCGCAGCATCGCGACTATGCCGGCGGGCCGCAATCACGCCGCCTCCGGCACCGATGGCCATCGCCTCTTTGTTTTCGGAGGGCGGACCGGCCGCAATTCCGTCAGCAATGGATTTGACGACGTACAGATCTACGATCCGGCTACAGACCGCTGGAGCACCAGCGCGGATTCGGCTGCCCATCCGGCGCCGCTGCCGCAAGCGCGAGGCGGCATGGGCAAGGCCGTGTATATCGCCGGGAGCTTCTATATCCTGGGTGGGGAAACCGGGAACGGGCCAGGTGCGAACCCGGAACGAGTCTACGCTCGAGTGGACATTTACGACGTGCAGCAGAATAGGTGGCGCAGAGGACGCGACATGCCGGTGCCGCGCCACGGAGTCTTTCCTGTCGAGGTCGGAGGTCGAATCTTCCTGGCCGGAGGCGGCGCTGCCGCCGGCCGGTCCGCCACGTCGACATTCGACTACTACACTCCTCCTCCACCCGGTACGACGGTCGAGAGCAGCGTCACTGCGACGGCAACGCGAAAGCCAGCAACTCACCACCCCGCGACCGACTCGACGCGATAACGACGAACTGCCGCCCACTGCGGGTGCGGTAGGTCATCGGGTTCGCCTCTCCTCTCCCGCCGAGCGGCGCCTCCCACAGTTGGCGGCCAGTCTCGATGTCCAGGGCATGAAGGCTGGTGCTGCCGCCCGCAATGAACACCAGCCCTCCGCGCGTCACGATGGCACCGGACGTACCAATCGCACCGACCGGCGGCAGCTTGAGCCCCCGCACCGCGGGATGCCGGGTCAATTCAGGCCAGTTACCCACTGTCACCTGCCAGCGATGCTCACCGGTGGAAAGGTCGATGGCGGTGACCGTGCCGTACGGCGGCTTGCCGAAGGGCAGTTCCGGCGACGACGCTCCGGGCCCTGAGGTTCCTGTTGGCCTGGGCCATTGCCACCCTCGCCTCAGCAGCGGCGTGAGCGGGGCATCGACCGTACTGTTGGGGTGTTCCGGAGGCGCGAGTTGCACCACAGACGGCTGATTGTTGCCTTTGACTACGAGCAGCTGAAGCTCCGGATCGTATGCCGGGCCGCCCCATGCCGCACCGCCGATCGGGCCGGGCATCACCACCGTTCCTCCAATCGACGGCGGAGTGAACAGCGGACCGAAGCGTGCGCCGCGAAGCATGGCGCGAACCGAATCTCTGAGCAGCGGAGTGAAGTCCACCAGATCGTTCTCCGAAATCCCCTGGCGTACGAACGGGGCAGGAAGACTGGGAACCGGCTGAGTGGGAGATGCTGCCTCACCGGGCGTGTCGCTCGGGGGGACCGGACGCTCGCTGATGGGCCAAACCGGCTGGCCGGTCACGCGATCGAATACGTAGACGAAACCGGTCTTGCCGGCGACGGCCACGACGTCCTGGGTTCGCGCGCCGCGGTGGACCGTCGCGAGCACCGGCGGTCCAGGGAGGTCGTAGTCCCAGAGCCCATGGTGGACCACCTGGAAATGCCATTTGCGCCTCCCGGTCATTGCATCGAGGCAGACCAGGGATTCCGCGAACAGATTGGATCCGTGACGGCGGCCGCCGTAGTAGTCGTTGCTCGCGGCGCTCACCGGCAAATAAAGCAGGCCCCGGCCGGTGTCCACGGTCATCGGCGCCCACACATTCGCATGGCCGGCCTTCTTGGTTCCCCCCCAGCCCAGCTCTCGGAGCCCCGTTCCCCCGGTCGCGGGATCGTATGAAAGATCCAGCGCGTGCGGCCGGTTCGAGCATCGAAAGCGAGCACAGCCCCGGGTGGCTCTCCCGGATAACTGACATCGTCAGAAATGCTGCTCCCCACGATGACGAGATCGCGGTACACCGTGGGCGGTGAGGTGTTGTCGACGTGGTCAGGGTTTCCGGCCAGCCCATCGCCGAGAGCAGGTCGATCACACCACCGGCACCGAAGTCGCTAATCAGCTGGCCGGTCGCGGCGTCCAGGGCATATAACCGGGCGCGCGAAGCATAGAAGAGGCGCCGGTGCCCACCGTCGGACCAGACCGCGAGCCCACGATGGACAAACCGGTGGCCCAGCCTCGTCTCGCCGGTCTCGTGCGCCCGCGGATCGAACCTCCAGAGCTGTTCTCCCGTCTCTGCATCGAGCGCGACGACCCGGTGAGCCGGAGTAGTCAGGAACAGGGTATCGTCGATGGCGAGCGGTGTCGCCTCGAACTTGCCCGGACCGATCACCGGTGCCCCAGGCTCCACTCTCGAGACGGCCTCACCAGTTCGCCATCTCCACACCACAGTCAACTGCCCGACATTCGAGCGGTTGACGTCTGCGAGCGGCGAATACCGCATCCCGCCGGGGTCGCCCCCGTACGCAGGCCACTCAACGGATGCAAAGTCGACATCATGTCTCGGGGCAGTCTTGAATACCGGACTGGCGGCTATCTCCCCTCGGCGCGGCGCGGGCGGTGGTGGGCAGGCAAAGCCACCGGGCCCCTGGAAAGGTTTTCCCGCCGAAGACTCGATCCGATAAAGCGTTCCGTCGTCCAGCGAAGCGACCTGCGCAACTGTCGGCGCCTGGGAAAGCTCCGTCTCCGTCGGCAAGTACGACCGCCACGTAAAGGCATCGAACCAGGCGACGTACGCCCGGGGCTGATCCAGGAACGATTGCCAGTCGGATGCGAAGCCCGGCTCCGGTCGACCGCTCTCGGGTCGCAAGCGCCACGGCAGCCAACGAGCGCAGCGTCCGGTATGGATGTAGACGATGTCCGGCGCGTTGCTCCAGATCAAAGCATCCATCGGGATTGCCCGAATCCGATTGAGCAGGGCCGACTCTCGAACACTCCGTTTGGTAAAAACCAGGCCGTCGGTCCGCGCCGTTCTGACCCAACGCGCCGTCGCCGTGGCGTGCGCCGCGCCCAAAGCCAGCACGGCAGCTGCGAGTGTCAGCTGTGAGCGAGGTGAAACGGGGTCGCGCAGCCATTGGCCAGCGATTCCGGCGCAAGCAATGACCAACGCGACCTGCACCGGCGCGAGAATGCGAGCGTCCAGGAGGATGGCCGCGTCCACCACCATTCGGCAGCCGACAACGAATGCGACATATACCGCCGCGAAAAGCAGCAGCAGCAAGGCGAGCGGGCTACCCGGAGCTCGGGCTTCCGAGGCGGGCCGGCGCAGTGCCCACCCGCCCAGACCTAGGGTGAGAAGGACGAGCGAAACGCCGCTCAGCCAGGGCGAGACGTTCGGCGGGGTGATCCAGCCCAGCACGGCGCCGCGCATCTTGGCCAGATCCCAGCTGGTAAGCGGATGGTAGTTGATGGTACGATCCGCCAAGCCGACCTGCGCCCCGGCCAGCCGCCACCACAGAATGAGCGGCGCGGCACTGAGCAATGCGACCAGGACGACTTTCCCGGTGCGACGGGGCTGGGCAGTCGTGGTATCGAGCAGGAGAAGGCCAAGCACGCCGGCGACCGCGTAGGCGACGCCCGCATAGCGTGTCAGCGGGGGCGAGCCCCAGGCCTATCGCAGCGAGCAGCAGCGCCGGCATGCGACCGGTTTCGAGGTGGTAGGCCACCAACGCCAGTCCACCCATGCCGAACGCGATAACGAGTGGCTCGGACCAAGCCATCGCGTGGAGCAGAACGGTGTCCTTCGACACCAGCAGCAGGAAGGCCGCGACGACACCAGCGGCCGGGCGCCGGCCAATGCGCGCGGCGAGCAACCCGCCCAGCCCGAGCAACCCGGCAAAGAGTATCGCGTTGAACCAACGTGCGGCTTCGAGGGGGTCGGTGCGTGAGACCCATGCCGCCGCCGCGAGAGTAAGGGGATAGAATGGGGGAAAATGAATGAGAGGGCCGCCCTCGAGCGAGCGCACCCCCTCCCCCGCAAGCGCCCAGCGGGCGCCCGCGACATAGGCGACCGAGTCGGGGCTCAGTCCGACGCCCGGCAGAGTCGTTTGCCAGACCAGGGCAGCGCCGACAAGCCCCACGACGATGCTCCACAGGGCGGCACGACGGACTGGTGTCACGCGGGCGTTGGACCCGTAATCGGAACGCTCACTGGCTAGGGGTTCCGGTCGCACGCGACGGCCGTGGGCTGGCCGTCGCCAGGTGCGGATGAAGTGGATCGCTCAAAGATAAAGGAAGTCTTCTACCGCGGTCAGGCGTGGCTTGCAGGCTGACACCGGCATCGGCCCCCGGTGTTACAGGACCTGCCCTAGCGGCCCTCCATTCCGCGCGTACAATAGGTCCCTTTCCCAGCAGCTTTCCCAGCCACTGCAGGCCAGCCGCCAGGGAGGATTCCGTCCGTGATCACTCAGGCACCGAGGCGCGCCCATACCAGCCTGATCCGCGAGCTCGCCACCAACCTCGATCGGGTCATGGCCGGCGAGAAACAGCACGTGTGCCTTCAGCCTCGGCAGGGAGAGCCGAGTTGCGGCTGTTACCTGACTGCCCAGCACCCAGGCCGGCACCGGTGCCTGTGCGGAGCCGAGTGGTCATCGCCCCGGGATGGTCACGCCGAGGTCCCAAGATCCTCGGCGGGCTCCTAGGTCGAATCTTTGGAGGGCGCTTTGAGCTCCGCCGACTCGACTTCCGATTGCTCGGTGGAATCAGAGATGAGGCCGACGAGCTCGGCAAATCGGTCAAAGTGAGACGGCTTGGAGGAACGAGGGCTCGGGACAGGAAGCGGACGAAATACTGGAGCAGTGAGGGCAAGCACGACCAGCAGGGTTACGCTGAGAAGGGCCACGACGATGAACGGAGCCCATTCTTTCCAGCCGCGCTGGGTGTGCCAACGGTTGCTTGCCTTGCGGTCGTGGTAAATGAGACGCGTCATCGGTGCGATGTGAACTAGGTGGCGAGCAATTTGGTGTCGGGATTTTGGCTCGCGATGTGTTTTTCGGCATACAAAACCGTACGGTCAGCCCCAGCCGAACTAAGCGGGGCTGACCGAAGGGTTTGAGCGAATTAGGGCACGACTCCAAGTGGAAACTATCTGGCAGCCACGGCTTCCTTTACCACGGTGAGCTCACCCTCGACCACCTCAGGCGTACCGAGCGCATCTTTCAGCGGGTCCTTCTTCACAAAATCCGCCGCCCGGCGGGTGGTTTCCGTTACCCCAGCCTTCGCATCGCAAATACTGATCGTGATAAGCTCGCGGTTGTCCACGTTCATCGCGTAGTAGCCATGGAAGCCGGGGACATCGTGGAGCTGGGGTACGAAATCACGATCGATCCGCTGCTGGAGTTCTTTGATGTTGTCCTTGTTAAGCCCGCGTCCTTTTGAGTACCTGCGGATGACGGCGTACATAGGCACCTCCACACGACCAAAGAAATGAAATCAGCCGAACAAGCCTCCCCGAATTGCGCTCTCGAGGCTGTTCTCAGTCTCGGTAGCCGGATAACGCTTGCAGGCGTGGTTAACGGGGACTCCAGTATATGGCGGCGTTCCCAGTGGTCAATACGGGCTGGAATGGCTGGCAATCCCGCAGGGCGCTAAGACCCCTGCGAGAGATGAGGGGCTCGGACCGATTCATCGAGCGACGTCCGAAGTCGTTAGCGTCTCGAAGGTTCTACGGGCTGAAGCCCGCCCGCTTTCGGCGCACGTCAGTCATCAAGCCGAGCGACCTGCTCGCGGAGCACCCTGAGAGCCAGATCGATCGACCGCCGGTGGGTCCGAAACGCCAGGACCGCGAGCCGCAGCGTGAAGCGACCGTCGAGCATGGTAGAGGAGAGAAACACTCGCCCGTCCCGGCGGGCCCCATCGATGATGGCCTGGTTGACCTGATTGGCTCGCTCGAGATCAGCGCCGGGAGGAACCCAGCGATACGTAACGATCGAGAGGTCGGGCGGCGGTCCGACTTCGAATCCCAACGTCTGGATCTCCTGGTAGAAGTAGCGGGCCAGGAGCAGCTTCTCGTCGAGCGCCGCCTGGAACGGGGCCGTCCCCAGTAGCATCAGCGGCAGCCACATACGAACCGCCCGGAAGTGCTTCGACTGCTCGGGCGATAGGTCTGCGGGCGACACCTCCCCGGGCTCCCGGGTCGCATCCTGCATGTAGTGCCCGGAGTAACTGTGCGCGCCCGCGAGGAGCTTCGCGTCGCGGACCACCACGATCCCTGCACCATAAGGAAGAAAGAGACCTTTGTGAGGATCGAGGACGACTGAGTGCGACCGCTCGATGCCCTTGAGCGCCTGCCGGCCATGCTCGGTGAGGAGAAAGAAGCCACCGTACGCAGCATCGACGTGAAACCAGCAATGCTCCCGCTCGGCAACGGTCGCGATGGCATCGAGGGGATCCACCGCG
>Ga0075424_100001253_pt1 | contig 22021 bp, 28 predicted proteins | sample SoiMethybrSBSTD3_FD_75301 | JGI IMG/M metagenome (GOLD analysis project Ga0075424, IMG submission 75301) | Bulk soil microbial communities from a Populus tree surrounding site in Tennessee, USA - Soil MetaG P. TD hybrid SBSTD3 | ecosystem: Environmental > Terrestrial > Soil > Tree plantation... | reverse complement strand
GTCACGCCAGTAGAGCGTGGCGTTCACTACTTCGATTTCTGTGAAGATCATCGATTGTGTCCATTCACCGTTGTGGTGTTGCTGGTGACCTGAAACATGGGGGCGATGGGCGACAACTCCAAGGCCGAGTGATTGAGGTGCCTGGCCCGGTGAAGGAATACGATGGGCGCGCGGAAACCGTACTTAGAGAAGCACGGCAGTTGGGCGGCGAAATGTCAAGCATTCCCCCGCTGCCGAAGACCTATGAGGTGGAACGGCAGGGCCGCTATAGTGCCGGCAAGCTCAGCCATCCGAAATCGGCAAGAAAGACCTCGAAGAAACGCAATTCTCCCGACGACCGATTGACGTAGCGGGCAGACGATACTGATTAAGGATTTTTTTGCCCCCGTTGTCTCGCGCGCCGATGCACGGCGTCGATTCGCCAAGCCAACAGGACACTGAAGAGCTTTCACGTGGCTGCCGGAATGCAGGGCTCAGAGTTTGGTTTCCTTTGCTGAAAAATCGGTGCCGAAGGCGTATTCGTTGAGGGGTCCGAAACGCTTCTTTTCGGCATACAGACGCCAGCGGCGCCACACGATGCGTAGGCTCGCCATCACAGGGATTGATAGATAGATTCCCAGTACGCCTGCAATTTCGCCGCCCGCCAGAACGCCAAAAATCGCGGCGAGTGGATGCAGCTCCATGCTCTTGCCCATAATGCGCGGGGAGACCACATAGTCCTGCACCAATCGCCATGCGCCCAGAAATAAGAGCAACAGCACCCAATGCGGATAACTCAGCAGGAGCGAGATGCCAAGAATCAGAACAGCCGCGGTGAGTGGGCCCACAACAGGAATAAATTCCATAATTCCACCCGCGGTGCCGAGGACTAAGGCGTAAGGAACCTTAGCCAGCCCGAGAAACGCCGTGTACACAAGCAGCGACAGCGCCGCGAGCGTCAATTGCGCGCGGATAAAATGGGCCAGCATCTGATTCAGATCGCCGAGCACGCCTTCCATAAACTCGCGCTGCGGCTTGGCAGTCACGAGCGACAAAAGAACTCGGCTGAAGGACCGCCCGTCTTTGAGAAAGAAAGCTGCAAGGATGGGCACCAGGACTAACAAATAGGACTGACGAGCCACTTCGGCGATGCGCAATCCGGCCCGTTGAGCGAGGTGCAGTAAGTCATCGCGATGGCCTGCCAGGAATGATTTCGCCTGCTGGATGGTGCGCAAACTCCAGCCCCGCTCCAACCCGATTTGCTCCGCAATCTGCCCAGAACCGACCTTTTCCAGTAGAGCAGGCAGTGCTTCACTTAATCGCTGCGCTTCATGTCCAATGTTCGGCCCTACAAAGAAAAAGAAGGTAATCAACAGCGTGATCAACAGTACGTAAATGATGGCGATCGCCGGTCCTCGACCGCGCACCCACTTCTCTATTCGGGAAACTGCCGGGTCAATCAGGTAGGCAAATAGGATCGCGAACAGAAATGCAATCAGCGTGCGGCGGGCGATGTATAAGAATCCAAGCGCCAGCGCGAAGAGAAGCACCGTGATCAAAACACGCGTGGTACGTAGATCGATCAGGGACATCGGGCCCCGAACTCACAGTCCCCAAATTCGCTAGTCTCGAACGATCTCAGTATTATCCCCCTTAACCACAATACGCACTAATTTGAACTGATCATCGAGCCAGAGAGACCAGTCCCCGACCTCACCCTTCAGAGTGAAATGGTTGAGCTCTCGTTCAACCCCCCGGACGGGAACCTTTTCTCTACCCGCAAATGTCATGGTCACCAGCATCGAAGCACGCGCGTGCGGGTTCAAAGCCCCAAATTTGGCCTCTTTTTCCTTGGGACAGGAAAGCCCTTCATTTTGCTGCTTGCATCCCGTGGCCAGGTACTTCCACGCCAAAATCTCCCGGTGGATGAAAAAGTAGTCGTCGAGGATATTGGTGGAGACAGGAAGCAAAAACGGGTGCTCCTCCTGTTTCGCCTGCGGGTTCTCGGTGGAGCGCTCGACGAGGAGATTGTCATTGGGCAGAACCACGGCCTGCGCCTTACCCGGACTGAGTTCCTTCCACTCGTACTTCCGCAGGTCTCCGGAGGCAGTGAGCTGCAGCTCGGATGACTGCATTGCCTTATCCACGCCTTCTTCAGTCTTGAACTCTGATGTGGCAATGCTGCCTGACGTACCTTTCTGGACTGAGAAAGTTTCAGTGGCGATTCGACGGCCATTCACGTATACACCGAAAGAACCCGAATCCACGACTTGCCCGGCGGTTTCTTTCTTGGTGTCAAATCCGATGCCCGCGCTTGAAACGGACAGCGCCAAGATGAATGCAAACGCAACTTGCGTCAGAGGCCTCAAGCACAACTCCTTTGAAACGAGCTTCAACTCAGACCTAAGTTCTCTGCGATTTCTTCCGTCACTCTTTCAATGTTCTTGCCGTTTGTATCGATGAGCAAGTCAGCTTTGGCATACACTGGCCGGCGTCTCTCATAAAGCTCGCGAAACTGCTCGATGTCCCGACGCAACGGGCGTGCCATGTGTTCCCGCTGGCAACGCCGAAAGAGTTCCTCCACGGGAGCATCCAGGAACACTACGGTCATTCCAGCGCTTGCGAGCAAGTCCGCATTCCTCGTTGGCATGTAGGCGCCACCACCCAGCGCCACAACGCGAGGAGGAGCAGCGGATTCAGCCACGAGATCCTTTAAGGAAGAGTGTTCCACCTCTCGAAAGCCGCTCTCGCCCGATTGCTCGAAAATTTCCTCTATTGTGCGGCCCTCCCGGGCCTGAATACGTTCATCCAGATCGACGAACTCCCAACCTAAACGTTGGCTCAGCCTTCGTCCCACACTCGTCTTCCCTGCTCCCATGAAGCCAATCAGAAAGACACTCCGAATTCCAGATGGAGGCGGAGACAAACCGGCTTGCGGTTTTCCCGCCTGGTCATCCATGCCGTGTATCAGGACAGCGTCCCGTTAGATTTTCAGCGTTTCTTGAGGTGGATTTTACCACTGAAGGAAAACAGCTTGACCGAAGAAGCGGCGCGGTTCATGGTGCCTGCGAAGGCACTCCCTGCTTTCACCACGAAGGGCGTGTGTTTGGGTTGGAGTGGAAAGTCGTTTTCTACCTTGCCGCGAACCGAACGTGCTGTGACGTCGAAAGAAGCGTCTTGCGGCGCGGTGGCGTCGATATCACCGGTGTGGCTGGAAAGATAATATTCGCCGCCGTATCCAAAGTCGCCGTCGTAGTGGATCCACCCACTATTGGAATTCACTTGCACATGCGGACCACTGACCGAAACCAGCGTTACATTACCGCTCACGGATGTGATCTCAACATGCCCGTCATGAATATTCGTCAGTGTAATCGGACCATTCAGAGTCTTAACGTGGACATGCGCATCTTTAATCTCGCGAACGTCTACGTTTGAGTTGGCACCTTCCAGGGTCACATCGCCGTGAAGCCCCTCAGCGCGCAAAGGACCTGAAGTTGAAGTGAGAATGACGCTGGCATCGCCCGGAACGACTAATTCGTAATCCACGCGGCCGTTCTCAGCGTTGGCACCATCAAGCAGGTGGGAAAGAACATCGATCCGGTTGCCGCTCTGGCCCTTGTCGATCTCAACTTTATCGGAGCGGAGAATTGCGGTTACGCTCACCAGATTGGCGGCGGAGGGTTTCACGGAAACGGAGCCGTACTGGTTGGTAACTGAAACCGTCGGACGGGCACCCACGGTAAAATGAAACTCTTTGCGGGTCTCCGCCGCCAGGAGGACAGCCCCGCTCAGCACAACCGCCGACACCAGTTTTGCTCCCCGGTTTACCCTCTGCATAGTGACCCAACTCCCGACCGCCTACGGTTTGTGCCTCCCATTATGGCAGAGAACGATCCAAAGCCATCTGATAAAGCATCGCCCTCTGGTCGTACGCGTTTAGGAGCGACTGCTGAGCGTCCTCATCGTTCGGATCGGATTGCGCCGACTGCTCTGCGTCCTCGATATACGAATTCACGTGATTCAAATCTGCGGCGTACTGCGCGCGAATTTCCGGCGAGCGCGTTCCCACAGCTTCCAGAAGCTGCAGGTCGTCGTCACGACTTATACGGGGAGCCGGCGAAGTTGAAGCCGGAACGACTGCGACAGTCGGAGCAGCGGCAACCGGCGCCTCGTTTCTCGCTGTTTCTGACGGCTGATTGGATCCCCGCTCGTACTTCATGATCCCGAACCCGACCAGCAGGGCCGCTACTGCCGGCACCATCCAACCCCACGGCCAACGTGCGCGAGACGAAACTAGAGCAGGCTCCCGCTGGGGCTGACGAATCAGCCCCTCCTGCCTCAATGCGATTTCAAGGGAATTCCAGAGCCGCGGGCTGGGCTCGTCCGAAGCTCGCAACTGCCGGGCCGCTTCGGAGATGGCCTTTAGGTCAGATATTAAGTCGGAACACGCCGAACAGGAGGCTAGATGTGCCGCGTGCTCGGTGTTACGGTCGCCCTCAAGCATCTCTGGCAGAACTTGTTGAAACTCTGCACAGCTCATAATCCTCTCTCCCCGATTTACCGCTCGTCCCTCGTGCTCACGGCTTTTCGGCTTTTAAGGCTCTGCTCGTGCGCAGCGAGTCGCGGAGTTTCATCCGCGCCTTGTGCAACTGTGATTTGCTGTTGCCGATGGAACAACCCACCATCTCAGCAATTTCATTATGCTCAAAACCCTCTATATCGTGCAGGACGAAAATCGTTCGATAACCTGGAGGTAACGCCTCTACCGCGCGTTGCAGCTCCAGCCGGTCCACTGCTCCTGCCAGCGATGGGTCCTGCGCTCCCGGTTCCTTCTTAGGTGAATCCTCGTCGGTTTCCATGGTCTCGTCCAACGGGACCACGGAAAGCCCTTTCTTCCGCAGCCGCATCAGGACGACGTTCACCGCCATCCGGTGCAGCCAGGTGGAAAAGGCCGATTCGCCTCGAAAAGTTCCAATCTTTCGGAACAACTGCAGGAACGCTTCCTGGCTCAAGTCCTCGGCTTCGGCCGTGTTGGCCGTCATGCGCAAGCACAACGAGTACACCCGCCGCTTATGCAGGTTATACAGAACCTCAAAGGCTTCGGCATCGCCTTGCTTAGCGCGCTCGATTGCTTCTGCTTCAGAAAGCCTGTCGCCCTGTGGTTTTCTTGCGTCCGTCAAGTCGCCTTTTCCGGCCGCACTTGGTCAGATGCGGCGTAACTCGCTTTTCGTTGTACTGCTTGCAACCCCCAGAGGTCAGTATTCCTGTCCGGAGTGGGAACAGAACCGGTTGACCTACTTGAACTTGGCCCATTTCCGCGCACAGTAACCTTGGTTACCCTTGGCAGCCTAAGGGGGGAGTCAGACGTAGTCAACAGGCGCGTTCTGGAGCAGTGCTGTTGGATCCATTCTTTGCGTCCGTTGCGACTTTTCCTTGCGATCTTTGCGGTCTCTGTCCTTGCTGAAAACCATTTAACCGCGAAGGACGCCAAGGTTTCGCAAAGCTCGCGAAACCCCGAGCAAACCGCTATTCTAAGCCGCCGCCGAAGCAGTTGTAATCGTCTCTAACCCATGTCCCCGGGGACTGGTTTCCCGCGCCCGGAGCAATATCGCAAAAGTCAGGCCTACGAAACCCAAGATCGAAAAGATCCACATGCCAAGGGCATAGCCCTGAGGGTTGCCAAGACCGGCGCCGCTGAAGTCGTTCGCCTTCCCGATGAGCAGATTCAGAATAAAGAACCCGATCTGCTGAATCAGCGTCATCAAGGCGTACGCCGTTCCCAATCGATTCTGTTCCACGATGTATGCCACTGCCGTCCACATGACTGCCGGAATCAATGAAAATGCTATTCCCATCAGGCAAATGGGTACAGCCAGGGGAATGTCAGTGTAGGCCATCATCAGGTAGACGGGCATCAGCAGGATCGAGCCGAAGACCATGAACAAAGCACGCTTTCCGATCTTGTCGACCAGCAGTCCGAAGAGCGGAGTAGCAATCATTGCAGAAAATGGCAGCAAACTATTGAACAATCCGGCGCGTTCGTGGGCAATGACACGCAGCGCTTCAGATGCAGCTAGGCCACCCTGGGCCGCGAGAATTTTGTTGGTGAAGAAATCGATGGCAAACGTGCGGAACGGAAAAATAGCGGAGTAGAACGTGAAGCACAGCACCACGACGTACCAATAGGAGGTGTCAAAGCGGAATATCTTTCTGATTTCGAGTTTATCGATCTCGCCGGCTTTTCCAAGAGCATAACGGTGTTCCGCGCGGCTCTCCAATATCCAATAGACAATTGCTGCCAGGACGCAAATGCCTCCCGCTCCTACCGCGATCCATAAAGGTCCACGCCAGCTCGGCCCTGATGCTCCCTGCGGGTAGAAGACCGAATGCGCCCAACTCGGTGAGTTATCTGCAGCAACCGAGGCCAGCCTGGAAAGCGTTAAGTTGATCCCGAAGGCAAAACTGAGTTCCTTGCCCTTAAACCACTTGGCTAAGGCAGTGGTTACGGCGACAATCATCGACTCCGCACCGAGTCCCAAGACCGTGCGGCCTGCGACCATGGTCGCAAAATCGCCTTTCATGACGGTCAGAATCGCGCCCAGCAGACACAACACCGAGAAGATTGCCAGCGCCTTTTTCGTTCCGATCCGGTCAATGATGATCCCGCCGATCAGCAGCGTCAGGACAGCCGCAACGCTATAGCTGGAATTCAACCATCCGAACTTTTCGGCGGAGAAACCCAGTTGATCAATGAAGATTCGTTCCAGGGGGTTGATGCTGTCGTAGATGTAGTAGTTCCCGAAGCTGGTCAAGGCTACAAAGACGAGAACGGTCCAGCGATACAGGACCGATGGTTGCTGGGGATGCGTCTCAAGCGCGGGGGCGGTTGGGGCATTCAAAGATCAGCGTCTCCAAGCGTTTGTGAGAGGAATGAAGATAGCAGATAGATGCTCCAATGGCCATTTGCGAGTAAATCGGCCGTCCGTACAGGGCTTTCCCGATTACGCCCGTACAGTTACAACCGTCATCTTCTCAGATCAGCTCCAGAATAGGAAAATCACCGTCTCTTATGCGAACCAAAATCCTCTTTGTGACACTGATGCTTGCCGCGTCTGCTTACGCGAAAGAGCCCAAACACTACCAGTCCGGCACCTTGTTGCAAATGGACTCGGTGGAATGCGGCTTTGACGAAAACGGCGGCAAGAGCTTCGCGGGCGAGGTGTTGGGAACCGATTCCGAACACAAGAAGACCCACCAGTTGCTATGCCAGGAGTACCTTCTGCAAACCGACCGAGTGATCTACCGCATCCGGCCGAAGGACGATAAGCACCCGGTTTTATTGCCCGTCGGTGAAAAGGCGCAATTCCGTATTCAGAAGGACAAGATGCTGTTGCAGGTCGAAGATGCTGACAGCAAAGAGCGCGAATACAACGTCGTGTCAATGACACCAAGAACAGAGACCAAGGCTGCCGAAGCTACGCCGTCGCGGCTCAATCACCTACAGTAAAGAACATAATCAGGTACCCGAAATAACCCACGGCGCAACGTTTTGTTGCGCCGTGTTGATTTCTCCCCAAGTTGTTTCAAGTAAATGGCTTAGACGTCATTGTCTGAGTTGCTTCCAAGCCCAACCCGGCGCGGTACCCCCGCATCCAATTTTTTGCTAACCCGCTGCCGGGGGTCGGTGAGTTGTGGCCTGTCGGCACGGACATTCGCGGGTGGCAGCTGACAGGAGAAAAACCACTTATGAAACGTATCGCTGTTTTTACGATGTTGGCATTCTTGCTGGCTGCGCCAGGGGTCGTTCTTGGGCAGACAGAAAAGCATGTCGAAGTTGGCGCGTTTGCTGACTATTACCGTTTTGATCGGACTAACGTCATCAACTTCGTTGGCCTCGGCGGCCGGGCAGGGTTCTATGTAAGCCCGCACGCCAGTGTTGAAGGCGAATTGGCCTATGACTTCGAACGCAACCGCACCGACTTCTTTAGTAATGGTGCGACCACGACGTTCACCAGAACTCGCACCCGTCCGCTCCATGGGCTCTTTGGACCGAAGTTCGATTTCGGCACTGGCAACGCCAACTTCTTTGCCACAGGCAAAGTCGGCTTCATCAACTTCGCCAGCAGCTCGCAGACCGTCGGGCAGGCGTTTAGCAATGTGGATAACGGCAGCACCCGCTTTGCCCTGTACCCAGGTGTCGGGGTGGAAGGCTTCTGGGGAGCGTTTGGATTACGCGCGGAGGTGGGCGATGAGATCTACTTCCTTGACGGCGCCAGGAACAATTTGAGGATAACCTTCGGACCGCACCTCCGTTTCTAAGCAAACTTTTGCACATTCCACGGCAGCTGCGGCTGCCGTCTTTTTATTTGCTCCAACTTTTTTCCAGAAAATGCATGTTTCCAAGTTGCTTCTGCTCTCGACTGTGCTAATATCCCGCGCACGCGGCTGGGGCCTGTACTGTCCTGCGTTTCGGCCATGCCCAGGGTTTGGTTCTATTTGCGTGTCGTCGTCGCCACGCTGTGCGTCGCGCCCCTTCTGTGCCTCCCACCTGCCCATTCTCAATCCACCGATGAAGTTCACATAGTGCCGCGCAATTTACCGGACCAAGTAAAGCCCCAAGGCGCTCCGGCAACCATCGATATCGAGCCCAACCTCCGCCCCCTGAAGCCGATGAGGGTGGATGTCGACTTGGTGCTCGTGCCGGTCACGGTAACTGATGCTTTAAATCGCCCGGTGATGGGATTGGAGAAACAGAACTTCAATCTCTATGAGGGCGAACAACAACAGGAAATCATTCATTTCTCCTCCGACGACTCGCCCATCTCGATTGGCTTGCTGCTCGATCTCAGCAAGAGCATGGTGAATAAGTACGTGATCGAGCGTACTGCAGTGGAAGCTTTTTTTCACAACGCGAATCCTCAAGATGATTATTTTGTGGTCGCCTTCTCTGACCGTCCTCGCGTCCTGGCCACTTCTACCCAGTCCATTGACGATATTCAGCAAAAGCTCGCGGCAGACAATCCGGAGGGTGAGACTGCGCTGCTCGACGCCGTCTACCTCGCTCTTGCCAAGATGCGCTCAGCACGATATTCGCGCCGCGCCCTGCTGATCATTTCCGATGGCGGTGACAATCACAGCCGATATGGCATGAAAGAAGTAAAGAGCCTGGTGCAGGAGGCCAATGTCGAGGTTTACGCGATCGGCATTTTCGACAGCACGTTCTTCCGGTCGTTCGAAGAGTTCATGGGAAAGCGTTGGCTGGGGGAAATCACCGATGTCACCGGCGGACGCACCATCGCGGCCGGCGACCTGGGAAAAGTTCCTGAAATTGCCGCCACCGTGAGCCGCGAAATGCGCAGCGAATACGTCCTCGGGTATCGACCGCGCAATGCCAGGCGCGATGGCAAGTGGCGCAGGATCAGAGTGCAGGTAAATCCGTCAGCTTCTGCCGGACGTGTCCAGGCCTACTACAAGAAAGGCTATCTGGCCGGCCCCAGGTAAGTTCGCGCAATATCCAATGCCCGGAACTCCGTGGTCTGACGTTAGACAAATCCCCTTGACAGTATTTAGCTAATTTGCTATATTGCTATATGTGAAATCGGTATCGCGCGTTTTTCGGGCGCTGGCTGACCCCACCCGCCGCCAGATTCTGCAGGAGTTGAAGCGTGGCGAACTTTCGGCCGGCCAGATAACCGCTTGCTTCAGCATCTCGGGACCCTCGATTTCACGACACCTCTCGATTCTGAAGAATGCCGATCTGCTCTTGGAAAGGCGGGACGGGAACAGAATCCTTTATCGCCTCGTGCCCGAAACCGTGGCGAACGCAGTTGGGGACTTTCTCAGCACGATCTGTCCCACTCAAATCACTCATCGGCGCCGTTTGAAGCGCAAGGACGCATCATGAGAATCGCAATCACCGGCGGCTCCGGTTTTATTGGCAGGCATTTGGCACGGCAGTTAGTCGAGGAAGGTCACTGCGTGAATTTGCTGGCTCGCGGCGTCGATCGCCGCGATACAACTCTGAGCCGGCATCCACGAGTTACGGTTTGTTCGAGCGACCTCGCTGACCCTCGAGTTTTGCAAACGGCATTCACGGAATGTGATGCGGTCGCGCACTGCGCCGGTATCAATCGTGAAATTGGGCGGCAAACATATCAAAGAGTTCACATCCAGGGTACCGCAAACGTGATTGAGGCCGCGCGCTCCGCAGGCGTGAAGAAGATTGTTCTGATGAGCTTCTTGCGCGCCCGCCCCAACTGTGGGTCGCCCTACCATGAATCAAAGTGGGCTGCCGAAGAGCTCGTGCGAAACTCAGGATTGGACTACACAATCCTCAAGTCGGGAATGGTTTACGGCCGTGGCGATCACATGCTGGATCACCTCAGCCATGCATTGCACACCCTTCCCTTCTTCGCTGCCGTCGGACTCGGGGAGAAACCGGTGCGACCCTTGGCCGTCGAGGAGCTAGTCCGTGTGATGCGTGCCGCTTTGGTTGATGGCCGTCTCATGCGGCAAACCATCGCCATCACGGGAGCGGAAGAACTGCGCCTCAGTGAAGCCGCGCGCCGCGTAGCTCGCGTTGTGGGGAAGAGGATCTTCGTGTTCCCCATGCCGGTGTCCTTCCATTACGGTCTGGCACAAATCTTCGAATGGACGATGAAAATTCCGCTTGTAGCGAAAGCCCAAGTTCGCATTCTGTCAGAAGGAGTTGTAGCGCCCGCTACCGCGTGTGATTGGTTACCCACCGACCTCGTGCCCAGCCGGCTGTTTAGTGACGCGCAGATATGCAGGGGATTACCCGATCCTGCTGCCTTCGGCTTGCAGGATCTGCGCTGCGGTGCCTTGAAGAGCTGACAGGAGCTGAGAGCAACCGGGAATGCTGGCGAACCACTCACGGGACGAGGAAGGGGTGCAACGTCAGTTAATTCTCTCGCCCGGGCGCCGTCTGAGCACGATGTCGGCGTTGACTCTTCGAACGCGTCGCTTCGAAGCAGAGATTAGTTTGTGCGATTTGGTAATCAACTCCCGGCTTGACTGGTAGCTGTCACCGCTGGCTTCCTCACTGACGAAATCCTCGGGGCGAATACTGCAACCATGGAGAAACGCTTCCGCGCTCCACAGTTCGCGACCTGCATACGGATAGCGCGGGCCCTCGCGATGCGCGTCCGTTTCGGCTGGCAGTTTCTCCCAAAGCCGCTGATTTGGAGCGCCGATTAACTCCTCGGCGTAGGGGGAATCGGATCGAGTGCGATTCGAGACTTGGGCATCATTGCGCGAGTTTTTCTCGTGAGCACCGCACTTTAAGGGCATGACTCACCTTGGCCAATCTTCGCATTAGATCACTTCACCGAGTCCGAGGTTGTTTGCGGCGTCTCAGGAATATTCAGAGAGCGGGGCGACAGCACCCCAATGGCAAAGCTAAACTGCAACTAGGCAGCCAACATTTCACGGTCTTCCGCGCGCGACAACAGTGCAACCATCTCGTCCGTCTTCGCCACATCAAAGTCCGATATGGAGCTGGCATCTTCGAGCCGCTCACGCACCGAACGCGACGGATTGAACAGTTTCAAACGAATGTCGTGGTCGCGAGCCCAACGCTGTAAGTAAATCAGCATGCCTAAGCCGCCACCCTCAACAGCATTTACATCGGTAAGATCCAGCACTACCACGCGGGCATCTTCCTGGCCCGTGACCGCGTCGCGTAACGTGAAAGCTGCGTCGCTGCGCACGATCCTGCCCTCGCATTGTAGGACTGCCACATCGCCTACTCTGTCTGAATGTACGCTCAGCATGATGGCCTCCAACGTCGTTATTGGAGTGCAAAAGACTTGCCACGATTTAAGTTGTGTATTTTCTACGACCTGTGCAAATTGCTAGCTGCTGACAGGAATTTCCTGGAAGGCGCCGCGCAAATCTGCGCTACAGAAAGTGCTGTATTCCGAAGGAAATAGAAGGATTGATGCAAACTCGATTTTATGCTCGCGCCGCCTACTGGCCTGCCGTCTTCGCTAGATATTCCCCGACTCTGTGCTCGAAAGCCGAGTAATCCTGCCCGGTGCTGCGTTCCAAGGCTTCTTCGGTTTTCGTCCCAGCGCCGATATTCTGCAACATTCTCAGCATCTCACCCATGCCGTATCGATCGCGGAAATACTCCACCGCCGATAACGATTCAGCGTACGCGACCTGTGCCTGCAAATCCGAGAAGCCGGTAAAAGAATGTTCGAGCATGAGAAAGGGAATTTCTTTTTTCGCCTGGAATAACGGCGCGAGTCGTTGTGCAAACATGCTGGAACTGCGAGGCTCCATCATCTGCGCCAGACCTTCGTTCAGCCATGCCGGACAATGCCCCGATGCCAACGATTGCAGGAATGAATGTGTCAGCTCATGCTTCAGAACGCGTGCGAGCTCGGGGTTCATGCTCGACACACCGCCGATGGGAATGCGAAGCTTGCCATCGTTGAGTGCTCCCGCCCAGGCTGGGGCCTCCGTGATATCCACAAATTCCTTCTGTGTGTACAGAATCACGATAATGTTTTCGGTGGGCTCATAGCTGAATTGCCGGGCGAGATCCTGGTAGTGTTCCTCCATCGTCGCCAGTAGTTGTTGCTGCAGCTCAGAAGACGTTCTGTCGCCCTGGTAGTGGAGCGTGAAGTGCCTGCTCTCCTTGCGCCGCGATCGCTCTTCCACGGCCAACTCGCGTTCAGCTTTATGTAGAAACCTTTCCGTAGATGCATCTGGGGAGATCTCTTGGGCATGCTTCCATGCAGCCACGGCGTCGCTGGTGCGATCGGCGTCATAGCGCGCCAGTCCTAAGAGACGCAGCAGGTCGGCTGAGTCGGGGCGCAATTGAGTAGCTCGCTCAAGATCAGTTGCGGCATCAGCATATCTTCCCTGCGCTGCCAGGGCGATGCCCTGCCACTCCAGGAACTGCACTTCGTCCGGCCTGGCCCGGATCGCGTGTTCAAAATAACCGCTCGCCTTTTCTGAGTTGCCACGTTGCATTTCCATCACGCCGGCCAGGTAGTAGACGTCACCGGTAAACTTGGCATCGTGTTGGATCTCAATTTCGGCCAGGCGCATGTCATCGATGGCATCGCCCACCATGATGCGATTGCGTAAGGCGGTCCAGTAGGCGTCGTCCTGTTTGGGCCCTTTAAGAAGAGGCAATTGAAGCTTTTCGTGCTGGGTGGCAGAGCTTGTTGCCGAATCTCTGTGAGTGAGGTCGGTAGGTAAGGCGCCGTTTGTCGGCGCCGAACGAGTGGTTGCGGCAGGTCCATTCCCGGCCTCAATCCTGAGCACTAGGTTTTTGCCGACCGTGTATTTCGTGCTTCCTACCCAATAGTCAATCTGCGTGCCCTTGTCTTCCGTCTTTCGCACGACCATGTACATGCCGTTTTTGAAGTAGATCGTATCGGCACGGCTGAGATTTACGAGCAGGAATACCGCACCAGCAATGAGCGCAGCTTTGTTGGGGAACATACTTTTAGGAAGTGCAATTCGTGGGGGAAGCCGCTTTATATCGTGAAGTGCGCCGGCAGTCAAGACAAAGCTAAGGCCATCAGATCGCCACGCCCTATCCACATGTGTGCAACAAATTGCCGCTAACACGCATCCGCATCGTTAAAGCCATGGATTGCTATCAAACGTTTGGCAGGTTCCGTGCTTCTCTGCGTGTGGAGTTAGACCCAGAAGGGCCTGAGAGACTCTGACGCCCCTTAAACTGGATCTCCCCTTGTTCGGTTGCATTTTGCCGCACAGCCCAGATTGAGTCCGCACAGAAATCCGGGTTCTTCCACCGAGAAAACGACTATGAAAACTATATTCCTTCTGCTGTGCTTTCTGTGTGCCACGCTGTCGTTCGGACAAACCTCAGTCGCCATTAACCCCATGGTGAATGAGCCGCAGATGGTGACGTTTTTCAGCCATCAGAGTCATGCGATTCAGCAGAGTATCTCTCAGGAACAAAACCTGCTGGAGAGATCCGGTTTTACCTATGCCCAGGGTGAGCGGCCGCTGTGGGAAGTTGCGCCAAAATCGCAGGCAACTCCTCTTGGCGATGTTGCACGTGCCCTGCGAAAAGAGCACGAGACCGCCAAGAAGGCCGATATCATCTGGCAGAACTGAGCCTCGCCCGTTCGAGGCTCAGCCTGGCCCAGGTCTGACGGTGTATCGCAAACGAGCGAGTTCCACGTTTTTAGCCGACAAAGTCTTGGCATGACGGCGTAGTCCAGCCGGAGCCCTACCGCAGTTCTAAAGTCCGAATGTCAGGGCCTTCATTTCTGGCTCACCTTCGTCGGCGCCTACTGCATCTTCATGCCATTTCATTATTTGGGGCTGGCGGCAAATGTGCGCCGCTACTCAGCCTTTGTGGAAGACTACCTTCAGCCTCTCCTGGGGTACACAAGTTCAACCACACTCCACGAACCGCCAGCGCACCGAAGAAGAAGTCAGATCGGGAGGCGGTGGATTCCACGATCTTGTCTCCGCCCACGGCAATCTGCCTGCAGTTCACGATCGCTCGCCTGAACCATCGAGAACCGGAATCTGGGTGGGACTCGCGGCGATTACGATGTCCTTTTCCGCCCCCTCACCAACGCTTTGATCGTGCGCCCGGGCCGGGCTGATGTAAGTAATACGCCGGCTCAAGAAGTTCACGTTGCGGCCAAGCACGCTCGATGTCACTTCCTACTACTGGCACTTTATGGACGTGCTTTGGTGGTATTTGCTCTTGGTGCTGCTGATCAGATTCTAGATCCAGGGGAGACTCGCTGAGCAAAGCCGACTTGAGAATGGGAGGCCACACCCCGCAGGTGGGCTTGGCAATCATTCAGGCTGGTCTCGCGATCATGTTCTTTATGCATTTGCGCGCAGAAAAGCGTAATCTGCTCTGTTCCTTGCCATCGGCACAATCTTCGTCCTGGGAATGATGAACATGATCTGGTCGGATAGTTTCCGCCTTTTGCACATGCGGCCATTCTCGAGATAAACCAGCTGCGAATTGATGAAATGAGATTTGCGCGACGCTCCGGTTATTCCTTCCATCGTTCATGGCGCTCCTCATCCTGAGCGCGGCTTATGCACAGGGATGCACGCTCTGCTACACTCAGGCAGCAGCGGCTGCAGTGAGAATGATTCAGGCGCTGCGCGGTGGTATTCTCGTATTGATTATTCCTCCTTTGTTCCTGTCAGTCGGCATCACTGTACTGGCTTACGGTAAGCGGCACCAGTTCAGGGATGCCGTCGATGCGCTGCCAGAGGACGAGTTTTGAAAAACGAGCTGCATTTCCATTCCCAGGATGCAATGGACACTTCTTACGCGATCGAGGCCCCCGCTCTCATTTCTGGATTTCGATGCCAACTGCGCGAGTACTACACTCTGACTAAGCCGGAAGTGAATCTGCTGATCCTCATGAGCACATCAGCGGGCTACTACCTGGCCTCGCAGGGGCCGTTTCGGCTGCTCAGATTCGTTGCCACTCTTCTCGGCACACTGCTCATGGCAAGCGGTACGGCGACGCTCAATCAATTCATGGAGCGCGCTCATGACGCGAAAATGCGTCGTACGGCTAACCGTCCTGCAGCTTCGGGAAGACTCGGTCCACGTGCGGTTTTTTGGTTTGGTTCACTCCTGAGCGTTGCCGGTGGAGCGTATCTGGCATTGGTAGTAAACTCTCTCACTGCTCTGCTCGCGCTATCTACACTGCTCAGTTATCTCTTGATTTACACACCGCTGAAGCGGAAGACTTCACTCTGCACGCTGCTGGGCGCATTTCCCGGCGCCATGCCGGTGCTGATCGGCTGGGCGGGTGCTTCCGGGAGCTTCGGATGGAATGCGTGGTTCCTCTTCGCGATTCTGTTTCTCTGGCAATTCCCGCACTTTCTCGCTATCGCTCTCATGTATCGCGAAGACTACGAGCGCGCAGGATTCCACATGCTCCCCGGCTTTGATCGCGATGGGCGGTTTACACGCGCCGAAATTCTCACGCTGACGATGGTGCTGCTGGTGGTAACTCTTCTGCCGCAATATAGCCGGGGCAGCGTTGGCTATCTGATTTGCATGCTCGCTGCGGGCGGCTTCTTTCTGTACCATTCGCTACGGCTGGCACAAACAAGCGATCGAAAACTTGCGGGACGTGTGCTTCACGCATCAGTGGTCTACTTACCCATGATTCTGGTGATCATGGTCATCTGGAAACCCTAGGCTTCGCGCTGAGCAAGTCTCGCGGTTCAAAGCTCGTGCGTGCCCGAGTGTTAATCTTCGTAGTCTTCCTCGCGCTGTTGTCCGCCTACGCTCGCAAACACGAACATTAACTCGAAGGCTTCTCCATCGATCTTCCCCAGCCCTACGATCAACTCCTCGCAACGGTTCGTGAAGTGGTGAACGACGGCATTATCCGCGTCAGGCTTGCCGGATTATCAGCGCAAGGCAAACAGTCCAGGTACGAGGCATTCGAATCGAATGGCCGCCTGGAAAATGACCTCCTCGACCGCCCTCAATGATTTGCTGAACAGCAAGGGCGGGATCGAGGCTGACCCGGAGAAGCTTGCAACAAAACTCCAGGAAATCCGTCAGCAGCGGGCGCAAGCCGAGGCTCACATCAGCGAACTGCAACGCAGAATAGAAAAACTACAGAACACCGGTGCGGGCCGAGGAAACCACGGAGTACGTCTCTGTGCTGAAGTCACCACTTCGATTTTGGCTCGCACAGCCGTGCCCAGTGCTCCTGCAGGCGCGGTCAGGAGGGGCAGTTCAAATTCTAGAGTCCCGTGGAGCTTGGCTACGCGTGGCCTTGGATGATTCGCGTGACGGCTGGATAAGACGCACACAAGTGCAGGTAAATTGGTTGGCGAACTCAGATGCACCTGCACAAGCATCATCCGCATCACGGCGGCGTAATCCTAGCCCGCCATTCGCCGCTGCTCAGCTTCTTTCTGGGAGATGTAACGAATGAGAATATCCCGCAGCGAGATCAGCCCCTTTAGTTCTTTGCCGCTGACGATCAGAGCGTGCCGGAAACCGAATTCGCGCATGAGGAACAGACAGTCTTCAATGGTTTCTTCGGCGCTCACCGTCTTTGGATTCGCTGTCATCACTTCCGAAATCTGGGTGGTTCCCGGCATCCGACCTACGGCCACAACTCGATTCATGATGTCGCGCTCGGAAAAAATACCGACCAATTCGCCGTTGCGCATTACCGGCAAGGCCCCGATGTTGTGCTCCATCATCAATCGCGCACCTTCCAGAACGGTCTTGTCGGCATCAATGGAATATACGCGGCGGTCCTTTACCAGATCGTAAACAAGACTCATGGAGACTCCTTGCGGAAGCAGGCTAGCAAAACGAGGTGAACACTTTAGCACGAAAGAACTGCCCGAAACGCACGCGACTCAAGCATTTCGCTTGATTTTGCTTGGCTGGCCGCGGCGGCAGCAAGCGCGGTTCCATTATTCGCTTGGAACACCTACAATGCCCTATTGCCACTTCCCCAGAAGCCCTGTTGCGGCTTCGGCACCTCTCGTCCTATGAATACTGAACCTTTGCGTGTGGACCAGTTTCCCGGCGAAACTGCGGGCCACCGGGTAATTTGCCCGAAAGGCCCGGTCACGCTGGACAACCTGGCAATCTTGCGTGTCGCACTGCAGTATGACACGGGAAATACCACCATATTGGATCTCGCCGGTGTTCCCTATGTCGATTCGGCAGGATTGGGATTGCTGATAGGAGCTTACGTATCGCGTCGTAAAGCCGGGCGGATGCTGGTACTGACCGGTGTAAATCGCCGCGTTATGAATCTGCTGCAGATTGCCGGAGTCGAACCGCTGCTCCTGATCTTCCCTGATCTGGACTGCGCTATTGAGGCTCTGAGTACTCGGGCAAGCGCCTAGAACGCCATCTCTATTTCTTGATTAGGTTGGTGTGGCTGGCCACACAGCGCCAGATACTCTTCTCGAAAATCCAGGTATCCGTAAAGCGGCCGTAATGTTCAAATGGTTGCCGCTTGTACGTCCCTTTCGTGTGATACGTTCCAATTACAATGGCAACATTTTGATAAGGAAAAACTTTGACATTTTCATTTGCGATGAGGCTCGCGCGATAATCGGGATCTTTCAGGTCGGCCAGAAACGCTGCCTTATCCATCACTGTTCCATCGTAGTCGGTGTACACGAAGGTGTCAGAGATCAGACTCTCCACGGCTTTGGCATCATGATTTAGCTGTGCCACATTCCAGGCATTCTCGAGCGCCAAGAGCCTAGCCCGATCCGCCAGCGCATCCGCCAGCGAATCGTGGGTAAGAATCAGCGACATGGTTAAGCACAGAATGCCGAAAATGAACCTTTTCTTCATGGTTTTCTTCCCACGAGTGTCCCGTTCTCTTACGAGACATGTCAACGTTACCGTTGTGTGGGCTCACATAAGAGTGGAGAAAAGCGGCACTCGTTAGAGAGGGGAGGAAAGCCCCGCCACCGCGCTTACCAGATATCTTTCTGGCCGGAGATTGTCGAGCAAAACGCTCCCCGGCGTCGCCATGGCTTGACGCCGCGTTGCGAGTGGAAGCTTAATTCCTATGGCTATTGGACATTGATCGTAAGTTGGACGTTGTGGCTCAAACCACCGTTATTCGCTGTCTCACCGTGACAGCATAGCTGCCCCGGGGAGTGCCGGGATCCCCGCCACCACCTCCGCCACTGCTGCCACCACAGCCCACAAATGTCGCCAATAGAAAGGAAGACCAGAGCGCCGCATACCGATACCGCCCGTTTTCGACCAGGAACCCCAAACAGAAAGACACTACCAAGTGTTCCAAAGCAAGTCGCAACCCAGGCAAGGCGGTTGATGCTGTCAAAGCCAGTGAACAGTCCAGCTGAAGTTGGCGCTGTAGTCGTGATTGTAAGGGTGGTGCTTCCGCTTCCCGTAACGGACGCGGGATTGAAACTGCACTTGCTCTCGCGCGGAAGTCCCACACAAGAGGCCGATGTGAAATTGACAGTACCGTTGTAACTCGTGTGCCCCGCAATAGTGAGTTTTACTGTGCCGGAAGCTCCTGCAGCGGAAATATTAACAATCGGGTTGTCAACGGTGAAGTCAAAATCCGGCTGCACATGGACGGTAACCGGAGTAGAAGTTGAAGCAGCATAGTTCGAGTCTCCGGAGTACTGGGCTGTGATGTTATTTGTGCCCAGCGGCAAAACCGACATGTCAGGACTCGAACCTCCCTGAACTGCGCCGGTCTTTGGGTTAAGACCACTGGCAAAAACGGCAGCAGTGCCGAGCGACGTTGCTCCTGAAGAAAACGATAGTGTACCGGCGGGATAATCTCCAAAGCTGCTCGTATCTATGATCGCAGTCAACGTCGCATTACTGCCCTGCCCGATGGTAGGGGCACTGGGCGTCAGACTGATTGTGGTTGGTCCTTTGGCGATCGTGACGTTGACCGGCGCAGAAGTGCTGGCGTTAAAACTGGCATCGCCGCTGTAACTCGCCGAGATCGCATGCTGACCGGCAGTGAGTCTGGCTCCCCTCCGGTCAGCGGCCCAACGCACTGCCACTTCTGTGGCAAAGCAGTTCTCCAAGGCGTCGAAGCGGAACGACGCCCCCTCGGGCCGCACATAATAACCTAATTGGCTGGAAAGTAAAGTGGGTCTATCGTTCGGATCGTTCGGACCGGGCATACAGTAAACCCTGTATGGCGAGAAGGGGCTTAAGTAGTTCATCCTAGAGCAATTGCGCTCCCCATCCTCTACGGGGGCGGCGGTGACTCATAACGCCGCAGGTTGTATTTAGGAACCCTTTAATGGCACCGGTCACAATTTTAATTGCTGACGACCATGAGATAGTCAGGCGTGGCGTCCGTTCCCTGCTGAAATCCCGTTCCGATTGGTCGGTGTGCGGCGAAGCTGTCGATGGCCTTGATGCGGTTCGCAAGGCGAAAGAACTGAAGCCCGACGTCATTGTTCTGGATATCAGCATGCCCCAGATGAATGGGCTCGAGGCAGCTCGGCAGATCTGCAAAGAAGTCCCTGAATCTGAAATTCTGATTCTTAGCCAGCATGGGGCAGCGGAAATGGAGCGCACCGCCCTCAGAGCCGGCGCCCGTGCGTATGTCTCAAAAACTGACGTGTCTCGCGATTTGCTCGCGGCAGTGGAGGCGCTCAGCCAGCATCGTTCTCCGCGAAGCACCCGGGGGACGACCGCGTCGGCGGTCACGCATTCTGGGAAGACGCCGATTGCAGCAAAAACTCCTGACAGACAAAACTCGCTTGTAGACGCTCGAGAACAGTTGGCCGCCATTGTCGATTCCTCCAGCGACGCAATCATCTCCAAAAATCTTGACGGCATCGTAAACAGCTGGAATACCAGCGCTGAACGCATCTTCGGGTACAAAGCGGAAGAAATGATAGGCCACCCCATCACCAATATCATCCCGCCCGAGCTACACGAAGAAGAAGCCATGATCCTGAATCGCCTGCGAAGCGGCCAACGCATCAGCCACTTTGAGACAGTTCGTATCGCAAAGTCGGGCAAAAGAATTACTGTCTCGTTAACGATTTCACCGATCCGCGACTCAGCCGGCAATATCGTAGGTGCCTCCAAAATTGCCCGTGACATCACAGAACAAAAGCGTGTACAGGAATTGCTGCGCGCGGCACACGACGAGCTCGAGACGCGCGTCCGGGAACGCACAGTAGAACTGGAACGCAGAACGGCGCTGGTCTCAGCTCAGGCCGAACTGCTGGATTTGGCCAACGATGCCATCATGGTTCGCAGTTTGGATGACAGGATCACTTATTGGAACCGCGGCTCTGCCCGCCTTTATGGCTGGACGAAAGAGGAGGTCTTGGGAAAACATCCACAGGACGTGTTGCGCACCGAATTCCCCGAACCGTTCGAGAATATCAAGGCGCAGCTGCTCCGGGAGGGGAGCTGGCAGGGCGAGCTTATCCATAAGCGGCGGGATGGAAGCACCGTCATCGTCGCCAGCCGCTGGTCCACGTGGTGCAGCCAGGAGGCTAAACCTCTCGGCTTCCTGGAGCTGAACACGGACATTACGGATCGCAAGCGCGCCGAAGACACTTTGCGGCAGATGTCCGGCCGCCTGCTGCAAATGCAGGATGAAGAACGCCGCCGCATCGCCCGCGAGTTGCACGATAGCGCTGGTCAGATGCTGGTCGCTATGGATATGAATCTGGCGGTCGTCCAACGGGAATCTCAGCAGTTAAGCGCGGCGGCAGCCGGCGCGTGTCACGAAAGCCTGGAATTGGTGCGGGAAATGTCGAAGGAACTGCGCACCATGTCGCATTTGCTGCACCCACCGCTACTCGATGAAGCGGGGCTTCCGTCTGCCATTCAATGGTTCGTGCAGGGTTTTGCCGAAAGAAGCAGAATCCCGGTCACTCTCGATCTCTCTCCCGACCTGGGCAGGCTTTCCAACGAGTCCGAAACCACCCTCTTCCGGATCGTGCAAGAGGCTCTCACCAACATACATCGGCACTCCGGGAGCGCTACTGCCAGCATTCGGATCAACCGCAATTCTCGTGAAGTGAGACTTGAAATTGTTGACCAGGGCAAAGGCTTCTCTTTGGATACAAAGCGAATCTCGACTGGGGCGAACGGCACCGGCGTGGGAATCCAGGGGATGCGGGAGCGGGTTCGACAGCTAGGAGGACGGTTGCACATCGATTCCGGCCCGCGCGGCACGACCATCACCGCGACACTACCCGCCGAGCCGCAGGTCCTTACCCCGGCTGCTGATTCTTCACAGAGTGCGAAAGTCGCTTCCTGAAACCTCGTGCGTCGAATGCGAGCCCCGAGGCTCTCGGGCACATCGCTTGCAATTGGCCCCAAATAAGAAGCGCCCCTGACTCTTGCGAGTCACGGGACGCCCGAACAGCCCTCCCCCAGAACTGCTCAAGCGCAAGGTACTTTTTTTAGCCGTGTGAGTAAATTCCACTTTCGTGCCCCCTGGTGGCACCAAACGGCTACTATTTGGTCTTTTTAGAGGCCATTGGAGGGCTCGACTTTCCGCATCTACGCTGCACT
>Ga0075424_100001252_pt1 | contig 22022 bp, 29 predicted proteins | sample SoiMethybrSBSTD3_FD_75301 | JGI IMG/M metagenome (GOLD analysis project Ga0075424, IMG submission 75301) | Bulk soil microbial communities from a Populus tree surrounding site in Tennessee, USA - Soil MetaG P. TD hybrid SBSTD3 | ecosystem: Environmental > Terrestrial > Soil > Tree plantation... | reverse complement strand
ACGTCAAGCGTGAAGCCGGGCAGGCGCTTGACGAGGCGGACCTCGAGGCGGTCGCTCATGCCGCGCGCGCTCCCAGGCGGCCCGCGACCACCAGCACGACGCACGAGAGCACGGTGAGGATCGCCACCAGCGCCAGCGCCGTCGTCTCCTCACCCGTCTGCACCGCGGTGTAGATCGCCAGCGGCACGGTCGCGGTGCGCCCCGGGATGTTGCCGGCCAGCATCAGCGTGGCGCCGAACTCGCCGAGCGCCCGCGCAAACGCGAGCACGAGGCCGGCCAGGATCCCGTTGCGCGCGAGCGGCAGGGTCACCTCCAGCGCCGTCCGCCACTCCGAGCGGCCGAGCGTCCAGGCGGCCTTCTCGAGATCGCGATCCACCGACTCGATCGCGGCGCGCGCCGTGCGCACCAGTAGCGGCAGCGCCATCACCGTCGCGGCCACCACGGCCGCGTACCACGTAAACGCGATCGACCAGCCGGTGGCGGCGTACACCGGCGCGCCCAGCCACCCGCGACGTCCGAGCAGGACGATCAGGTAATAGCCGGTGACGGTCGGCGGCAGCACGAGCGGCAGGGTGACCAGCAGGTCGACCAGCGCGCGGCCGCGGAAGCGGCGGCGTGCGAGCAGGTAGGCGAGGGGGATCCCGACGAGCGCGTTGGCGAGCGTGGCGAGCACCGCCACTCGCACGGACAGCGCCAGCGCGCTCAGGGTCTCGTCGGTCACGCCGCGATTTTACGCGACGCGCCGGTCACGCGCTCAGGCGGCGAGCCCGCGCTCCTCCACGACCTCGTGCCACCACTCCTGCGCGGGGCGCGCCTCGAGGCCGTCCAGCCGCTGGCGGGTCTCGCGGAAGGCGGCGTCACGATGCCAGGCCTCCCAGGCCTCGCGGCTCTGCCAGGTGCCGATGATGACCCGGTCGTGAGACTTGTCGACGGGACGCAGGAGCTGCCCGGCCACCCACCCCGGACGGCCCTCGGCCGCGCGCAGCCGCTCGTGCATCGCCCGGTCCCATTCGCCCTCGGTCCCCGGCTTGAGCTCGACGTGGGTCACGATCGTCACCATGGCGCCGCCTCCTCCCGGTGGCGAGCGAGCAAACCGCATACCGGCGAGTTCATTGCAGCGGCTTGCTCGGGGCCAGGAAGCCAAGGCGCGCCAACACGTGTTGGCCTTCGGCGCTGAGGAGCAGGTCGATGAAGGCGCGCGCCAGGGCCGGGTGCTTGGCGTCCTTGATCACGGCGACGGGATAGGTCACGGGCCGGTAGGTGCCCTCGGGCGGCCGGAACGCCTGCTTGACGTCGCGGCCGCGCACGGCGGCGTCCGTCGTGTAGACGAAGCCGGCGTCGACCTCGCCGCGCGCTACGTAGTCGAGTGCCTGACGGACGTTCTCGGAGAACACGAGCTTGGGCTGAAGCCGGTCCCACAACCCGAGCGTCCGCAAGCTCTCCTCGCTGTACTGCCCGACCGGAACGGTCTTGGGGTTCCCGACGACGATCCGGGTGACACGCGGGTCGAGCAGGTCGGCTGGCTTGGCGATGTCGATCGTCGAGTCCGCCGGCTTGACGACGGTCAGCACGTTGCGGGCAAACACGCGACGGGTCGCCGGAACGATCAACCCCTTCTTCTCCAGCTCGTCCATCTGGCGCTGCGCCGCCGACACGAACAGGTCGATCGGCGCCCCCGCCTCGATCTGCTTCTGCAGATCGCCCGACGCGCCGACGTTGTAGCGGAGGACGACGCCCGGACGGCTCTGCGTGAAGCGCCGGCCCAGCTCCTCGATCGCGTCCTTCATGCTGATCGCGACCGAGAACGTCAGCTCCTCGGCGCTCGCCGGCGCGAGCGTCGGCGCGACGAGCGACGCGAGCATCAGCATGCCGACGACGACGACGCTGCGGGGGCTGCCGCGCATGCGTGACCCTCCTGGGGCGTCGGCCGAACGACCCGCCTGCAGCTTACCCCGGCTGGCCCAGGGCTTGGCACTCCGGTACGATCGAGCCCCCATGAAGCCCAAGCTTCGCGTGTGGGTGACATTCGGCGACGATCTGAAGTTCGGCGATGGGCGCGCGAGGCTGCTCGCGCTGATCGATGAGCACGGCTCGCTCCGGCAGGCCGCCGTGAAGTTCGAGATGTCCTATCGCCACGCCTGGGGCTACCTGCGCGAGCTCGAGCGCGCGGCGGGATTCAGGTTCGTGGAGCGCGCCCGCGCGGGCGGCCCGCGCGGCGGCATGCGGCTGACCACGGCCGGGCGGCAGTTCGTCGAGCGCTACCGCCGGTTCCGCGCCGCGCTCGAGAGGACGATGCAGCGGCAGTTCGAACGGACGTTCAAGACGCGCGGCGTCTCGCGGCGCCGCGGCAAGGAGACGGTATGAAGGCCGGAGAGATCTTCATCGGCGGCGACTGGCGGCAACCCGTGGCGAGCGAGACCTACCAGCCGATCAACCCGGCCAACGAGGAGCCGCTGGCCGCGGTGGGCAAGGGCGACGAGCGCGACATCGACCTGGCCATCGCGGCGGCGCGCAAGGCCTTCGACGAGGGGCCGTGGCCGCGCATGGGCGCGCACGAGCGGGGTCGCATCGTCTGGCGCCTCGGCGATCTCATCCAGCAGAACCTGGACGAGATGGCGCGGCTCGAGAGCCTCTGCACGGGCAAGACGCTCTTCGACTCCGGCAAGGTCGAGATCCCGTTCGCGGCCGACGTGTTCCGCTACTACGCCGGCTGGGCGACCAAGATCCACGGCGAGACACTGCAGCTCCGCGACAATGCCTTCACCTTCACGCTGCGCCAGCCCGTCGGCGTCATCGGCGCCATCGTGCCGTGGAACTTCCCGTTCCTGCTCTCCTCGTGGAAGCTCGGTCCCGCGCTGGCCGCGGGCAACACGGTGGTACTGAAGCCGGCCTCGCAGACACCGTTCACCGCGCTGAAGTTCGCCGAGCTCTGCCAGGAGGCCGGGCTGCCGCCGGGCGTGGTCAACGTGGTCACCGGGCCCGGCGGCAAGGTCGGCATGGCGATGGTGCGCGATCCGCGCGTGGACAAGATCGCGTTCACGGGCTCGACCGAGGTGGGCAAGCAGATCATGCGGGAGGCGGCCGGCACGCTCAAGCGGTTGTCGCTCGAGCTCGGGGGCAAGTCGCCGAACATCGTGTTCGCGGACGCCGACATGGAAGCCGCCGTGCGCGGAGCCATGACCGGGATCTTCTACAACAAGGGCGAGGTGTGCGCGGCGGGCTCGCGCCTGTTCGTCGAGGAACCCATCCACGACGAGTTCGTGTCCAAGCTCACCGACCGGGTGAAGACGCTCAAGGTCGGCGATCCGATGGACAAGAGCACGCGCATGGGCCCGGTCGTCTCCAAGGCGCAGATGGATACCGTGATGTCGTACATCGAGGCGGGCAACCGCGAGGGCGCCAAGCTGGTGGCGGGCGGCAAGCGCGCCGGCAGCGGCAAGGGCTACTTCGTCGAGCCCACGATCTTCGACGGCGTGAGCAACACGATGACGATCGCCCGCGAAGAGATCTTCGGCCCCGTGCTCTCGGTGATCCCCTTCCGGTCGGTCGACGACGGGCTGGCGCAGGGTAACGCGACCACGTACGGGCTAGCGGCGGCCGTGTGGACGCGGGACGTGGCCAAGGCGCTCAAGGCCGCGCGCGCGATTCGCGCCGGCACGGTGTGGGTCAACGCCTACAACCTCTTCGACGCCGCCCTGCCCTTCGGTGGGTTCAAGGAGTCGGGCTTCGGCCGCGAGATGGGCTCGGTCGGCCTCGATCACTACACGGAAGTGAAGACGGTCTGGGTCGACCTCTCCTGAGGCCGACCGCGCCGGCGCTCACCGCCGCCGCTGCTGCACGGCGGTGAGCGCCCAGTTGATCGCGAACACCAGGACGAGCAGCAGGATCGACAGCGCGATGGCGACGTCGAAGTTCCCCTTGCCGGTCTCCAGTACCATCGCGGTGGTGAGCGTGCGCGTCTCGCCCTTGATGTTGCCGCCCACCATCATCGAGGCGCCGATCTCGGAGATCACGCCGCCGAAGCCGGCCATGATCGCGGCCAGCATCGGCAGGCGCGCCTCGCGCAGCACAACCCACACCATCTGCGTGCGCGAGGCGCCGAGCCCCACGAGCTGCAGGCGGAACGCCGCGGGGACGTTCTGCACCGCGGCCAGCGTGATCCCGGTGACGATCGGCGCCGCGATCACGGCCTGCGCGATCACGATGGCGGTGGGCGTGTAGAGGATCTCCAGCGCGCCGAGCGGCCCGCTGCGCCAGAGCAGGATCGTGACGAAGAGCCCGACCACGACCGGCGGCAGCCCCATGCCCGTGTTGACCGCGCTCACGACCAGCGTGCGCCCGGGAAAGCGAGCCAGCGCCAGGGCGGCGCCGGCGGGGATGCCGAGCAGCAGCGCGATGAGCGTGGCCGTGCCCGAGACCTTCAGCGACGTCCACAGGACGCTCAGCACCTCGGCGTCGCCCGAGACGAGCAGGGCCACCGCCTGGCGGGCGCCGTCGACGAGGACGTCCACGCTGGCTAGAAGTCCTCGTCCTTCTTGCCGGCGATCGGCACGAACAGCGGCTGGCCGTACTTGTCGACGCCGAACGTCTTGATGACCGCCTGGGTCTCGGGCGACAGCATCCAGTCGGCGAAGGCCTTGCCTCCGGCCGTGTTCACCTTCGGGCCGTTGGCCGGATTGACCTCCATCACCGAGTAGATGTTCAGCAGCAGCTTGTCGCCCTCGACCATCGGCTTGAGCGCCAGGCGCCTGGAGAACGCCAGCATCGTCGCGCGGTCGCTCAGCGTGTAGGCCTGCCGGTCGTTGGCGATGCCGAGCGTGGCGCCCATCCCCTGGCCGGACTCGATGTACCAGGGCGCGGCCGGCGTGAGGTCGGCGGCCTTCCAGAGGTTCTGCTCGAGCACGTGCGTGCCCGACTTGTCGCCGCGCGAGACGAAGCGTGCGCCCGTCTGCGCGATCTTCTTGAGCGCCGCCACCACGCTCCTGTCGCCGCGGATCTTCGCGGGATCGGCCTCGGGCCCGATCACCAGGAAGTCGTTGTACATGACGAGCCGGCGGTTGTGCATCTTGCCCTCGGCCACGTACTTCTTTTCGACCGCCGGCGCGTGGGCCAGCGTGACGTCGGCCTCGCCGCGGGCGGCCAGCGCCAGCGCCTGGCCGGTGCCGACCGAGATCCCCTTCACGGTGTAGCCGGACTGCTTCTCGAACAGCGGCAGCAGCACGTCGAGCAGCCCGGAGTCCTGCGTGCTGGTGGTGGTGGACAGGATGACCGTCTTCGAGCCCGGCCCCTGCGCCGAGGCGGTGACGGCGACCGACAGGACCAGGGCGACGACGATCGACAGCGAACGCCGCATCGGACCTCCTCCGCGGGGCCGGCGGCCCCGCCTCATGCTCGCTTGCGCCTAGTCATATATGTCTTACCGGACATAAGCAAGCCGGGGCCGGGAGGCCCAGTGGGACAGACGCACCACGCGGCCCCACCGCCCCGCGGCTCGTAAGTCCTGATCGGCCTGGGTCTGCTGGCCCTGCGCTGGGTGATCGGCCGTGGCGGACTTTCTCGGCACCATGGTGGTGGCGATCGCGAGCGCCGAGTTCGCGCTCATGTTCTCGGCGCCTCGATGGGGGGTAGCGTGCGGGCGCGCGGCTCGGGGTACACTGCCCCAACGTGAGCACCGAGCCGCGTGTCCTCGTCGTCGACGATGAGCCGGACATGGTCGAGAACCTCGTCCGCATCCTGCGCCGGGCTGGCCATCGATGCCTCAGCACCACCGACCCCGAGCGCGCGCTGACCCTGCTCGAGTCCGAGCGCCCCGACCTCGTGCTGACCGACCTCAAGATGCCGACGGTCGACGGCCTCGCCGTCCTGCGGCGCGCCCACGAGATCGACCCCGGCCTGCCCGTCGTGGTCATCACTGCCTTCGCGACGATCGAGTCGGCCGTGGCCGCCATCAAGGAAGGCGCCTTCGACTACCTGCCGAAGAACTTTTCGGTGGACCAGCTCACGATGGTCGTCGAGCGCGCGCTGCGCCAGCGGCGGCTGAGCCAGGAGAACCGCAATCTGCGCGAGCAGCTCCAGACGGTGCTCGGCCTCGACAACGTCATCGGGCGCAGCCCCGCCATGGCCCAGGTGTTCGAGCTGGTGAAGAAGGCCGCGCGCTCGGAAGCCAACATCCTGGTGCAGGGCGAGTCGGGCACCGGCAAGGAGCTGATCGCGCGCGCCGTGCACGCGAACAGCCCGCGCGCCTCCCAGCCTTTCGTGCCGGTCGACTGCGCCTCGCTGCCCGAGAATCTGCTCGAGTCCGAGCTGTTCGGCCACGAGAAGGGCGCCTTCACCGGCGCGGTGAAGACCAAGCCCGGCCTGATGGAGGTCGCCTCCGGCGGCACGCTCTTCCTCGACGAGATCGCCGAGCTCTCGACCGGCCTGCAGGTGAAGCTGCTGCGCGCGCTCCAGGAGCGTCAGATCCGGCGGGTGGGCGGTACCGGGCTCATCGACGTGGACGTCCGCATGGTCTCCGCCACGAACCGTGACCTGCGCGACGCGGTCACCAAGGGCCAGTTCCGCGAGGAGCTCTACTACCGCGTCAACGTCATCGAGATCCGGCTGCCGCCGCTGCGCGAGCGCGCGGGTGACGTGCGGCTGCTCGCCCACGCCTTCCTCAAGCGCTACGGCCAGGACCGCGTCCGGGCGTGCGACGCCGCGGCCATGGCCGCGCTGGAGGCGTATCGCTGGCCGGGGAACGTGCGCGAGCTGCAGAACGTGATCGAGCGGGCCTGCGCGCTGGCCGAGAGCGAGCAGATCACGCGCCGCGATCTTCCCGAGCACGTGCTCACCGGCACGCTGCGCACGGGCGGCCTCGCCGCCGCGGCCGCGCCGGAGGTGGACGCGCAGCTCGCGGGCACGACGGAGCTCGGTCTGAAGGACGCCAAGGACCGCTGGATGGCCGTGCTCGAAGGCGCCTATCTGCGCCGGCTGCTCGAGCGTCACGACGGCAACATCTCGGCCGCCGCCAAGGCCGCCGGGATCGACCGCAAGACGTTCCACCGCCTCGTCAACAAGCACCAGATCCGCGGCTAGGCCGGCGCGGCGGCGCCTCACTGTGGCGGCGGTACCACACCCCGTTCGCGTCTGCCCGCCGCATCTCGCTGATTCTGTGATGGAGTCACGTGGCACTGCGGCTGCACTGCTGTTCCGGCGGGGGTCTCGACGCCGATGACAACCAGGACGCCGACCCGAGAGAGCCGACTGGCGGACGAGTTCCGGGATCGCCTGGCGTGGGCGAGGCTGCAGCTCGCTCGGACGGTGGCGGTCTCCGATGATGACCTCGAGATCCTTGCCGCGCACGAGTGCCGCGAGATCGCCGAGGAGCCGGCCACCGGCACGATCGGTGGGCTGCTGGCGCGCATCGACGGCCCGGCGCGCGACATGCTCGCGGAGATCGACGCGGCGCAGGCACGCGTCGAGGCCGGGGCATTCGGCGCGTGCGAGGCATGCGGCAGGCCGATCGCGCTGGCCCGCCTGCGCGCCGCGCCGACGGCGCGGCGCTGCGGCGAGTGCGGGGACGCCCCGCCACCCCCGCGGCGGCGCGGGGTTGCCGGCCTCGGGATCGCGGCCGCCGCGCTGCTCTTGAGCGCCTGCGTCGCACAGGGCCAGGGCGAGGCCCTGGCGGTCCGGGGCCAGACCGCGTTCAACATCAACGGCTGCCCTGGCTGCCACATCGTCGGCAAGGCCGGGACGCCGATCGGGCCCGAGCTCTCGTACGTCGGCGCGCGATACTCCGAGCAGTACCTGATGCGCTGGCTGCGGGATCCGGCGGCGCAGCGCCCGAGCGCGCACATGCCGGCGCTCGAGCTCAGCGACCAGGACATCCGGGCGCTCGCCGCCTATCTGGCCTCCCTGCGCTGAGCGCCCGGTGCCGCCCGTCGGTCTCCGGCGTGTCCTCGGCCTCGTGGAGATCACTGCGGGCGGCGTCGGCATCATCATCGGCGCCGGCATCTACGTGCTGCTGGGCGCCGCCACGGCGCACGCGGGGCCGCTGGTGTGGGTGGCGTTCCTCATCGCGGCAGTCCTCAGCGCCTTGACCGGCCTGAGCTACGCCGAGCTGAGCTCGATGTTTCCGAGCGCCGCGGGGGAGTACGAGTACACCCGTCAAGCGTGGCCGGACTGGGTCGCCTTCGTCGTCGGGTGGACGATGATCATGGGCCTGCTCGTGGCCGCCGCGACCGTCTCGCTCGGGTTCGGGCGCTACGCCGGACACTTCCTCGAGGTCGACCCACGCGCGGCGGCGCTCGGACTGCTGGTCGCCGTCTCGGTGGTCGCCACCCTCGGCATCAAGCACTCGGCCCGACTCACGGTGGCGCTGAGCGCCGTGCAGGTCGGCGGGCTGGTGCTGGTCGTCGCGATCGGCGTGCCGCACATCGGTGACGTCGATCTCTTCGCGAGCCCCGGCCCCGCCGGCGTGCTCGGCGCGGCCGCGCTCGTCTTCTTCGCCTTCATCGGCTTCGACGAGGTGATCACGCTGGCCGAGGAGACGCGGGATCCGACACGCACCGTGCCGCGCGCGCTCCTGCTGGCGCTCGGCCTGTCGACGCTCCTCTACGTCACGGTCGCGATCGCCTCGGTGAGCGTGCTCGGCGCGCCGGCGCTGGCCGCGTCATCACGCCCGCTCGCCGACGTCATGGCGCACGTGCTCGGCGCCGGGGCGGCCACGGTCGTCGCGGCCATCGCGCTCCTGACCACGACCAACACGACGCTGCTGGCCTTGACCGCCGCCTCACGGGTGATCTACGGAATGGCGAAGGCCGGTGCCTTGCCGAGCGCGCTGGCCCGGATCGACCCCACCCGCGGCGCGCCGCGGCGGGCCGTCATGGCCGGGCTCGTCGTCGCGGCGGCGTTCGCCGCGCTCGGCGACTTCACCGTCATCGCCGCCGTCACCGATTTCGCCGTGTACGTCGTGTTCCTGTCGGTGAACGCGAGCGTCATCATGCTGCGGCGGACGCGGCCCGATCTCGCACGGCCCTTCGCCGTGCGAGGCGTGATCGGGCGGGTGCCGTTGATCCCGGTGCTCGGGCTCATCTCCGTGGCGGTGATGCTGACCCAGCTCGAGCCGCTCGCCATCGCGCTCGGCGCGGCGCTCTGCGTAACCGGGCTCACGGCCGGCTGGCTCGCGCGCTCCCGCTGACTTGACGCGCTCCGCGCTGGGACGGGCGCGTCCCAGCGAGGCGGCCGCGCCCCACGCCCACCGGCCGGCCTCCCTGCAACGCGCTGTTTTTCCTGGCCGCCCGGCGTGGCACGGACGTCGCAATTGAGCGAGTCCCGGAGGGCGACGACATGAACGTCAAGACGATCCTGGTTCCACTCGATGGCTCCGTGCTCGGTGAGCTGGCCCTCGTGCCCGCGATCGATTTCGCGCGCGAGAAGGGCGCCCGGCTCGTCCTGCTGCGCGCGGCCGAGGCGCACACCACGATCGCCGATCCGACCGAGGCGCAAGTCGCCGTGGTGCGTGAGGCCGAGGAATACCTGGCCGGCGTGCGCGCGCGCCTGCTCGACGGCGGTCTCGAGGCGGTCGAGACCTCGGTGTGGTACGGGCCGGCGGCGGAGGCGATCGTCGAGGCCGCGCGCTATCGCGGCGCCGACCTCATCGTGATGTCGAGCCACGGCCGCAGCGGCCTCGGCCGCCTCGTGCTCGGCAGCGTGGCCGAGAACGTGCTGCGCGCGACGGCGACGCCGATCCTCCTGATCCGCGCGGGCGCGGCGCCGCTCGACGTGTCGGTCTGGGGCCGCCCGGCGGCCAGGGAGCTCAGCCATGTTTGACGGCAAGCGCGTGCTCGTGGCGCTCGACGGGTCCATCTCCTCCGAGGCGATGCTGCGCTTCGTGCTCGAGATCGCGGGCCCGCTCGACATGACGGTGCTGCTGCTGCGTGTCGTGGAGCCGTTCACGCCGGCGGTCGCCGACGGCGTCTACATGCCCACGCTGGAGGACGTCGAGGGGCGCCGGCGCGACGCCGAGGAGTACCTGGCGCCGATCGCCGCGGCGCTGCGCGCCCGCGGCGTGACGACCGCGTGGGCCGTACGCCGCGGCCGGCCCGGCGAGGAGATCCTGGCCGCGGCGGCCGAGAGTAACGTGGACATGATCGCCATGGCCACGCACGGCCGCACCGGTGTGGGCCGGCTGCTGTTCGGCTCCGTGGCCGAGGCGGTGCTGCGCCGGTCCACCGTGCCGGTGTTCCTGATGCGGACCCACGAGGCCGTCGCGGCGGTGCCCGGGGAATGCGCGCGATGATCCGTCGCGTCCTCCATCCCACGGATTTCTCCCGCGCCTCCGCGGCGGCCTTCCGGCGCGCGCTCGCGGAGGCGCGGGCCAACAAGGCCGCGCTGCTGGTCGTGCACGTGCTGGCGCCGGTCATCCCGATGGCCGGCGAGGGCTACGTCTCGCCGTCGGTCTATCAGCAGATGAGCGAGGCGGCGCGTACCTGGGCCCATCGGAAGATGCTGCCGCTGCTCGCAGCGGCGCGGACCGCGCGCGTCCGGGCCCGCGGGATGCTCCTGGAGGGTGTGGCACACGAGCAGATCGTGCGCGCGGCCCGGCGGCAGCGCGCGGATCTCGTGGTCATCGGCACCCACGGCCGCACGGGTGTCGCGCGATTCTTCCTGGGCAGCGTCGCGGCGCGCGTGACCGCCACTGCCCCCTGCCCCGTGCTGACGGTTCGGGGACGGTAGAGTCCGGCGGGTCACGAGAGGAGGGCGACGATGAGAAGGCTGCGAGTTCGGGACCTCATGAGCGAAAAGCCGATCACCGTGCATCCGGACACCCCGATGCTGGAAGCACGGCAGCGCATGCTCCTGGCGCGCATCCGCCATCTGGTGGTGATCGAGGGCGAGGGCGTGGCCGGGATCGTCACCGATCGTGACATCCGTCTCAACCTGCCGTCGCCGGCCACGAGCTTGTCGGTGTGGGAGGTGAACTTCCTGCTGGCCAAGCTGACGGTCCGCGACGTCATGACGCGCGCCGTGGTCCTCGTGGACCCCAAGCGCTCGGCCGCCGAGGCCGCGCAGATCATGCTCACGCACAAGATCAGCGCGCTGCCGGTGACGGAAGGCGAGCGGCTGGTCGGCATCATCACCGAGTCCGACTTCGTGCGGCTGGTGGCGGAGGTGGACGGCACGGCGTGAACCGCGCCGTGTCGGTACGCGCCGATCCCCGCGGGCCGTGACGCGCTATCCTTTGCTCCATGAAACCCTACCTGGCGGTCTTCGTCAGCGTCCTCCTGGCCGAGCTGGGCGACAAGACACAGCTCGCGACGGTCGTCTTCGCGAGTGACGCTGCGCTCAGCCGCTGGGGCGTCCTGGCCGCCGCGGCGGGCGCGCTGGTGACCTCGACCGCACTCGCGGTGCTGGTCGGCACGTGGGTCGGGGCGTGGCTGGCGCCGCGCCCGCTCAACATCGCCGGCGGCATCGGCTTCATCGCGATCGGCGTGTGGATGCTCGTGCGCGGATGAACGCCCCCGCGAACGATGGCCGGCAATGACGGACGCCCGCATGCCCGCGCCACCACGAGACCGGCTGACCGAGGCGCTGCTGGAATCCGCCACCGAGGGCATCATCCTGATCGACGCCACCGGCCGCATCACGCTGGTGAACCAGGCGGCCGAGCGCATGTTCGGCTATCCGCGCGCCGAGCTGCTCGGCCAGACGCTGGAGATCCTGCTGCCGGAGCGGATCCGCCCCGGGCACGTCGGCCATCGCACGGGCTACTTCGCCGGGCCGCGCGTACGGCCGATGGGCATCGGACTCGACCTCTCGGGCCGACGCAAGGACGGCGCCGAGTTTCCGGTGGAGATCAGCCTCAGCTACGTCGAGACGGCCGAGGGCATCCTGGCGATGGCCTTCGTGACCGACATCACCGAGCGCAAGCGGGCCGAGGCCCAGCTGCGGCAGCAGCGCGAGACGCTCTACCAGTCGGAGAAGATGGCGGCGCTGGGCACGCTGTCGGCCGGCATCGCGCACGAGATGAACAACCCGCTCGGCATCATGACGACCCGCATCGAGGTGATGCTGCTCGAGGCCGAGGGGCAGCACCTGCCGCCCCAGGTGATCGAGGACCTGCGCGTCTTGCACCGGGCCAGCCAACGCGTGGCGCGCATCGCGGCGAGCCTGCGCTCGTTCGCGCGGCAGTCGCCGGGCGAGCGCGGCGCCGTGGATCTCAACGCGATCGTCGAGGAGACCCTGCTGCTGATGCAGAGGCCGCTGGCCGCCGACAACATCCGGATCTTCACGACGCTGGCCGGCGGACTGCCGCCCGTCCACGGCGACGCCAACGCGCTCCACCAGGTGCTGATGAACCTCGTCACCAACGCGCGCGAGGCGATGGCCGGCGGCGGCGAGGTCCACGTGGAGACGCGGCTGATGCCGGAGCGGCCGGGCTGGGTGCAGCTGACCGTCATCGACACGGGGCCCGGCATCCCGGCCGACACGATGTCTCGCATCTTCGACCCGTTCTTCACCACGAAGCCGACGGGAACCGGGCTCGGGCTCTCCGTCACCTACGGGATCGTGCAGGACCACGGCGGGCGCCTGGAGGTGCGGTCGCCGCCCGGCGGGGGCAGCACGTTCACGCTCAGCTTCCCGGCGATGGCAACGGCCTGAGCGGTCGCGGCAGGAAGATCAGCTCGCGAAGCGCCGCCGGTGATCGACGGTCGCCAGATCTCCCAGCGCGCTCAATTACCGGTCCCGCGCCGGGGCGGTGCTTCCCCGGCAGGCGGTGGTGCTGGGGCGCCGCCGCCCCAGCACGTTCAGCACCGTGTCGTGCAAGTGACCGACTTCGTGCGCTTTCCTCGTGGCACTCGCGTTGCTGTTCATGCACGCCGTGGAGGCAACAGACGGATGACCCCCGAGCACGACCACCTGAGTATCCCGCGCCTGCGCCGTCACCTCGACACGGAGGTGGTCGGCCACCACATCTACCTGCTCGGCACGGTGGACTCGACGAACAAGGTCTTGCGGAAGCTGGCCGACGCCGGTGCCGGCGAGGGCACGGTGGTGCTCGCAGAGGCTCAGACGGCCGGGCGCGCGCGGCCGGGCGCGCGCTGGTTCTCGCCCGACTGCGCGAACCTGTACGTCTCCGTGCTCTTCCGCCCGGGGCTCGCCGCGCGCGATGTGGCGCTGTTCGCGCCGATCGCCTCGCTGGCCATGGCCGAGACCGTCGAAGCCGAGGACCTCAGCGCCGAGATCCGCTGGCCCAACGACGTGGTCGTGGACGGCCGCAAGGTCGCCGGCACGCTGGTGGAGTGCGCCACGTGCGACGACGACGTGAGCTACGTGATCCTCGGGATCGGGGCCAACCTGAATGTCAGCCGCGCCGAGCTCGACGCCGCCCTCGGTGCCGAGGCAGCGAACGCCGCCTCGGTGAGCGAGCTCGTCGGCGCGCCGGTGGACCGCAATGCCTTCACCGCGCGGTTCCTGATGCTGCTCGAGAAGTGGCAGCGCGTATTCACGATCGAGGGTCCCGAGGTGGTGCTGGCGGCCTGGCGGGCGCGGGGCGCGCTGCGCGACCGTCCGCTCGCGGCAGTGCACCGCGACACGGAGGGCCGGTGATGGCCAAGCACGCCGAGGCCGCCGAGCAGGTGTTCCGGCACGCCGACGTCCCGGTCGCCCTGCTGCGGGCGGGCCGCCGCGAGAGCGGTGGTCGCTGAGGCGGAGGAGACATCATGGCGATGCGGGTGCTGCTGGCGACCGACGGCTCGACGGATGCGCAGGCGGCGGCGGCGTGGCTCGCCGACTTTCCCCTGCCGGCCGACGCCGCGGTCCGCGTCACGACGGTGGCAGGCATCACGCCGGCCTCGCTCGACATTCCGACCGTGCGCGACTTCCAGGCCGCGCTGCGGCAGGAGGCGCGTGCGGTGGCCGACCGGACGTGCGCACAGCTGGCCGGCCGCGTCCGCACGCTCGAGGCACACGTCCTGGAAGGCGACGCACGCGAGACGCTGGTACGCGCCGCCGAGGAGTGGCCGGCCGATCTCGTCGTCGTGGGCGCGCGCGGATTGAGCGTCATGGCCGGCCTGGTGCTCGGCAGCGTCTCGCTGGCCGTCGCGCGGCACGCCCCGTGCCCGGTGCTCGTCGTCAAGAGCGGCGCCCGGCCCCTCCGCCACATCCTCGTCGCGATCGATGGCTCCGAGCCGGCCCAGGCGGCGGTGGAGTTCGTCGCCCGGCTCCCGCTCGATCCGGCGCTGCTCGTGCAGGTGCTCGGGGTCGTGGAGCGCCCGCGGTTTCCTTCGGCCGCGCCCGCCGCGGTGGCCGGACATCTCCGCGCCGCGATCGAGCAGCTCCTCGCGGAGCGCATGACCACCCTCGGCCTGGCGCTGGAGCAGGCGGCGGAGGCGTTCGGCGCGCGCGCGCCGCGCGTCGAGCGCCGGATCGCCGTCGGGGATCCTACCGACCAGATCGTGCGCGCGGCGGACACGACGGATACCGATCTCGTGGTGGTGGGTGCGCGGGGGCTCGGCGCCCTCAAGCGGCTCCTGCTGGGCAGCGTTTCCGAGGCCGTGCTACGGGGTTCCGACCGCTCCGTGCTCATCGTGCGCGCCGCCGGATGAGGATGGGCGCTCATGTCCGGCTGACTGAGTCCGGCGCGGAGGTTGACGCGCTCGAACGGGCGCTGGCCCGCGCCGCGGACGGCGCCTTCGTCACCGGCGACGACGGCTGTATCCGCTCGTGGAATCGCGCCGCCGAGAAGCTCCTCGGGTATGCGTCGCACGAGGTGCTTGGGCGCGCCTGCCGTGACCTCTTCGACGGCTACGACACCGACGGCAACCGCCACTTCGACATGCGGGCGCGCACGAAGGCCGGCCGCCCGATCTGGCTGAACATGAGCGTGCTGACCACGCCCGGGACCGCCGAGGAGCGGCGGACCGTCCATCTCTTCCGCGACGTCACGGCCAGCAAGGAGCTGCTGGCCGTCGTTCACGAGTGGCTGGGGACGACCAGCGGCACCGCCGGATCCGGAGACCCCGCCGCCGCGCTGTCACGGCGCGAGCGCGACGTGCTGCGACTGATGACGCAGGGTCGCAACACGGCCGCCATCGCCGAATGCCTGCGGCTGAGCCCGGCCACCGTTCGCAATCACGCCCAGAGCATCCTCGCCAAGCTCGGCGTGCACAGCCGCCTCGAGGCGGTGGCGTTCGCCACGAGGTCCCGGCTCTTCTAACCGGGGCCCCATCCGGTCAGATCGTGTCGTTCCAGTCGGCGGTGAAGACGTCGAGGCCGCGGGGGGAGGTCGCGCCGCGGCTTCCGCAGAACACGAGACGCTTGCCGTCGCGCGTGAACATGGGGAAGGACGCGAAGCCGTCGGCCCACGTCACGCGCTCGAGGCCCGAGCCGTCGAGGTTGATCAGGTACAGCGCGAACGAGCGCCCGGAGGGATCGTGCAGGTTGGACGCGAAGATGATCTGGCGGCCGTTCGGATGCAGGAACGGGGCGAAGTTCGCCCCGGCCAGCCGGGTGACGCGCGTCAGCGCGGTGCCGTCGGCCTTCATCATGTAGATGTCCAGCCGCCGAGGGCGCACGAGTCCCTGGCGTAGCAGCGCGCGATAGTCGTCGAGCTCCTCGCGGCTCTCCGGTCGCGACGCGCGAAAGACGATCACACGCCCGTCCCACGAGAAGAAAGCGCCGCCGTCGTATCCCGGATCACTGGTGAGCCGCCGCACGTTGCGCCCGTCGGCGTCCATCAGGTAGATGTCGAGATCGCCGTCGCGCAGCGAGGTGAAGACGATCGAGCGCCCGTCGGGCGAGATCGCGCACTCCGCGTCGTAGACGTCGTTGTCGGTGAGCTTCGTCACGTTGCCGCCGTCAGCGTCGGCCGCCACGATGTCCCACGTCGAGTACAGCGGCCACACGTACCCCTGGCTGCGGTCGGGCGGCGGTGGGCATGCGGGCGCGGCCAGGTGCGTGGTGGCGTAGATCACGCGGCGGCCGTCGGGGAAGAAGAAGCCGCAGGTCTGGCGGCCCGTGCCCGGCGAGAGCAGGCGCTGCTCGGCGCCGTCCGCGCGCATGGTGAACATCTGGTCGCAGTCGTACGGCGGGCGCGTGGACTGAAATATCAGGCGTGTGCCGCCGGCGTCCCAGTACGCCTCGGCATTCTGGCCGCCGGCCGTGAGCTGCCGCAGGTTCGCCAGCCGCTTCTCGCGCGGATCGATCGCGGGCGTGGCGGCCGCCGCCGCGCGCGGGCGGCCCAGGGCGGCCGCCACCAGCGCGGCGCGCAGGAACGCCCGGCGGTCGAGCGTCATCGCCGCTCGCCCAGGACCGCGTGGAAACGGTGCTCGGCGCCGTCGCGCCGGACCGTCACGTCCACGCGATCGCCAGGTCGCCGGCTGCGCAGCGCGAACGAGAAGTCCTGCAGCGTGCCGACCGTCATGCCGGCGAACGTCACGATCACGTCCCCCGCGCGCACGCCTGCGCTCTCCGCGGGGCTGCCCGCGCGCACGTCACCCACGCGGACGCCGCCGTCCTCGCGCTCGCCGAACTCCGGCACCACGCCGAAGAAGGGGCCGTAGCCGCCGCGCGTCGACGAGGGCGGCGCGGCGATGCGCACGTACGCCGGAGGCGTCGTGGTCGAGGCCGCCGCGTCCACGACGCGGGCCGCGAACGCGGTGACCTCGGCGAGGCCGGCGCCATTGATCCGATCCCACGTGTCGCTCGGGCGGTGATAATCGGCGTGCGCACCGGTGAACAGGAACAGCACCGGCCGCCCCGCCGAGTAGAACGCGGTGTGATCCGAGGGACCGAACGGGTCGCCGCGCAGGGCCAGCGTCAGTCCGCCGGCCTGGGCCGTCACCAGCTCGCGCAATCCGGCGCCGCCGTCGACGCCGCCGACGTAGAGCGTGCGCTCGCGCAGCCGTCCCACCATGTCGAGGTTCACCATGAGCACGGTGCTCTCGAGCGGGCGCGCCGGCCGGCGGACGTACTGCGTCGAGCCGAGCAGGCCCATCTCCTCGCCGGCGAAGGCCACGAAGACCAGCGTGCGCGCCGCCCCCCCGGCGGCGGCGAACGCGCGCGCCAGGCCGAGCACGGCGGCCACGCCCGAGGCGTTGTCGTCGGCGCCGGGGTGAACGGCGCCGAGCGCATCGGGCGCCAGCGAGCCCTCGCCGCCGCGGCCGAGGTGATCGTAGTGCGCGCCGATCACGACGGTCTCGTCGCTCCGCCGCGCGTCGCGTCCCGGCAGCACGCCGATCACGTTGGCGGCGCGGCCGCGCTCGCGCACGAGCGCGACCCGCAGCGCGACGCGCGCGCCGGCGACGGCGAACGACTTCGGGGCCGGACCCGCCTCGATCGCGGCGGCCGCGGCGGCGAGCGTGACGCCGGCCGGGGCGAGCAGCGCGTCGGCGCCCGCGCGCGAGACGGCCAGCGCGAAGATGGACCACGGCTGGCCGAGCCCGGTGAGCGGCGGCAGCGCGGCGCCGGCCCGGTCGGGGTGCGCGACGAGCAGCACGCCGGCGGCGCCGTGCTCGCGGGCGTTGATGACCTTGTGGCTCCGCTCGGCGTAGTGGTACGCATCGGGCCGGCGGAACGGGCCCGCGACGTCGCCGCGCCGCGGCTCGCCCTCGAGCACCAGCACGAGCCGGCCGCGCACGTCGAGACCGCCGTAGTCGTCCCAGCCGACGTCGGGCGCGGTGATGCCGAACCCCGCGAACACGACGTCGCCCTCCCACGCGCCGTCGGCCGACATCGTCAGCGGCACGAACTCGCGCGCGAGCGTCAGCGCGCGCGCCGGCGGCGCGAGGATCCGCAATGCGTTGCCGTCGCCGAGCTTGATGCCGGTGGGCACGGTGAACGCTTGCTCCCAGGTCGCCTGGTCGCCGCCCGGCGTGAGCCCCGCGCGCTGCATCTCGGCGGCGATGTGGCGCGCGGCGCGTTCCGCGCCCGGCGTGCCGGAGGCGCGACCCTCCAGCTCCGGGGCCGCGAGCGTCTTCACGTGCTCCACGAGCCACTCGGCGGCGGGTGTCGCGGGGGCGGCCGCGTGCGCGGGCACGGCAACCAGAAGGACCACGAGCAGCAGGCGGCCGGCCAGGATCACGCCGCCCATTCTAACGGCAGTCTCAGCCGCGCGAGGGTGCGCTCAGCGGCGGATCCGATCGGGGGTCCACGGCGGGTCGAACGTGAGCGCGACCTCGCAGCCCTCCACGCCGGGGATCGCGGCGACGGCCGCGCGCGCCCAGTCGGCCAGCACGTCGTGGAGCGGGCAGCCGGGCGCCGTAAGCGTCATCGTCACGCCGACGTGGCCGCCCTCGATCCTCACGCCGTAGACGAGCCCGAGGTCGACGATCGACAGTCCGAGCTCCGGATCGAGCACGGACGTCAGCGCCGCCAGCACCTGGTCCTCGGTGATCACCGTGGTCGCCATCACGCCGGCCTCCGAGCCGCCACCGCGTCCGCGGCGGGCGCAGGGCGCCGGACGAGATGGCGCAGTACGCTCGCCAGCGTCGCCCCGAGCGTGATCGCCCCGGCGGCGACGACGCTGCCCGCGACGCGGATCCACACGGCCTCGCCGATCCAGAGGGCGACGACGAGAGCCGCCATCCCGGTCGTCAGCAAGACCCACGAGAGGCGCTCGCCCGACGCCGAGGACAGCTCGGGCAGCGTGGGCACCGGCGCGCGGCCCGCCAGTGGCGCATACGCCCGGTACCACACGAGAAACGGCACGATCTTCAGCAGCATGCCGGCGATCGTCAGCGAGACCCAGCCGCCGAGCACGAGCGCCGCGTAGGCGAGCGCGACGCGCGGGCCGCTCGTGAGGTCGAGCGCGAGGGCGAGACCGAGCGCGGCGGCCACGGGGAGCGCCGCCGCGCCGGTCAGCACGAGGCGCAATCCCGTGTCGAGCGCCGGCCGCCGGCGCGTGCGCACCATGGCGCCGAGCCACACGAGGTGCGAGACCACAGCGGCGACGATGCCGAACGCTCCGGCCACGAGCAGTCCGCGCACGCCGCACAGCCCCGCGACCGTCGCGGGCGTGCCGAGCGCGACGCCCCAGAGCTGCACGCGTCCCGGCCAGCCGGCGGGCTCGGCCGAGAGCAGGAACATCGGGTACACGCGCGCGGCCACGCCGAGCATCATCGGCAGCACCCAGCCGAGGAGCGCCAGGTGGACGTGCGCGTGGAGGTTCGCGAAGAGGTCGCCCGGCAGGACGTGGACGAGCTTGTCGAGCCCGAGCGCGAATCCGACCAGCGTCGTGAGCCCGAGGCCGGCGAGCGCCAGGGCGATCATGCGCGCGGTGAACGTCCAGCGGCCCACCCCGCGCACGGTGCGGGCCACGTTGAGCAGGTGCAGACCCACACCCAGCGCGACGAGCGCCGCCGACCACACCAGCCCCGACCACGCGCCGAGGAAGAAGTGGCCGACCATGCCGGTCACGCCGGTCACCATGAAGGCCAGCTGCCACCAGGCCAGCCGCTCGCTCCACAGCGCACGCTCGAGCATGATCGGGATGAGCTGGAACGAGGCGCCCATGATGGTGACCGTGATCCAGCCGAGGGTGACCGTGTGCGCGAGCGCGAGGATGTGCGGCTGGTAGTAGTGCCCCGCCAGCTCGGTGCTGAGCCACGGCACCGCCGCCGCCGCGAGGACGAAGGTCACCACGGCGGTGCAGACGTAGGCCAGCGGCAGCGCCACCGAGGGCCGCACGGATGCCGCCGGCGTCATGGCTCCGGCGCCCGGCGAATGACGATGCGCACGAGACCGGGCTCCGGCTCGTCGGTCACGTGCGTGAAGCCCTGGTCGTCGAGCTGGGGGTAGAGGAACATCGGCCGCCTCGCATGGAGCACCGTCAGCGTGCCGCCGGGCGCGAGCCGATCGAGGCGCTCGAGCACGCGCACCATCGGCTCGGGCGGCGGCAGGCCACGCACATCCAGGGTGGAAGACGTCTCGGTGTCGGGTTCGGCCGCGGGGCGATGAAACCACACCCGCCAGTCGTCGGCGGCGAGGCGCTCGGTCCAGCGCGCGAAACCCTGGGCCCCGAGGACCGCGTAGAGCGGGTGCGGCTCGAACGGCGCGCGCAGCACCAGCGCCTCGCCGGGGCCGAGCGCCTTGACGGCGGCCATGATCCGCGCGAACGGCTCACGGCCGGCGCGGATATCCTCGCGCACGTCCACGTCCACGCGCCGGAGCGTCTCGAGACCGGGCGGCCGCGGCGTCATGGCGGCGCTCACCGGGTCACTGCCGCCGGCACGTTGAGCGCGGCGAGCACGTCGTCCACGGCCACGCCGGCCGCGGCCGCGCCCTCGCGCAGCGTGAGATGGGCGCCGCAGCAGTGATTGAGCCCGAAGGCCTCCAGAACTGCGCGGCCCGCCGCCTCGCGCGCCGCCTCGCCGACGGGGGTCGCGGCCGTGTAGCGCTCCGCTGCGCGCGCCTCGTCACGATGCCCGCATCCGCACCCGCATGACGTCCTCATGGTCACTCATCCTCCTGGGTTCCCAGCGTAGACACGCCCGCACCGGGTGGTTATGACGCCCGTCATACGGTGGCAGCCCTCGCGCGAAACCGGAGGGGAAGAGGGGAACCCTGCCAGGGTTCCCCTACCTAACAGACGGCAGGCGGACGCGCGACCACATGTTGGCCACGAACAGGGCGGCACCGGCGAGCTGGCCCAGCCCGCCGAGGGCGATGGCCAGGCGGGGCGGGGCGGCGAGCCAGTAGGGCGCGCCGAGCTCGGCGGCGGCGCGCAACGCCGTCGCCAGCGTCATGATCCAGTACACGGCCTCGGCCAGCTCGGGGCGGTAGCGCGCGTCGTCGCGCGCCGGCCGCGGGAACATCCAGGTCGCCACGCCCATCACCAGCATCAGCATGAAGCCGACCAGCAGCAGGTGAACGTGGGCGGTGATGAACAGGCGCGGCGGATAGACGCCGAGCACGAACTCGCCGACGATGATCCAGCCGCCGAGCAGCAGCCCGGCCACCAGGAACACGAAGCTGGTCTTGATGTAGCGGCGGACCAGCGGCGTCATCGCTCAGCCCTTCAGGCGTCCTCGCCCTCGGCCACCGCGCGCAGCGCGTCGACGTCAGGCACGCGGAGCTGGCCGTCTCGCTCGACCAGCAGACCGCGCTTGAGCCAGCGGCCGAGCGTGCGGATCGTCGTCTCGACGGTGGTGCCGGTCATGTCGGCCAGGCTCTGTCGGGTCATCGGCGGCAAGCGCACGCCGCCGGCGCCCGCGCTTCCCTCGCGCTCGGCCAGGCGCACGACGGCCGCCGCGAGCCGCGCCTCGACGGGATCGACGGCCAGCGACGTCACGGAGTCGTGGGCGCCGCGCAGGCGCCGGCCCATCATCAGCGCCATCTCGCGAATGATGGACGGGTGCCGCCCGCTCAGCGCGAGGAGCGGATCGCGCGGGATCTTCAGCACGACGGTGGGCTCGGTGGCCTGCGCCGAGGCGGGATACTCGCGTTGCTCCATCACCGCCACACCACCGAAGGGCTCGCCCGGCCCGAGCAGCTCGAGCACCACGTCCCGGCCGCCGTGGCCCGCGCGCACGATCTTCACGTGGCCGGAGCGCACGATACAGAAGAACAGCGCCGGCTCGCCCTCGGTGAAGACGACCTCGCGGGGGCGATACGCCTGCTCGCGCGCGACCGCGGCCAGCGCTTGGAGCTCGCGCAGCGGCACGGCGGCGAACACGGCGTTCGCATGGAGATACTCGGCCAGCGGCGCCGGCGCCATGACCGCGGATCATAGCACCCTGCCGGCACGCTCACGCGCGCGGCAGGCGGATCGCGAAGCGCGCGCCCCCGGTCGCCGCGCGCTCCACCGCGAGCGTGCCGCGATGGGCGATGACGATCGACCGCGCGATGGCCAGGCCGAGACCGCTGCCGCCGGTCTCGCGCGCGCGGGCGGCGTCCAGGCGCACGAACGGCTCGAAGATGCGCTCGGCGTCCGCCGCGTCGATCCCCGGCCCGGTGTCCTCCACGGCGATGAGCGCGGTGGCCCCTTCCGCGGCCAGCGAGATCTCGACGCGGCCGCCGGCCGGCGTGTACTTGATGCCGTT
>Ga0075424_100001245_pt1 | contig 22086 bp, 19 predicted proteins | sample SoiMethybrSBSTD3_FD_75301 | JGI IMG/M metagenome (GOLD analysis project Ga0075424, IMG submission 75301) | Bulk soil microbial communities from a Populus tree surrounding site in Tennessee, USA - Soil MetaG P. TD hybrid SBSTD3 | ecosystem: Environmental > Terrestrial > Soil > Tree plantation... | reverse complement strand
GATGTTGCCGGCGGACTTCTTGACGGTGATCACGCCGTTCTCCACCGTCCAGCCCGCGGGCGACTTGTCTTTGACCGACACCCACTCGTTGAGATTGGTACCATCGAAGAGGACGATCGCGTCCGAAGGCGCGTCGCTGTTCGTCTTGCCGGGCGTGACGATCGAGGGCACCGGCTCCCAGACTTCGGTGGCCTTGGGATCGCCGCGCTGCTGCGTCGCCGCGGCGGCGGCGGGCTGCGGCGGCGCCTGTTGCGCAGAGAGCGGGATCACGAGGAAGCTAAGCAGGGCTGCGGTCGTGAATCGTAAAACAGTGGTTCGCATGCCCGGGATTTTGCCATGGACCCAGCTGTCCGTCCACTTGTCGAGAAGGTCTGGCGCTACCACCAGCTGAATCACCGGCTCGTGAAAAGCGACGTGATCGTCGTCCTCTGCAGCCATGACACGATCGTGGCCGAGCGCGGCGCGCAGCTGTTCCTGGAGGGCTGGGCGCCGCTCCTCGTCTTTTCGGGCGGGCTCGGCGTCATCACCCGTCATCTGTGGCAGGATCCGGAGGCGGAGCGTTTCGCGCGGATCGCGAGAGAGATGGGGGTGCCGGCCGATCGCATCCTGACCGAGACCAAATCGACGAATACGGGGGAGAACGTGCTGTTCACGCGGCGGCTGCTCGCGGATCGCGGCATCGATCCGGAATCGCTGATCCTGGTGCAGAAGCCGTACATGGAGCGGCGGACGTTCGCGACGTTCAAGCAGGTGTGGCCGGGGAAGCGGATCGCGGTGACGTCGCCGCAAATCTCGCTGGATGATTATCTGCACCGCTACTCGAACGACGCGCTGTCGCCCGACGACGTGATCAGCATCATGGTCGGCGACCTGCAGCGGATTCGCGAGTATCCGGCGCGTGGATTCCAGATCGCACAGGAGATCCCCGACGATGTGTGGGACGCGTACGAACAGCTCATCCGGGCCGGCTACGATCGTCATTTGATGAAAGACTGACGTGCGCACCCTGCTGGCGCTCGGACTTTTCTTCGGCGCGGCCTGCTCTTCGCCGCAGCCGGCGCCAGCTGCGGCGTCTCCGTTACCCACGTCTAATCCGGTGCGCGTGCTGATGGTGACGGCCACGCGTGGATTCCGTCACGACTCCATTCCCGCCGCAATCGAGACGATGAGCGGCCTCGCGGCCTCCACAGGGCAGTTCACCGTCGTCGCGACCGAAGACATTCCGTTGATTACTCGGGGAGCGCTCGCGAGCTACGACGTCCTGTTCTTCGCGCTGACGACAGGAGAGCTGCCCTTCGATCCCGATCAGAAGAGCGCGATCCTCGAGTTCGTGTCCAGTGGAAAAGGCTTCCTGGGCGCGCACAGTGCGACCGATACGTTGTACGAGTGGCCCGAGTACGGGCAACTGGTCGGCGCGTATTTCAAGGAACATCCGTGGACGCAGAGCGCCGGCGTGATCGTCGAGGATGAAGGGCATCCGGCGACGGCCGGTCTCGGCAACCGCTTCACCATGACCGAAGAGTTCTATGCATTCCGCGACAACCCGCGGCCGCGCGTGCACGTGCTGCTGCGGCTGGATGCGGCGTCGGTTGGGGCGTCGGGCGACTATCCGCTTGCGTGGACGCAGATGTACGGCGCGGGGCGTTCGTACTACAATGCGCTCGGGCACTTTTCGGAAACCTGGAGAGATCCGCGCTTCCAGCGGCAGCTGGTCGGCGCGATTCTGTGGCTGGCGAAAAGGTGACTTCGCAGCCGCGGTTCGCGGCTCGCGGCTCGCGGTTCGGTAACTCATGATCGAGCGCCTCCTGCACGACGTCAGGTACGCGGCGCGGTCGCTGCGGCGCAGCCCCGGCTTCACCGCCGCCGCGACGCTCGTGCTCGCGCTTGGCATCGGCGCCAATACCGCGGTGTTTTCCGTCGGCCGTCGCGTGCTGCTCGAGCCGCTGCCATTTGCCGAACCCGATCGGCTCGTGCAGCTCGTCAGCCGCACGCGAACAGGCATTGCCGCCCTTGCGTCCGTCCCCAAGTTGTACGAATGGCGCGGAGGTGTGGGTCGCGGCGTCTATCGCGGGATCGCTGCGTATTATGCGAGCGGACCGGGCGTCACGTTGACAGGGGGAGGACGGCAGCAGCATCTTGACGCGATGTACGTCACCGCGAACTACTTCGACGTGTTCGCGGCGCCGGTTGCGCTCGGGCGCGTGTTTGGCTCACTCGAAGACGTGCCTCAGGGGCCGCGCGTCGTCGTGATCAGCTACGGGTTCTGGCAGAGGGAGTTCGGAAAGAGCCGGAGCCCGATCGGCGAGACGATTTCGCTCGGCGACGAGGCCTATGAAATCGTCGGCGTGCTCGGCGCCGCGTTTCGATCGATTCCCGCGGTAGACGTCTGGCTGCCGCTGCAGGCGCCGCGCGTCAGCTTCAATCATACGAACTACCTGACGATTGTCGGCCGCCTGCGCCCCGGCGTGTCGATCGAGACAGCCGATGCGCAATCGCGCAACGTCTCCGGGCCGTTCCGGCGAAAGTTTCCCTGGGCGATGGGTCCTGGCGAAGAGTTCGGCGTGGAGCCGCTCGACCGGATGATCGCCGGTAACACGCAGGCGGCTCTGCGCGTACTCGGCGCGGCGGTCGGGTTCGTGCTGTTGATCGCGTGCGCGAACGTCGCGAACCTCTTTGCGGCACGCGCCACGCGGCGTCGGGGCGAGATCGCGACGCGTGCGGCACTGGGCGCGAGCAGGGCCCGGCTGGTCCGGCAACTGTTCAGCGAATGCATTCTGCTGTCGCTTGCCGGCGGAGTGCTCGGGCTGCTCTGCGGGTATTCGGGCGTCCGCGCGCTGCTCGACGCGAGCCCCGGCGGCATGCCGCCCGTCTCCGTCACGCCGGATCGGCAAGTCCTCTGGTTCACGATTGCCGTCTCGGTCGCGACCGCGATTCTGTTCGGCGTCCTTCCAGTCCTCGCCGCCTCGCGCGTCGATCTGAGCACGACCATGAAAGACAGCGGGGCCCAGTCCACCGGCACTCGGCAGCATCGCCACCAATCGATGCTGGTCGTCGCCGAGATCATGCTGGCGATCGTGCTGCTGATTGGCGCCGGCCTGATGCTGAAGACGTTCGCGGCAATCCGATCGGTCGATCGCGGGTTCGATGCCGCCGACCTGTTGACCGTACAGATGCCGCTCACCGACGCGCGCTTTCAACGCGCCGGTGCCGTCGAGTCGCTCGTCCGCGACGTTGAACGCCGCGTTCAGACGATTTCCGGCGCGACGGGCGTTGCGGCCAGCTATTCCTTGCCGCTGGAGCCGACGGTGTCCATTCCGTTCACGCTGCTGGGACGCGGACTCGGCCCTGCCGCGTACGACGGCGTCGGCAACTGGCGCAGCGTCTCGCCGCAGTTCTTCGACGTCTTCCGCATTCGGCTCTTGCGCGGGCGGCGCTTCACCGATCTGGACGATACGGCGGCGCTGCGGGTCGTCATCATCAATCAGTCCATGGCTCGCCGCTTCTGGCAGCAGCGCGATCCGCTCGGCGAAAAGCTGCTCATCGGAAAGTCCGCCGATCGGGAATTCGACGAGCCTCCGCGTACGATCGTCGGCGTGGTCGCTGACGTGCACGACCTGGGCGCGAACAGCAATCCTGAGCCGATGATGTACGTGCCGCTCGCCCAGACGAGCGATTACATGATCGCGCGAAACAACCGCTTCCTGCCGATGACGTGGGTCGTGAGGACGAGCGGCGATCCGATGACCTTCCGAATGCAGGTCGAGCGGGAGCTCACGGCGGCGAGCGGCGGCCTGCCGATCGCCCGCGCGAGGTCGATGGCGGCCATCCTTCGCGCCGCGACCGCGCAGCTGGAATTCACGACGATCCTGCTCTCGATTTTCGCGGCGGCCGCGCTGGCGCTTGCCGCTGTGGGCCTCTACGGACTGATGTCCTACTCCGTCGAACAGCGTACCCAGGAGATTGGCATCCGCATCGCGCTTGGCGCCGGGCCGGCGGGCGTTCGCAACATGATCCTCCAGCAGGGCGGCCGCCTGACGATCGCGGGAGTGGCCCTTGGCCTGGGCGCTGCGTTCTCGCTGTCGCGCGTCATGTCGAGCGCGGTGTTCGGCATCGCGACGTGGGATCCGCTGGTGTTCGCCGCCGTCGCGACGCTGCTGGCGGCCGTCAGCCTGACCGCGGTGTACGTTCCGGCGCTTGCCGCCACCCGGGTCGATCCGATGCGCACGCTGCGCCGCTGACCCTCTCCAAAAGGTGTCTGGCACTTTCCGCAAAGGTGCCAGCACTCTTGCGGGTGTCTGCCACAGAAGTTTCACCGGCTGGCCTGCCCTAACCCCTTGACCATGTAAGATTTGCGCTTGACTCTCGGCGCGCCTCCGTCTACAGTGGCCTCATCCCCGGCAACTTCTAAGTCCAAGCGAAAAAGGCCAGCCCCCGGAGTGGGGCGCGGCAAAGCTGTAAGTTCCCGCAGTCGCGCGGGACGATTTAGCTGCCGAACTTGGAGTCTCGTATGTCTGCACGTCGTGCCGTTCCCGCGTTTCTGGCGATCGTCTTTGCGATTGTCTTCTTCGGTCTCGGCAACTACCTCGCGGCGCGCCAGAACGCGACCAGCGAGCAGCGGCTCGCGACGCTGAGCGCCGAGATTGAATCGCTGCGCCAGCGCGAGATGCAGGGCACGGCCGGGACGACCGGCCGCCGGGCCGCGCCGGCTCCGGCGGCGATGGACGATCAGAGCCGTGCCGCGATCGTGGCCGACGTGAAGCGCGAGTTGAGCGCGGAGATGGGGCTGCTGCCGCTGACGCTGCTGCGCGAGCGCCGCAACAGCTTCGTCGAGCTGAACACGTACGACGATCACGGCTCGAGCAATTACGGCACCGCGGGCTACCTGGGGAACGGCTACTTCATCACGGTGAAGCACGCGGTCGTGGCGCTCGGGCAGGATGGCGCACCCGACCCGCGGCATATTCAGTCGATCAAGGTGACCTACAGGGGGCGGGCTCTCCCCGCGCAGCTCGTGGACGCAGGCGATGCGCGCGCGGAAGTCGACCCGGGCGACTGGGCGATCATCAAGGTGCGCGAATCGATCGATCTGCCGCCGTTGAAGGTCGACCTGCACTACAGCTTCGACTTCGCCGATCCGATCTTCCGCCTCGGCAACGACTACTCGAAAGGGATCATCCTCGCGACCGGCTACGTCGGCCAGCGGACGCAGAACGATCTCGTCACGTGCCTCACCGACGGGCATCCCGGAGTCTCGGGCGGCGGCGTGCTGAACCGCGAGGGGAACCTTGTCGGTATTCCGATCGGGCGGATGCAGGGAGATTTCCGCTTCTCGTTCATCCTGCCGCTTCGGGCCGAGATGCTGCGCCGCGTGCGGTAGGCGTCAGCGCTTCTTGCGAAGCTCGTCGAGCTTCTTCTTGATCTCCGCTTCGAGCCCGCGCTCCGTCGGCTCGTAGAACGTCCGGCCGGCGTGCGCCGGCGGCAGACATTCCATCCCCCTGGCGACGCCATCCGCTTCGTCGTGCGCGTAGCGGTAGCCTTTGCCGTAGTCGAGATCTTTCATCAGCCTTGTCGGGGCATTCCGCAGATGCAGCGGCACCGGTTCGGCGATCTCCCTCGACGCCGCCTCGGCCGCGTCGAGGTACGCGCGATAGACGGCGTTGCTCTTGGCCGCGACGGCCATGTAGATCGCGGCCTGGGCGAGCGCGGTGTTGCCTTCGGGCATTCCGATGAAGTGCACCGCGTCCTTCGCCGCGACGGCGATCGACAGCGCCCGCGGATCCGCGTTGCCGATGTCCTCTGACGCGAACCGCACGAGCCGCCGCGCGATGTAGAGCGGATCCTCGCCCGATTCGATCATGCGCGCCAGCCAGTAGACGGTTGCGTCCGGATCGCTGTTGCGCATCGATTTGTGAAGCGCGGAAATCAGGTTGTAGTGCTCTTCGCCGCTCTTGTCGTAGAGGAGCGCGCGGTTCTGCGCGAGGTCGGCGACGAGCGGCGCGTCGATTCGCTTCGACGCGCCCGCGACGGCCGCCGCAGTCTCGAGCACATTGAGTGCGACACGCGCGTCGCCGTTCGCATAGCGCGCGATTCCCGCCAGCGCATCGTCGTCGGCGCTGAGCTCGAGTTTGCCCAGGCCCCGTTCGCGGTCGTCGAGCGCGCGCCGCAAGATGACAATGATGTCCTTCGGCTCGAGTCCCTTGAGGACGTAGACCTTCGACCGTGACAGCAGCGCCGAGTTCACCTCGAACGACGGGTTCTCCGTCGTCGCGCCGATCAGCACGATGTCACCAGCTTCTACCCGCGGGAGGAACGCATCCTGCTGCGCACGATTGAAGCGATGGATTTCGTCGATGAACAGGATGGTCCGCCGGCCGAGCCGGCGGCGGGCTTCCTCGGCCTCCGTCATCACCGCGCGAATCTCCTTGATGCCTGACAGCACGGCGCTGAACGAGATGAAGTGCGCGCGGGTGACGGTCGCGATGAGACGGGCCAGCGTCGTCTTGCCGGTTCCAGGCGGCCCCCAGAGAATGATTGATTGCAGCTGATCCTGATCGATGGCGCGTCGGAGCGGCCGGCCAGGACCGACGAGCGCCTCCTGTCCCACGAACTCGTCGAGCGTCTGCGGCCGCATGCGCTCCGCGAGCGGAGCAGGCGCCTCCGCTGAACGACCGCTCGATTTCCGGGGAGCCGAAGGGGCGTCGTCGAAAAGCGACATCAGTGCCGCCGCTGGCGTGCCGCTTCGTAGACGACCAGCGCCGCCGCGACCGCGACGTTCAGGGATTCAACGGGTCTCTGCATCGGAATGGTCACACGCGCGTCCGCCGCGGCGACGATGCGGTCGCGAAGGCCGCGGCCTTCGCTGCCGAACAGGATCGCCACGGGCGTTCGCAGATCGCAGTCGGGGAGGGGCGTACCCTCGCGGGCTGTCGTCGCAAACACTCGCAATCCGCGAGCACGCGCCTGCGCGATGGCGTGATCGAGATCGTGCTTCGAGACGACTGGAACGCGGAACGTCGATCCCATGGCGCCGCGCAGCGCCTTCCAGCCGAAGGGATCCGCCGTTGCGGCGCTGCAGACTACACCGGTCGCTCCGCACGCTTCGGCGGCGCGAATGACCGCGCCGACGTTTCCCGGATCCTGCACGTCGCTCAACATCACCACCAGCGCCGGGCTTTTCGCCAGCACGTCGTCGAGCGAGAGCGCGGGCTTGACGGCAACGGCGACCACGCCGGACGGCTCGCGGACCGGACTCATGGCCGTGAGGACCTGGTCGCTCACTCTGACGACATCGGCGCCGCCGCGCTCGGCGCCACGCATGAGCTCGATGCCGTCGACCCGATCCGCGAATGCGGCGGCTTCGATCCGGATGCCCGAGCCGATGGCTTCGCGAAGCAGATGATCGCCGTCGAGCAGCATGCGATCGGGATCCTCTCCGCGCGCGACGTCGCGGAAACGCTTCACGAGCGCGTTCTGTCTGCTCGAGATCCGGGCGCTCATCCACGTGATTGTAGTCCAGCAATTCTGCTACCATCTCCGCATGAAGGCCCGTCTGCTGAAGAAGTTCGAGGACGAGATCCAGGCGCTCGACAAAGAGCTGAAGACCGAACTGCCCAGGGAGATCAAGCGCGCCCGTGAGCTCGGGGATCTGCGCGAGAACGCGGAATACCAGGCGGCGAAAGAGCGTCAGCGGCTCGTGGAATCGCGCATCAGCATGCTGCAGAAGCGCGTGAGCGAGATCTCGCTGATGAACCTCGACAAAATTCCGCACGACAAGGTCGGGTTCGGATCGACGGTGCACCTGAAGGATCCGAACGGGCAGGTCATCATCTATCAGCTCGTGATGCCCGAAGACGCGGACGTCGAGCACGGGTTGATCTCCACCGCGTCGCCGATCGGACGCGGCCTCCTCGGCAAGGAGGAAGGGGACGAAGTCACGATCAGCGCGCCGAACGGCAGCAGACGCTTCGAGCTCGTGAAGCTCGTCACCATTCACGACGAATAGCCTCACGCCCACGCATTTGTGATTACTCCCGACGCGCCGGACCGCCAGTACTCGACGCGGCTCCGCACGGCGATCGTGCTCACCGGCTCTGGTACGGCCGGGGCGTACCACGCGGGTGTGCTGCGCGCGCTGCACGAGGCTGGGGTCAAGATCGATCTGGTCGCCGCCCGAGGCGTCGGCGCGATCGGCGCGATCTTCGCCGCGGTCGACGGCGGGGCGCGTCTCTGGGAAGCGAACGGGCTGTGGCGCTCGCGCGCGGCGGCCGAGTTCTATCGGTGGCGCTTTCCGCTGCGTGTGGCGGGCTGGTCGCTCGCGGCCGCCGCCGTAATCTTTGCCGTTCCGCTCGCGCTGCTCGCGCTCGCGGTCCTCGTCGGCATCGCCGGTCTATTGCTCACGCTGATCGGCCTGGATGCCGCAGGCGCCACGCTGCGCACCACGTTTCGCGGCTGGCTCGACGCGCTGTTCGCGCCGACCGCGCTCCCGACTTCGATTCCGCGCCTCGTGCTCTTCGCGCTCCTCGTCGGTGTCGTGGCCCTCGCGATCGGCGTGCTCGCGTCGGGTATCCGGAGCCGCTCGCGCCGCCGCTCGCGTCCAACGCTCATGTGGCGTCTCGTCGGCGCGCCGCTTTCGACGCGGCGCATCTTCGATCGCACGCTCGTCGAACTGTGGAACCTGGTTCGCGGTGCCGCGCGGGTGGCGGCGCCGCCGCCGCGGGACCTCGCGCGGCGCTACGTCGAATTGCTGTCGGAAAACCTGCGACAGCCGGGATTTCGCGAGCTGCTGATCACGGCCCATGACATGGACGCGCGGCGCGACGTCATGTTCGCGCTGCTCTCGCCGGCATATCGGGCGCGATTCTTCGGCCGGCCGGGCGCGGCGGAAAGCGCGGGCCGCGATCTCGAAGCGTTCGATCTTTCCGGCGCGTCACGCGATCACGTGTTCGATGCGCTGGCCGCCGCGCTGGCGCTGCCCGTGGCGACCGAGCCGCAGCTCATCGCGTTTGCAGCCGAGGGGCCGTGGCGCGGCGAGACGCATCGGGTCTGCGATCGTCCTGGGGCGCTCGCCCGTCTGCTCGACGAGGTTGCCGCCGCCGGCGCCGAGCAGGTCATCATCGTCAGCGCCACGTCGCCCGCCGCACACGCGCACGAATTGAGCAGCGGGCGGGTGGACCTCCGCGGCCGCGCCGGAGAGCACCTCGGCGCGTTCGAGGCCGTCGGTCTTCGCGACATTCTGGTGCACTTCGGCGGACGGTTCGCGGGACTGTTCGTCATCCGTCCGTCGCATAACCCGCTCGGACCGCTCGATTTCGCCGGCGTCTACGATGAACGCTCGGATCGGATGCATCCGCTCTCCGAACTGGTCGATCGGGGCTACGAGGACGCGTATCGGCAGTTCATCGAGCCGGTCGTCGGCGCCGGCGGCGAGCGCATGCAGGTCCAACCGGTGAATGGCAGCGCGGCCGGGCCGTCGTCGTTGTAACGTAGGGTCCACCTGAAGGTGGACCCTACGCATCCGTAGTGTCCGCCTTTAGGCGGACCGAGTGTCTATGAAACCTGCAACGGAATTGATTCGCGGCGAAGGTCTCAATCGCAACGCGGAGCCCCTGACCACGCCGATCTACGAGACCACGACATTCCTCTTCGAGAACGCCGACGAGGTGCGCGCGTACAACGAGGGAAAATCGTCGAAGTTCCTCTACACCCGCTACGCGAACCCGACGATCACGCCGGTCGAGGAGAAAATCGCGGCGCTCGAAGGGGCCGAGGCGGCGCTCGTGCTGTCGAGCGGACAGGCAGCCACGACGACGGCGCTCATGGGGCTTGCGGCGGCGGGCGACGAGATCGTGTGCAGCTCCGCGATCTACGGCGGGACGCTGCACCTGCTGGCGGACCTGCTGGCGAAGTTCGGCGTGAAGCCGCGGTTCGTATCGCTGCAGGAGCTGGCGAAGCCGGAATCGCTCATCTCGCCGGCGACGAAGGTTGTCTGGTTCGAGTCACCGATCAATCCGACGCTGCGGTGCGTCGACATCGCCGGCGTGGCGCGCGCGTGCAAGGCGCGCGGCGTCATCTCCGTCGTGGACAACACGTTCGCGAGTCCGATCAATCAGCAGCCGATCGCGCTCGGCGTCGATGTCGTCATGCACAGTGCGACGAAGTACCTGAACGGGCACAGCGATGTGACGGCTGGCGCGCTGGCAGGCCCCGCGCGGCTGATCGCGTCGATGCTCGACGCGCGGAAGAAACTCGGCACCGTCCTCGATCCGTACGCCGCCTACGCGCTCGGGCGTGGATTGAAGACCCTGTCGGTGCGGATGGAGCGGCACAACGCGAACGCGATGGCGGTGGCGCGCTGGCTCGCGGCGGAGAAGCGCGTCGCGGCGGTGTATTACCCCGGTCTCGAGCAGCATCCCGATCATGCGATCGCGAAGAAGCAGATGCGCGGCTTCGGCGGGATGGTGTGCCTCGATGTTGGCGGCGGCTACGATCGCGCGGCACGATTCTTCGATCGGTTGAAGGTCTTCCGCCGGGCGGCGAGCCTCGGCGGCGTCGAAAGCCTCTGCAGCCTGCCGGTCTTGACGTCGCAGTGGGGGCACACGGAAGAGGAACTCGAGCGTGCGGGCGTCACGCATAGCATGGCGCGCTTGTCGGTGGGGCTGGAGGACGCCGACGACTTGATTGCGGATCTCGATCAGGCGTTGGGATGATGGCGGGGTAAATCCCGGGGTCTGAAGACCCCGCCCCTACCGGGCGATCACCGCGTAGGCGCCGGCTCGGGCTTCTTCTTCTCCGCGATCGGCTCGTGCAGGAACTGCTCGGCCATCTCTGCGATCCGCGCCGTGAGCGCCGGACCATCCAGGACGCCGAACTTCTCGCGGAACTTCTCGATCGGCACGACAGCCTTCGCCATGGCGCGGTGGCCGCCGGCGCTCCCGATGTCGGCGAACCATCGCTTCACGAATTCGCCGGCGTTGCGTGAGTAGCCGAGGTTGCGCACGCTGATGATCAGCGACCCCGACACCACGCCCGCGATGATCGTCCACTTCACGTCTTCGAGCTGCAGGAAGAAGTCCGCCGTATAGGGGATGAAATCCTCGCGCGGCGCCTCGCCGATGAAGGCGCTGAACACCTGTTCCTTCATGATGCCGCCGTGGCTGGCGCGCGTGACGTATTCGAGCCGGTCGAGCGTGATTTCCGCCCCTTCCATCTTGCGGATGAGCGCGGCGTCCGCCAGCGGATACAGAAACGTGAACGCCTCGAGGTCGACGCGGTTGGTATGCCGCGCAAAAAACAGCGTGTCCGACTTGATCGCGTACAGCATCGCGGTCGCGGTGCGTTCGGAGATGTTCACGTCGACGGCCCGAAGGTGCTCGGTGAGAATCGTCGAGGTTGAGCCGTAGTCGGCGCGAATGTCCTTATAGGCGGCGCTGTATCCCGTCTGTTCGGGATGATGATCGACCACCAGGTCTACTCGATCGAGCATCCCGCCGAAATAATGCGGCTGCACGTCTACGGTCGCGATGCGATCGAAATCCCCGAACTGCGCGGGTGTGATCTTCTCGACGTGGATGTCGAGCATATTCGCCATCCGCAGGTTCTCCGGACGCGTCACCCCCTGGATTGCACCGATGATTGCAGTGGCCTTCGTCCTGCGCAGCAGGTTGCGCAGCGCGAGGCCGCTCGCCATCGCGTCCGGGTCCGGCTCGTTGTGCAGCAGAATCAGCACCTTTTCCGCGTCGGCGAAGTAGCGCTGATACTGTTGGACACGGGCCCGCGTCATCGAGCGGCTCAGCTCGGTGACGAGCGTGGGCCTGATGAGCTCGGGGAGATCGAGATGCGTCACATCGGGAAATTCCGCCCGCAGCGTCTCGCCCGCTTTGCCCGGCGACGTGTGCAGCACGTAGATGAGCGTGCCCCCTGCATCGAGGATCGCCGACAGCACTTTCTTGACGCTGCGGCGGCCGTTGTCTTCGACGATGAAGCAGGTGTTGGGGGAGATGTCGGCTTTCAGGTAGGTGTCTATGCGCCGGGGGTCGCCGGCGCTTGCTTCAATCCCGGCTTCGTGGAGCCTTCGTGCGAGGGGCCGGCTTTCGACAAGGAAGTCGACCTCGAAGCTGGGCAGCAGGACCGTGTCGAGCGATCGGATGACGAGCTCGTCCTGGCAGATGGCAAAGACGCGCATGTCAGGACCGGTACGGGATCATGACCAAACGGACATTATACGCCGTGGCAGAGGTGCCCGTTTCGCTGGCGGCGGCCGCGATGCTTCTCGCGCCTCCGTTCGTCCCGGCTGCCGCATCGCAGGGAGCTGCCTGCGCGACGTGTGTGGTCGTGGCGCTGCCGGCATCGCAGGTCCCGTCGCTCCCGGCCGCGCTCGACGGCATGGAAGTGCTGGTGCGCGTGGCGACCGGTACCGAGCCGGATGCGGCCGCTGCGATTGCCGAGGTCGACCGGCGAGGCGGACGCCCCGGCTTGTTCGTCACGGCTCTGCCCGAATCCGGGCTCGCGGCATCAGTGCTGGCGCAGGCGCGGAGAGCCGTAATCGCGATCGAGCCCCCTGGCGCGAATCAATCACCTGAGGAATACGCGTTCGCGCTCAAGAAGAGGCTGACCGCGGTTCGCGCTGGCGCGCCCGCGACGATGACGATCGGCATCTCGGCCGACGCGGCGACGCTCACGCTGGCGGTATCGCGTGAGCTCGGGTCGTACGTCGACTTCGTGGTCGTCGCGGGGACGCAGCCGTTCGCGGCGCCGGGCCTCGAGGTGTGGCGCGCGCTTCCGGCGTCGGCCGCGTCCGTGCCGGACGTGCTCGCGCTCACCCGGGGCTCACCCGGTACGGCGCACTGGCTGTGGCACATGCCGGAGGATGCGGGAACGGCCGCTTCGCTTGCTGCCGAGCTCGTGCGGGTTGCGGCGCTTCCGGCCGGGATTGATCCGGCGCAACCGGCCGGCGAACGCGTGGGCGAGAGCGTTCAGGTGATTGCCTCGCGTGCGCTGACGGTGGAGGAAATCATTGCGCGGCATCAGGCTGCGGCCGCGCGTCAGTCGGCGATCGTCCATGACGTGATCTCGAGCGGGACGCTGACGCTGTCGTTCGAAGCGCCCGGATTTCCGGCGCCGGTCTCGATCAGCTCGGAGACGACGATCTATACGGGCCGTGACCGGACGGAGCTCGAGCAGCGTGCGATTCGCGTGAACGGGATCGAGTTCAGCGGGAAGGCGCTGCCGCGCCTTCCGATCATCGAGCCCGAGCGGGTCGCCTCCCCCCCGCTCGCCATCGAGCTGACCAACCGGTACCGCTATCAGCTCGACGGGCGCGACACGATCGCAGGCACGCCGTGCTATGTCGTCGCGTTCGGGCCGGATCCGACTCGTCCAAACAACGGCCGGCCACTCTTTCGCGGCCAGGCGTGGATCGCGATGGATTCCTTCGCGATGCTCAAGGTCGCCGCGGCGCAGACGGGACTCCGCGGCCCGATCGTCACCTCCGAGCAGGTCGACGAGTTCCGCCAGGTGACGCCAGGCGTCTGGCTGCTGGCGCGTTCCGACGTGCGTCAGATGTATGAAGGGGCGGCGCACCGCACGCCGATTCATCGCGTCCTGGCCATCAGTCACACGGAAGTGAACCCGTCGAACTTCAACCAGCGTCGCAGTCGGGCGTATGGCGAGGCGGCGCTGATGCTGCGCGACACGCCGCAGGGCTATCGCTATCTGAAAAAGGAGCAGGAGCCGGGCAAGGATGCGCCGGACGTCGCCGGGCGGAACAATCGCGTACGGACGCTCATCGGCGGCGTGATCATCGATCCGAACATCTCGATTCCGCTTCCGTTCGCGGGTGTGAGTTATGTGGACTTCAACCTGTTCAACACCGGCACCCAGTTCAACGGCTTCTTTGGCGGAACATATGGGCAGCTGGCCTTCGCGGTGCCGTCGCTCGGCGGAACGCGCTGGCAGCTCGGCGGCCGGGCGTTCGGGATCGCGTCGTCGTATAACGATCGCGAATTCGTGAATGGCCACGAGATTTACGAGCTCGATATCCGTCAGCGGCCGTCAGCGGCATCGGTGTGGCTGCTGCGGCCGCTGAGCGCGCGAATCGCCGTACGGGCCGGGTACGACCTGGATTACACTCACCTGGCACGCGGCGATCAGACGGCGCAGGACTTCGTCGCCCCGGCGGATCAGATCGTTCACGGGGCGCACTTTTCGCTCGATGCCCAGCGCTCCGGCTGGAACGCCTCGATCTGGTGGAATCCCGCGCGGCGCAGCGGATGGCGCGAATGGGGACGCGCCGGATCCGGCGACTACGATCCTCGTCAGCGGGATTTCCAGCGATACGGCGTGACGGTCGCGCGATCGACGGTGCTGTCGCCGCACGTCGTCACCCGCGCGGAGGCCGCGTGGATGGCGGGCACCGACCTCGATCGATTCAGCCGGTACTCGTTCGGCACATTCGACAACAGGCTTCGCGGATATCCGTCCGCGCTGATCCGGTACGATCGAGGGGGCGTCGTGAGAACCGCGCTGGCCTGGAACGCGAGCAAGATCGTGCGGATGGACGGGTTTTTCGATGCGGCATGGGTCCACGACCCGGGATTCGGCCGAGGCCTGCGCAACTACAACGGTGTCGGAGGCGCACTGGAGGCGCCCGCGCCGTTTGGAACCCTGCTCGCGCTCGAATGGGGATACGGCTTCCGCGGCGTCAATACGAACGGATCGCTCGGCACGCAGGTCTACAGAATCAGCGCGGTCAAGGTGTTCTGACCAGGAGTCGAGGTATCCCATGAAGGTCGCCCTCGGGGCGGGCGTCGTGATTGCGACCGCGATCGCCTCCGCCCAACAACCCACCTTCCGCTCGCAGGTCGACCTGGTCAACTTCGGCGTCGTCGTCACCGACAAACAGGGGACGCCGATCACGGGGCTCACCGCCGACGATTTCGAGATCAGAGAAGAAGGCAAGCCGCAGGCAATCAAGTTCTTCGCGGCCGGCGATCCCGAGAAGGCGCCGCCGCTGCACATCGGCTTTCTGCTCGACGCCAGCGGCAGCATGGAAGACGACATCAAGGATGTCCGTACCGCCGCGATCAAGTTCCTGAACACGATGGAACAGGCAGAGGACATCACGCTCGTGGATTTCGATACGGAAATCCGCGTCGGCCGGTATGAACAGAACAACTACGGCCGGCTGATCGAGCGGATCCGCGCGCGCAAGGCCGACGGCTACACGGCGCTCTACGACGCACTCGGAGCGTACCTGGGCACGACGGCCGAGCAGAACGGCCAGAAGGTCCTGATCATGTACACCGACGGCGGCGACACGCGAAGCACGCTCACGCTGAGCGACGTGCTCGATCTGCTGAAGGCGTCCGACGTCACCGTCTACGTCGTCGGCTACCTCGAACATCAGTCGAGCACCGCGCAGACACCGATGCGCATGGAGCTGTCGCGGTTCGCGCAGATGACCGGCGGCCTCGCGCTGTTTCCCTCGAACATCAAGGACGTCGAGAAGATGTACGACAAGATCGAGCACGAAATCGCCGCCCGCTACAGCCTGGGGTACACGTCCACGGACACGCGGACCGACGGCGCCTGGCGCAGCGTGAACATCCGCCTCAAACGCCCGGATCTCAAAAGTGCCAAGCTCCGGACGCGCGATGGGTATTTCGCCCCACTCTTGAAGAAATAGACTGTGGTACGCTTTTCAGATCACCATGGCGTCCAAGTACGACCAGTTCAGGCTGGTCACGGACTTCGAATTGCGCGGCGATCAGGCGCGCGCGATCGACGAGCTCGTCGAGGGGTTGAATCGGGGCGACAAGTCGCAGGTGCTGCTCGGCGTCACCGGGTCGGGCAAGACGTTCACGATGGCGCAATGCATCGCGCGGGTGAACCGGCCGACCCTCGTCATGGCGCACAACAAGACGCTTGCCGCGCAGCTGTACCAGGAGTTCCGCCGCTTCTTTCCTGAGAACGCCGTCGAGTACTTCGTCAGCTACTACGACTACTACCAGCCCGAAGCGTACGTTCCGACCACCGATTCATACATAGAGAAGGAAGCGATCGTCAACGACGAGATCGATCGGATGCGGCTGTCCGCGACGCGATCCCTCTTCGAACGCCGCGACGTCATCATCGTCGCGAGCGTATCGTGCATCTACGGCCTCGGGTCGCCGGAGGCCTACTACGGGATGATGCTGCCGCTCGAGCGCGGGCAGCGCATCGACCGCGAGCAGATCCTGCGGAAGCTCGTCGAGATCCAGTACGAGCGCAACGATCACGAGTTCGCGCGCGGCGTGTTCCGCGTGCGCGGCGACATCGTCGAGGTTCAGCCGTCGTACGAGGACACCGCGATTCGCGTCGAGCTGTTCGGCGACGAAGTCGACGAGCTGGTGTCGTTCGACCCGTTGACCGGCAAAACGCTCCGGAAGCACGACAAGATCGCGATCTACCCGAAGACGCACTTCGTCACGTCGCGCGATCGCACGAAGGCGGCGGTCGAAAGCATCAAGGCGGAGCTCACCTGGTATCGCACGCAGCTCGAGTCCGAGGGCAAGGTGCTCGAGGCGCACCGGCTGCACCAGCGGACGATGTTCGATCTCGAGATGATCAAGGAGATCGGGTATTGCCACGGGATCGAGAACTACGCGCGGCACCTGACGGGGCGTCAGCCGGGGGAGCCGCCGCCGACGCTGCTCGACTACCTGCCGCCTGACGCGCTCACGATCGTCGACGAAAGCCACCAGACGGTGCCGCAGGTCCGCGGGATGTACCACGGCGATCGGTCGCGGAAGGAAGTGCTGGTCGCGTACGGATTCCGGCTGCCCTCCGCGCTCGACAACCGGCCGCTGAACTTCGAGGAGTGGGAAGGACGCGTCAACCAGTTGTTGTTCGTGTCCGCGACGCCAGGGCCCTACGAGTTGCGGCGCGCCGGCGGCGCGGTCGTCGAGCAGATCATCCGGCCGACCGGGCTGGTCGATCCTCGCATCGACGTCCGGCCGGTGCGCGGGCAGGTCGACGATCTGCTCGGTGAGATTCGCGAGCGCGTGACGCGCGGCGAACGCGTGCTGGTGACGACGCTGACGAAGCGGATGGCGGAGGATCTCACGCAGTACTACCAGGAGCTCGGCGTGAAGGTGCGCTACCTGCACTCCGACATCGATACGCTGGAGCGCATCGAGATCCTGCGCGATCTCCGCCGCGGGGAGTTCGACGTGCTCGTCGGCATCAATCTGCTGCGCGAAGGGCTGGATCTCCCTGAGGTATCGCTCGTCGCCATTCTCGACGCCGACAAGGAAGGGTTCCTCCGATCAGGCGGGTCGCTCATCCAGACGGTCGGGCGCGCGGCGCGCAACGTCAATGGCCGCGCGATCATGTACGCCGATCGCATGACGGACTCGATGCGCGCGGCGATCAGCGAAACCGATCGCCGACGCGCGATTCAAGAGGCCTACAACGCGGAGCACGGCATCACCCCGGCATCGATTGTGAAGAGCATCGACGAGGTGATGACGAGCGTCTACGAACGGGATTATGTGACGGTGCCCGCCGATCCCGACGCTGAGCTCTTCCGTTCGCACGGCGAGCTCGAGGCCCACGTCTCCGACCTCCGCGCGCAGATGAAAGCGGCGGCCGCGAACCTCGAATTCGAGAAAGCGGCGGCGCTTCGCGATCGCATCAAGCAGCTGAAAACCCGCGAACTGGGCCTGGCGGGGAGCCGCCGTTAGATGGTGGATCTCGTCCAGAGCTGGGCCAAGTCGGCCCTTCTCGAAGTCCAGGAGTACGTGCTGATGGTCGGCAAGGTCGCCCGCGCCGTCGTCACGCGTCCGTTCTACTTCCGCGACGTCGTGGAGCAATTCGAGGCGATCGGCGTCGGCTCGCTCACCGTCGTCCTGCTCACCGGCATGTTCACCGGCATGGTCCTCGCGCTGCAGTCCGGTTTCACGCTCGACCAGTTCGGCGCGCGCTCGATGGTGGGACGGCTCGTCAGCGCGTCCATGGTCAAGGAGCTTGGCCCCGTGCTGACAGGATTGATGGTGGCGGGGCGTGTGGGCTCGGGGATCGCCGCGGAGCTCGGGTCGATGATGGTGACCGAACAGATCGCGGCGCTCCGCGCGCTCGGCACCGACCCGCTGCGGAAGCTCGTGCTGCCGCGCATCCTTGCAGGACTCGTGATGGTGCCGCTGCTCACCGTGGTCTCGGGGGGCATCGGCATGGTGGGCGGCTGGATCGTCACCGTGACGCAGCTGCACGTGGCGTCTAGCGTGTACTGGAACAGCGTAATCAACGGTCTTTACATCCAGGACGTGTGGATGGGGCTGATCAAGCCGTTCTTCATCGGCTTCACGATTGCCAGCATCGGCTGCCACGTGGGGCTGCGTACGCGCGGCGGCACGCAGGGGGTCGGGCGCGCGACGACGAACGCCGTCGTGGCCGCGTCGGTGGCGGTGATTGCGGTCGACTTCCTCGTGACGAAGGCGCTCATCGTCATGATGTACTGATGCCGATCCAGCAGACCGCGCGCCCGCCGCTGCTCGAGGAGGCCCTCGGTCCGGGCGGCCCGATCATCGTCTTCAATCACGTCGATCTTGCGTTCGACGACAAGCAGATCCTGCGCGACGTCTCGTTCACGCTCAAGACGGGGCACACGAAGATCTTCCTCGGCGCGAGCGGCGCGGGGAAATCGACGATCCTGCGGCTGATCCTCGGTCTGCTGAAGCCCGACGCGGGCACGATCTTCGTCAATGGCGAGCGCGTGGACGACATGCACGAGGACGACCTGATGAAGGTCCGCGCGGACCTCGGGATGGTCTTTCAGGAGGGCGCGCTGTTCGACTCGCTGACGGTGCGCGAGAACGTGGGGTACAAGCTGTTCGAAGAGTCCGATGCGCCCCTCGACGTCGTCGACGCCCGGGTGAAGGAGGTCCTCGGGTTCGTCCGGCTCTCGGAATTCATCGATCGCATGCCGTCGGAGCTGTCGGGCGGACAGAGGCGGCGCGTCGCGATCGCGCGCGCGATGACCGCGAAGCCGCGCATCCTGCTGTACGACGAGCCTACGACCGGGCTGGATCCGATCACGTCGCTGACGATCGACGAAGAGATCATCAAGCTGCGCGATCTCGAAGGCGTGAGCTCGATTCTGGTCACGCACCAGCTCCGCGACGCGTTTTTCGTCGCCGAGCACATGGCGGTGGCGGGCGGCGGCGACGTGCGGTTCGAGACGGCGCCGGCGCGAAAGGCCGACGAAGCGGAATTCATCATGTTGAAGGACGGCCGCATTGCGTTCGAGGGGAATGCGACCGAGCTGCGCGAGATGGCCGGAACGGACCCGTACATCCATGCGTTTTTATCGTAGGGCGGGGCTGTAGCCCCGTAGGATTTTTATCGTAGGGCGGGGCTTTAGCCCCTAGGATTTTTATCGTGGGGCGGGGCTTTAGCCCCGCCATCTCGTCGTAGGACATTGTCATGCCGAGAACCCGTTCGCTGGCCTGGTCGGAGCTCAAGATCGGCATCGTCGCGGTGGTGGCCATTGCGCTCGCCATCGCGCTGATCGTCGCGGTCGGCGGGCAGGGCGGTTTTTCCTGGCAGCGCTACAAGCTGAAGACGAAGTTCGCAAACGTCCAGGGGCTCAAGTCCGGCGCCATCGTGCGGGTGGCGGGTGTCGACGTGGGCAAGGTGACCTCGATCGACTTCGCCGGTGCCGACGTCCAGGTCACGCTGGAGGTGAACAAGGAGAACCGCAGCCGGATCACCGATCAATCGCGCGCGTCGATTGGATCGCTGAGCCTGCTGGGCGAGCCAATCATCGAGATCAGCCCATCTTCGTCGGGTAGGCCGCTCGCCGACGGCGACTTCATCGAGAGCGCGCGCACGCCGGGGCAGATCTCGGACGTGGCGGAGAACGCCAACCAGGCACTCGAGCAGGCGACCGCGCTCATCAAGCAGATACGCGGCGGGCAGGGGACTGTCGGCAAGCTGTTCACCGACGATCAGATGTATCGCGAGCTGAACAACCTGGTGTCGTCCACGCAGGCAGTGACCTCGGCGCTCAATCGAGGCAACGGTACGCTGGCGATGTTGATTCGCGATCCCGTGGCGTACAACCGCGCCAATGCCGCGCTCGCGAACCTGCAGGAGGTGACGCGCCGGATCAACGCGGGCGAAGGGAGCATCGGCCGGCTGCTGCACGACGACCAGCTCGCAAAATCGCTCTCGTCGACGAGCGACAATCTGGACAAGGTCACCGGACGCCTGTCCCGCGGGGAAGGCACGGCTGGAAAGCTCCTGACCGACCAGCAGCTCTACGATCGGTTCAACTCCATCGCGTCGCGGATCGACAAGCTCACGACAGATCTGGAGCAGGGGCAGGGGAGCGCCGGCCAGTTGCTCCACGACAAGCAGTTATATGAGAACATGAACGGCGCGGCGAACGAGCTTCGGAGCCTGATCGCGGACATCCGAAAAGACCCGAAGAAGTACCTGAACGTGAAGGTCAGCATCTTCTGACGCCCGTAGCGTCCGCCTTCAGGCGGACCAGATTTGGAGAGAGCTCATGTCGAGAGACGACGACGGCGCGGCGGGAACGGTGATCATCGCATTCGTGCTGGGGGCCGTCACCGGTGCGGCCGTTGCGCTGCTGATGGCGCCGACCTCCGGCGAGGAAACCCGCCGGGTGCTCGCCGATCGCGCGCGCGAGGGGCGCGAGCGCGCGAGCGAAGCGGCCCGGCAGGCCCGCGACTTCGCGTCGCGGCAGAAGCAGACGATCGGCAAGGCGATCGAGCGCGGCCGTGAAGCCTACGAGCAGGCGCGCGGCGGCGCCGCGGGGCCCGTTCCCGGAGGCGGAGAGGGTCTGTGACGAACGATTGGTCCACCATCTTCCTCGCGATCATCGCGATCGCGACGCTCGTGATGGCGCTCATCCAGGTGGGTGCCATCATCGCAGCGGTCCGGCTCGCGAAGCAGGCCCAGCAGCTGATCACGTCGGTGCAGCAGGATGTGAAGCCGCTGATCGCCCGGGCCAACGCGATTGCCGAGGAAGCCTCGCGGACCGTCGCGCTCGCGACGGCGCAGGCGCAGAAGGTGGATCGTCTCGTGACGGATCTGTCGGTGCGGGTCGAGCAGACGGCGGGAATTCTGCAGGAGGCCATCGTGACCCCGGCGCGGGAGGGGCTCGCGATTGTGGCCGCGGTCCGGGCCGCCGTTGGCGCGTTGCGCGGGCTGCGGGAGGCCGATCCCCGGAGCCACCGGACGTCGGAGGAGGAGGACCCGCTCTTTATCGGCTGATTTCTGGCGGGTCACCCGCCCTACCGCCTTTACGAGTCAGCTCCGGCGTGCTAAAACGGGGGCCTCGGATTCATCAAAGGTAGGTCCACATGGCCCGATTCGATCGCCCTGTCCTGGGAGTCGCCGCCCTCGTCATCTGCGCAGCGATTCCCGTTGCCTTTGCCGCCGAGCAGGAATCCAAATCCGCGCCAGTCGCCAAGGAGCTCGTGCAGGCGCTCGAGGCCGCGAAGCTTGAAAACATCGCGGCGGCGGACCCTGCCGATCCGGCCTCATTCATCGCCGCGCTCTACATACCTGGTACGCAGCTGCTCGTCGTCTCCGCGAAATACTCCGCGCCGCCGCTGCTCGCCGAACGCATCAAGACCAACGACTACATGGGCGTGTACGTGGATCTGCAGTCCGCTTCGGTCCGCGGCAGCAAGGTGTTCGTGCAGGATGCCGGAGCGGACGGCCTGCGATCGAAGCCTGACGGCGACCAGGCGGCCGACACGGTCGAAGTGGGAGACAAGAGCGTCGTCTTCGACGGCGAGCCGAAGAAGGCCAAGATCTCGGAGGCCGATTACACGAAGGCGTTCACGGACGCCGACGAACGGTATGCGAAGATGCTCTCGACGCTCGTCGCGCAGGTCAAGGGGAAGAAGTCCGGATCGTAGAATTGCTGATTGGCGATTGCTGATTGCTGATTGATTGGGGATTGGGGATTTGAAACGGCCGCCGAAAGGCGGCCGTTTCGATTTGGGATTGCTTCGAGGCGACCGTGGCGATTACCTGGAGAGTTGATGTCACGAACCGCCGCGTGCAGATTACCCT
>Ga0075424_100001244_pt1 | contig 22094 bp, 21 predicted proteins | sample SoiMethybrSBSTD3_FD_75301 | JGI IMG/M metagenome (GOLD analysis project Ga0075424, IMG submission 75301) | Bulk soil microbial communities from a Populus tree surrounding site in Tennessee, USA - Soil MetaG P. TD hybrid SBSTD3 | ecosystem: Environmental > Terrestrial > Soil > Tree plantation... | reverse complement strand
GTGTCAGCGGTTGCCTGGTCCACCTGCGCGCTCAGCGGCGTGCCGATGTTTCCGCCCACCATCACCGTTCGTCCAGCGGCAGCCAGCATTCGTCCAATCAAGGTCGTGGTCGTCGATTTGCCTTTCGTCCCCGTGATCGCGATCACCCGCCCCGTCAGCCACCGCCACGCAAACTCGATCTCGCCGATCGTCTCGACCCCTTTGGCGCGCGCCGCATCGAACACCGGCTGGTCGGCTGCCACTCCCGGGCTCGTCACGATCACATCGGCCGATGCCAGCGTCTCCGCCCTGTGCCCACCGAGCTCCAGCTCCACGCCTTGCGCTCGCAGTCGATCCGCGGCGTCGAAGGTGTCGCGCGTTTCGGTGAGCGTCACGCGTGCGCCTCGCTTCGCCGCGAGCTCCGCGGCGGCGATGCCGCTGCGCGCGGCGCCGACCACGACCACCCGACGACCGCGCACCGAGAAGCCAGTCCCATCCACACCATCACCGAAGCTTCAGCGTTGTGAGACTGAACAACGCAAAGATGATGGCCATGATCAGGAAGCGCGCGATGACCTTCGGCTCGCTCCATCCGATCAACTCGAAGTGGTGGTGGATGGGCGCCATCTTGAAGACGCGCTGCCCGGTCAGCTTGAACGACGCGACCTGGATGATGACGGAGAGCGCCTCGATGACGAACACGCCGCCGACGATTGGCAGCAGCAGCTCCTGCTTGATCAGGATCGCAACCGTCCCGAGCGCGCCGCCGAGCGCGAGCGATCCGACGTCGCCCATGAAGATGTCGGCCGGATAGGAGTTGTACCAAAGGAAACCGAGGCTCGCGCCAACCAGTGCGCCGCAGAACACCGTCAGCTCGCCCGCCGGCGCAAAGCGCACCAGCAGTAAGTACTGCGCGAGCACGGCGTGGCCGGTCACGTACGCGAGCGCCGTGAACGCTGCCGCCGACACGGCGAACGTGCTGATGGCGAGGCCGTCGAGGCCATCGGTCAGGTTCACGGCATTGCTCGCGCCGACGAGCACCAGCACGGTGAACACGACATAGAACGCCCCGAGGTCGGGAATCAGGTTCTTGAAGAAGGGGAAGATGAGCCGCGTGTTGTACAGCGGTGGATTCTGCTGCGAGAGCAGCAATACGGCTACTCCGACCGCCACCGCGACCAGAACCTGCAGACCCATCTTGTACCGAGGGATCAGGCCGTGATGGGAATGCCGGACGATCTTGAGGTAGTCGTCGGTGAATCCGACCGCCCCGAATGCAGCGGTCGCGAGCACCGCGATCCAGATGTAGTAGTTCGACAGATCCGCCCACAGCAGCGTCGGCACGAGCGCTGACGTCAGGATCAACAGGCCGCCCATCGTCGGCGTTCCTGCCTTGGCGCGGTGCGACTGCGGACCTTCCTGCCTGATCACCTGGCCGATTTGAAAGTCGCGAAGCTTGCGGATCATCCAGGGTCCAAGCGCGAGGCTCAGCGCAAGCGCCGTCAGGCTCGCAGCGGCGGTCCTGAAGGTGATGTAACGGGTGACGTTGAAGACCGTCGCGTAGGTGCGGAGCGGATATAGAAAGTAGAAGAGCATCAGGCGAACTCCTCTGCAATCCGATCCGCGATGACATCGGTCCGCGTGCCGCGCGACCCTTTCACCAGGACGAGGTCGCCCGCACGAATGGCCGCGGCGATGGCAGGCGCGGCGATCTCGCTGTTCTCAAAATAGGCGACGCTTGCTGCCGGCATGCCGGCGGCAACTGCCGCCTCGGCCAATGCCCGCGCCGGTGTTCCGCCGACCGCAAACAGCGCTGCGAGGCCCGCGACCGCCGCGGCACGTCCGCTCTCCTGATGCTTTTCTTCCGCGTACGCGCCGAGCTCGAGCATCTCGCCGAGCACTGCAACCTTGCGCGCGGCGCGATCTTCTCTGGCGACGACGTCGAGCGCGCGCTTCAACGCGGTCGGGCTCGAATTGTAGGAGTCGTCCACCAGCGTCACACCACCGCGCAGGCGGTGGACCGCGCCCCGCCGATCCGATGCGCGGAGCGCTGCGGCACGAGCGGCGATCGTGTCGAGCGACACTTCGAATTCGAGCGCGACCGCCGTCGCGGCGAGCACGTTGGCGAGATTGCCACGGCCGAGCAGCGGCGTTTCGATCACACGTTCTCCTGCCGGCGTCGTGATACGCGCCCGCATGCCGTCGATGCCGAGATCCTCGACCTCGGTCGCGCGCACCGTCGCCCCCTCGGCTTCGCCAAACGTGACCGTGCGGCCGGCAAATTGCGCGGCGCGTGCCATAACACGCTCGTCGTCTGCGTTGCAGACGAGCACGTCGTGCGGCTCTGCGGCCTCCAGGATCTCGGCCTTCGCATCGGCAATGGCGTCGGGCGACGAAAAGAAGCCGAGATGTGCGTCGCCGACATTGGTCCAGACGCGGACGTCCGGATCGGCAATCGCCACCAGCGTGCTGATTTCGCCCGTGTGATTCATCCCCAGTTCCATCACCGCCACGTCGGGCATGTCGCGCAGCTGGAGCAGTGACAGCGGCAGCCCGATGTGATTGTTCAAGTTCCCCTTGTTCTTCACGACCCGGTACGACGGGGACAGAAAATCCGCAATCGTGTCCTTCGTCGTCGTCTTGCCCGCGCTGCCGGTAATCGCGACGACCTTCGTCTCGGTCGCTTCTCTCACCGCGTGCGCGAGGTCCTGCAGCGCCACCGTCGTATCGCCAACCTCGACAATCGCGCCCGTATCCGCGTCACCCTCCCGACGCGCCTTGCCTGCCGCACCCGCCTCGACCACCGCGCCCATCGCGCCCCGCGCGATCGCCTCCTCAACGAATGCGTGACCGTCGAAACGCTCGCCACGCAGCGCGATGAAAAAATCCCTCTCCCGTAGCGTCCGCGAATCGGTGACGATGTTGCCGACGACCTGCTCGGGATCGCCCGAAACGATTCGCCCGGCGACCGCGGCCGCCAGCCATCCGACCGTGAGACGAAGTGCGCTCACCCAACCCGCGACTTCTCGCGCCGCGCCTCCAGCGCTTCACGCGCGACGGCGACATCGTCAAACGGCGTCGTCCGCCCGCCAATCTCCTGGTACTTCTCGTGCCCCTTGCCGGCGATGAGCACGACGTCGCCGGCCGACGCGAGATCCACTGCATGCAGAATCGCGTCGCGGCGATCGATCATCGTGACGACGTCCGCTTTTCCCTGACGCGCCTCCGGTTCGGCGCCCCGCTTGACCTCCTCGATGATCCGCGCAGGATCTTCACTGCGGGGGTTATCCGAGGTAATCACCACAACATCGCTCAGGCGCGCCGCGACCATTCCCATCAGCGGCCGCTTGGTTCTGTCGCGATCGCCGCCCGCCCCGAACAGGGTAATCAGCCTGCGCGCCGCGAGCGGACGCGCCGTCTCGAGGAGATTGCGAAGCGCGTCGTCTGTGTGCGCGTAATCAACGATGACCGTGATGTCGTCGATGGGAGAGGACGCAACCTCGAAGCGGCCGGGGACGCCGGCAAGTGTTTCAAGGCCCTGTTCGATCGCTTTGATCGGCACACCGAGCGCGGCCGTCGTTCCAGCGGCTGCGAGGATGTTGTACACGTTCGGTTTGCCGACCAATTTCGATTTGACGTGCGCCACGCCTTGCGGCAGCCGCACATCGAACGCGAGGCCCTCGAGGCCGAAGGCGAGCGGACCGGGAGTCACATCCGCGTCTCGGCCAATCGCGTAGGTCACCGGCCGGCCGGCGATTTCCACCAGCGACCCACCTCTCGGGTCGTCAACGTTGACAACGCCGGGTGCATCCGCCGGCAGCATCTCGAACAGCCGGCGCTTGGCGGCGAAGTACGACTCCATGTCCTGGTGAAAATCGAGATGATCCCGCGTCAGGTTCGTAAAGACTCCGGCAGCAAAGTGGATTCCATCGACGCGACGCATCGCCAGCGCGTGGGATGACACTTCCATCACGCAAGCGTCGCAACCGGCATCGACCATGTCACGCATGAACCCCTGTACTTCTGGCGCCTCGGGCGTCGTTCTGGTCGCAGTGATCTCCCGATCACCAATCCGATACGTCACGGTTCCCATCAGGCCGCAGGACGTGCCGGCGGCTTCGAAGATCGCCTGGATCAAATAGCTGGTCGTCGTCTTTCCGTTCGTGCCGGTGATCCCCACGACTTTCATCAACCGGCTCGGATGCCCGAAGAACTCCGCGGCCAGATGCGCGAGTGCAAGACGCGCATCCGAAACGACGATCCACGGCGCCGCAACCTCCGCTCCTGGGCGTTCCGACACCACCGCCACGGCTCCAGCCGCAACCGCCTGCGGCGCAAACAGGGCCCCGTCCGCTTTCTGGCCGGGCAGTGCAACAAATACCGACCCGCGCGTGACCTTGCGTGAGTCGTACGCGACGCCCGTGCACGGCACGTCGAGCGCGGCGTCCGCGGGAATCGCGGGCGGGTGGTGCCGCATTTCCCGCGTCAGCGCCTCCAACAGTCCCCCAACGGTCATGGCGTGGCGGCAAGTTGTCGCTCGAGCCAGAGCGTGACAGCCGTTCCCCGATCCACCGGGACGCCCGGTTCTGGCACCTGTCGAACGACGATCCCGGCGCCGTTGAGACGAGCGGTCATTCCGAGGCGCGCCAGCATGCGCAGCGCGTCGCGCGCGCTCAGCCCGCGCAGGTCGGGAAATGCGGCTGCGTCTCCGGATGCGCTGTCATCGATCCGGACGATGTTCGGCGTCACGCCGGCCGTGGACGCCGGCTGGCCGCGGGCGGAGTCGAGCGGCTGCTCATGGTCATCGTCGGCGTCGTGACGGACGGCGAGCACGGGCGGCGCCGGATTGATCGACGGCGGCACGCCGTACTGCCGTAAGGCCGCAGCAGCGATGCGCTTGAAAATTGGCGCGGAAACGGTGGCGCCGTACGGCGGCACTTTGTGCGGCGAGTCGACAACAACGACGATCGTGAAGACGGGTTTGCGGGACGGAACGAAGCCGACAAACGACACGTTGTAATCGGTATTCGAATACCGTCCGTTTTCGATCTTCTGCGCCGTTCCGGTCTTGCCGGCAATCGTATAGCCGTCAATCTGTGCGGATTGCCCCGTGCCGCGTTCGACGACGGCTTCCATGATTGCGGTCACCTCGGCGGCAGTGTCGCGATCGATAGCGCGCGCCAGCACTTTCCGCGGCACAGGCTTCCTCACCCCGTCACGTGTGACGGCACGGACGACGCGCGGCTGCAGCAGGTCGCCACCGTTGGCGACCGAGCTCACGGCTGTTGCCATCTGCAGCGGCGTCACGGCAACCTGGTAACCCATCGACATCGAGGCGAGCGCGCTCTCTGTCTGGCGCGCGGGGTCCCACAGGATGCCTGGGCTTTCGGACGGGAAATCGGGCGACATCGGATGGCCGAAGCCGAACCGCCTCGCATAGAGACCCATGCGCTCGGCGCCGACGCGAAGACCAATCTTGATCGCGCCGACGTTGCTCGATCTGACGATCACGTCGGTGAACGACAGCACGCCGTAGTTGTGGTGCTTGTCCTCGTCCACCACGCGCGCGCCGAACCTGATCACGCCAGGATTGGTGTCGATGAAGTCCGTCGCCTTCAGCACCTTCTGCTCGAGCGCTGCGGAGGCGGTGACGATCTTGAAGGTCGACCCGGGCTCGTACAGATCCTGAATCGCGCGGTTCCGCCGCTCGTCGTCGCGGAAGTCGCGATACGCGTTCGGATTGAAACTCGGGTAATTCGCCATCGCGAGGATCTCACCGGTGTAGGGATCCATCACGATGGCCGAACCGCCCTCGGCGCCGGCGTACTCGACGCCTGCCCGCAGCTCCCGCTCGGCGATGTGCTGCAGGTACTGATCGATCGTCAGCTCGAGATCGGAGCCCGTTGTCGATGGCCGTTCGACGCGGCTGAAGGCGTGGCGCTTGGCGTCGGTCTGAATGAGCACCGTGCCCGCATGTCCTTTAATCAGATTGTCATACGTCGCCTCGATGCCGGCCAGCCCCGTGTTGTCGAGCCCGACGTACCCGAGCAGGTGAGCGGCGAGCTCCTTGTTCGGATAAAACCGCCGGTTTTCCTTCATGAACCCGACGCCCTCGAGCTGCAGGTCCGCAACGCGGCGCGCCTGATCGGGCGTGACCTGGCGCCGTACGTAGACGAACGCGCGGCCGCGCCGGATTCGATCGGCAAGCGCCTGGCGATCGGCGGATGAGCAGTCGGCGAGCGCGCCGCACAGTGAGGTGGCCGCTCTTACGGGGTCGGCGATCTCGGTGGGAACCGCATAGATGGAGTCAGCATCGACACTGTAGGCGAGCACGTGCCCGCGGCGGTCGAGAATCTCGCCACGCTTGCCCGAGGCGGACACCGTTCGGAGCTGTTGCCGCTCGGCGCGCGCCGCGAGATCCGCATGGCGGTAGACCTGCAGGTAGACCAGCCGCGCTTCGATCGCGGTTGACCAGATGAACAGGCCCACGGCCGCGACGACGATTCGGCTTTTCAGCGTCGTGCGCCAGGACTTGGCGGGCGGCTCGGCCACGTGATCGGTTCCCCTCTGCTACCGGCGGGCGACGACGGATTTCGGCGGCGGCGGCGTGGTCGTCACGCGCTCGATGACGGTGGCGTCATCGGCCGCTGGCGCCACCATGCCGAGGCGGCCGGTTGCAAGCCGCTCTATCCGCGCGGGCGATCGCAGCGTGTCGATCTCGAGTCTCAGATGACGATTGATTTCCTCCTCCGCGGCGCGCTCCTTTTGCATCTCCTCGATGCGGTAACCATGCCGCAGCAGCTCGAAGTGCTGCCATGCCGAGAAGAGCAGCACGGCGACGAGGAAGACACCGACGGCAACGGAGCGCCACATCTCGACGTGCCGCTCGCGATCGACCTCACGGACGATCGGATTGTTCCTGACGTCCTTCTTGATTGCGTACTCGAACTCGCCGCTCATGACGCCTGTCCGATCTCCGCCGCGCGAAGCTTCGCGCTTCGAGCCCGCGGGTTCCGTTCGATTTCCGCCTCGCCGGGGACGAGGGGCCGCTTGGTCCGAATCCGCAGACCGAAGTCCTCGGCCTGCAGCGCCCGAAGCGTGTGCTTCGCAATCCGGTCCTCGAGCGAGTGAAACGTGATCACCGCCATCCGTCCATTCGCCGCCAGCCGCCGCGCCGCGTCGCCGAGGAACGTGTCGAGACCCTCGAGCTCGCGGTTCACCCAGATGCGAATCGCCTGGAACGTTCGCGTCGCCGGATCGATTCGCATGTACCCCTTGCGCGGAACCGCGCGCCGCACGACGTCGGCGAGCTGGCCCGTGGTTTCGAGTGGCGCCTGCTCGCGTGCGGCGACGATTGCCCTGGCGATGCGCCTGGAATGGCGCTCCTCGCCGAACTCGTAAATCAGGTCCGCCAGCGTCCGCTCGTCAACGGCGCGAAGGGCTTCGGCGGCCGTGGGCCCGGCCGTCGTATCCATCCGCATGTCGAGCACATCGTCCTGGCGAAAACTGAATCCCCGCCCCGGAGCGTCCAGCTGCATCGACGACACTCCGAGGTCCACCAGCACGCCGTCCACCTTCGTTATGCCGCGGTCATCGAGAACCGCGTTGAGCCGCCGATAGTCCGCGTGCACGACTTCGGCGCGGCCGCCGAACTCGGTCAGCGCGCTCTTCGCGGCTTCCACGGCCGCCGGATCGCGATCAAGCCCGATAAGCCGCGACGCGCCGCCCCGTAGCAGCGCGCGCGCGTGTCCTCCCAGCCCGACCGTGCAGTCGACAAACACGCCGCCACGCGACGGGTCGAGATGTTCGAGCACCTCGGCGACCATGACCGGCTCGTGCGACGGCTGATTGCCCACAGCTCAAGGCCCAATGCTCACTGCCCAATGCAGAGATCCCGTTGACGGCAGTGCGCAGTGAGCATTCGCTTCATATCCCATGCTCCGAAAGCTTGTAGCCGTCCTCGTCGGTCCATTGATCGCGCGCGAGCTTCTGGGCGAAGCGCTCGTCGTTCCACACCTCGAGGTAATCGATCTTGCCGAAGACGCGAACATCGCCGACGATGGACGCGCTGTCGCGCAGCAGCTGGGGGACGACGATGCGGCCCTGGCCGTCGAGCTCGCTCTCCTGGCCGTAGTAGCTGATGCGATCGAGAAACTTGAGGCGCGAAGGGTGGTTGGGGGGCATCTTCGAGAGCCGCTGCTCGACCTCGAGCCATACGGTCATCGGGTAGATGCGCACCGATTCGCCGGTCACGCTCGTGACGAAGACGTCGGGGCCGCGCTGGTCCTGGATCAGGCCGCGAAAGAGCGTCGGGATTTTCAAACGCCCCTTGTCGTCGACACGTGTCGGGGCGCTGCCCCGTAGGCCTTTTTGGTCCACTTTCGTCCACAAAAATCCACACGGATAGTAAGACCGGCTGCATTCCGAAGTCAACCGCCAAATCCTTCTCAGAACTGCACTTCCGTTAAATTTTCGCCTTCGTTTCGACATGGAGTCGGAGTGGGGTGATGCCCTATACGCGAGTCGGAGTCGCGCGACGTTCCGTGCGCGACTCCGACTCGGGTGACGGAGCGACTCAGGGTTGCGGTTTCTGCACCTGATGTAGGCTGGGGATTCATGCTGCGCGCGGCGCTGATTGGCCTTCCTTCCAGCGGAAAAACCACTCTCTTTCAGCTGATGACGAGCATTCACGAGGCGCCCCGGGGCAAGGGCGATGTCAACATCGGCATCTCGAAAGTGCCCGACGAGCGGCTCGACACGTTGACCGCGATGTACAACCCGAGGAAGCGTGTGCCGGCGACCGTGGAGTTCACCGACATCGTCGTGGCGGCACGAGGCGGGGCGCAGGCGCTCGTCGACGTCGCCGGCTACAAGAACGCCGATGCGCTGGTCCACGTCATTCGAGCATTTCGAGATCCGTCCGTCGCGCACCCGTCAGGTTCGATCGATCCGGGGCGCGATGCGCAGGCCATGGAGGACGAGCTGATCCTCGCGGACCTTGGTGTCGCGGAGCGCCGGCTGGAGCGAATCGAGAAGGATCTGAAGCGAGGGAAATCCGCGGAGCTCGAGAAAGAGCGCGATCTCGTGCAGCGCTGCAAGGATGCGCTCGAGCACGGGACACCTCTGCGCGCTCTGCAGCTCGCGGGCGACGATCTCAAACGGCTGCGCGGCTTTCAATTCCTCTCCGCCAAGCCGCTCCTGCTCGTCATCAACCTTGATGAGAACGACGTGGCAGAGGTCGGCGCGGACCTCGCGCGCGCGGCCGAAAAGGCAGGCCTTACATCGTTTCTTGCGCATGCCTCAACGCGCGCAGTGGCTCTCTGCACCAAGATCGAATTGGAGATCTCACAGCTCGGCGCAGACGACGCGAAGGCGTTCCTGGCTGATCTCGGCTTGCGCGAATCGGGTCTCGATCGCGTCATTCGAACCAGCTATGACCTGCTCGGCTACATCTCGTTCTTCACGGTGGGCGAAGACGAGTGCCGCGCGTGGTCGATTTCCAGAGGCACGCCCGCGCAGCTCGCCGCCGGGGAGATCCACAGCGACATCCAGCGGGGCTTCATCCGCGCGGAAGTCGTTGCCTACGACGCGCTCATCGCGCGCGGCTCGATGCATGCCTGCCGCGAGCACGGCGAGGTGCGCCTCGAAGGGAAGGACTACATCGTCCAGGACGGGGATATCATCAACTTCCGCCACGCAACCTGAGTGACACGACTCCGCATTCTGATCCTGGAGGCGCAGGTGCCATTCGTGCACGGCGGCGCCGAGATTCTGGTGCGCGAGCTCGCATCAGCGCTCGCCGCCCGCGGCCACGACGCGCAGATCGTGTCCGTTCCGTTCACTGACTACCCGAAGGATGAAATCCTTGCCGGTGCCGAGGCCTGGCGGCTGCTCGACGTGACGAAGGCTGCGGGCGGCGATGTGGACCTGGTCGTTGCAACGAAGTTCCCCACTTATTTCGCGCGGCATCCGCGAAAGGTGTTGTGGCTCGTGCATCAGCACCGCGCGGCGTACGAGCTGGCCGGCACGCGGTTCAGCGATTTCGCTCACACCCCACGTGATGTGGCGCTGCGCCGCCGGCTGATCGACGTGGACACCCGCATGCTCCGCGAATGCGTCGGCCGTTTTACGATCGCGCGCACGGTCTCCGAGCGGATGTTGAAGTACAACGCGATTGCCTCCGAGGCGCTCTACAATCCGCCGAAGCTCGCGTCGCGTCTCCATGCCGGTCCCTATGGCGACTACGTCCTGACCGTGACGCGCCTCGAACACGTCAAGCGGGTTGACCTGGCCATCGACACTTTCGAAAAAACGACCTCTTCGATGCGTCTCCTGATTGCCGGCGAGGGATCGATTCGCTACGAGCTCGCTGAATACGTCGAGCGCCGCGGCCTCCGCGACCGCGTCGCGTTCCTCGGCCGCGTTGACGATGACAGGCTGATCGAGCTGTACGCCGGCTGCCGCGCGGTGCTCTTTGCGCCCTATCAGGAGGATTACGGGTACGTGACGCTGGAGGCGTTCCTGTCGCGCAAACCCGTGATCACTGCGCGCGATTCAGGCGGAACCCTCGAGTTCGTGGTTGACGCCGTCAACGGCTATGTGTGCGACCCGACACCGGAGGCGCTGGCCCACGCGGTGAACCGGCTTGCCGCCGACCCGGCGCTTGCCGCGTCGCTTGGCGAGCGCGGACATGGCATCGCTGCGAGCATCACGTGGGACAACGTTGTCGATCGGCTGACCGCCGAGCCAGGCATTCCGCCGCTCCCGGCGACTATGGCTGTTCAATGAAAGTAATCGTCGCGGAAGCGCGCATGCCGTTCGCCCGCGATGGGGCCGAGCTCCACGTGGAGTCGCTTGTTGCGCAGCTGCGACTTCGCGGGCACGATGCCGAACGTGTGGCGCTCCCATTCCACAGCCGCAAGAGCGACCTCCTCGACCAGGCGTGCGCATGGCGTATGCTGAACCTGTCCAGCAGCAACGCCCGCCCTATCGACCTGCTGATCGCCACGCGGTTCCCCACGTGGTTCGCGCGCCATCCGCGCAAGGTCGTATGGCTGATCCATCAGCATCGGCCCGCGTACGACCTGTACGGCACGCCGTACAGCGACTTCACCGGCAATGAACAGGACACGCGGCTTCGCGCGCAGCTGACGGCGCTTGATTCGACAATGTTCGCGGAAAGCGAGCGCATCTTCACCAACGCGCAGAACACGGCCGATCGGGTTCGGCGTTTCAACGGTGTCGCCACAAGGCCGTTGTATCATCCGCCGCCGATTGCCGATTGGCTGCACGGTGGCCCTTATGGTGATTACATCCTGCTGGTGTCGAGGCTCGAGCCGTTGAAGCGTGTCGATCTCGCGATCCGCGCGATGGCGCACGTCAGCCGTTCGGTTCGGCTGGTGATCGTCGGCGACGGCTCGCAACGCGCGGCGCTCGAGCGGGAAGCCGCTCGGTCCGGCGCCGGCGATCGCATCACCTTCACGGGCGCGCTCTGGGGCGAGCCGGTGGCGGAGATGTACGCCGGCGCGCTTGGCGTCATCTACGCACCATTCGACGAAGATTACGGATACGTGACACTTGAAGCGTTTCTCGCGGCCAAGCCGGTTGTCACCGCGACCGATGCGGGTGGGCCGCTCGAGTTCGTCCGCGACGGCGTCAACGGCTTCATCACCCCGCCGGACCCGATCGCGCTCGCCGCCTCGATCAACAGGATTGCCGCCGATCGATCGCTTGCCGAGCGTCTCGGCCACGCTGGCCAATCGCTCGCCCGCACGATCACCTGGGACGGTGTCATCGAGCAATTGCTTGGCTGACTGTTCCAGCGTCTCGATCGTCATCCCCGCCATGAACGAGGCGGAGAGCATCGCGGCCGTCGTGTCGAAGCTGCGCGCGGCGGCGCCCTGGCGCGAGATCATCGTCGTCGACGACGGCTCCGCCGATGACACTGCCGGGAGGGCGCGCGGCGCCGGCGCCTGTGTCGTTCGACATCCGTATAACAAAGGCAACGGCGCAGCCGTGAAGAGCGGCATTCGGCACGCCAGCGGCGAATACATCCTGATTGTTGACGCCGACGGCCAGCATCCTCCCGAAGACGCGCGGCGGATTGTCGCGCGCCTGGGCGAATTCGACCTCGTCATCGGAGCGCGCGCGGCACGTACCCAGGCAACCGCGCCGCGGCGGGCCGGCAACGCGCTGCTGAACAACCTGGCGAGCTACCTGACGAGCCGCCCGATTCCGGATCTCACGTCGGGGTTTCGCGCGGCACGCACCGAGTGTCTTCGCGAATTCATTCATCTGCTTCCGAACGGGTTTTCCACGCCGACGACGACGACGCTCGCGTTCATCAAAGCGGGATACAACGTCGCCTTCGAGCCGATCGACGCACGCCAGCGCAGCGGCCGCTCGAAGATCCGCTTCGCACATGATGGTGCGCGGTTCCTGCTGATCCTCCTGAAGATCGTGACGCTCTTCAGCCCGCTCCGGATCTTCCTGCCGGTGAGCGCCTTGGCGTTCGCCACGGGGTCGATCTACGGAATCTGGAACATGATCGCGACCGGAAAGATTCCCAACGGCGCGGTGATCCTGATCCTGTTCGCCGTCATCGTTTTTCTGGTTGGCCTGGTTTCCGAACAGGTTGCGTCGCTGCGATTCGAGGGTCCTCGCAAATAGACGCGTATGCGGCCGCTGGTCATCGTGCCGACCTACAACGAACGGGAAAACCTGCGCCCGCTCCTCGGCCAGCTCCTGGCGATGCCCGATCTGCGGATCCTGATCGTCGACGACGCGTCGCCGGACGGGACCGGACACGTCGCGGATGAATATGCGGCCGCCAATCGAGCCCGCGTTCAGGTCCTGCACCGAACCGGCAAGCGGGGGCTGGGCCTGTCGTACATCGACGGCATGTACGTGGCGCTGCGCACCGATGCCACGCACATCTGCCAGATGGATGCGGACCTTTCGCACGACCCCGCGGACATCCCCCGGCTCCTCGAGGCCGCCAAGCACGCGGACTTCGTGATCGGATCGAGATATATCGAGGGTGGGCGCATCGAGAACTGGCCGCTGCACCGGCGTCTGCTGAGCGCGTTTGCCAATCGCTACATCCGCGCGATCACGCGGCTGACGATTCGCGACTGCACCAGCGGTTTCCGCTGCTGGCGGCGCGAGGTGCTCGAGCGGTTGCCGCTCGCCTCAATCAGATCGGATGGCTACGCGTTCATCGTGGAACTCGCCTTCGACGCGTCGAGGGCAGGATTCCGGTGCTCGGAAGTGCCTATTACGTTCGTGGAGCGGCGACAGGGCGCATCGAAGCTGTCGGGAGCAGTCATCATCGAGTCTGCGATCGTGCCGTGGCGCCTCGCGGCGCGTTCTGAAAAAGCACTAAAATAAGGCGGTTCCATGGCAGACTCACGCCCGTCGCGTCCGCCCGGGCTCAGCATGTTCTTCCCCGCCTACAACGACGGTGGAACCATTGCGAGCCTCGTCATCCTCGCGGTGCAGGTGGTGGGCAAACTGACGCCCGATTTCGAAGTGATCGTCGTCAATGACGGGAGCACCGATTCGACAAAGGCCATCCTTGACGACCTCGTCCGGACGTATCCGAACGTCCGCGCGATTCATCATCCGCGCAATCGGGGATACGGAGCCGCGCTCCGCACGGGCTTCGGCGCGTCGACGAAAGATCTGATCGCGTACACCGACGGCGACGCGCAATACGATCCAGCGGAGCTGCCGGTTCTCTGGAACAGACTGACGCCCGATGCCGACCTGGTGAACGGCTACAAGATCAGCCGGTCCGATCCGTGGCATCGCATTGTGGTCGGGCGGGTCTACCACCACACGGTCAAGTTTCTATTCCGGCTCCGTGTCCGCGATGTCGACTGCGACTTCCGCCTGATGCGCCGTGAAATTTTCGACCGCGTGAAGCTCGAGAAAGACACGGGCGTCATCTGCCTCGAGATGATGCGGAAGATTCAGGACGCGGGCTTTCGCGTGGTCGAGGTGCCCGTGCACCACTACCACCGGCTCCACGGCCGCTCGCAGTTCTTCAATTTCAAGCGCATCTTCTGGACCGGCGTCGACGTGATGCGGCTCTGGGTGAAGCTCGTCGTGCTGGGTCGCGGCCGGACGAACCCGCCGGTGCTGTTCCGCAATCCGACCATCAGCGGCGTCGTTCCGCCCGAATCAACCAAGCCGTGAATTCGTATCGCGAGTTCTATCGCGATCGCCCTGTCCTCATCACCGGCGGGCTTGGCTTCATCGGCAGCAACCTCGCCCACCAGCTCGTCACGCTCGGCGCGCGCGTCCTGATCGTCGACTCGCTGATTCCGGCCTACGGCGGAAACCTTTTCAACATCCACGGCATCGAAAATCGCGTTCGCGTCAACATCGCCGACATCCGTCAGCAGACGACGATGAACTATCTCGTGCAGGGGCACGATGTGATCTTCAACCTCGCGGGGCAGGTGAGTCACATCGACAGCATGGAGGAGCCCTACACGGACCTGGAGATCAACTGCCGCAGCCAGCTGACCTTACTCGAGGCGTGCCGGCACAACAATCCCGCCGTGAAGGTCGTGTTCGCAGGAACGCGGCAGATCTACGGCCGCCCCGACAGCCTGCCGGTGACCGAATCGCACCTGGTCCGGCCCACGGACGTCAACGGCATCAACAAGGCGGCGGGCGAGTACTACCATCTCGTGTACAACAACGTCTTCGGCATCCGCGCGACGTCGCTGCGTCTCACGAACGTCTATGGTCCACGGCAGCTGTTGAAACATAGCCGCCAGGGATTCGTCGGGTGGTTCATCCGTCTCGTGCTCGAGGACAAGGAAGTCCAGATCTTCGGCGACGGCTCGCAGCTTCGTGATTTCGTCTACGTCGACGACGCCGTGGACGCGTTCCTGCGAGCGGGTGCCGGCGACGCGTCGAACGGAGAAGCGTTCAACGTGGGCGGACTCGAACCCATCCGCCACCGCGAGCTCGTGGAGCTGATGATTCGCACCGCCGGCTCCGGACGATTCCGCTGCACACCGTGGCCGCCGGAAAAGAAAGCCATCGACATCGGCGACTTCTACGCGGATTCGTCAAAGATCGGCGCGACGCTGGGGTGGAGACCGACGACGCTGCTCGCCGACGGGCTCAAGCGAACGTTCGACTTCTACCGCGCGCACTTCGATCAATACGTTCCTGCGACCGGCGAACAGGTCGCGAGTCTGTGACGCCGGAGCCGATTCCATTCATCGACCTTCGGCCCGGCGACGACCACGCGGCGGTACGCGACGCGATCGATCGCGTCGTGGCGCGCGGCTGGTTCGTGCTCGGACCGGAAGTCGAAGCATTCGAGTCGGAATTCGCGGCAGCCAGCGGCGCGTCACACGCGGTCGGTGTCGGCAACGGCACCGATGCCATCGCGCTGCTGCTGCGAGCGCTCAACGTAAAACCGGGCGACGAGGTGATCGTTCCAGCGATGACTGCGGCGTATACCGGACTCGCGGTGCTGCTGGCGGGTGCCGTGCCCGTCTTCGCCGACGTCGATGCCGCCACGCTGACGCTCGATCCCGCGGCATGTGAGGCGGCAGTCACCTCACGTACCGTCGCGATCGTTCCCGTCCACCTGTACGGCCAGACGGCGGATATGCGCGCCCTGCACGCCGTCGCGCAGCGCCACTCGCTGGCGATGATTGAAGACTGTTGCCAGGCGCATCTGGCCACGTGCGACGGCGTTCCCGTCGGGACGCGGACCGCCGGCGGCGCATTCAGTTTTTATCCGACGAAAAATCTCGGCGCGCTCGGCGACGGCGGCGCTGTGATCACCAATGATGCAGCCATCGCCGATCGCGTCCGCCGTCTGCGCAACGGCGGACAAATCGATCGTTACGTTCACGCCGAAGCAGGCGTCAACAGTCGCCTTGACGATCTGCAGGCTGCCGTGCTGCGCGCGCGGCTGCCCCTGCTGCCGCGATGGACCGGTCGCCGCCGCGCGCTTGCCGCCAGATATCGTCGCTCGCTCGCGGAGGTCGCTGGCCCGGAGCGAGGTCGAGGGGTACGGCCGCTCGACGAGCGCGACGACCGACACGTATACCATCTGTTCGTCGTACGCTCGGCCGCGCGTGACGCGCTGCAGGCGCACCTGCGCGCCTCGGGTGTCGAAACGCTGATTCACTACCCGGTGCCGTTGCCGCAGCAGCCGGCCTTCGCGTCGCTTGTCCCGGGCGGGCGCAGCGAGTCGCGGGGTCAGAAGTGGCCGGTCGCGGCGCACGCGGCACACGAGATCGTTTCGCTGCCGCTTCATCCGCGCTTGACCGATTCCGACGTCGAGCGGATATGCTCGGCCATCGAAACATTCCAGAAGGGACACATGCTCGCGTGAAGGCGCTCATTACCGGCGGCGCAGGATTCATCGGCTCGCACCTCGCAGAACGGCTCCTCGACGATGGGCATGAGGTGATCGTGCTGGACAATCTGTCCACCGGCTCCATCGACAACATCGCGCACCTCAAAGGACGTGCCGGCTTCTCGTATGCCATCGACTCGGTCACCAACGAGTCGCTGCTGGCGGAGCTCATCGATCGCAGCGACGTTGTGTTTCACCTGGCCGCCGCTGTCGGCGTGAAGCTGATCGTTGAACAGCCTGTTCATACGATCGAAACGAACGTCCACGGCACAGAGGTCGTTCTGAAGCATGCGAACAAGAAGAAGAAGCTTGTCGTCATCGCGTCGACCTCAGAGGTGTACGGCAAGAGCGCCGACGTGCCGTTCCGTGAGGCGGCGGACCTGGTGCTCGGCCCTTCCGCAAAGCATCGCTGGGCCTACGCGTGCAGCAAGCTGATCGACGAGTTCCTCGCGCTCGCGTACTGGAAAGAGAAAAAGCTGCCGGTGATCATCGTCCGGCTCTTCAACACGGTCGGACCGCGCCAAACCGGCCAGTACGGAATGGTTCTGCCGACGTTCGTCCGCCAGGCGCTGGCCGGGCAGCCGATCACCGTCTTCGGCGACGGCACGCAGTCGCGTAGCTTTACCTACGTCGGCGACGTCGTCGAGGCACTGATCAGGCTGGCGGCCGACAAGCGCGCCATCGGCGAGGTCTTCAACATCGGCAACATGGGCGAAGTGACGATCGCGGATCTGGCGGCCCGCGTCAAAACGATGACCGGCAGCTGCTCGCCGATCCATTACATTCCGTACGACCAGGCCTACGAGGCTGGATTCGAGGACATGCCGCGGCGCGTGCCGGACATCTCGAAAATCCGTGAATTTGTGCGCTATGAGCCGAAGGTTGCACTCGACGACATCATCCGGAGCGTCATCGAGTACATGCGCGCGAACTAGCGGCCGAGGCCGTACAATAAGGTCCCGATGAAGTTCACGCTGTCCGCGGTTGCGGCCGCTCTTATTTCCTGCACGGCGGCAGCCTACGCCCAGGCGCCGCTGAACCTGCAGATCAGCGGCGGTCGCGTGACGCTTCACGCGCAGAACGTGCCGATCCGTACGATTCTCGCCGAGTGGGCGCGCGTCGGCGGGGCGAAGATCGTCAACGGCGATCGCGTCGCAGGCTCGCCGCTGACACTCGAGCTCGACGGCGTTTCCGAGCGACAGGCGCTCGACATCATCCTGCGCAGCGTCAGCGGTTACGTGCTGGCAGCACGTGACCCCGGCGCGCCCGGCGTGTCGATGTACGACCGCATCATGATTCTTCCAACGAGCGTCGCGCCGCGAAATCCCACGCCGGCGGCGGGGCCCGTCTTCCAGGGTGCACCCGCGGGTGTGATCCGGCCGATCGTGCCGCGACAGGCCGAGGATCCAAACGACAACGAGCCCGACACGACGGCGATCAGCCCGGTCAATCCGATCAACGACGGTGTTCCTCTCGGTCGGCCCGTGCCCCGTCCGATTGTCGGCGGCGTGCCGGTTGGCGCACCGGTGATGCCGCCAATCGTCGCGCCTGACAACAATCCCGCGCAGCAGCCGCCGGCAGGCGTCGTCGGGACGCCGTCGAATCCGTTCGGCCTTCCCGCAGGTTCTTCCGTGCGGCCCGGCGTCATCACGCCTCAGCCGCAACAGGTGCCCCAGGGCGCGGGGCCCCGACCCCAGGACTGATCAGCGTGTCAGAAATCGACCGCTTCAAGCCGGACGATCGTCGCGGCGTCGATACCCTGTATCGCCGCACGCATGGCGCCGACGCCGCCAACGCGGTCCGCCTGCGATGGGACTGGCAGCATCGACGCAATCCATACAACCAGACGGGACAGCCGGAGATCTGGGTCGCACGCGAAGGGCCGACCATTGTCGGCCACTACACGACGCTGCCGGTACGTGTGTCGATCAAAGGGATCGAGGTCGAGGGCGCGTGGGGAAGCGACGCGATGGTTGCACCCGAGCGGCGGCGCCAGGGGATCGGCGAAGCGCTCGTTCGCACCTGGGAACGCAACAGCGGCGCGGTGCTGTCGCTGGGTGCGACGACCGACGGCCGCAAGCTGCTCGATCGGTTGCATTGGCCCGAAGCCCACATCGTTCCATGCCTGGTGAAGCCGCTCACTCGGCGCGCGGTGCGTCTACCGCAATGGCCTGGAGCGCTGAACCGATTCGTCTCCGCCGTGACATGGCCGATTGTCCACGTCGTCTCACGCTCGAGGCCGCTTCGCGCTGAATGCGAGCCGATCAGGCGGTTCGACTCGTCGTTTACGGCGCTGTGGGAGCGGCTGGCGTCGAAGTTCGACCTCGCCGTCAGACGCGATGCCTCGTACCTGAACTGGCGGTACATCGAACCGCCGCACGTGCGGTATTCGGTTGTCGCGCTGAAGCGGCAGGGCGAGGTGCACGGCTATGCGGTCTATCGGCACCGGCACGAACCGCTCGGCCGCGTGACGCTCCTCGTCGACTTCCTCGCCGACCCCGACGATCTGTCCGGGATGAAGACGCTGCTGCGCTGGGTCGATCGCGCGGCGCGCGCGGAGGATGCGGACAAGGTCCGCGCCTATGCGATGAACGGAGCGTTCCGGCGCGCGCTGAAACGCAACGGGTATTTCGCGGTGAAGTCGACGCTCGAAGTGAGCGTCAAGGTGAACGCCGTACAGGTCCCAAAGGGCTTCTACGACGAGACCACCAGGTGGCATGTGACGTACGGCGATTCCGATCAGGATCATTAGATGTTGCTGCGCGACAAAGTGAACGGCGATATTGCCGCGGCGATGAAAGCGAAAGAAACGACGCGTCTGTCGGCGCTGCGAATGCTCAAGGCCGCGATCATGAACAAGGGCATCGAGAAGGCGCACGAGCTCGACGACGCAGAGGTGCTGCAGGTGGTGTCGACGCTCGTCAAGCAACGGCGCGACTCGATCGAGCAGTTCTCCAAAGCCGGCCGAACGGATCTCGTGGACAAGGAGACCGCGGAGATCGGAATTCTCGAGGCGTACCTGCCGCCTGCGGCTTCGGCCGCCGACATCGATGCCGCCATTGCGGAAGCCATCTCGGAAACCGGCGCCTCTTCCGTCAAGGACATGGGCAAGGTGATGAAAGCCGTGATGCCGCGCCTCGCCGGCAAGAATGCGGATGGCCGCGCGATCAACGAAGCGGTCCGCCGCAAGCTTGGAGTCTGAGCAGGATCGGCATCTAGCTCGCTCCGCCGCATCGGCCGGAGCGGCCACGATGACAAGCCGCGTGCTCGGCCTGGTGCGGGACCAGGTGCTGGCGTCGATGTTCGGCGCCGGCAACGCCATGGACGCGTTCAACGTCGCGTTCCGGATTCCCAACCTCGTACGCGATCTCTTCGCGGAAGGCGCGATGAGCGCCGCGTTCGTGCCGGTGTTCATGCGGCAGCTGGCGTCCGTGGACAAACCATCGGCCTGGCGCCTGGGCAACAACGTCATCAACGCGCTTCTCGTCGTCACCGGTGTCCTCGTCGCATTGGGGATCGTGTTCGCGCGGCCGTTGGTCGGGGCCTTCGCGGCCGACTACGCTGCCGTGCCCGGCAAACTCGAGCTGACGGTGTTGTTGACGCGCCTCATGCTGCCCTTCCTGACGCTCGTGGCGGTGGCGGCGGCGATGATGGGGATGCTGAACTCGCTCCAGCGCTTCTTCATCCCAGCCCTCGCGCCGGCGATGTTCAATGTCGCAACGATTCTGTGCGCGCTGTTGCTCGTGCCGTTGATGCCACGCGTGGGCTGGCCGCCAATAGCCGCCATTGCGATTGGCGCGCTCGCCGGAGGGTTCGCCCAAATCGCCCTGCAATGGCCGCTGCTGCGACGCGAAGGGTTCTCCTACGCGCCGTTTCTCGACTGGAAACAGGAGGGGCTGCGCCGGGTGCTGATGCTGATGGGCCCCGGCACCATCGGCCTTGCGGCCACGCAGGTCAATGTGTTCGTCAACACGGTGCTGGCGACACGCGAGGGGACTGGCGCGGTCTCGTGGCTGAACTATGCGTTTCGCCTGATGTATCTGCCCACGGGCCTTTTCGGTGTCTCGATTGCGACCGCCACTGTGCCCGCCGTGTCTCGCCACGCCGCACGAGAAGACGCGGCATCGGTTCGCTCGACACTGGGCGAGGGGCTCTCGCTCATGCTCGTGCTGAACGTTCCGGCGACGATCGGTCTCATCGTGCTGGCGCATCCGATCATCCGCGTCATTTTCGAGCGGCGTGCGTTCTTGCCGTCGGATACAGCGGCGACCGCAGCAGCGCTGCAGTTCTATGCGGTCGGATTGCTCGGATACTCGATCGTACGAATTGCCTCGCCGACCTTTTATGCGCTCGGTGACAGTCGCACGCCGGTGCAAATCAGCATGGTGTCTGTCGCCGTCAATGCCGTTTTGAATGTTGTGCTCGCCCGCGTCCTCGGCTACCGCGGCCTCGCGCTCGGCACGTCGATAGCGGCGCTTTTCAACGCGGCGGGTCTCTTATGGCTGCTGCACAAACGTCTCGACGGGCTGGATGACCGCCGTGTGCTCGGCTCGCTGGCGAGGATCGTTCTCGCTTCACTACTGATGGGAATTGCGGCGGTTGTGGTCAACAGCACACTCGAAACGTGGATGCGGGGTGACACAACCGGCCGTCAGGCTGGACGTCTGTTCATGACTATTGCTTCAGCCATTCTGGTGCTTGGCCTTTCGGCCCATGTCCTGCGCATCCGCGAGTTTGGCGAGGCGCTCGCGCTGGTCGCGAAGCGCGGCGGTTCAGGGGCATAGATGTTGCTCGGCAGAGCGTAGTTGGAACAGACTGGATCGATGCGATCCCGTTACCCGTCCTCATCGACGCTCGCATATTCGTTCGGACCCGGTCCTCTGACGCCGGCGATCAAGGCGATCGTAGCCGTCAACGTCGCGGCGTTCATTCTGACGCTCGTGGTCCCGTCGATCACGCTCAGTTTCGGCCTGCGCCCCGCCGACATCTTCGGCAGGCTCCACCTCTGGCAGCCGATCACGTACATGTTCCTGCACGCCGGGATCTTTCACATTCTCTTCAACATGCTCGCACTCTGGATGTTCGGCGTGGAGCTGGAGCGGATGTGGGGCAGCCGTTACTTCGTGCAGTACTACTTCATCTGCGGCGTCGGCGCCGCAATGACGACCGTCCTGCTGTCATTCGTGCCGGGATCGTTCGGCGATCAGCTGTACTATTCGCTGACAATTGGCGCGTCCGGCGCCGTCTACGGCGTCCTGCTCGCCTACGCGATGTACTTTCCATCGCGGCCGATCTACCTCTATTTCGTTTTCCCCATTCCGGCGAAATACTTCGTTGCGATCATCGGCGCCATCTCACTGCTGTCGTCGATGAGCGGCCCCGGCGGCGGCATCGCGCACACGACGCACCTGGGTGGCCTGGTCGCCGGCTACCTCTACCTTAAGGGCGGACGCATCCATCTCCTGTCGGAGATCAAGTACCGCTACCTGAAGTGGCGCATCAACCGCATGCGGCGCAAGTTCGACGTCTATTCAGGCGGCCGGGCGGATGACGTCGATCGCCGCGTCCACTGACGCGCTGCGCGGCCACGAAGGCCACGAAGACCACGAAGACGAGTTAGCCACAAAGAACACAAAGATCCTTTTTTCAGATCACAAAGATCACCGAGGCCGCCATCGATCTTAGAGGTCTTTGTGATCAACAAAGATAGTCTTCGTGC
>Ga0075424_100001243_pt1 | contig 22095 bp, 25 predicted proteins | sample SoiMethybrSBSTD3_FD_75301 | JGI IMG/M metagenome (GOLD analysis project Ga0075424, IMG submission 75301) | Bulk soil microbial communities from a Populus tree surrounding site in Tennessee, USA - Soil MetaG P. TD hybrid SBSTD3 | ecosystem: Environmental > Terrestrial > Soil > Tree plantation... | reverse complement strand
TTTCCCAAGGCAAACGCGAGCGTCCATCAATGAGCGGAGAAAATTGTCTTGCTGGTCTCAAGATCCTCGACCTGACCCAGTTCGAGGCTGGTCCATCCTGCACCGAGGCGCTGGCCTGGCTCGGCGCCGACGTGGTCAAGATCGAGAACCCTGGCTCAGGCGACCCGGGGCGGTCTCTCGGCCGCACTTCGCCAGCCGCCGACGCGCTCTATTTTCTGCAGTACAATTCGAACAAGCGTTCGGCCGCGATCAACCTGAAGGATCCGCGCGGGCTCGAGCTCGTCAAGCGCCTCGTCAAATGCGCCGACGTGATGATCGAGAACTTCGCTCCCGGTGCGATAGAGCGCCTTGGCCTCGGTTACGAGGCGATCAAGGCGGTCAATCCAGCGATCATCTACTGCCAGGTCAAGGGCTTCGGCACCGGCAGCCCGTTCGAGAAGAACCTCGCCTTCGATATGATCGCGCAGGCGTGCGGCGGGTTGATGTCAATCACCGGTGAGGAGGACGGAAAACCCTGCAAGGCGGGCGCCACCGTAGGCGATACCGGGACCGGCATGGTGATGGCGATATCGATCCTCGCCGCCTACGTTCGACGCCTGCGCACTGGCCAAGGCGAGCATCTTGTCGTCGGCATGCAGGATTCCGTCATGCACTACATCCGCAACGCATTCGCGTACATGGATCGCAGCGGTGGCAAGGCGGCGCCGCGCATCGGTTCGCGAACCGTCGGAGGTGGGCAGCCGCCGATCGGTGTCTACCCGTGCAAGGGCGGCGGACCGAACGACTACGTCTATATCTACGCAGGCGCTGCCAGTCCCGAGCATTGGAACCGCTTGCTCAAGGCGATGGGTCGCGAGGATCTGCTGGGTGATGCGCGCTACAGTACGGCTGCGGCACGACTGGAGCGGCGCGCCGAGGTCGACGAGATCGTGGCCAACTGGACGCGTCAACTCGACAAGCGCACCGTGATGCAACTGGTCGGCGCGACCGCCCCGGCCGGTGCGGTGCTCGATACGCGCGAGATCGCCGACGACCCTACCTTCGAGCAGCGCAGAATTCGGCAGACCATGGCACACCCGGCGATCGGCGACTACACAATGAGCGGGTGGCCGGTCCGCTTTGGCGACGCGCCACCGGCCGTCGGTCCGGCACCGTTATTGGGCCAGCACAGCGGCAATGTGCTCACCGATTGGCTCAAGATGGATGATGTCGCGATCGGTACATTGCGCGACGCCAAGGTGATAACAGGTGATGTCGCGGCTACGCCGATCGCCGCGGAGTAGAATCGCGGACCTAGGCGCATTGCTTGGGCGAAATCGTCCATCCGACGCGGAGCACAATCTTGATCCGGATTCCTCGGCCACGAGTGAGCTGTGCATGCTCAGTTCTTCAACCGATACCCGGTGCGGAAGATCCACCACACGACCAAAAGGCACAGGAGAAGAAATAAGAGCGTCATGGCCAGGCTTATATCGATGCTCACATCGGCAGCGTCGTAGAAGCTCCATCGAAATCCGCTGATGAGGTACACCACAGGATTGCACCAGCTGATCTCCCGCCAAATCGGCGGCAGCACTTTGACCGAGTAGAAGCTGCCGCCGAGGAATGTCAGCGGCGTGATTACCAGCAATGGAATGACCTGGAGCTTCTCGAAGCCATCCGCCCAAATGCCAATGATGAAGCCGAATAGGCTGAACGTGAGGGCGGTGAGGATCAAAAACGTCACCATCCATAGGGGGTGCTCGATCCTGAGCGGCACGAATAGCCCAGCCGTGGCCAGTATTATGAGTCCTAGGATGATCGACTTCGTGGCCGCCGCGCCGACGTACCCTATCACGATCTCAATGAAGGAGACGGGTGCCGATAGCAGCTCATAAATTGTGCCGACGAATCTGGGAAAGTAGATGCCGAACGAGGCATTGGCTGTGCTCTGGGTGAGCAGCATCATCATGATGAGGCCGGGCACGATGAACGCGCCGTAGGCAATGCCGTCGATGCTGGTGATGCGCGAGCCGATGGCAGCGCCGAACACCACGAAGTAGAGCGACGTAGAGATCACCGGTGAGACGATGCTCTGCAGCAGCGTGCGGCTGGTGCGCGCCATCTCGAAGCTGTAGATTGCCCACATCGCGCGCAGGTTCATTGTCCGCGCCTCACTAGGTCGACGAAGATGTCCTCGAGCGAAGTCTCGGTCGTATGCAGATCGCGGAAGCGGATACCGGCCTCGCCCAGGTCTCTCAGTAGGGCCGTGATCCCGGTGCGTTCCGCCTGAGTATTGTAAGTGTAGATCAGCTCGCGACCCTCGTTGGCGAGCGTCAGGGGACGGTCGGCGAGGCTGGGTGGAACGGCATCCAACCTGTTCATGAGCTGCAGGGTCAGCTGCTTCTTGCCCAGCTTTCGCATCAGCTCCGCCTTCTCTTCAACGACTATCAGCTCGCCATTGCTGATGATACCGATGCGGTCGGCCATCATCTCTGCCTCCTCTATGTAGTGGGTCGTCAGGATGATGGTGACTCCGGAGTCACGCAGCGACCGTACTACGTCCCACATGCCCTTGCGCAGCTCGACGTCCACGCCGGCAGTCGGTTCGTCGAGGAAGAGCACCTGAGGCTCGTGCGCCAGCGCCTTGGCAATCATCACCCGGCGCTTCATGCCACCTGACAGCGTTCTGATGGCACTGTCTTTCTTGTCCCACAGAAAGAGCCGTTTCAGGACGCCGGTAATGTGGTCGGGTGCGGCGCGTTTGCCCCAAAGTCCGCGGCTGAAGCTGACAGTATCCCAAACCGTTTCGAATGCATCTGTTGCGAGCTCCTGCGGTACGAGGCCAACTAAGGAGCGGGCTGCGCGGTAATCCGTGATGATATCGTGGCCGTCGATAGTCACTTGACCCTGGCTGGCATTGACGATGCCGCACACAATGCCGATCAGCGTCGTCTTGCCGGCACCGTTCGGGCCAAGGAGTGCGAATATCTCCCCTTGCTGAATATCGAGGTCGATGTGCTTCAGCGCCTGGAATCCCGACGCATAGGTCTTTGCCAGGCCTCTTATGGAGATGATGGACTGCATGGGCTGAGGCATACTCCTTCCGCAACTATCCACGGTGGCGCCGTCAGCGCGACGACCGCGGCGTGCGGGCGTCAGAGAACCGGCACAGAATCTGTTGTGAGCAGACGCGACATTGGGAGGCCTTACCCTTGCTTGGCCACGCGCTTTGCCGCTAATTCAGACGACAGGGAGACCCAGGAGTGCCGGCATTCCTCCCAGACCGAGATGGTCGGCGGTGGAAAATTGGGATCGGCGAAGGTGCCGATGGCCACGGCAATCAAATCGGGAAAGCCGGTGTTCTCCCAATAGAGCGTGGAGCCGCACACCGGGCAGAAGCTATATCTAAGCACGTTCCCGCTCTCGGCCGTGCGCGTCCACTCGGTCGCCTTACCGGTAACGGTGACCTGGTCCCGGCGAAACCGCGCTTGGTTGCTGATCACGGCGCCGGTGCGGCGCTGGCACTCCAAGCAGTGGCACATGGCGACGCGCGTGGGTTCCCCCTCGACGGTGAGGTGCAGTTGGCCGCAGCTGCAGGCGGCGTTACGGGTGGTCATAGGTATCGGCTCCGGGATTCAAGGATGCTGCGCACGATAGCAACAAATCTGCGCAGCATCCCGAATTATCCTGCAATGAGGAGGCGGGTTTGCAGGACATGGCCGGAACCGGATGTGGGCGCGAGCCAGCGGCTCTGCGATCACCTGCTGATCTCCAATCTGCTGACCAAAGACGCCAAACCCACGTGTCATTTCGCCCCAGATGGCTCCGCAAGACAATCAAGGGCTGCTCACCTGGGATCAGTTGGGCGGCGACTTGTCTGCGTGCTCATGGCTAATCTTGATGCAGGTGCTTGAACCACAAGGACGCCGGCCTGCCAAGTCAGCACCCCCGGCGACGCGGAGCTTGACATCCGCCTCCGCATCTCGCGCATCGGCAAAGCTTTGATCCATGGGCCGGATCAGCTGCGCCCATGCCAGACGCTGGTGAAGCCTGCATTACCGCCGAATTGACCCACTTAGTGCCCCTCACGTGCTTTTTGGTTCCACCATTCGAGTGTACCCATCGGGATCTTCCTAGAGTCGTGCTCGAAATATTGAGTACTATCGAATGTCCTAGCGTCGCGTTGCCGCGCCGCAATGGCCGAAGGTGAATTATCGATGTAACGGCCGTGGGCGAAGGTTGATTCACTAACGACGAGCAAAACGCCGATCGATAAGAGGCCGGTAAGGATCGTTTTCATGGGTTCCTCGGATGATCAGTTGGATGCTGAAGGGTCAGTGCGTGCCAGCACGAAATGAGCCACGCGCGTAGGCACGCGCTGAGCAATGGGGCTATCACCGACGATGTTGCGGGGCGTTGGGCGGCTACCGCCCATTAATCGAAGTTAAGGGTTGAGGCCTGGCAAGAATTCGCCGCCTCACCGTTCAACGGCTCCAATATCGACGGCATAGGTGAAGGCCGCGGCGCTAGTCACGATCGGCTGCGCAGCAGCGCACAAGTGATTGTCTTCATGATCAGTCTCCAAGCTTTAGATGTTTATTTGCGAGCCGACAGCCCGTGAACCAAAAGTGGGAACTAAAGCGCTTGTGCAACACGGTACTCAGGTATTTTTTTGGATCAGTTTTTTGTTCAGTCAGCGTGAAGTCGAGTGATCGCTCAGTCTGCGTCGCGACGACGATCCCTAGAGAAGCGAGAACGCCGGGCTCGGCTTTCAATTTTCTCTTGCTGTCCGACCGAGCCTTGAACTTCGCAATGGGCATGTGCATTAGCGCGATCGCGCCCACTGTGCCTAAAAACCCTGACCGCGCACTGCTCTCGACCATCCCTATCGCATGCGCTGCGGCGGGGATTTTTTCTCGCCCGATTGACAAATGCCAATAGAGTTCGGGTGGGGTCAAAGCATCCTTGCTTTGTTTACGGTTTGCTTGGCGTCCAGCTAATGGTGCGCGGTGCGGCAGGGGTTTTCTTGCCGGATTGACAAATGCCAATAACACCAGGTGCGTCGCGGTCACCGTTTTTGTTCGTGCTGCCTCTCTCCCCGATTTGGCGCGCTGTGCTCGTGCAGGAAGACGCGGTCACATACCCGTGACGAATTTTGATACTTTCGTGCGCCCGGTGAGAGAAGCTCTACCGTAAAGACGACAGCGCGTTGGCCGGCAAGGCGCGGGGATCGTTGCGATCTATCATGACGGTACGTGCTCGGGCGGTTCAGTCTCTGGGTGCGACGGGGCGAGCGAAGTTCATGGAGAAGATCGCGCGCAAGAGTGCTTTCGATGGCGTTTTTGTTGCGGTGCTCTCTTGCGCGACAAAGAATCCTACCGCACGACGTTGTGCTCCCAAGGCAAGTGGAGGGGAGCCAGCGAGCCGCGGGACCCACGGTGAGGTTTGGATGCAGGCAGAGAATTCGGGTGCGGTCCTTCCCGGCAATGACGCGCAGCCGGTGCATCCCATCGGCGGGCCGAGCGTTCTTTTGCGCGGGGCGCAACGACGATGATCCCCCCTCACTCGTTAGCGAGGTCATCGATCGCCTTCTTGTTGCGGTCGCTAGCGCCTGCGCCGCCAATCCGGTGGCAATGGCCGTTCCTTGCCACCGCGTCGTACGCAGCAATGGCGATCTGGCGGGTTATCGCTGGGGTGTCGGGCGCAAGCATGAACTGATCAGGAAGGAGGCCATGGTATGAAGTCCCGTTCGTCCACGATCTCCTCGGCCTCTGCAGTGATGTCCGCAGAGGCACGCGTTGCCGCCTATAACTGGCAGGTGTTCGCAGGGGAGCTCGACAACTACGGTTGCGCCGTCTTGCCGAAGCTCCTCTCGCCCGGGGAATGCCGTACCATCGCGGCTCTTTATTCCGATGAGAGCCACTTCCGAAGCCATATCCACATGGCGCGGCACGGCTTCGGTTGGGAAACGACGAGCGCTATCCCAACAACCACGCGTCGTTTCAAGCAATGCCACGGCGGTGGTCAGACGCGCCCAACGCCACTTCTGCTGCAGTATGTCCCGGGCGACTTCAACTGCCTCCACCAGGACCTCTACGGCGATCTCGCATTCCCGATCCAGGTCGCCATTCTCCTCTCGGAACCGGGTAAGGACTTCACAGGTGGCGAGTTCGTTCTAACTGAATAGCCGCCACGCATGCAAAGCCGCATGGAGGTCGTACCGCTTCAGCAGGGTGATGCCGTGGCCTTCGCAGTGCATAACCGGCCAGTGCAGGGATCCAAGGGCAATTACCCCGTGAATCTCCGCCACGGCGTGAGCCGCGTCCGCTCCGGTGTGCGGCACACAGTAGGCATCATCTTCCACGACGCGACCTAAGGCGGCAGACAGGCGGCGTCAAAGCTGCTTTCGATTTGAAAGCGGCCGGATCGCTGCGCCATTGCCGGCTTCTATCATGTCGGCGCAAACAAGGTCGCAGGAGCCAAGATGGGCGAAATCATCCGCTTCGCATGGGGGGATCAGTTGCCTTGGCGATTTCATGGTGGCCGCGTCCGTCCTGGAATTCAGCGCAGACCATTCCAAGATCGAGGAGGCGTTGCGTGTTCGCTTCCAGGAGGCCGACGTCATTGACGGCCAGGACAGATTGAGCGGTCTCGTCGAAAACGTGACTGGCGCAATCGAAGACCCGGGTTTTGATCCGGGCGTCCCGCTTGATTTGCGCGGGACGCCGTATCAGGTCCGTGTATGGCCGATGTTGCGCGAAATACCCGTGGGCGAGGTAGACGAACTACGGCGATGTGGCAGCCAAGCTGGGCACGCGCGACGCTCGAGAGGTAACCGAGGCGATCGCCGGCAATCCCATTGCGGTCCTGGTGCCGTGCCATGGCGTCATCAAGAAGGGCGGCTCGATCTCCGGCTACCGTTGGGGTTTCAAGCGCAAGCGCGAGCTGCTGGAGCGCGAACAACGCTCTAAGACCACCCAACTTGACTAGCGACATTACACCTCACAACGCGAAACCCTTGCAAGCGTTTCTGCAACTCATGATCGTTCCCGTCCTTGCGCGTCAGCCTTCGGGCATCATGTCGCCCAGAGCGTGCAATCCCACTTCACCCCCCGCGGGTACGCCCGCCGGGCGCATACAAAACGATGCTCTGACCGGCGTTCAACTCCCTGATCAACCGGACATCGTGAGTGGAGCATGTGGCGCCGCATTTATGCCGTATTCCCAATCGTCTGTGCAATCTGCCGCCGATGGCACAGGAACATTCCGCGCTCGCGTCATTTCCCGCGTAGCGGTGTACGGATCGGACTCGACAGCGAGCCCTCAATGAACTCACCTGAATACGATGCGCGCGAGGTGCTGCAGAAATTTATCGCGACCCTCAACGCGACTGCCGATGCAGTTATTCGTGATGCAGCGGACCTCGCGCACCCCAAAGAGGTCATCAAGTCCGTGCTGCAACACTGCATCAAGACGATCGAAGGGGCCGATGAAAGGACGTTTCTGCGAACGGCCTACCTTTCACTTGGAAGCTATCAAGATCTGACCGATGACGAGCGCAAGGCCCTTTCGGCGCTTCGCGAAGTTGGGCCGCCGGCTCCGCCAGAGAGCAAACTCCAGGAGGAACAAGCAAGGCGGATCCGCGAGTTTGCCATTCCGCTCCAGGCCGTCACGGATCGACTGAAATCGGAAACAGCGATCATGGCCCAAGAGCTGAAACTATTGCCAGGTCAGGAGTGAGCCCTGCAGTGGTGACAAGCTGCGCGACGGAGACTTCACCCTCCCGCGCACGACTTGCAGTGCGTCAACTTCCTCATTCAGCCGAGCGGCTCTCGGCGCTCTTGGGTCCGCCCGAGCACCTATCGGCAACGTCGGTTGTGGAGGTCCGGCCATTTCCCGCTGGGCTACTCCAGATCGGACGTACCCGAGTTGTGTCCGAGAAACAAGGGGTTATCTGCCAGCGAGGTCGCTGATCGGGTCCCGATCGCCTCCGAGAACCTGTGGCGGTAGTGCATCGCCAGCAGGACGCAATCGCGGGGTCTACCTTTGTTGTCGCCTTCGAGTTGCGCCTCTCGTAGGCGACGTAGTACGCTAATCTGGGTGCGGAGAGCAGAGAGGAGGATCCGCTGCAGTCCTAGTAAGCGGAAAGAAGTTGCGATGTAAACGTGTGGGTGGGGTGGGCGCTTAGGCCCAGAGTGCGCGTAGAGGTCGCTATGTGGCGGGGACACAAAGCATCCCAGTTGACGATTTTGCTGTCTGCAATACTGTGGCTGGTTACGTGTTTCGAACCTGCCCGAGCGTCAGATAGCACTTCCAAATGTTGTGCCGAGCTGGACGCGAGGCTTGAAGAATTGGCGTCCGCCGTGCTTGGCGACACTGCACGCAACGTCAAGGTGCAGATCTACGGTCAGGTCAATAGGGCCATACTGTTTTGGAAGGACGGCATCGAGTCCAAGGCCACCTTGGTCGACAACAACACTTCATCGAGCCGCTTGGGATTCATTGGTGAAGGTACGATTCGACCCGGGCTCACCGTTGGATCCCGCTTTGAGATGGAGTTTGTCTGGCCTTCTTCCTCCGAGGTATTTGACCCTAAGAATCTAACGCATGATGAAGCGCTTACCGGCTATGCGGTTCGCCAGGCCTACGGGTTCATCAGCGACGAACGTCTCGGCACTTTGACGTTCGGCCATCAGTGGTCGGCATCGGGCAACCTGACAATCATCAATCTCGGCAGTCAGATGGATGATGCCGCGCTACACTACAATAATGCGTTCAGCCTCGGATTGAAACTTTCAGGCGGTATCTTTACCGACCTGAAGTGGGGCCAGATTGCGGAAAGCGTCGACGCGATGCGGGGAGAATATCTTCGCTACGATACGCCTTCGCTCTTCGGCTTCGTGCTCTCGGCGTCGGTTGGCGTGACAGATGCATGGGATGTAGCGCTACGCTATGAGGCCAATGGAGAAGCTTTTCGGTTTGCAGGAGGTCTTGGCTACAGGAGCGATCGAGAAAAACTTCTGAACGAATTCAGGGGTGCCGCCTCATTGCTCCATCACGCATCGGGACTCTACGTTACGCTAGCGGGGGCACAGCGCGATGACGAGCTTAGCAGCATCATTGCACAACCCCCCTCGTATTTTGGCTACGCGCAGGCCGGCATCAGCAGGAAGTGGCTCCCCTATGGCAACACCACGGTCTATGGCGACGTGGGCCTTTACAAAAACTTCGAAGTTGGCGAGCTGCTGAGCGCTGACCTTACGACGAACAAGCTTGAAGTATGGGGTACGCTCGCGCAGACAGAGGTCCGTCGCCGGGGCTTCGGGATCGAACAGGCGTTCGATCAGATGAACCTGTTGGTCTATGCCCAGGCGCATTTCTATGACGCGAAGATCAGCGGCTATCCGTGTAATTCAAACTTCGTTCCGAAAATCTGCGGCGTCAATGTCAATGAACTAACCGTCCTCCCAACCTTGCCGTGGGATGCCTTTGTCATGGGGGCGCGCATTCGGTTCTAGTTGTCATAGGTCTTCGCGACAGCAGTGGATGAAACGGTGCGGCACTGCAACGATCCAAACCATCAGCGAATAGCGGGCTCGTTCGTGAGAAGCGGCCTGCAGTCGACTGCGAGCGCATGAAGAGGGCCGAATGCGCAATTTGTACTCCGTATTGAACCTCTCCCGCGGCGCCAGTAGCAAGGACATCAAGGCTGCCTATTGGGCGCTTGCAAAACAGTTTCATCCTGACGTCAACGCCGGCGACAAACAAGCGGAGGGGTGGACCAAAGAACTCAATCGTGCTTACGAAATCCTGGGGGATGCTAATGCGCGCGCAGCTTACGATATCGAATTGGCGCGCCAGCGCGCCAAGGCGCGGAGAAGCTTCTTTGGTGGGGCAGCCGCAGGCGCCGCTACCCTGATACTAATGCTGGGTTCCATCTCCATAGCGCTAGTGTGGAAACAGTACGCGTTGCCGACCGGGAGTGTTAAGAACGAAATGGTGGTTGCAAAAGCGCCCGCACAAGACCGCGCCACTCTAAAGTCCGATAGGCCTGAGCACTCGGAAAGGGGTGTTGATCCCGGCGAGCCAGTGACTGCACCTCTACCGAGGCCGTCGAGCGAACTGCCGGCAGCAACAAGCCCGAAAATGACAAGCGCGGCACCAAGCGATTGGACGGCGCGGATGCCGGACGAGCCGGCACCGTTCGCAGTTGTGAAGGAGAACGTGTCTACAGAGGCGCAGCCTCGTGCAGCGCCGTCCGAGCCGTCGAGAACGGAAATGCCACAGGGGCAGCAGCCGGTATTGCAGGCGCCCGAGCCGCAGCCATCCCCACGCACCGAGCCAGCGATTGCAGCGTCGCCAGACATCGTGGCGAAGCAAGCGTTGCCGACGGCCGCGGGTGGTCGAGAGCCTAGCAGCGAGCCGGCCCGGAGTGATGGTAATCGCAAGATGCAGGCCGTCGACAAGAAGCCGAAAAAGCGCACGAACATGCCGAGAGTTGCGGCAACGAGGACGCCAAACAAGCCGCAGGAATCTGAGCGGGAGCCGCGCCTTGTTTCGAACAGGGCCGCGGCTTTAAGGTGGCCGAGTGCGGATGAACCATTTGTCAATCTCGGTGCGAGGAACAGATGAGCCCACGGGAAAGACATGCGACACACGACGCATGGAGTTTTCCACCAGACTTCGTAGAGTCCATCACCTCGAAGGAGGCGGATGATGAAGAGTTGACGGCTCTGCAAAGAGCAGATCATCGGCGCCTTGGCAAAGCGTGATCTGGTACTCCGCCAACGGAGACCTATTGGAAGTATCGCAGATCGAGCGCGACGTTCTACCAGTGGCAGCCAAAGTGCGATGGCGTCGGCATCTCCCGAACGGCTGGCAGACAGCATGGTACCCCGGACTTCGTCTGCCACTCTAACGGGGACCCACTCCCCCCTGCGACCCGTTCGCCTTGTCCGTACCGATGGAGCAATCGATGGAGTCCTCATTGCAGGTAATCCTGCGGCAGGCCGCGGCACGGGAACAACGTCCCTTCATTATCCTCGGCTTCCTGACCGGGCTCGGTCTATCCGCAGTAATCGGTGCTGTGCTCTACGTCTTTCTCACGTTAGGCTAGTCCTACGAGGATGCCCAGCCAACCACTACCGGTCGAGGCGCCGCGAAAAAGTCCAGAGTGTCCGAGCCACGGATACGTCGCAGGAGCCGACGGCAACCGAGCTTCTGTCGCCATACTGGGACATGAAATGACAGAACCACAATTGCGCGAGCTGTTGTCACAGGAAACTCTGGCTTGGGCAGAGAGGTCGCCTCCCGACATCGTTGCCGAGCTTGCAAAGCCGCAGACTTTTCGCCGAGGTGCGGGTGACTCCTGGCACGAAATTGAAGTGACGCTTCTCGAAGCCACCAACGACTACATCCACGTCAAGACAAGTATTCATGATGGCAGCCTCGTGTGGGCTCTCAAGCCGATAACGTCGAGCTTCCTCATTTATCGCGACGGACGTATCGAGGTTTGATTTTCGCTCGAAGACGCGGGGCGCAATCGCTGCACGCGACGGCACATATGGCGCCATGCTCGACCGCTGCCCGATCCACATCAAATCAAACTGGATCGCTTGATGTCGATAAGTGCGTGACCGGGATCGAGGCGTGGTGACCTGCATCTCGGAGCAAAGCCCAACGCCCAGCAATGGTCGTGATCAAGGCCATCCGAAACCGACGTAGGTCAGCTCACTCGAATGCACCGCACAAAAACGACAGATGGGGGTAACCTTCACCCAACTCGGGGTTACCCCTGATTTTCGGCTCTCTTCGAGCCCGCGATGTTGCAGCGGACGCCAATCGGTCGATCGCTTTGCGAGCTAAGGACGAACTCGCCGACGCGGTGGGGTGGAGTATAGCGTCTCGGACCACACGTATCGGCGGGTACGCAGTTTCACGCATGAGCATTCATCTCAAATTCCTGGCTGCGTTGGGCGGCTCGGGCTTGGCTGGGGCATTCCTCTTCGGGATAGCATCGCTAGATCGCGATAGCCTCGATCTCGGCTACTTTCGCAGTGCCCCAACATCGCCGCCTCTCCAGACGGCAAGCAGGTGTGGCTGACCCTGAAGGATCTCGGGTTGGTCATGGTCTTCTCGGCAGAGACGCCGTTCGAGGTGCTACGCGTCATCGAAACTGGGCCGATCACCAATCACGTTAACTTCGTCAACACTGCGCGTGGACAGTTTGCCTATGTCACAGTCGGTGGACTTAATCAGGTGAAGGTCTTTCAGACAGACACCTTCCAGCAGGTTGCGACGATTCCCGTCGGCGACTTGCCGCATGGTGTCTGATCCTCCGGAGACGGTGCGCGCATCTGCGTCGGTATCGAGAACGGAGATGCTGTGGCCGCAATCGACACATCAACAAATCAGGTGATTGCTGCCATACCAAATGGACAGGCCGCACAGGCGCTGGTTTACATCCCGCAGGCTGTGCCCACGGAGACAGCTGGGGTCGAGAACCTAGAAGCCCTCGGAATTGCCGGGGCTGCTGTGCACCTGAAGCTCGCCGCCGCAGGTCGGTCCATGTCCACGACCGTGTCATTGTTCGATCAAGGGTTGACACAAATGCTGCAGGCGGCGGTCACGGGCCTCGAGCCGGACAAGCCCTATGTGCTTGCGCTGACATCCAATTCAGATGGAACCGGATAGATCGAGCCGATCGCTCGGTTTAGAACAAATGGCGCGGGCGCGCAGGTCGTCAATGCCGTCGGACCTCTTCGACAAATCGTTGATCCGCGCGATGGCCGTGAGCATCGCAGATACTTGGCAATCATTGCTGTCGAGAACGGAAAACTGGGCCGACTTGTACAGCTCCAGCAAACCGACACATCCCCTTCAGGCGGGCGTGCCCTGCAGTAGGCAGTGCTCACGGCTCCTGATGCCCGATATAACGCGCGTGAGGTGGCCGCCAGAGCCTGCTCGATAACGATGCCATCGCCAAAATTAACTGGCAGAATAGCCAGCAACCGCTACGGCGAGACACCTTGAAGGGCTTCAGGGGCGACGGGCTAGGCTCTGTCGCCCAGAAGCTTTCGCAGTCCCAGGCCACGCGGATCACCGGATCGATCCGCTCATTCGACGAAGAAAGAGTCGCCCTTGATGGCCCGTGGCATCGAAGTCGACCTCGGCACGCTGAATGAGCCCGATATTTTTGGCCCGTGCCGCACATGCCGTCACGCATGCGAAAGCACCGAGGATGAATGAGTGTTGTCACATGCTATCCGATGATATTAGGGGACTACCCGATGTTCGACAGCATGACTAAAAGACCGATTTCATCAAATGCAGAGTCATCAGTTATTCCGAACAGAGACTATGTGCGCAAGCTGTCCAAACGCTTGGTCCCTCCGGCGGATTGGCCGGGGTGCTACCGCAAGGTCGCCAACAGGTGTCCGGCTACCTTCAAATCTGCCGTATCCAAACCTTCCACGAACATCTCGAATATTGGCCGTAGCACCGCCTGGGCGCGTTGGCGCTCTCCCTGGGCGATCCGCAGCGAAGCCAAATCATTCGCGGTGCGCAATTCCCAGGATCGCGCACCTTGTTGACGACTCCAATCGAGCGATTGGACAAAACACATCTCGGCCTCGTGGGCCCGCGGTTGCGGCATTGAGAGTAGCAGGCTTCCCTTCACACGAAGTGCCTCCGGTATGTGCAGGAGGTCTCCATTTGCCTCGATGAGTGCAATCGTCTCGTCGATCAGTGTCAATGCCTCGCCGAACTGTCCAATCGCCATAAGACCTTGAACGAGACAGAGCTTGAACTCTGTGTTGAGCATCTCGTAACGCATCGCATGAAGCTGTTCCAGGCAATCCTGAAGGTTTTCAACCCCACCCTTTGGGTCATTCCGTTCGACAGCCAGCGCACCTCTGTAACCGTGTGCGACCGCGAGATAGGGTCTAAGGGAATGGGACTCGGCGTGTGACATCAACCAGTCTGTGTGCTCTTCCGCACTCCCCAGATCGCCGATCCAAAGGAATATTCCCGGAGCCCAGGACAAAGCGAGCCCAAGCGATGCCGGATGGTTCTTACGTTCGGCATCCTTGATGGTCTGGCGGACGCGCTCCGCGGCCTGGGCCGGTTGGCCTTGCAGCCACAGGTTTCGTGCGAGACCAATGCCAACCAAAATCTCGTGATCCAGCCCGAGATACACCTCATAAGACTGCTGCACGCTGGACCAATACCGAAGCGAAGCCTCAAGCTCCGTGCGAGAACTGCTGTGGTCGCCCACAAACTGGAGTGCCCGTCCCAGAATGGAATTTGCTAAGGCCATGGCAGCTGAGTTCTGCATGATTCCGTCGACGCCGCGGCTGAGTTTCGCGTAATGCAGGGAGGTTTTGAAATCTCCATCCCGAACGTAGAACATTGACAACATGCCTAGCAGCCCCACCTGGTTGAGTACGTCAACGCGTGCCTCTGCAATCTCCAGGCTTCTGTTCAAGGCCGCGCGGGCCGCATCGCTTTGTCCGTGTATCTGCATCGACGAAACCCCGAGGCTCGCTTGAAGGTGCATCTCCTCGAACCCGCCGCGAGTCGTGTCCTCGAGTGCGCCGATAGCGCGTGCTGACCAGCGATGGCATTCGGGAAGCAGGGACATTGCTAAGAAAGCTGGCGCCGCAGCCGCGGCTAGTCCGACGCCAAGTGCAAAATTACCGTTGACACCGAAGCACCATTCTAAGGCCGCGCGAATATTGTCGATGTGAGCAAGAGGTGTTGATCTCCTCTCCCGCTTAGTCGTCGCTTTTTCGAGAAGCTCCTGGTAGTACAACGCATGCCTTCGGGAAAGCTCCTGTAATTCGCCACCCTGCGTTAGCTTCGATAGGGCATAAACCCGCGTCGTCTCAAGGAGCCGGAAAAAGGCTGCGCGCCCGGTGATGTCGGAGGTCACCATAGATTTCGCGACCAGGCTCGCGACGCCATCGGTAATCTCCACGTCCGATGCCTCACCGCGACTGGCCACCGCATTGGCGCCCTCGAGTGAAAAACCGCCCGAAAATACCGCCAAGCGCTGGAGCAATAACCGCTCTGGATCGGTTAGTAGGTCGTAGCTCCAGTCCAGTGTCGCGCGAAGCGTCCGATGCCTTGGAAGTGCTGTCCGTCGCCCGCTTGTCAGCATGGCAAAGCGATCGCGCAACGCTGCAGCTACCTCTTCAACCCCAAGCGTTGCAGCTCGGGCCGCCGCCAACTCAATGGCGAGCGGTATGCCATCGAGATGGCGACAGATTGCTGCAATTGTGTGCAGGTCCTTCACGTGTGATGAAAAGTCCGATCCCAATTCCTTGGCTCTCGCAAGGAAAAGCTCCGGGCCGCTGTGACTGAGAATCTGATCCGCCTCTACCTGCTCCTTCGTCGGGACCTCAAGTGAAAGCACGCGATAGGTGTACTCGCCCTCGACGCGGAGAACTTCGCGACTCGTCGCCAGGATCGTGGCGCCTGAGCAGCGCCGTACGATTGCTTCGGCCAGCGTTGCCGTTGCCTCAATCACGTGCTCGCAATTGTCGAGAACCAGCAGAAGCTTCTTTTCAGAGATGCCCCGAGCGACGGACTCAGGAGAGATGGTCTTGGATCCAAGCCTAAGCCCAAGCACCCCGGCCGCCGCCGATGGTACCAGGTCCGGATCCGACAGCGACGCAAGGTCGACGAACCACCCGCCGTCGGCAAATTCGCCGAGGACAAGGCTGGCGACCTTCAACGCAAGTGCGGTCTTTCCAATACCGCCTGTTCCCGTCAGGGTCACAACTCGGTAGGCAGAAATGAGATCCTGCAGCCGCTGCACTGCGGCCGATCGACCAACAAGGCGTGTAACAGTAGCGGGGAAGTTGGTCGCCGGACCCTTCCCAGTTATCCGTAACGGCCGGAGCCCCACAGGAGGGTTTGCCGGTTCGTGATACCGGACCGTCCAGTTACCGAGCAGGCGATAGCCGCGACGGGACTCTGTCTTCAGCAAGCCACGATATGGACCGAGCGCTTTACGAACCGCTGCGGCGTGAACCTGAAGAGTGTTTTCCATCACCACCGCGCCCGGCCAGACGCGGTTCATCAACTCGTCTTTGGTGACCAGCTCGCCCGCCGACTGTGCCAGAACCTCGATGATCTCAAAGGCGCGCCCACCAACGGGTACAGGAGATCCCAGAACGCGAAGTTCCCGGCGCGCAAGATCAATCTCGCACTCGCCCGACGCGTACACCGGTCGAATGCCTTCGCCAAGCATGCGAACACGCCCGTACAGTCACTCTTTCGCTCGATCTGGAATTTGAGCATCCGGCTCACCCGAGCGTCAACCCGGGTCAGCTCAGCTCAAGCCATATTGACCGCGAGCGCTACAAGACCCGCATACAGACTGCGTTTCAGAACTTTTCAGAAATTACCCCAGGATTCGCGATCGCCCTCGCATTAGGCCTAATCAGGGTCACGCGTGACAGCGCGTTGGGGCGGCTGCATCAGCGGAGGTCCGCATTGAATACTGGCGTCTCAGGCTGCGCCATGGACTAACCCAGCCTACCAGCACGGCAAGAGGCTCCCAGATGCAAGGCCACAATCAGGAAGCGGTCAAAGGGACTGCTTGCGATAACCGCCGCCTTGCCGAGGTCAGGTCTACCGGCTCTTTACCAACTTGGGCAAAGAGCGCGGAACTGCGCACAGACTGACAAGGTCTTCTGTGAGGCGTCGGTCATGCTCCTGAAAGACATTGCTAGTTGGCTACTACGGGAGAAGCGAACATGATCTCTGCGGCATTTCCCTACCAAAAGCAGCGGCGGCGGGTCCTCGACAGGGAGATGGCGTACGTGGAGGTGGGAGAGGGTGACCCCATCGTGCTGCTGCACGGCAATCCCACCTCGTCGTATCTCTGGCGCAACGTGTTGCCGCACGTGCAATCACGAGGCCGCTGCATCGCCCCCGACCTGATCGGCATGGGCGACTCCGACAAGCTGCCTCACACCGGCCGCAGCTCGTATCGCTTCGTCGAACATCGCCGCTACCTCGACGCCCTTCTCGATGACCTGGATGTGCGCCAGCGGGTCACCTTCGTCGTCCATGATTGGGGCTCGGCCCTCGGCTTTGACTGGGCCAATCGCCACCGCGAGGCCGTGAAGGGCATCGCCTATATGGAGGCAATCGTAGGGCGGCAGTACTGGGACCACTGGGACAAGTTTGGAATGCGTCCGGTCTTGCAGGCCCTGCGTTCCGAGAAGGGTGAGGCGATGGTCCTGCAAGACAACTTCTTCGTCGAGAAAGTCCTGCCAGGGGCCATCCTGCGAAGGATGTCCGACGAGGATATGGTCGAGTACCGACGGCCGTTCGCCGAGCCCGGCGAGGGGCGACGGCCGACGCTGACGTGGCCCAGGGAAATCCCCATCGAGGGCGAGCCTCCCGACGTGACTGAGATCGTGACCGCCTATGCGGACTGGTTGGTGACGAGCAATGTGCCCAAGCTGTTCCTGAAGGCCGAACCCGGTGGGATCCTCGCCGGTGGCGCGGTTCTCGAACTGGCCCGCAGGCTCCCGGCGCAGACTGAGGTGACTGTCCGGGGGGTCCATTTCGTCCAGGAAGATTCGCCGGACGAGATTGGCCGAGCCATTGCCGGCTGGATGGGGACGTTGGGCTGAACATTTGGCGGCGATGTCAGGAGTAACAGGATGGTGATGACGGACGTGAGCGTCGCCCTCGCCCATGGCGCATGGGCAGACGGGTCAAGCTGGGCGCGGGTCATTGCGGCGCTCAAGGCAGAAGGCGTGAAAGTGACTGCGGCACCGTTGCCACTGACGTCTCTTGCCGACGATGTAGCTGCTCTCAATCGCAGCCTGGACCGCACGGAAGGTCCGATCGTATTGGCGGGGCACGCCTATGCCGGTGCAGTCATAGCTCTCGCGCGCCCCGAACGCGTCAACGCGCTGGTTTACGTAACGGCGCTTAGTCCCGATGAGGGCGAGAAAGTCGCAGACGTCTTCTATCGCCTCGAACCCCATCCGCAAGCCCCAAAACTCGCACCGGACAGCAATGGGTTGATTTGGCTCCCCGAGGAGGCCTTCGCCACGGCGTTCGCGCAGAACGCCTCCGCAGAGGACCGCGCTGTGCTCGCAGCCGTGCAGCGGCCGATCTCGATCAACTGCATCAGTGTCCCAGCCGGGCGCCCGCTCTGGAAAAGCATTCCAAGCTGGTATCTCGTTGCCAAAGATGACCGGATGATCGTGCCCGAGACGCAGCGCTATTTGGCAGAACGCATGAAAGCGAAGATAAAGGTACACGCCGTCGATCACACGCCCAGCGTCACCGCCCCGGCAGCCGTAGTCGACATTATCTGCGATGCGATGCGCTTTGTATCCAGCAACTGAAGCAACTCTCAGAGGCTGCAACCGATGGGCCATGGCTCGTCAGCCGACAATCTTCTTGATGCCATGAACGAGGCTACAACAGAGGAGGGTTTGCATGATGCCCGTTAAATATTGCACGGCCGATGTCGATGGTTTCAAGGTCTTCTATCGTAAAGCGGGGCCAGCCGACGCACCGAAGCTGCTATTGCTGCACGGCTTCCCGAGCGCGAGCCACATGTTTCGAGATCTGATCCCGTTGCTCGCCGACAGATTTCTTGTGGTCGCGCCGGACCTTCCTGGATTTGGTCAATCCGACATGCCGCCGCGGGAAAAATTCAGATACACATTCGACAATATCGCCGGTGTGATCGACCGCTTCACAGAGATCATAGGCTTCCAACAGTTTGCGGTCTACGTCTTCGACTACGGCGCGCCGACAGGCTTCCGGCTCGCCGCCCGCCATCCTGATCGGATAACCGCGATCATTTCGCAGAACGGCAACGCCTACGAGGAGGGTCTCAGTGACGGGTGGACGCCTATCCGAGCCTACTGGCAGAACCCGTCTCAGGTGAACCGAAAGGCGCTCCGCGCCTTCCTCACGCCGGAACGGACCGTATGGCAATACACGCACGGCGTCCAAGATCCGAGTTTGGTTTCTCCAGACGGCTACTCCCTCGATAACTCCTACTTGGCCCGACCTGGGGCCGATCAGGTACAACTCGACCTGTTCGGCGATTACAAGAGCAACGTCGCGCTCTACCCAAGTTTCCAGAAATATTTCCGCGCCCACAAGCCGCCCTTCCTTGCCGTGTGGGGTAAGAACGATCCGTTCTTCCTCCCAATGGGTGCCGAGGCCTTCAAACGTGATATGCCGGACGCGGTCGTGCGCCTCTTCGATACCGGGCACTTCGCGCTGGAGACACACGCGTTGGAAATCGCCGGAGCAATGCGCGACTTCCTTACAGGTTAATTTCGCAGGCACCGAGGTGGGGTCACGCGGATCATCGAGAGTCGCTATGCATGCCATCGTTTCTCGAGAACCTCGGTGGCCTGGCCTCTGGCCTAGCAAACTGGCTCATCGCAGTAAGACTCGGGCTGGAGGACGCTCATTCTCAACCAGAACAGCTATGTTTTCAGCGGATGAGCCCCAAATGAGCCACAGCAACTGGAGCCCAATAACATGGCCTTGCCTTTAATCGTCTTCGATGTCAACGAGACGCTTCTCGACCTTGAAACAATGGGGCCAACCTTCGAGCGCATATTCGGTGAGAAGAGCGCCATGCGCTTGTGGTTCGCCAACCTTATCTTGTACTCCGCCGCCCTGACCGTGGCCGGCTGCTACGTTCCGTTTACCGATATTGGCGCGGCGGTGATGAAAATGCTGGCGGATACACGTGGCATCAAAATCGACGAGAAGGACAATGGAGAACTTACCGAAAGGTTTTCCACAATGCCGCCGTACCCAGAGGTTCCAGCGGCGCTGCGCAAGCTGCATGATGCGGGTTTCCGGCTCTTCACCCTCACGGATAATTTGCTCGAAGTGCAAACGCGCCAGCTTGCACGTGGTGGCATCGTCGATTTGTTTGAGCGAAGATTCAGCGCAGACGGCGTCAAGCACCACAAGCCGTCGCGCCAAGCGTATGCCTATGTCGAGAAGGAGCTTGGAGTCGAGCCCTCCCAGCTCTGCCTTGTTGCCTGCCATACATGGGACACTCTCGGCGCCGCCGCAGCGGGTTGGGGAGCGGCGCTTATCAGACGTGTTGGCAACGATGTCCTAGGAGTTGGGCCACAGCCTCAGATCGTCGGTGACGACCTGGACGACGTTGCCAATCAGCTCATCGCTCGACACAAGGGACGGACCTAACGGCATGGCGGACACGGAAGGCTTTGAGGCGTAGGCAACGACATCGCTAATGCCGCGGCTCGCTCACCCATGGGCCGTCTAGGCAAGCTTGCGAGTGTCGCGCGAGTTGGCCTCCCCCTAGCTTCCAGCAAGGCAGGTCGGCCGGCCGGAGACGCACATCGAGGTCGTCCTAGTGCTTGTGCTGCTCATCACTTTCGACAAAGTGGGCTTCCGATCAGCAGAGTGTTGGCGGAGGTGGCGGCGCAGACGCAGGGCTTCATGAAGGTCGTCGTAGCGGAGATAAACGTTCACATTCTCGGCTTTCGGTGGGCACCGGCTAACGACCATTGACCCCGAAGAGCCTGCGTGGCCGGCGAAGCGCTTGATAAGCCCGCTTTCTGATCATCGACGTCGAAGGATTGCCCGGATTGACCCCTGGCACACGATGCCCTTCCACGTTGGTGGATCCATCCTGCCTCTTTTGGATCTGTCCTGAGAGCAAGAGGTCGAGACCATTGCTTCATGTCAGGGCTCCCAAGCGCTTGAGAGTTTCCTTGGCCCTTCGCCCTTCGGAATATAACGAGAGCGCCTGGCGAAGGTCCGCGATGGTTTCCTCGCACCGAAGATGGTTCCCCCTATCACGAGCGTTGCGACATGACCGGGCCGCAATCGAGGGACTTCCGAGCCTCAGGAAGGCCTTGGGCTGGCTTACCGACCCTGAAATAGGATAACGCCCGATGAGCTCAAGGGCTTTCGTGTAGCCGGCAATCGCCCGATCGACGTCACCTTTGGCGCGGTGGCTAATGTCGCGGCGGTTGTAGGCCCGCGCGAATTGAGGATCAGTTTCAGTGGCGCGGGCGTAGTCGGCAATGGCGCGGTCGTATTCACCCTTGTCGTCATAGGTGAGCCCGCGCATGTGATGCGCGCCGGCGAAGTTCGGGTCGAACTCTATTGCTCCGGTGAAATCGCCAATAGCCGCGTCGAACTCGCCCAACTCGCCGTAGAAGGAGCCTCGGTTGAAATAGGCGACTGCATCCTGTGGGTTCAGTCGAATATGTTCGGTGCAGTCGTCTGCGACTGCAGTTGACCTCCTTATCCGCGAGCGGCGGACCGAGCGCGATGGCGATAACGACGAAGGCCGCAGGCGGGCGGGGCATTCTGTGTAACCTGGAGCCCATATGCGATCCGTTCAGTCAGACTCCCAGATCTCTTTGGGGTCGAAGCTGGAACCATCCGACGGCAACTTAGTGGATCCGCCAGCCGACGGCGCCGGCTGTCGCGCGACGCGGCGCCGTGGCTTCGCCTTCTTGATTTGGGCCTGCACGCGCGTTAACGCAGCCGCCCGTTCATGAGCGGACGCCACCACAATTGGCGCACTTACAGCTTTCGTGTACCCACAGAGCGCAAATGCGATCAGCGCCGAGGTGGCTGGTTTGACCGTCGCCGTGTACCTGAGACCGGTTGGCCCGAAGTCGCTTGCGAGCCATGTGGGACTACGTCATGCCCAAAGGGGTAGCCCGAATACGGCTCCGGGACTAATGGGAGCATTGAAATAGCTTATTAGATATGAGCTTGCATCAAGCTGACACAAGTTATTAAGGGGCACGGTCATCCTCGATAGAAATCAGAATGGAGCGGGCACGTCGCGTGATTTGCCAGGTTCTCGTCAGCTAATGCTGCTAAAACCACTGCACATTAGGCCTGTTGCGCGCGTACCTGTGTCCCCGATTGTCATTTCAGGTGAAGCATAGTCGAACATGAGATGCACGGCGGTACCCTAATGATAGCGCACAGGACATCAGCCTTTATCGCTTTGGCTTGCATCGTTGTCGTCGCTGTTGGCGTTCATTTTGCCCCGGATGAGCTGTTGCAACGTCTGGGTTTCGGCGGGGTCGGCCCTCAAGTTGTGCCTCT
>Ga0075424_100001242_pt1 | contig 22105 bp, 26 predicted proteins | sample SoiMethybrSBSTD3_FD_75301 | JGI IMG/M metagenome (GOLD analysis project Ga0075424, IMG submission 75301) | Bulk soil microbial communities from a Populus tree surrounding site in Tennessee, USA - Soil MetaG P. TD hybrid SBSTD3 | ecosystem: Environmental > Terrestrial > Soil > Tree plantation... | reverse complement strand
GCCAATTGCACACGGTGCTAATTTCTCCCGGGCTCCCCGCCGGGACAGTTGGAATAATCGCGGCTCGACCTGGGCGGCGTCGCCGTGACCTACGGCCAGCAGAACCGCGCCGGAATGTTTGTACGCTAGAAAACAAAAAGGGCGGATCGGATCCGCCCTTTTTCAAACTGAATTGAAAAATCAGGCCGCGCGCGGGATCGGGATGAAGAAGGACTCGCGCACGACGTCCTTACCTTCGATCAGTTCCTCGGCGCCGCGGCGCTCCTCGTCGAACACCACCGCGGCGAGCTTCTGCAGCGTGTCGCGCGCTTCGTCGATGGTCCGACCGTGTGAATTGACTCCGGGGAGCTCCTCGATAAAGCCGATGTAGCCGCTGGTCGACTTCAGGTATACGGCGGTGAATGCGAGCCTTCCTGTTTCCATCTTGTCCCTCCGAACGAACAATTCGACAGCCTACGCCACTTCGCTTTCAAAAGTATTACTTGGTACTTGCGAGTTACATTTCAAAATCACTGTGGTCTTATGCACGACAAAAATTTTGCGTTGCGAAAATTGCTGCGCTGCTCTTCTCTTGGCGGACTTTTGTTGCGCCGCTTTTCGTCGGACGAAGAGAGAATCGTCTAGATCTTATTTCTCCAGCAGCTTTCTCTTTTCCTGCGTCTTCGCCCACTCGTCGGCGTCCGGCGGCGCCGGCTTTCTTTCGATGATCGGCTTCCAGATTTTCGCGAGATCCGCGTTGAGCGCGGTAAATTCCTTCTGCGCATCCGGCACGTCGTCCTCGGCGTAGATCGCCTCCACCGGGCATTCGGGCACGCACAGCGTGCAATCGATGCATTCCGCGGGATCGATCACCAGCATGTTGGGGCCTTCGCGAAAGCAGTCGACCGGGCACACGTCGACGCAGTCGGTGTACTTGCACTTGATACAAGACTCGGTTACTACGTAAGTCATCTGGGTTATAAGAAGACGTTCGGAATCAGCTATTTAGTATATCCCTTGGGAAGCGCCGGCTGCGCCCCCATAATAGGAAGCCATGTCGTAACACCCACGAGGAACCATGAGCAGCGCAGGCATAGCCGCAATCCAGCATGTGACGGACGACACGTTCGAGCCGGAAGTCCTGAAATCCGACACCGCGGTCCTGGTCGATTACTGGGCCGAGTGGTGCGGGCCGTGCAAATCGATCGCACCGATCCTGGACGAGATCGCCAAGGAATACGAAGGCCGCCTGAAGATCGCCAAGATCAACGTCGACGAGAACCAGCAGGTTCCGGCGAAATTCGGCATCCGCGGCATCCCCACGCTGATGCTCTTCAAGAACGGCAACGTCGAGGCGACGCGCGTGGGCGCGTTGTCGAAGTCGCAGCTGACCGCTTTCCTTGACAGCAACATCTGAAGCTTTTAGTCTTGCCTAGGTAAGGGCCCCCTCCATCCCGGAGGGGGGTGAATCCAACAAGGTTGTCCAGCGCCACGGCTCCGGCGCGGCGGTTCTTACGTATGTCCCCAACATGAGCAGGTCACAAGCGGCCCAGCCCGACGCAGTCCGTTCACAGCAGCCCCAGGACTCCACGCCCGCGCAAAACGCCGGCACCCCCGCAGCCAATCCTGTGGCGATCCCGATGCATCTCTCGGAGCTGAAGGCGCACCACGTCTCGCAGCTCGTCGACATGGCGGTGTCCAACGGCATCGAGAACGCGAGCCGGATGCGCAAGCAGGACCTCATCTTCGCGCTGCTGAAGAGCCAGGCGAAGAAGGGCGTCTCGATCTTCGGCGACGGCACGCTGGAAGTGCTGCCCGACGGCTTCGGCTTCCTGCGCTCGCCCGAGACCTCCTACCTCGCGAGCACCGACGACATCTACGTTTCCCCCTCGCAGATCCGGCGCTTCAACCTGCACACCGGCGACTCGATCGAGGGCGAGATCCGCACGCCGAAGGACGGCGAGCGCTACTTCGCGCTGGTCAAGGTCGACAAGGTCAACGCCGAGGCGCCCGAGGCGGCCAAGAACAAGATCCTGTTCGAGAACCTCACGCCGCTGCACCCCGACAAGGCGTTCAAGCTCGAGCGCGAGATCAAGGCGGAGGAGAACCTCACCGGCCGGGTGCTCGACATCGTTGCGCCGATCGGGAAAGGCCAGCGCGGGCTGATCGTGTCGCCCCCCAAGGCCGGCAAGACCGTGATGCTGCAGCACATCGCGCACGCGCTGGTCGCCAACCACCCGGAGATCACGCTGATCGTGCTGCTGATCGACGAGCGGCCCGAGGAAGTCACCGAGATGGCGCGCACGGTGCGCGGCGAGGTGGTGGCCTCGACCTTCGACGAGCCCGCTTCGCGCCACGTGCAGGTGGCCGAGATGGTGATCGAGAAGGCGAAGCGCCTGGTGGAGCACAAGAAGGACGTCGTCATCCTTCTGGACTCGATTACCCGGCTGGCCCGTGCCTATAACACGGTGGTCCCGGCATCCGGCAAGGTCCTGACCGGCGGCGTGGACGCCAATGCGCTGCAGAAGCCGAAGCGCTTCTTCGGCGCCGCGCGCAACATCGAGGAAGGCGGCTCGCTCACCATCATCGCCACGGCCCTCATCGACACCGGCAGCCGCATGGACGACGTGATCTACGAGGAATTCAAGGGCACCGGCAACCTGGAGGTGCACCTCGACCGGCGCATGCACGAGAAGCGCATCTACCCCGCCATCAACGTCAACCGCTCGGGCACGCGGCGCGAGGAGTTGCTGATCGACCAGCCGATCCTGCAGAAGGTCTGGGTCCTGAGGAAGCTGCTCTTCCCGATGGACGAGCTCGAGGCCGCCGAATTCCTCATCGACAAGCTGCGCGCGACCAAGGCCAACGCGGAGTTCTTCGACTCCATGCGCCGGGGATAAGAACCGCTCGGGCGCCGGCCCGATTGATTTCATTTAGACTCTGACCCGGATTCCCAAAGGGAGGGAACCGTGGGCAAAAAAACCAACCCTTACGATGCTTGATACGACGCGGCGCGTAGCGACCCCGGAAGGCATCGAGCTCACCCTGCGCCTCGCCGGACCGGTGCCGCGCGCGATGGCGTGGGCCGTCGACCTCGCGATCCGCGCCGGAATCGTGTTCGCGGTCATGAGCGTCGCCCTCCAGTTCGGCCGCGCCGGCTGGGGAGTGGTGCTGCTCACCCTGTTTTTCGTCGAGTGGCTGCTGCCGGCCTGGCTCGAGGCCGCCTGGCGCGGCCAGACGCCGGGGAAGCGCGTCATGCGGCTCGCGGTGCTGAACGACGACGGCACGCCGGTGCGCTGGCCGGCGGCGCTCACGCGGAACCTGCTGCGCGCGGTCGATTTCCTGCCGTTCCTCTACGGCACCGGCCTCGTCTCGATGCTCGCCAACCGCGACTTCAAGCGCCTGGGCGACCTCGCCGCGGGCACCGTCGTCGTCTACCAGGCCGAGAAAGCCGAGGCGAACAAGAACATCCCCGCGGCGGCAGCGATCGCCCCGCCCGTGCCGCTCACGCTGGAAGAGCAGCGCGCGGTGCTCGACCTCGCCGAGCGCTCGACCACCCTCACCCAGGAGCGCGTGGAAGAGCTCGCCGAGCTGCCCGTGCCGCTCGTAGGCCGGCTGCACGGCGAAGGCGCGGCGCGGCGCCTCATCGGCATGGCGAACTACATCGCGGGCCGCACGTAGGCCGATGAAGCAAGCCCCTTTCGAGGCCTTGCATGCGCACGAGTGGCGCGAGTTCGAGGACTTTCTCGAAAATCCAAAATCGAAGGTATTTCCGGCGGAGGAAATGCCGGCCCGCTACCGGCGCCTGTGCCAGAGCCTCGCGCTCGCGGCCGACCGGCGCTACAGCCCGGCGCTGGTCGACCGGCTGAACGAGCTCGCGCTGCGCGGGCACCACGCGCTCTACCGCAACCGCGGCCGCCAGGGACAGCGCATCGCCGAATTCCTGCTCGCCGGATTCCCGGCGCTGGTGCGGCAGGAATGGCGCCTCGTGGCGGCGGCGGCGGCGCTTTTCTTCGGCCCGCTTTTCGCGCTGATCGCCGTGCTGCAGGCGTTCCCGGACTTCGTCCACTACCTGCTCACCCCGGAGCAGATCGCGAGCTTCCACGAGATGTACGACCCGGCCTCGAAGCGGCTCGGCATGCGCGAGGCCGACGCCAACGTCGTCATGTTCGGCTTCTACATCTGGACCAACGTGCGCATCGGCTTCCAGACCTTCGCCGGCGGGCTCGCCTTCGGCGTGGGCTCGATCTGGTTTCTCGCCTCCAACGGAGTGGTGATCGGCGCGGTCTCGGGCTACCTGACCGAGATCGGCTACGGGCGGCCTTTCTGGTCGTTCGTCGCGGGCCATTCGTCGTTCGAGCTCATCGCGATCGTGCTCTCCGGCGCGGCGGGCCTGCGCCTCGGGCTCGCCGTCATCGCCCCGGGCGACCTGTCCCGGAAGGCGGCGCTGGTGGCCGCGGCGAAGCCGGCGGTGCGCGTGATGTACGGGGCGGCGATTCTTTTCCTTATCGCCGCCTTCGTCGAGGCTTTCTGGTCGCCCCACACCGTGATTCCGTTCGCCGCGAAGATCGCGGTCGGGGCCGCGGGCTGGATGCTGCTTGCCGCCTACTTCGGCTTCGCCGGACGCGCCCGTGCAGCCGGCTGATCTCACCGTGGCGCTGCGCAGGCGCTCGCCGTGGGAGGCCACCGACCTCGGCCTCGCGATGCTGCAGCGCTGGTGGCGGCCGGTGTACGCGGCGCACGCGCTCGTCGTTGCGCCGATCGCGCTCGCGCTGGTCGCGCTCGGCTGGGCGTTGGACGCCGTGTGGGCCGGGCTGCTCGCCTTCTGGTGGCTCGAGCCGCTCTACGACCGCGTCGTCCTCCACGTTCTTTCGCGCGCGGTGTTCGGCGAAATAGCCCGTCCCCTCTCCGTCTTGCGCTCATGGAGGGATTGGAAGGGCGGCCTGTTCGCCGCGCTCGCGCTCCGCGTCATCGTGTGGGACGTCGCGCGCTCGTTCAACCTGCCGGTGCGCCAGCTCGAGGGAAGCCGCGGCCGCGAGGCGCGCGACCGCCAGCGTCTTCTGGGCAGGCGCGCGCGCGGTCAGGCGGTGTGGCTCACGATGGTCTGGCTGCACTTCGAAGCGGCGCTGATCATGTCGGCGGGCGCGATGGCGGGGCTCCTGCTGCCGGCGGGCCTGGAGCGCGCTCCCGGCGGCGAGGACCCGCTCCTCTCCGGCCTCGCCGATCTGATGAAGATGGCGTCCGTCTCCGACGCGCTGATCTACGCCGCGGTCATCCTCCTTCTCGAGCCGTTCTACGTGGCCGCGGGCTTCGGGCTCTACCTCAACCGGCGCACGCTCCTCGAGGGCTGGGACATCGAGGTCGCGCTGCGCCGCATCGCCGAGCGCTACGCGGCTGCGGCGCTTTCGGCTTTTTTCATCGGCATCGTCTTCTTCTGTCCCGGCTTTTCAGAACCGGCGCTGGCACAACAAAAGAACCCGAAGGAGGAGGTCGCCGAGGTGCTGAAGGCGCCCGAATTCGGCCATTACCGCGAAACCACGCGCTGGGAACGGATCGATCCGGCAAAGCCGAGCGATGCCAAGGCGCCCGACCTCAGCTTCTGGCACGGCATCGGTAATGCGCTCGCCAAGGCGGCCGAGGTGGCGCTGTGGATCGTGGCGATCGCAGCGCTCGGCTACGCGCTCTGGTGGCTCGCGCGCCAGCTGCCGCGCGTGGACGCCGCACGGCGCGAGACCTATGAGCCGCCCGCGGCGCTCTTCGGGATGGAGCTCGCCCCCGACACCCTGCCGGCGGACGTGCCCGAGGCCGCCGCGCGGCTCGCGGCCGCCGGGAAGCTGCGCGACGCCCTGAGCCTCCTCTATCGAGGCGCGCTCTCCGAGCTCGTGCACAAGCGCGGCGTGCAGCTCCTCTCGAGCCACACCGAGGGCGAAGCGGTTCGCCTGGCCGGGATGACGTACTTCGCCACGCTGGTGGACGCCTGGCGGCGTTGCGCCTATGCCAGCCGCGTTCCGCCTTTGGAAGAGATCAAATCTCTTGCAGATACCTATAAGGCGGCCTTCGCGTGAGGGGCTGGCTGCTACCGTTTCTGCTGCTCGCGCTGCTTGCGACGGGCGTCGCATGGTTCCTCTCGACCCACGAGCGCGTGCCCTCGCGCGAGTGGGTGGGGCCTTCGGCCGAGGCGCGCCGCAACCTCTATCTCGCCGCCGAACGCTTCGCCAGCCGCATGGGTCTCGCGGTACGCGAGCTGCGCTCGCTGCCGGACCTCGACACGCTCAAGCCGAAGAGCGTGCTGCTGCTGCCCAACCGCCGCCAGGCGCTCGACCCGCGCCGCGTGCGCGAGATCGTGGCGTGGGTCGAGTCCGGTGGCCATCTCATCGTCGAAGCGGAGCTCGTCGGCGTCCCCGATCCGCTGCTCGACCTCGTCGGCGTCGAGCGCCAGCGGGGCGCGGCGCCCACGAAGCCGGTTCCGGTCACGCTCGCAAACGGAAGGAAGCTCGCGGTCTCGCTCTTCGGCGCCATGACGCTGGAGGCCGCGGACGCGGACGAGAAGGGGCGTTTCGTGAGCTTCGACTACGGCGACGGCGCGGTGAGCGCGCTCGTCGGCCTGCACTTCGCCCGTAACCAGCTGATCGGCACCGAGGACAACGCCGATTTCTTCTGGCACCTCGCCGGCACGACGCCCGCCACCGAGCTGCAGATCTACCTGCGCCCGGAGCGCCTGTCGCTGTGGGCATTTCTCGCTCAGTACGCGGCCCCGGTCCTCGCCGCCGTGGCGGCGCTCATCGCCCTGTGGCTCTGGCGCGTCGCGCCGCGCTTCGGCCCGGTGCGCCCCGATCCGGCGCCGGCGCGGCGGCGTCTCCTCGACCACCTGCGCGCGAGCGGCCGTTTCTACTGGGCCCAGGGCTTGCGCGGACCCCTGATGGCCGCCGCGCGCGACGCCGCGTTGCGGCGCATCGCGCGCACCCAGCCCGATTTCGCCCAGGCGACCCAGGCCGAGCGCATCGCCCGGATCGCCGCGCTCGCGCGGATTCCTCCCGAGGAGGTGCAGCGCTTCATGAGCGCCGGCGCGAACCTTCGCGGCGCCGAATTCATCCGCGCCATGCACACTGCGCAGCGCATCCACGCCGCATTGGAAAAGGCCAATTATGGAAAATGAGAGATGAAAGAAGAAAACTTCGTCCAGGCAGCAAAGGTCGCCGCCGCCCTGCGCGCCGAGGTGGCCAAGGCGATGGTGGGGCAGCGCGACGTGATCGACGCGGTGCTGTGCGCGCTGCTCGCGGGCGGTCACGTGCTGGTCGAGGGCGTACCCGGCCTGGGCAAGACGCTCCTCGTGCGCGCGCTGGCCCGCGCCATCTCCGGCAGCTTCGGGCGAATCCAGTTCACGCCCGACCTCATGCCCGCAGACGTCACCGGGCACACCCTGTACGACCCCAAGGCGCAGGCGTTCGTCGCGCGCCGCGGCCCGGTGTTCGTCAACCTGCTGCTCGCCGACGAGATCAACCGCGCGCCGGCGAAGACGCAAGCGGCGCTCCTCGAGGTAATGCAGGAGGCGCAGGTGACGATCGAGGGCCAGGCGCATGCGCTCGAGCCGCCCTTCATGGTGCTCGCGACCCAGAACCCCATCGAGCATGAAGGCACCTACGCCCTGCCCGAGGCCCAGCTCGACCGCTTCCTCCTCAAGGTGCGCATCGACTATCCGTCGCCCGCGGACGAGATGGCGCTGGTGCGCCACGTCACCGATGGCAAGGTCGGCGACAAGCTCAACGTCGACCAGGTCATGCCCCTGGTGAAGCCCGCCACCGTGCTCTCGCTCCAGACCGTGGCGGCTTCCGTGCGGATGGACGACGCCGTGCTCGACTATGCGGTGCGTCTTGCGCGCGCCACGCGCAGCTGGCCCGGGGTCGTCGCCGGCGCCGGGCCGCGCGGCGGGATCTCGCTCATGCGCGCGGCGCGCGCGGCGGCGCTGCTCGAAGGGCGCGACTACGTCACACCGGACGACGTCAAGCGCATGGCGCTGCCGGCGCTGCGCCACCGCATCGCGCCCTCGCCGGAGCTCGAGCTGGAAGGGCGCGATACCGACACGATTCTTAAAGGGCTGCTGGAGAAAATCGAAGCACCCCGAAAATGATCTTGCCGTCGACGCGCCTGCTGTGGCTCCTGGCAGCGCTCCTTGCCGCGGCGCTCGCGGCGTCGGTCTACGGCGCGCAGGCGCTTTGGTTCGCCGCAGCGGCGGTAGTCGCGGCGGTGGCGCTCCTCGATGCCGTGATGGCGCTGCGCCTGCCCGCGCCGGAACTCGCGCGGCGCGTCCCCCACGCCCTCGCGCTCGGGGTGCGGACCGAGGTCGTCCTGAGGGTCCTGAACCGCGCCCGGCGCCCGGTCCGTCTCGAGATCCACGACCATCACCCCGCCTCGCTCGAGGCCGAAGGGCTGCCGCGCGCGGCGGCGCTGGCGGCGGGCGGCTGGACGGAGCTGCGCTACCAGGTGCGGCCGGTCGCGCGCGGCGAGGCGCGCTTCGGCCGCGCAGAGGCGCGCGTCGTTTCGCCTCTTGCGCTCTGGCAGGCGAGGCGGCGCGCCGGCGAGGAGGCGCCGGTGCGCGTCTATCCGAACTTCCAGGCGCTCGCGCGGTACACGCTGCTCGCCACCGACAACCGGCTCTCGCAGATCGGTGTGCTGCAGGTGCGCCGCCGCGGCGAAGGCACCGAGTTCCATCAGCTGCGCGAGTACCGGCAGGGCGATCCGCAGCGCGCGATCGACTGGAAGGCGAGCGCGCGCACCGCGCGCCTGATCGCCCGCGAGTACGAGGAGGACAAGGACCAGCGCGTGCTGCTGGTGATCGATTGCGGCCGGCGCATGGCGTCCAAGGACGCGGAGCTCTCGCACTTCGATCACACGCTGAACGCGGCGCTCCTTCTCGGGCACGTGGCGCTGCGCCAGGGCGACGCCGTGGGCATGATCACGATGGGCGGGGTGCAGCGCTATCTCGAGCCGCGCAAGTCCGTGGCGGCGGTGCACGCGATGCTGAACCGCGTTTACGACCTGGAGCCGACGCTCGCGGTGCCCGACTACGACCTTGCGGCCAGCGAGGTGATGCGGCACATGCGCCGGCGCGCGCTGGTCATCCTGCTCACCAACCTGCGCGACGAGGATGACGAAACTCTGCTGCCGGCGCTGCGCCTGCTCCGCACGCGCCACCTGGTCGTGCTCGCCTCGCTGCGCGAGGCGATCCTCGGCCGGGCGCTCTCGGCGCGAGTCGACAGCTTCGATCGCGCGGTGACCCACGCCGCCGCGGCCGACTACCTGGCGCTGCGCGAGCGGGTCTTCCGGCGCGTCAGCGCCACCGGGGTCATGACCCTCGACGTCGAGCCGGAGCGGCTCCCGATCGCCCTGGTGAACCGGTACCTGGAGCTGAAGCGGGAAGGTAGGCTTTGAAAGCACGGAGGAAGGCTTTGAAAACCCCGGTTTTCGGGGTTTTCCTTTATAATGCGCGCCCCATGAAACACGGCATCCACCCCGAATACCGGCCGGTGATCTTCCTCGACACCAGCGCCAACCACGCCTTCCTCACCCGATCGGCCATCGACACCAAGGGCCGCGAGACCATGAAGTGGGAGGACGGCAAGGAGTACCCCGTGGTCAAGCTCGAGGTGTCGTCGGAGTCGCACTCGTTCTATACCGGCAAGCAGAAGATCGTCGATACGGCGGGCCGGGTCGAGAAGTTCAAGCGCCGCTACACCAAGAAACCCGCGGACAAGAAGTAGGTCCTCGGGGGAGATGATCTCCCTCCGGGCGTTTCCTCCACTGCGGCTGCCGCTGCCGCCCAAGGCGCTCGCGCTGATCGCGCTGGCGTTCGTCCTGCCCGGGCTCGCCGGCCACGAGCTGTGGAAATCGCACGACGCCATCGGCCTCGGCATCGTCTACGACATGGCGAAGAGCGGCGAGCTGGTGGTGCCGCGCGTGGGTGGGTGGCTGTGGCTCAACGACCCGCCGCTCTACCACTGGGTGGCGCTCGCCTTTGGCAGCGCGCTCCAGTACGTAATCGAGTTCGCCTCCGGCGCCCGCCTTGCGAGCGGCGCCTTCATGCTGCTCGCCTTCTGGCTCGCCTACCGCGCGGGCCGCGACTGGGTCATCACGCAGGATCGGGCCGCGAGCGGCTCCGCCGCCATGCTCCTCGTGCTCGGCTCGGTGGGCTTGATCGTGCACGCGCACGAAGCGGTGCCCGAGCTCGCCACGCTCGCCGCCCTGTGCGGCGCTTTCGCCGCGCTCGCGGGCGCGCACACGTACCCGCTCGCCGCCGGCCTTGCCTTCGGCGTCGCGCTCGGCGCCGGGGCGGCCTCCTCGAACTGGGCGGCGCCTGCGGCGCTCTACCTCGCGGCGGTCGCAGGGTACTTCGTCCACGCACCCTCCCGTACGCGCCGCGCGCTCCTCTTCATGGTAGTCGCCATCGTGGTCGCCGTCCCCCTCGGGGTGGCCTGGCCGGTGGCGCTTTTCAGGCGAGCGCCGGAGGCATTCGCGCTATGGTGGAACTTGAACGTGGCGCCGCAACCCAGCATATGGGCGACGCTGCGGTACTTCGTCAACACCATTGGATGGTTCGCCTGGCCGGCCCTGCCGCTCGCGGCCTGGACGCTGTGGTCGCTGCGCCGGCGCTGGCGCGAGCCGCAGCTGTTCGTGCCGGCGCTCACGGTGCTGATCATGTTCCCGGCGCTCGCGGTGTGGGGACAGGAGCAGGACGTGACGCTGCTGCCGCTTCTCGCGCCGCTCGCCATCCTCGGGGCGCAGGGCGTGCCGAGCCTGCGCCGCGGCGCCGCCGCCGCGCTCGACTGGTTCGGCCTGATCACGTTCGCCTTCTTCGGCGGCCTGGTGTGGCTCGGCTATGTCGCCATGATGACCGGGCTGCCGCCGAAGATCGCCAACAACTTCGCGAGAATGGCTCCCGGCTTCGTGCCGGAGTTCAATCCGTTCCTGTTCCTCGTCGCGCTCGCGCTGACCGCGATCTGGCTCTACCTGATGTTCTTCACCAAGTATTCGCCCACGCGCAGCGTCGCGCGCTGGGCCAGCGGGATCGTGCTGCTCTGGGGCACGTTCGCCACCCTGTGGATGCCGTGGGCCGACCACCAGAAGGGCTACCGTTCGGTCGCGCTGCAGCTGCGCTCGAAGATCCCGGTCGGCACGACCTGCATGACGCAGAAGAACCTGGGCGTGCCGCAAGGCGCCTCGCTCGACTACTATGGCGACATTCAGCCGCGCGCATTCAATTTCGGCAAACCGCAGGAGTGCCCGCTTTTGCTCGTGCAAGGAAACGCTCAGCACGAGTTCGACGCGCCCGGCGCAGGCTGGACCAAGCTCGCCGACGTCGGCCGCCCGGGCGACAAGAACGAGCGCTTCCGCCTCTACCGCTTCGGGAAATGAACACCACCGCCCCCACCGACTGCAAGGCATGGCAGGACCTCGCGCACCACGCGGAAAGCTGGCGCGGCGTGCGGCTGCGCGGCCTGTTCGAGCAGGACGTCGCGAGGAGCGTCCAGCTCATGGCGCAAGGCCCGGGCATGCGCTACGACTACTCGCGCCAGCGGCTGGGCGCCATGACGCTGCGCCTCCTCGTCAGGCTCGCCGCCGAGCGCGGTTTCGCCGAGTGGCGCGAGGCGCTGCTCGCCGGCAAGGCGGTCAACGACACGGAGAACCGGCCCGCGTGGCATACGGTCCTGCGCGCAACCGATGCTCCAGATGAAGTCAAAGAGACACTGCAACGGGCGCAAAGCCTGGCGGCACGAATACGGCAGGAGAAGCGCTATAAGCGGATCGTGAACCTCGGCACCGGAGGCTCGGACCTCGGGCCGCGGCTGCTCGCCGACGCCCTCGGCGATGGCGCGCTCGACGTGCGCTTCGCCGCGAACGTCGATCCGAAGGACCTCGCGCGCGCGCTCGACGGCGCCGAGCCGGACAGCACTCTGGTGGTGGTGGTTTCCAAGACCTTCACCACGCAGGAGACGATGGCCAACGCCCAGGCCGCGAAGGCGTGGGGTGCAAGGAACTTCATCGCGGTCACGGCGAACGTGGCGCTGGCGAAGCAGCTCGGTGCGCAGGAGATCTTCCCCATGTGGGACTGGGTCGGCGGGCGCTTCTCGGTCTGGTCCGCGGTGGGGTTCGCGGCGATGTGCGCCATCGGCCCGGACGCGTTCCAGCAGTTCCTCGACGGCGCAAGGGAAGTCGACGGGCACTTCGCGCAGGCCCCGCTCGAGAAGAACGTTCCCGTGCTGATGGCGCTGGTCGGCGCGTGGAACGTGAATTTCCTCGGCATCCCGACGCACGCCGTGCTGCCGTATGCGAACGCGCTGCGCCTGCTTCCGTCCTACCTCCAGCAGCTCGAGATGGAGTCGAACGGCAAGCGCGTGGACCGCGACGGGCGCAGCATCGCCTATGCCACGGCGCCGGTGCTGTTCGGCGCCGAAGGCACGGTGAGCCAGCATTCCTTCCACCAGCTGCTGCACCAGGGCACGCAGCTCGTCGCGTGCGACTTCATCGAGCTCGGCCTGGAGGCGAAGCTCTCGGCGAACTGCCGCGCGCAGGCCGATGCGCTTGCGTTCGGCACCGACGACGCCAGCCTGCCGCGGTACCGGCAATATCCCGGCAACCGGCCGTCCAGCGTCCTGATTTTCGACAAATTCGATGCCAGGACGCTGGGACGGCTGATCGCGCTCTACGAGCACAAGGTCTTCACCCAGGGAGTGGTCTGGAACATCAACAGCTTCGACCAATGGGGCGTCGAGCTGGGCAAAGATCTTGCAAACAGGATCCTCAAAGGAGAGCACTGATGGACCAGGAAACCTTCAACCTCAGCATCCGCAAGTTCCTGAAGATGGTGGGGGTGAGCTCGCAGCGCGAGATCGAGCAGGCGGTGCAGAAGTCGATCGAGTCGGGCAAGCTGAAGGGCAGCGAAGCGCTGCCGGTAAAGTGCACCCTCGAGATCCCCTCGCTCGGCGTGCGCGTGCCGTTCGACGGCGAGATCCGCCTAAAATGAGCTCATGAACAAGCCCCGCGACTTCGACACGGCGCTCGCGGAGCTCAAGGCGCTGCTGGGCGAGCGCGTTTCGACCTCCGCCGCGGTGCGCGAGCACCACGGCAAGGACGAGTCGTATTTTCCGTATGCCCTTCCCGACGCCGTGTTGTTTGTTGAAACTACGGACGAAGTGCGCGACGTCGTGGACATCTGCCGCCGCCACCGCGTGCCGATGATCCCGTTCGGCGTCGGCACCTCCCTCGAAGGGCACATCCTCGCGCTGCAGGGCGGCGTGTCGATCGACCTGTCGCGGATGAACAAGGTGCTCGCGGTGCACGAGGAGGACCTCGACGCCGTGGTGCAGGCCGGCGTGACGCGCAAGCAGCTGAACGAGTACATCAAGCACACGGGTCTGTTTTTTCCGGTCGATCCCGGCGCGGACGCCACCCTGGGCGGCATGGCGGCAACCCGCGCGTCGGGAACCAACGCGGTGCGCTACGGCACCATGCGGGAGAACGTGCTCTCGCTCAAGGTGGTGCTCGCCGACGGCCGCGTGATCCAGACCTCGCGCCGCTCGAAGAAATCGGCCGCGGGCTACGACCTCACGCGGCTCTTCGTCGGCTCGGAGGGAACGCTCGGCATCATCACCGAGGTGACCGTGCGCCTGTACCCGGTGCAGGAGGCGATGTCTGCGGCGGTGTGCGCGTTCGACTCGGTCGACGGCTGCACGCGCACCGTGATCCAGACCATCCAGGCCGGGATCCCGGTGGCGCGCTGCGACATCGTGTGCGACAAGACCGTGGCAGCGATCAACAAGTTCAAGAAGACCGGCTACCGTGTCGCTCCCACGGTATTTTTCGAGTTCCACGGAAGCAATACCTCCGTAGTGGAGCAGGCGGAAGCGGTGCAGGCGATCGCCAAGGAGCACGGCGGCATGGATTTCGTCTGGGCGACCAAGCCGGAGGAGCGCAGCCAGCTCTGGCAGGCGCGCCACGACGCCTATTTCGCCTGCCTGCAGATCCGGCCCGGCTCGCGCGCGGTGTCCACCGACGTGTGCGTGCCGATCTCGCGCCTCGCGGAATGCGTCCACGAGACGATGGAGGACGTGAAGAGCTACATCGCGCCGGTGCCGCTCCTCGGCCATATCGGCGACGGCAACTTCCACCTCATGTTCCTGGTCGACCCGGCCAAGCCGGAAGAGACCGAGCTTGCCAAGGCGTTCAACAAGCGGCTGGTCGAGCGCGCGCTGCGCCTGGAGGGCACCTGCACCGGCGAGCACGGCGTGGGCATGGGCAAGATCGGCTCGATGCGCATGGAGCTGGGGGACGATGTGCTCGACGTGATGCGCGACATCAAGAAGCTGTTCGATCCCGACAACCTGATGAACCCCGGCAAGGTGGTTTCCTTGCAATAGCACGCGGAGAAGCCGCTGGAAAACCTATGAGCGCTGAGCAACGGCTGAAGGACCTCGGCATCGATCCCGGCGCGGTTTCCGCGCCGGTGGCCAACTACGTGAACGCGGTGCGCACGGGCAATCTCCTTTTCCTCGCCGGCAAGGGCCCGCGCGCGGGCAAGGACGGCAAGCGGCCGAAGGGCAAGGTCGGGCGCGAGTACACGGTCGAGCAGGCCTACCAGCACGCGCGCAGCGTGGGCCTCGATCTCATTGCGGTGATGCGCGCCGAGCTCGGCAGCCTCGACAAGGTCAAGCGCGTGGTCAAGGTGCTCGGCATGGTGAACGCCGTGCCCGACTTCGAGGACCAGCCCAAGGTGATCAACGGCTGCTCCGACCTCTTCGTCCAGGTGTTCGGCGAGCGCGGCAAGCACGCGCGCTCGGCGGTCGGCATGGGCTCGCTGCCGATGGGCATCCCGGTCGAGATCGAGTGCATCGTCGAAGTTGAATAGAAAATCGGGGTCAGACCCCGAGATTCAGAACCAAGAAAAACCGGGGTCCGACCCCGATTTTCTCGCCCGGTGCGTAAGCGCACTGAGCGCCGGTCGTGCCTCCCTTATGCTCGCGCCATGGACTTCGAGCAATGGCTGACCGACCTGATGGACGCGGCGGTGATCGCTCCGAACACGGTCACTTTCCATGACGGACCCGCCGTGTTCATCGGCGATCCATGCGCGGACTGGGGCTCGGCCGGGGCGGAGCCGGATCAGATCGACATCACGCTCTTGCGGTAGAACTTAAGCTCCTCGATCGACTCGAGGATGTCGGCGAGCGCCTCGTGCTTGCCTTCCTTGCTGAAGCCCTTGAGGAGCTCCGGCTTCCAGCGCCGCACCAGCTCCTTCAGCGTGGACACGTCGAGGTTGCGGTAATGGAAATGCGCCTCGAGCCGCGGCATCCAGCGGGCGAGGAAGCGGCGGTCCTGGCAGATCGAGTTGCCGCACATCGGCGAGGCGTTGGCCGGCACGTGCGGCGCGAGGAACTCGAGCGCCATCGACTCGGCCTGCGCCTCGGTGAGCGACGCAGCCTTGACGCGGCCGATGAGCCCGGTCTTCGCGTGCGTGCCCTTGTTCCACGAGTCCATCGCCTCGAGCACCTCGTCGGGCTGGTGCAGCACCCACGCCGGGCTCTCGGCGAGGATGTTGAGCTGCGCATCCGTGACGAGCAGCGCCATCTCGATGATCCGGTCGCTGTCGGGCTGCAGGCCGGTCATCTCCATGTCGATCCAGATCAGGTTGTTCGGATCGGCGGGCATGGCTTATTCTCTCATGGCGATGTCGAACGCCCTGACCTGGATCTTTCTCGCCGCGCTGGCCGCGGCCACCGCCACGCGCCTGTGGCTCGCGCTGCGCCAGATCCGCCACGTGAGCGCGCACCGCGCCGCGGTTCCGCAGACCTTCGCCGAAGCGATCCCGCTCGCCTCGCACCAGAAGGCGGCCGACTACACCGTGGCTAAGGCGCGCCTCGGGCTGGTGAGCCTCTTCGTCGGGACGCTGCTCGTGCTCGGCCTCACGCTCGGCGGCGGCATCCAGCTTCTCTCCGATGCCTGGGGCCCGCTCGTCGCGCCCGGCTCGCTCGCGCATGGAACGGCGCTGCTCGTGAGCGTGTTCGCGGTCCAGTTCGTCGTCGGCCTGCCGGTCGCCATCTACCGCATCTTCGTCGTGGAGCAGGAGTTCGGTTTCAACCGCATGACCTTCGCCCTGTTCCTGTCCGATCTCGCCAAGCAGCTCGCGGTCTCGGCCGTGCTCGGCGTGCCGCTCGCGATGGCGATCCTGTGGCTGATGCAGAAGATGGGCGCCTTGTGGTGGGTCTACGCCTGGCTGGTGCTGGTGGCGTTCCTCGTCGTCTTCATGATGATCTATCCCGCGCTCATCCTGCCGCTCTTCAACAAGTTCACCCCGGTCACCGAGGGCGAGCTCTCCGCGCGGGTGGCGGCGCTGCTCGCCAGGTGCGGCTTCAAGTACCGGGGCCTCTTCGTCATGGACGGCTCCAAGCGCTCGAGCCACGGCAACGCGTTCTTCGCCGGCTTCGGCGCCGGCAAGCGCATCGTGCTGTTCGACACGCTGATCCAGCGCCTCAGCATCTCCGAGGTCGAGGCGGTGCTCGCCCACGAGCTCGGCCACTACAAGCTGCACCACATCGCGAAGGGAATCGCGCTCAGCGCGGCCTTCAGCCTCGCCGGCTTCTGGATCCTCGGCCAGGTGTACGACCAGCCGTGGTTCTTTTCGGGGCTGGGAGTCGCCACGCCCAGCATGGCGGCCGCGCTCGCGCTGTTCCTGCTCGCGATCCCGGAGTTCACGTTCTTCCTCGATCCGCTGATGAGCCGCTACTCGCGCAAGCGGGAGTTCGAGGCCGATTCGTACGCGGTGCGGTTTGCGCAGCCCTCGGACCTCGAGCAGGCGCTGGTCAAGCTCTACAAGGACAACGCCAGCACGCTCACGCCCGACCCGGTGCACTCCGCGTTCTACGATTCCCATCCTCCGGCCGCCGCCCGCATCGCGCGGTTGAGGACCGCGTGAATGATGCTGCGGGATGCTGTCGGTAGACCATGTGTTCATCTGCTGCTCGCCGGGCGCGCCGGAGGCTCGAGCGCTCGTTGAGCTCGGTCTGGTCGAAGGCTCGGGCAATCGCCATCCCGGCCAGGGCACGGCGAACCGCAGGTTCTTCTTCTCGAATGCGTATCTCGAGCTGTTGTGGGTGAGTAACGAAGACGAAGCCCGCAGCCCCGAAGCCCAGGACACCCGCTTGTGGCAGCGCTGGTTGGAGCGAAACCAGGCGGCCTGTCCGTTCGGCATCCTTTTTCGGACGGACGAATCTCCGCTGCCTTTCGCGACGTGGTCGTACAAGCCGCGCTATCTTCCGGTTGGGACCTCAATTGAATTTGCTCGAGGGGTCCCCCTGACGGAGCCGGAGCTGGCATTTCTGGCCGCAAGAGCGCCTGGCGCGTCTCGCAAGGAGCCCATTGAGCATCGCGTGCCCATTCGCCTGATATCGAGGATCGACGTCTCGCTTCCCGCAACGGCACCGCTCTCGAAACCGGCTGCGGCGATACACGAGCGCGGAGTCGTAAGGTTCAAGGCAGGCGCCGACTACGCGCTGGAGTTCACTTTTGCAAGCGAGCGGCCCCTGGAGTTCGATCTCAGGCCGCGCTTGCCGCTGACGTTTCGCTCCGCCCGGTGAAGAGAGTCTTCGGCTCCTACAACCAGCAGCTCGTCCACCACGCGAAGAACCTGCTCGAGGCCGCGGGCATCCGCGTGCTGGTGCGCAACCAGTACCTGTCCTCGGCCATGGGCGAGCTGCCGCCCGCGGAGTGCGAGGCCCAGGTCTGGGTCCTGGAAGACGCGGACCTTCCGAGAGCGGAAGAAATCCTTCGCTGGAAACCGCCCGCGGGTCCCGACTGGACCTGCGACTGCGGCGAGACGCTCGGCGCGCAGTTCAGCCAGTGCTGGCGCTGCGGCGCCTATCGGAAGGGCTAGCTCAGCGCCGGCGAGGCTTCCGCAGCCGGCGGACATTCGCCGACGCACGCCGGTGCACCGGCCCTAGCCCTTTTTCCAGCACCCTGGTCGCGCTCGCCGCCGCCGACCACGGGCTGACCCACGGCGACCACCAGTGGCTCAGCGCGAACAGCGCGTATTGCTGCTGCGCTTTCGCCACCTCCAGCCCCATGGCTTGCATCGATTCCCAGAAGGCCACGACCTTTTCCGTGCCCATGCGCTCGAACTCGCGCCGGTCGCGCGCACTCGGGTTGACGCCCGCTGCGAGCATGCGCGCGGTGCGGATTGCGATTACCTGGGGCGCAGCGAGTGACAACTCGGCGGCTTTTACGATGGATCGCTTTCGCTTGTAGCGGCGTCTCACCCAGGCCGTGAAGCACCTAGCGTGCCTACAGTAGCCGCGCTACGGTGACGACGAGGAGCACGAATATCCAGAGTACCAGCGCGCGCCAGACGAGGCCCACGGTGCTGTCGAGGAACGGCCCGTCGGCGGGCTCGCCGACGCCGAGCTCGGGGCGCGGCTGCATGCCCTCGACCTCCTGCACCGGCATGCCCAGACGCAGCCCCATCGCGCCCGCGCCTGCGGCGAGCACCACGCCCTCGTTCGGCTCGGCCCAGGCGCGCGCCTGGGTGCGCCAGCAGTAGATCGAGTCCTCGAAGTCGCCGACCACGGCGAACGAGGCCGCGGTGAGGCGCACCGCCGGCCATTCGATCAGCTCGAAGGCGTTCTCGGCGAAGCGGCCGAAGCCGCCGAGGCCCTTCCAGCGCTCGCGCAGGTAAGCGGCCAGGCGGTAGAGGATCGCGCCGCTGGGACCCGGCAGCAGGACGTACCAGAAGATGACGCCGAACACGTGCCGCTGCGACGAGATCAGCGCCTCCTCGATCGCGAGCCGGATCACTTCCTCCCGGGTGCGCACCACGCCCGAGGCGCCGCGCCACTGCTCGAGCAGCGAGCGCGCACGCTCGATGTCGCCGGACTTCACCGCGAGCTGCAGCTCGGTGAAATGGTGGCTGAACTGGCGAAAGCCGAGGGTGAAATAGAGCACTGCGATGTTGAATGCCGCGGCGAGCAGGAAGTGGACAGAGGCGAGAAGATGGTGGATTGCGATCGCGGCCGCAGCCGGCGGCAGCACTGCCGCCAGCCAGGCCACCATGCCGTGGCTCTTCTCGCCGCCGTTGAACGCGTGCTCGAGCCACCCCGCCCAGGCCTCGAGGACCGGCTGCACGGTTCTTCGGCTGTCGAGAGGCCGCCACTGCTCGGCGAGCAGGGCGACGACGATCGCGAGCACGCTCATGGCGGCATTCTATTCAGCCAGGTGGCGGTACAGGTTCACCAGCATCCCGGCGGTCGCGCCCCAGATGGTGTGGGTCCCGTACCGCATCACGTAGTAGCCCACGCTGCGCCCCTGCAGCTCGCGGGTCTCGCGGCGGTGGTTGGCGGGATCGAGCAGGAACGCGAGCGGCACTTCGAACACCTCTTCCACCTCACGTGGGTCGGGGACCAGTTCGACCGGGGCGGTGACGAGGGCCACGACCGGCGTGACCCGGAAGCCGGTGCGGGTGTGGTAGTCGGGCAGCCGCGCGAGCACTTCCACGCGCTCGGCCGCGAGGCCGATCTCCTCCTGCGCCTCGCGCAGGGCCGTGAACTCGGGCGTCGGGTCCTCGGGCTCGGCGCGGCCGCCCGGAAAGCTGACCTGCCCCGAATGCGCCTTCAGGTGCGCGGTGCGGCGGGTGAAGATGACCGTGAGGCCCGACGGGCGCTCGACGATCGGCACCAGCACCGCGGCCGCGGTCGGGACGGCCGCGACCGACTCGCGGCGGTCGTCGTCGCCGTATACTGAGAACGCGGGCGGGGTGCGCTTCAGGCGCTCCCTCAGCGCCGCCACATCAAGAACCATACGGAGAGAGCGACATGAAGCGTATCGCATTGACCGTTGCAGCACTCGCGTTCGCCTCGATGGCGTGGGCCCACAACTGCCCCAACGAGATGAAGGCGATCGACGCGGCGCTACCCAAGGCCAAGCTCGACGCGAAGCAGACGGCGGAGGTGAAAAAGCTGCGCGACGACGGCGAGCAGCTCCACAAGGCCGGCAAGCACAACGAATCGATGGCTGCCCTCGGCAAGGCCAAGGGCATCCTCGGGATCAAGTAAGATCGACTAGGGCTGGAGGACGACCGATCCGGTCGTCTTCCTCGCCTCGAGATCGCGGTGCGCCTGCGCCGCATCGGCGAGCTTGTAGCGCTTGCTCGTTTCGATCTTCACTTTGCCGCTCTTCACCACCTCGAACAGATCGTTTGAGCGCTCGACAAGGTCGGCGCGGCTCGCGATGTGGGTGGCGAGCGTCGGCCGGGTGACGTAGAGCGAGCCTTTGGTCGACAGAATTCCGAGGTTGACCGGCGGAACCGGCCCGGAGGCGTTGCCGAAGGACACGATCAGACCGCGCGGCCGCAGGCACTCCAGGGTCCCTTCCCAGGTGCTCTTGCCCACCGAGTCGTAGACCACCGGCACCTTCTTGCCGCCGGTGATCGCCTGCACGCGCTCGACGAAGTTCTCGCGACTGTAGTTGACGACGTGCTCGGCGCCGTGCGACTTGGCGAGCGCGCACTTCTCGTCGGAGCCGGCGGTGCCGATCACCGTGACGCCGAGGTGCCTCAGCCACTGGCAGGCGATGAGGCCCACCCCGCCGGCGGCGGCGTGCCACAGCACGGTTTCGCCTTTCTTCACGGGATAGGTGGTGTGGATGAGGTAGTGCACCGTCAGGCCCTTCAGCATCATCGAAGCGGCCTGCTCGTCCGAGATTCCCTGGGGCAGCTTGACCATTCGCTCCGCAGGCACGATGCGCGCCTCGCAGTACGAGCCGGGCAGGCCGGTGTAGGCGACGCGATCGCCCGCCTTGAGGTCGGTGACGCCCTGTCCGACCGCCTCCACCACGCCCGCGCCTTCATTGCCGCCGACCTGCGGCAGCTGCATCGGATAGAGGCCCGAGCGCTGATAGATGTCGACGAAGTTGACGCCGATCGCGGTGTGGCGGATGCGCGCCTGGCCCGGGCCGGGGTCGGGGACCTGGACATCCTCGTACTGCATGACCTCGGGACCACCCTGCTTGTGGAAGCGGACTGCCTTTGCCATGGAACACTCCTATCTGAAGACGGTCAGGACGCCGGTGTAGCCGTACAGCCGGTCGCGGGAGATTTCGCCGTTGCAGAAGAATCCTACCAGCGGAACCTCGCCGAGCGATCGCTTGACGAGGTCCAGTTCCGCACCGCGGCGGCCGAACATATGCTCGCCGCGCGCCACGCAGGAGTAATACAGCGCGCCGCGCGGCTCCGGCACCGCCTCCTTCAGGCTCAGGAGAATGTTTTGCAGGTCTTTTTTTGCGGCCGCAGCATCGCGCTTGCAAAACAGGATTTCCATGCCCGGCTCCACCAGGTCGCCGATCGCGACTACCCCCGACTTGGGGTCGACGCCGACGATATTGCGGGCGGTATAGTCTCCGGTGTCGCTCCCCGGCACCGGAAGGCCCACCAGAAGCTGGGTTTTTTCGCCACCAACCGCATCGAGCAGCGCTTCGAGCGCGGGGCGGCCGTCGAGGCGCGCGATAAGGTTGTCCTCACCCTCGGTGACCCGGAAGCGCCCCGGGTAGGGGGTGCAACCTTGGGTGAGGCGAGTCGCGACCGCCACGTCTTCTCCGAGAACCGCCCCGGACAGGCCGCCGCTCAGCACCTCGTTCGCGATCTGGACGGTGCGCGAGCGAGAACTCGACACGCCGCCGACGATGTAACCGGTGCTGACCTTCGCCGACATGTCGGAGACCAGTCCGGGGAGATCGGGGGCCGCCGGGTCGGCGTGCACGATCCCGAAGCTGCCGCTCGCCTTGAGCGGCGCGCGCCCGGAGAACACCGAGAACGGCTCGACGTCGGCCACCATCGCCGCCATCGCAGGACCGTCCTGATATTCGGTTCCCGTCGCGAGGACGCCGGTGCCGACGGTCCCGATCCACTCGCGGACACCTGTTTGATTCTTGAGGGAATCCAGAATCTTGTCGGCTTCGCCGACCAGCGCGTCGCTGAAATACACGAATCCCAGGCCTCGGCCCGGACGGTCGAGCGCGTCGACGCAGGCCCGCCAGTCGGACCCGTGGGCGAAAGCGAACGCCTTCATCCCGTCTTCGGCGGGTTGGCCGCGTC
>Ga0075424_100001241_pt1 | contig 22107 bp, 20 predicted proteins | sample SoiMethybrSBSTD3_FD_75301 | JGI IMG/M metagenome (GOLD analysis project Ga0075424, IMG submission 75301) | Bulk soil microbial communities from a Populus tree surrounding site in Tennessee, USA - Soil MetaG P. TD hybrid SBSTD3 | ecosystem: Environmental > Terrestrial > Soil > Tree plantation... | reverse complement strand
TGTTTCCAGAACCGTTGCTGCCCTCGGACAACCGTAAAGTCCTCGCCCGGAGTAGCGCCTCGATCGCGCGTGCGCACCTGCAGCACGCCGAGATCGAACGCGCCGAGATGTCCGGTCAGCTTCGCACCGTAGTCGATCGGCTGCGGGACGCCTGTGTCGTCGAGCCCGATGCGGCGGCTGAAGAACGGCACGATGGAATTGCCCGTCTCTCTCGAGAAGGCGAAGATGCTCGCGCCCTCGAGAAAGAACGCGCGCTTCTCGGGATAGAACAATGGAAATCGCGTCAGGTTGACCTGCCGCTGATCGACCTCGGTTTCCGCGAAGTCCGTATTGATCGACATGTTTGCGCGCAGACCGGGCGTGAGGTTGTAGACAACGTCGGCGCCGAGGGCGCCCGTCTCGATAGACGAGGGCCTGCCGCGTCCCGGCGCTGCCGATGAATTACCGACGACGTACGGCAAAACGTCGAGACCAAGTCCCTGGTGCAGCCCCTCGAGACCCTGCAGCCGGCCGGCCGCAGGCATGTATGTCAGTCCCTGGTTGCGTGCCCAGCCGGTCCAGAGCGACTCCTCCACCTTGCGGCGAATCGTCCGCTGAAAGTTGATGCCCCACGTCGAGGCGTCTGGCTTGAAATTGATCGTATGAAGGGGAATCTCGATCTCTGCGGTCCATCCCGTCTCGTTGCGATCGACGCGAGCGTTCCAGATGCCGTCCCAGGATCGATTGACGCCGCCGCCACCTGTAGTGGTGGTGCCGCCCGTGCCCGTGCCAGGCAGCACAAGGCCGTCGCCCATCGCCCCGGACGGGTTGATCTCGAAGTAGTACCCCGACCGCCCGTCCGAGTACGTGTCGAGCGCGATCATGAAACGGTCATCGGCGCCGAGTGACTGATCGCGCTGCATCTGGTTGCCCATGATGCGCCGCGGCTCCGAGTCGAAACAGGTCACGCCGACGATGAGGCGGTTCGTGTCGTAGACGACCCGCACCTCCGTAGGTTCACTCGCCGGCTCGCCCGTGTTGGGGTCCTGTTGCCTGAAGCCGGAGGCAGGCATCGCCCGCCGCCAGACCTCCTCGGCGAGTCGTCCGTCGAGCATGATGCGGTCGCTATCCTGAAGCCGTACCGCGGTGACGACGGGAACCTCGACGCCTTGCGCCGCGACAGCGCGCGACAGGCTGACGACAATCAGGACAAGAAAGAGCCGGCGATGGAAATCAGGGTGCGGTGCCCGGGTCACGAATCACGTGACAGTAACTCAACAAGGACCGCAACCGTCAAATTTTCCGACGAGCTGTTGGATTCCCGCGACGGCTGGGTGAATAGCGTAATGGGCGTTACGCGGCCCACGACCCGTCGCGGTAGAGCGTCAGCGCGACGTCAACATTGCTCCGCAGCGCCTGTCGAATGGCGGCCCAGTTTTTCTCGCACCGCACCAGCGTCTTCCACGAGTAGAGATGCTTTGGCTTGTGGAAGTCGCTGTTGGCGACGTACGGATAGTGCTTCAGGCTGGTCACGGGAAAGAGATCGTCGCGATTGGCCGCTTCCCACACGTCCACCAGATCCGAGAGCTCCTCGCGGTGGTCCCACAGGTAGCAGGTCGTGATCTCGAAGCGCCGCGGCGGCCGATGATGCGGATGGCACGCGATGCTCAACGCACCCTGCCGGCGGATCTCGCGCAGGATCGCATCGGCCGATTGATCCGCGCTGATGTATTTCTTGATGTCGAGCGCGATGATGTGAGAGTTCTTCCGCCCGCGCAGGCGGTTCTGGGTCACCTCCGCGCCGGCAATGACGAGCATCCCGTACTTCTTCAGGCTGCGCTCACCCTCCGTCTGAATGTCGGCGACGTACGCCTCGAAGTCGTCTTCGCGCACTCCGAAACGGCGCTGCCCGAGCGTCGCGATCCGTCCGGCGCGCGCGAGCAGGTCCCTCTTCATCAGAATGTGATCGGTGATCGCGATGACGTCGAACTTGCCGGTCGATCCATACAGGTCTACGACTTCCCGTACTGACAACCTGCCGTCGCTCCACTTCGTGTGGACGTGAAAGTCACAGAGCAGAAAGGGTTCGTATCCAGGCACTAGATCCTCACGTCCAGGTGGGCGGTGTCTTTCGGGCGATGGTGCAGGACCTCGGAGACGAAGTTCCGGATGTAAAGGCGGAACACTTCACCCTTCCCCATCGCGACGTAGCGGCGCGCCGATGTGTACAGCCAGCAGTCATAGAACAGTCCGACCTTGCCAACGGCAAACAACCGGCGCCCCAGGTTGGTGTCTTCGCCGTGAAATTCGATCGAGGTGTCGAAACCGCCGATCTGCTCGAGCGCCTCGCGCGTGACCGCGAAGTTGCCGCCGTAGAAGATGGTCCCGATCCGCAGGAGATGCTTCACGAGCAGTTGCGTCGCCGGCGCCACGGTGAAATCGTAGGCTCGAATGAGCGTACGTCCCCACCAGTCCCAGTCGTAGAAGCGATACGGACCCGAGAGTGCAATCAACGCCGAATCCCGCAGGAACCGGCGTTCGATCCGCTCGACCCATGTCAGCGGCGCGCGGCAATCCGCGTCGAGGTAGATCAGAATGTCGCCCGCCGCGCGGCGACGGCCCGCCTCGCGCGCGACCACGAGCCCTTTGCGCGGCTCGTCCACCACACGCACGTGCGGAATCTGCGACGCCACGACGGGCGTCTCATCGGTGCTCGCATTGTTGATGACCAGGATTTCGTCCGGCGGCCGCGACTGGGCGAGGACGGAATACAGACAGGCTGGAAGATGGCGCGCTTCGTTATGCGCGCAGACAATGACGCTGATCCTCAGACCCAGCGCCATCGCTGCGCGATAGTGATCGAATACCGTGGTATACCCACGCGCATATGTATGCAGCCTAATGTGTGGGCGTAACGGTTCGATCTCGCCCGTGCAACAAGGGCGTTAAAATCGCGGTTCGCGATCCCCGTCAGGCGCGGGCGCCCATTCCGATGGCGATCGCGCACGACGCGCAGTGCCGCATGGTTTCCGCCAACGAGGCGCTCGCCGAGCTCCTCGGTGTTCCCGCCGACGCCAACATTTCGCTGACACCCAGGCGCCACGTTTACGATCCGACTGCTACGATCAGATTTCTGTGCTGTCTCGTCGTAGCGCAAAACGCGAAGGCGGACCTGTCCCGCCGCAGCGCCAAGCGCGGAGGCGGACGGCCGGTGGTTTGCACCCGACGCTATGTTCATGGCCGGCGATACGCTCGCGATTATTCTTGGCGGAGGCCAGGGCTCTCGTCTGTTTCCGTTGACGGCGGCTCGGTCGAAGCCGGCGGTTCCAATTGGCGGCAAGTACCGCCTGATCGACGTGCCCGTCAGCAACTGTCTTCACGCCGATATCCGGCGCATCTTCGTCCTGACGCAGTTCAATTCCGCATCGCTCAATCGCCACATCTCGCTGTCATACAGGCTCGACGACTTTTCCCAGGGATTCGTGGAGATTCTTGCGGCTGAGCAGACGCCCGATAATCCAAACTGGTTCCAGGGGACGGCCGACGCTGTCCGTCAGGCCGCGCGACACTTCGCCCAGCACGAAGCAAAGCATTACCTCATCCTGGCGGGCGATCATCTCTACCGGATGAACTACAGCGCCCTGGTCGAGGCGCATGAGGACCAGCGCGCCGACATCACCATCGCCGCGCAGCCCGTCGATCCCACCACCGCCACCCAAATGGGCATCTTCCGCTTCGACACAGGCGGCAGCATCGTCGCGTTCGAGGAGAAGCCGAAGCCGGATCGGCTGAAGGAGATCGGCCGCAGCGTTCCTCCCGGCGCGACGTTTGCGCGTCACACGGATGAGCAGCCGTTCATGGCGTCGATGGGGATCTATGTCTTCTCGCGCGACATCCTGCTTGAAATGCTCGAGCGCGAGCCGGGGCTTGATTTCGGCCGCGAGCTGATCCCGAACGCGCTGACCAAGTACAAGGTGAAGCCGTACCTGTATCGCGGCTATTGGGCCGATGTGGGAACCATCGAGTCGTTCTACGACGCAAACGTGATGCTCGGGCGTGTCGCCGCGCCGTTCCGGTTCTGGGATCCGGCGTGCCCCATCTACACGCACCTGCGCCATCTCCCCGGTTCCCGGCTGACCGACTGTGATGTGCGCGATTCGATCGTCTGCGATGGGTGTTTCCTCGATCGCTGCGAGATTGATCAGAGCGTCATCGGCATCAGGACGCACATCGAAGCAGGTGCGACGATCCGCCAGTCGGTTCTCCTCGGGGCGGATTTCTATGAAGACGGACGGCCGGCGGACGGCGTGCCGAGTCTCGGCATCGGACGCGACGTGATGTTGCAGCGGACGATCATCGACAAGAACGCGCGCATCGGCGACGGCGTACGGCTCGTCAACGAACGCAACGTTGAACTTGCCGACGGCAATGGTTGGTACATCCGTGGCGGGATCGTCGTCGTGCCCAAGGGGGCCGTGATACCGGCTGGCACGGTGGTCTGACGCCGGTTGGTGGTTGGTGGTTGGTAGTTGGTGGTAGTTGGTCGTTGGTGCTCAGTGATTAGATTCGCGGCGCGACACTATCGAATGCCGTAGTTCGGGAGAACTTCCCACGAACTACCATCGACCAACCACCAACTACCAACGCCCAACTACTCACCAATCACCGGCCGAGCGTCTGATTGACAGCCGTGCGAAGCGCCGCCATCGTCTGCGGCGTGCCCGTGAAGAGTCCTTCCGGATACCGGCTCTCCTTGATCATGTTCCGATAGATCGCGTCGCTCTGATACAGGTTCAGCCCGAGACCCGCGAGGAACTGCAGGCGCAGGTTACGATCGCGATTCAGCTGGGCTCCCTTCAACCATCCCTGCATGTCCGCGACATGCCCTGCGTAATTGCCGAACAGATCGATCGCCGAGTGGATACCGATTTCCGCCAGTGAGTTGGTGATCGCGGCGTTCGCCCTGTCGCGCAGGCGCGTTTCAACACGATCGACATCGATCGGCTTCGGGTTGACCTGACCGAGCAGCACCAGATCGTAGCCGAGGCCGTTAGAGGTGTTCGCGAAGACCATCCCGCGTGGGAACGCATCGAGAAACGTCGCAACCTCACTCTTCACCGCTTCGTCGTTGCTCTCATAAAGCTGCACGAACAGCGTGACGACGCCGCCCGGGTTCAGGTGCGCTTTGGCGACGTCGAAGAACTCGCGTGTGTAAAGGGTCGCCGCGCCGCGCACCCATGGATCGAGCGGATCGGAGGTAATCGCGTCGAACTTGTCCTTCGTCGTCAGCAGGTAATGCCGCGCATCGTCGAGATGCACCGTGACCTTCGGGTTGGCGACGACGTTGAAGTTGTAGTCGGCGAAATACTTGGAGACCACGCGCGGGACCAGCGGCTCGATTTCGGCGATCGTTTCGCTCTTGACGAGCGGATCGACCGATACCGCTCCCGCAGTCACGCCGGCGCCGCATCCGATAACGAGCACCCGCTGCGGGCTGTCGGGCACCAGCGTCGTCAGGTGGCCGAGCATCCGCTGGAGGCGCATATCCTGCGGCTCGCTCGAAGCCTGCACCTTGCCGGCGTTGTGGTAGTTGAGAACGCCGGCCGGCGTCCTGGACACCGCGACCGATGCCGTCACCCCTTCGCCGGAGTAGATGATCTCGTTGATGCCGACCCAGGTCGCGGTATAGCGCCCGTAGGCGACAAGAATGCCCGGCAGCGGCGGGACGGTGCGAATCAGGAGGCCGGCGGCGATGCCGGCAACGATCGCGGCAATAACGCGAGTCGGAGTACGGTGATGGGGCGACTCACGGGATTGAGTCGCCCCATCACCGTACTCCGACTCGGTTGCCAGCATCAGCAGGGCCGACAGTGCAGAAATTGCGATCAGTACCTGCTGGGATCGCGGGCTGCCGATGGCGGCGACGAGGACCAGGCTCGTGATGATCGCACCCGCTATCGCGCCGACAGTGTTGGCCGCGTAAATGCCGCCCACAAGGCGGCCTGCATCCTCACCTTCCCGGGCGGCGGCGCCGATGGCCAGCGGGAAGCTCGCGCCCCACAGAATCGATGCGGGCAGCACCACCCAGAACGCGCGCAGCAAGTCGAGGTCGAACTGGTAGACCGGATTCTTGCCGATTGACGGATTGATCGGCCAGTACGGCATCGACACACTCGTGGTATGTGCCGCCCACGCAATCGCGCCGCACAGGAGCAGCTGGCACACGCCGAGCGGCACGCGTGAGTGCGCGAAGCGCCGGCCGATGGCGGAGCCGAGCGAACTGCCGATGCCAAGGCCGGCGAGAAATACCGCCAGAATCAACGAGAACGTGTAGGTTGTCGCGCCAAAGAGCAGCGACAGCAGGCGCGTCCAGATCACCTCCGCGCCGAGCGCCGTCATCCCGGACAAGGCAATCGCGACGTAGACGAGGCGGTTACCGCGGCGCGCCGCGTGCACCTCGACGATCGGCGCCGGCCGATGCTCGATGCGACCGGCGACGATGAGCGCAATCACCGCCACCGCCACGTTCAGGCCCACCGCGGCGAAGGTCGCGGTCGGCATGTCGTACACACGCAGGAGGTAGAAACCGGCGACGAGGCTGCCTGCAACCGCGCCGACCAGATTTCCGCCGTAGAAAAACCCCAGCCACGACACGCCGTTCGGCGTGGCCTCGACTCCGCGCGCGACGACGGGAAGGGTGCCGCCCATCAGGAGCGTTGGCGGCAGCAGACAGACGCTGGCGACCACGGCGCGAAGGATCAGGCTGGTCATCCCGCTGCCCGCCCACGACGTATAAATGCCGCCAAGAACGGGGACGCCGTACAGCACGAGAATGCCAAACAGACCAATGCCCAACTCGAGAAACGCATAGACGCGCAACGGATGCTGGTTCGGTGACACGTATCGCGGCAGGAGCAGACTGCCCAGGCACATCCCACCCATGTACACGCCCAGCAGCACTCCGAGCGATACGGCCGACGAACCGATCGATAGTTGCAGGAGCTGGAACCAGACGACTTCGTAAATCAGCGCGGCGCAACCGGACCCGACGAAGAGCAGCAGCAGGGCGGGCAGCCAGGCGGCCGCCGCCCCGCGATCGGCCGCAGGGATGGGAGTCTCCTCCAATGAGGTCATGTGACGCCGGATACTATCATCGGTATTGTTCTGTTTACCTGACGCCGCCGTTTGTGCCGAACGAGCAAAGCGCATCGAGGGATGTGATAATCGAGACATGGATCGCGCCAAGCCGCTGATTCTGCTCGTCGAGGACCAGTCCGAGCTGCGTGAGATGTATGCGCAGCAGCTCGAGCTGTCGGGCTTCGACGTGATTGAGGCGGGCAACGGCGCCGATGCACTGACACGTACCGTCGCGCACGTCCCGGACGTCGTGCTGATGGACCTGAGCCTGCCGATTCTCGACGGCTGGGAAGCGACCCGCCGACTCAAGACCGACAAGCGCACCGCACACATTCCCGTCGTCGCTCTCACCGCCCACGACGGTTCCGGAGATCTGCAGCGGGCCACCCGTGCCGGCTGCGACTGGTTTGTCCCGAAGCCCTGTCCACCGGCCGCGCTCGTGGTGGAAATTCGGCGGGTTCTCGGGCGTCAGTCACACCTGTAACCCACATTTAACCCCTTCGTCACCCGGCGGAAACGCCCATTCACTACGGTTGCGTTCGGGGTAGCCATGAACGCAGGACGAACACGCGTCCTTGTGGTCGAGGACGAACAGGATATTGCTGGACTCATCAAGCACGCGCTCGAACGGGAAGCGGCGGTCGAAGTGGAAATCGCGGCGAGCGGAGACGCGGCGCTGAAAAGCGTCAACGAGGACGTGCCCGACCTGGTGATTCTGGATCTGAATTTACCCGTGCTGAGCGGCGTGGAAGTCTGCCGCATCATGCGCGGCCGGACTGAAACGGCGAGAGTTCCGATCATCATGCTGACCGCGCGATCGACGGAAAGCGATCGCATCACCGGTCTCGATGTCGGCGCGGACGATTACATCACGAAGCCATTCAGCCTTCGCGAGCTGGCCGCCCGGGTACGCGCCGTGCTGCGCCGCCGCTCCGAAGGAGGCGACGCGGCCACCCCGGTGTACCGCGGCAAACACATCGTTGCGGATTTCGACGCCGTCGCGGTGCACGTCGATGGCGAGCCGATACGGCTGACCCGCCGCGAATTCGAGCTGCTGCGCTACCTGGTCGCGAACAAGAATCGGGTGCTGTCGAGAGACCGGCTGCTCGAACGGGTGTGGGGATACGACCAGGCGATTGAAACGCGTTCCGTGGACGTACACGTCGGCCGCCTTCGCGGAAAACTCCGCACGGCAGGCCAGCAGATAGAAACAGTTGTCGGCCTTGGCTACCGGTTCGTCGAGTAAGCGGATCTAATTCTCGTTCCAGCCGCTTGCTTCGAGCACCGCCGCTTCCAGCGCGAACGCCATGCGGGCGCGCTCGACGCGGTGCCAGTCGCGATAGCGCACCCAGCGAATGACGCGGCTATCCTGCTCGTCGCGCACTTCCCAGCCGGATGCTCCTGTTGAAGTGATGGTGAACTTACGTGTATGACTCGCCTTCTGAAAATGACGCGTATACATATCGGGAGGCACGATCTGTACTCCGACTCCGTTATGGCCGATGTAAACCTTCTGTAAACATGGCGATTGCCCTAAGCTTTCGGCACCTTCACTATTAGTGCTTCCGGCCTAACCCTCGCTGAAATGCCCAGCGTTCCTGCAATCGGTTCCCCATCGAGGTGATAGACGATTGGATGCGGAGAGGTGATCTGAACCGACTCTGTCGTCTCGATTCTGACTCCCGCAACGCGATCGACGATTCCCATGAAAACGAACGGAAGCTCCAGGGACGCTCGAACGAGTGAACGTGCGCCGATCGTGACGACATCAAGGCGCCCGTCATCGAGCCTCGCGTGCGGCGCGATGACGGCGCCATTGCCGTACTGACGTCCGTTCGCAATGGCGACCAGCAACCACGGCTTCGTGATCGATGCTGCCGGCGTCATCACGGTGAGGAGATCGGGTTGGTAGGCGGCCAGCTCACGCATCGCGATCCCGATGTACCGTGCGAAGCCGCGCTTTTCGAGACCGTCGACGGCAAACCGGTGCGCGACACGCGCATCGAGACCCACGCCGGCGACATTGAAGAACAGGCGCTCGCCGATCTCGCCAGCATCGATGGTTCGCGTCGCACCGCCGCATGCGACATCGAGCGCCGCAGTTGCCTCGAAGGGGATCCCGAGCTCGCGCGCAAGGCCATTGCCGGAGCCGCTCGGCACCAGCGCGAGCGCCACTCGCGTGAACGCGAGTGCGGTGCCGACCTCGTTCATGGTGCCGTCGCCACCCCAGGCGACGACCGTGGAGACGCCGCGCGCGACGGCGCTCAGCGCGATCTCGCGCGCGTGTCCGCCGCGCTCTGTGATGAACACGTTCGACGGATCACTGCCATGAGACGCGAGAAGCGCGGCGGCATGCGCGGCGCGCGCACGCGCCACGTCAATGCGTCCGCCTGTCCCCGAGATCGGATTGATGATGACCGCGATCGATTTTTCAGCTACGAAGACCACAAAGACGATGTGGCTACCGCGCAAGTCTTCGCAGCAGCTTCGGCGGCAGGAACCACAGAAGCTCGCCGGCACGGCGTGAGGTCAGTCCCTGAATGGCGATATAGCAGACACCGCCCTTCTTGAACGGAAGGGGACGCGCCGAGCCAAGCAGGTGCGCCGCCAGTTCGCCAAGCCCCGGCTCGTGGCCCACGAGCGCGATGCGACGGCGCTTCGCGGTGCGACTCAGCTCGTTCATGACCTGTCTCGGTGTGTGGCCCGGAGAAAGCGCATCGAGAGTTTTCACGGACGTCTTGTTGCCAAGGCCGTCGGCGAGCAGCGTGGCCGTCTGTTTTGCGCGAACGAGCGGGCTCGTGAAGATCTCGTCGATCTCGACATCGAGCCACGCCAGACCGGCGACGGCCTCCTTGAATCGCGTGATGCCGGTGTCGGTCAGCGGGCGCTTCGTGTCGTCAGGCCACTGCTCGCCTCGCTCCGCGGCGATGGCGTGGCGAACGAGATACAGATCGCAGGGCTCCATCAGCTACGCAGCGGACGATCGTACACGCTCACGCGGCTTGCCGGCAGCAACCAGCCGATGGCATACCGATAGGAGCGTGGGGCGCGCAGCCATATAGTGCCCGTGCAGCTGCCGGCACTCGTTCTCGAGCCGGCGCACCAGCCGGTCGAGGTCCGCCGAGACCTTCAACGTGGACGCGCCGGGGGAACTCTGGATGCTGCGCGTCCTCGCGATGAGCACTTCCAGATCGTGCATGCGGCCGAGGAGGTCCTGCGCGTTCTTGAGCGTACGAAGATTCGAGGTGTTGCGCGGCGCGGACCTTCTCGCGTCGGCGACTCCCACCTCCAGCGTATAGCGCAGCTTCTTCACTGCTATACGGACTTCATGCAGACGGTCGGGAAGATAAAGTCCGGCGGCATTTTCGATTGCGGCCGCGAGCCGGCGGGCACGCCGCCAAACGCGCTCGCGCGCGGCCGCCGTGCTGCCCGCGTCGCGCGGCTTTCGTCCCTCGTGATGTTTCCGTGCAGCCGCTACTGCGCGCTTGCGGAGCTTGTCGAGATCGAAGTCGTCAATTTGATCGCGTACCGCGGTCTGCAGGCGCTCGCGCTCCTCGATAATCGATGCACGAAGGCGATCGATTCCGGCCTGCGGGACCTCGCCGCTCTCCTCCAATTCCTCGAGAATCAGGAGCGCAACGTCGAGTTCCCGGACAGGTCCGAGGAGTCGCGTCAGGCGCCGAACGGACCTGGTAACCTTGCTGGCTTTCGGGCCGGGAGCAACGAGCGGAAGTGCCGCCCGAAGGCGGCGCGTCGCCACACGCGCCTGATGCAGCGAGGTCGCGTCGCCCGCCTTGGCGGCGGGCAGCGCCCGGCTCAAGGCCGAAACGCGCTGGCGGATGAGGTATTCCGCGGCCGGACCCCGCATAATCTCCACTATACATGCGCATCGCCGCAATCGACGTCGGAACCAACTCGGTCCACATGATCGTCGTCCGCGTCCGCACCGACCTCTCGTTCGAGGTCATCGATCGCGAGAAGGCGATGGTCCGGCTCGGCGCCGGCGGCCTCGACGGCCGCGCGCTGACGTCGGAAGCCATGACCGCCGCGCTCCAGGCGCTGTCGAAGTTCAAACGCATCGCCGAGTCGCATCGGGTAGACGAAATCCTCGCCGCGGCAACAAGCGCGACCCGCGAGGCGCGTAACGGCGGCGAGTTCCTCGCACGCGTCGAACGCGAGACCGGCATCCGGACGCGCGTCATCTCTGGCGTCGAAGAGGCGAGGCTCATTCACCAGGCGGCCGTCTATGGCGTCGATGTGGCCGGCGGGCGCGCCGTCGTCATCGACATCGGCGGCGGCAGCGTCGAGATCACCCTGGGGACGACGACCAGCGTGCAGCTTGCGCGGAGCTTCAAGATTGGAGCGATTCGACTGACCGAGAGGCTCGTGCGCAGCGATCCACTCTCGGACCGCGACGAGCGCCGTCTGGTCAAGCACGTGGTCGCCGAGATCGATCGCTACTGCGATCAGATTGTGACCGCGGGCTTCGATCGCGTCATCGGTACCTCAGGCACGATTCTCAGCATCGGCGCGGTTGCGGCCACCGCCGCTCGCGGAATGCCTCCCTCCGAGCTCCGCAATCTCCATATTTCGGCGAAGCAGATCCGCCGGCTGCGCAAAACGGTCGTTGGGCTCGACCTCGAGCAGCGGCTGGCGGTGTCCGGCCTCGATCCCAGGCGCGCGGACCTGATCGTCGCCGGCACCGTGCTGCTCGACACCATCCTCCGACGCCTTGGCGCCGAGGAGCTGACGCTGTGCGACCTCGCGCTGCGTGAAGGCCTGGTCCTCGACTACATCCGCCGGAACCGCCGGCAGATCGCACAGATCGACAACATCCCTGACGTCAGACGCCGCAGCACGCTGGAACTTGCCGAACGGTGCAGCTATTACGCGGACCATTCGAACCAGGTCGTGCGTCTCGCGCTGGCGCTTTTCGACCAGACACGGGCGATTCACGGACTCACCGACCGCGAGCGCGAATGGCTCGAGTATGCGGCGCTGATGCACGACATCGGCGGCCACATCAGCTACTCCGCCCATCACAAACACTCGTACTACCTGATCAAGAACGGCGATCTGCGCGGCTTCCATCCCGACGAAATCGAAGTGATGGCGCTCGTTGCACGCTATCACCGGCGAGGCACCCCGAAACGGTCACACGACGAGTACGCGCAGTTGCCTGTCGCACTGCGCCGCACGGTGAAGGCGCTGGCGTCTATCCTGCGTGTTGCCGAGAGCCTCGACCGCAGCCACGCGCAGCCCATTTCCGGTCTGGAAGTGCACGACCGCGGCGACGATATGGTGATTACCGTGCACGCAACCGGCGATGCCGAGCTGGAAGTCTGGGCGACCGCGCGCCATCTGGTTCCGTTCGAAGAGCTGGTCCGCAAACCCGTCCGTTTGGAAATGGCAGCGTCGCTTGCCTCGCCCAGACACGAGGGGCGCCTCGGTTCTGCGTCGCCAAAGCGCGAAGCGCGTCCGGGACCTACCTCGGCGAAACCCGAAACGCGTCCGGGGATTGCCACGCCGAAGCGCGAAGCGCGTCCGGGGCCTGCCTCGCCGAAGCCCGAAGGGCGAAGGCGGGTTAACACGGATTTAACAACTCGGAAACGAGTGCGAAATTCCCGTTCGATACCGTCTTTACATGGCACAGTTTCAGAGTCGTTACATCGGTCTGGCGCTCGCGGCAGCGCTGCTGACGGCGTGCGGCGGCGGAAACACGCAGCCGGTTACCGCAAATAGCACCTCGTCAGACGCGTCGCAGACGCTGAAGATCAACGGCGCTGGTGCGACCTTCCCCAATCCGATCTATTCCAAATGGTTCTCGGAGTACAACAAGCTCCATCCGAACATTCAGATTAATTACCAGTCAATCGGATCAGGCGGGGGCATCCAGCAGGTCATCAATCAGACCGTCTTCTTCGGTGCCACCGACGGTCCGATGAACGACGAGCAGTTGAAAGCGGCGCCCGCGCCGATCCTGCACTTTCCGACCGTGCTTGGCGCCGTCGTGCCCGTCTATAACATTCCCGGTGTCGCAAACGAGCTGAAGTTCACGGGGCCGGTCCTTGCCGATATCTACCTTGGCAAGATTAAGAAGTGGAACGACCCCGCGGTTGCGAAATTGAACCCCGGCGTGAAGCTGCCGGCCACCGACGTCACGGTCGTGCACCGCTCGGACGGCTCAGGAACGACCTACATCTTCGTGGACTATCTCTCGAAGGTCTCTCCCGACTTCAAGACGAAGGTTGGCGTGAACACGTCGGTCAACTGGCCGGCTGGCGTCGGCGGCAAAGGCAACGAGGGCGTCTCCGGTCTGGTGACGCAAACGCCTGGTTCGATCGGCTATGTCGAGTTGATCTACGCGTTGCACAACAACATCAATTTCGGCCAGGTTCAGAACGCCGCGGGCGAATTCGTCAAGGCGTCGGTCGATTCCGTCACCAAGGCCGCCGATTCGGCCGCGGCGACGATACCAGGCGACTTCCGGGTGTCGATTACCAACGCACAAGGCGCGGGGGTCTATCCGATTTCGTCCTTTACCTGGATCCTGATGTACGAAGATCCAAAGGACAAAATTGCCGCCAAGGCCATGCTCGATTTCATGAAGTGGGCGTTGAGCGATGGCCAGAAGTATTGCGCCGACCTTGGCTACGCGCCGCTTCCCGCCAACGTCGTCATGCTGGAACAGGCGGCGCTCGACAAGATCAAGGTATCGTAGGCGCGTCGTGCGCTCGTCCGACCTCGGGTTCCGGGTCAGCATCGGGGTATTTGCCGCCGCTTTGCTGCTCATAGTCGTGGCTATCGGCGTCACGCTGGCCAACGACTCGTCGCTCTCGCTGCAGAAGTTCGGGGTGAACTTCTGGGGGACGAGCACGTGGGATCCCGTCGCCGGGCAATTCGGCGCGCTGCCGTTCATCTGGGGCACGCTGTATTCGTCGGTGCTCGCGCTGCTGATCGCGACGCCCGTTGCTCTCGGCATTGCGGTCTTCATCTCGGAGCTGTGCCCGCAGCTGCTGCGCGCGCCGTTGATCTTCCTCACCGAACTGCTCGCCGCGATTCCATCGATCGTGTACGGACTCTGGGGTATCTTCGTGCTCGTCCCCGTGGTTCGCGCGATCGAGACGAACCTGCCGGAGTCGATGCGATCGCTGCCGCTCTTCTCCGGTCCGCCGTTCGGCGTCGGCATGCTCGCGGCCGCGCTCATCCTCGCCGTCATGGTCGTGCCGTTCACGTCAGCCGTCGCGCGCGAGGTGCTCAAGACGGTACCGATGACACAGCGGGAAGCCGCCTACGCCCTTGGCGCGACGCGCTTCGAAGCCATCCGCGCGGCGATGTTCTATGCGCGCACCGGCATCATCGGAGCGGTGATGCTCGGCTTCGGCCGCGCGCTTGGCGAGACGATGGCCGTGACGATGGTGATTGGGAACAACCCTCAGGTGTCGCTGTCGCTCTTTGCGCCGCAGTACACCATGGCGGCAGTCATCGCCAACGAGTTCACCGAGGCGGCAAACGCGCTGTACCTGTCGGCGCTGATCGAGATCGGCCTCGTCCTCTTCATCATCACGCTGCTCGTCAACATGCTGTCGCGCGGCCTGATCTGGTCGATGGCGCGTCAGCTCCCCGCGAAGGCGGCGGCATGAACCCCTCGCGCACACCGGCGCCTCGAAAGGTGCTCTCGGCGCTCTTCGTCGCCGCGTGCGGGCTTGCGGTGATTCTCGCGCTGGTACCGCTCGCGTTCATCCTGTTCTTCGTCATCAGCCAGGGCATTCAGTCGCTCAACGTCGACTTCTTCACGCACAATCCGCGGCCGGTCGGTGAAACCGGCGGCGGCATGGCCAACGCCATCGTGGGCACGCTGATCCTGACGGGACTCGCCGCGACGATGGCCGTTCCGATCGGGATTCTCAGCGGTGTGTATCTGTCGGAATATCGCGGCAGCCGCTTCGCATCGGCCGTGCGCTTTGCCGCCGACACCCTCAATGGCGTGCCGTCGATCGTCATCGGCGTGTTTGCGTACGCGGTTGCCGTGCTGCCGCTGGGACATTTCAGCACCCTGGCCGGCGGCTTCGCGCTCGGCATGATGATGATTCCGATCATCACGCGCACGACCGAGGAACTGCTGCTGCTCGTGCCCAACGCCCTTCGTGAAGGCGCGCTGGCGCTCGGCGCCACCCGCGCCCGCGCGGTCTTCTCGGTCATCGTGCCGGCGGCGCTGCCGGGTATCATCACGGGCGTAGTCCTGGCGCTGGCGCGAATCGCAGGCGAAACGGCGCCGCTGCTGTTCACGTCGTTCAACAACGCGTTTTTCTCGACGTCGTTGATGCAGCCGATCTCATCCATCACCGTGCAGGTGTTCGCCTACGCCATTTCGCCGTATGAAGACTGGCACCGGCAGGCGTGGGCCGGTGCGCTGGTGCTCGTCACCATTGTGCTGATCTGCTCGGTGCTGGCGCGAATTGCCGCCTCGCGTGTGGCACGGGTCCGGGGACAATAGTGGATACGGTGAAAGAAACGATCAACCCTCCGGCGGCTATGCCACGCCCCATCGTCCGGGCCGCGCAACACCCGGCGCCGGCTGCTGACGGACGGCTCAAGATCGACGTCGAGCACCTCTTCTTCTATTACAGCGAAAAACGCGCGCTCGAAGACATCTCCATCAAGATGCAGCCGAACGTCGTCACGGCGTTCATCGGACCGTCAGGCTGCGGCAAGAGCACGTTTCTACGGACGCTGAACCGGATGAACGACATCATTCCGGGCGCGCGTGTGGAGGGCCGTGTCTGCGTCGACGGCGAAGACATCTACGGTCCGAAGGTGGACGTGGTGGCGATGCGCCGCAAGATCGGGATGGTCTTTCAGAAGTCGAATCCGTTCCCGAAGTCGATTTTCGAGAACGTCGCCTACGGTCTCCGCATCAACAAAATGACGTCAAGTCGGTCCGAGCTCTCCGGGCGCGTGGAAGAGAGCCTGAAACACGCCGCGCTCTGGGAGGAAGTCAAGGATCGGCTGCACGAATCGGCGCTTGCCCTGTCAGGCGGTCAGCAGCAGCGGCTGTGCATCGCGCGCGCGCTGGCGGTGAAACCCGATATCCTGCTGATGGACGAGCCCGCCTCCGCGCTCGACCCAATCGCCACCCAGCGCATCGAGGAACTGATCTATCACCTGAAGACGGACTACACGATCGTCATCGTGACGCACAACATGCAGCAGGCGGCGCGCGTATCCGACTACACGGCTTTTTTCTGGCTTGGCCGTCTTGTCGAGTACGAACGGACCGATAAGATGTTCACGGCGCCTTCCGAGAAACTGACGGAAGACTACTTGACGGGGAGATTCGGGTAATGGAGCGGGTCGTACGTCACTTCCAGGAGGAGCTCGAGTCGCTCCAGGGCCGCCTGCTCGAGATGGGCGGCCTTGCGGAGGAGCGGGTCCGGGCCGCCGTGCAAAGCCTGGTCGGCCGCGATATCGCGGCGATCGACCGGGTGCTTCACGGCGACGAACCCATCAACGAGCTGCACGTCGAAATCGACAACCGGTGCTTCAAGCTGCTCGCGCTGCACCAGCCGATGGCGACCGACCTGCGCGCGATTGTCGCGGCCGTGAAAATCAACACCGACCTCGAACGTGTCGGCGACCTGGCGGTCAACATCGCCGAAGCGGCACGCCGCTACGCCACGCACCCCCCGGTGAAGAAGCTGATCGACATTCCGCAGATGGGCGACATCGCCCAGACCATGCTGCGCGATGCGCTCGATTCGTTCGTCCGCCGCGACACTGTCCTCGCCCATCAGGTGCTCAATGAAGACGACCGTCTCGACGGCCTGAAGACGCAGATCTTCCGCGAACTGCTGTCCTACATGCTGCACGACCCGAGCACCGTCGAACCGGCGCTCGATTTGATTCTGATCTCGCGCCACCTGGAGCGAATCGGCGACCACGCGACCAACATCGCCGAGGATGTCATCTTCATGGTCTCCGCGCTCGACGTCCGCCATCACGCGCCGAATCCGCCGGTCTAGAAGCCAGAGGAGTCGTGTCCTTCGCGGTTTTCGCGACCTCGTGGATGTGACAGAATTGACCGGATGGGCGACGCCCCGTTGTGCGTGTTGTGTCGCACACGACCGGTAGACGAGCGGTGGCGTCCTTTCTGTAGCGAACGTTGCCGCAACGAAGACCTGGCGCGATGGGCGGACGGCTCCTATCGCGTGCCGGGCGCGCCGGTGCCGTCGCCCGATGACCAGGACCAGGACCAAAACCATGGCGAATAGCGTCACAACTGACAGGAACGCGGCGGTATCGACTCCCGCGAGTGCTATGAAGGACACGCTCACCGTCGTCGACAACCGCACCGGCAAGCAGTACGAGCTGCCGATCAGGGAAGGCGCGATTCGCGCCGGAGATCTCAAGCAGATCAAGACAGACCCGGACGACTTCGGCCTGGTCACCTACGACCCGGCGTTCATGAACACGGCATCGTGCCGCAGCACGATCACCTACATCGACGGCGACAAGGGGATCCTCGAATACCGCGGATACCCAATCGATCAGCTGGCCGAAAGCTCGAACTACCTCGAGACCGCGTACTTGATCATCTTCGGCGAGCTGCCGACCAAGGCGCAGCTCGAAACATGGACTGAAGACATCAAGGCGCACTGGCTCCTCCACGAGAACATGAAGAAGCTGATGGAGGGCTTCCAGTACGACGCGCACCCGATGGGCGTCTTCATCAGCACCGTCGGGGCGTTCTCGACGTTCTATCCGGATGCCAAGCAGATCTTCGACGAGACCTCGCGCAGGAAGCAGGTTCATCGTCTGATCGCGAAGGTGCCGACGATTGCGGCCTATGCCTATCGTCACAGCATCGGCCGGCCGTATGTCTATCCCGACGACGAGCTGAGCTTCACGGGCAACTTCCTGAACATGCTGTTCAAGCGCACCGAGCTCAAATACAAGGTGAGCCCGGTCCTCGAGCGCGCCCTCGACATTTTGTTCATCCTGCACGCCGACCACGAACAGAACTGCAGCACCAGCGCGATGCGCGGCATCGGCAGCTCGCACGTCGATCCGTACTCGGCGATGGCGGGTGCGGCCGCGGCGCTCTATGGCCCGCTGCATGGCGGGGCGAACGAGGCGGTACTGCGGATGCTGCAGGAAATCGGCTCGATCAACAACATCCCCGCGTTCATCAAGAAGGTCAAAGCCGGCGAAGGGCGGTTGATGGGATTCGGCCATCGCGTCTACAAGTCGTACGACCCGCGCGCCAAGATCATCAAGAGAACCGCCGATCAGGTGTTCGATGTGACGGGCAAGAATCCGCTGCTCGACATCGCGCTCGAGCTCGAACGCATCGCTCTCGAAGACGACTACTTCATCAGCCGGAAGCTCTATCCGAACGTGGACTTCTACTCCGGGCTGATCTATCAGGCGATGGGCTTCCCGGTGACGATGTTTCCCGTGCTGTTTGCGATCGCGCGTACGTCCGGCTGGATCGCCCAATGGGAAGAGATGTTGCTCGACGCGGATCAGAAGATCACGCGTCCGCGCCAAATCTACATTGGGCCAAAGCGCCGCGACTACGTGCCGCTCAACAAACGTGGGTAGGGCTCAGAAAGTTCAGAGGGTTCAATAGGTGCAGAAGGCTCTGCTGGCGGCGACAGCGGTCGTGTTCGTCGCCTGCGGCGCCGACGCGCAGAACCGCTCCGCCACGGCTCCCCGGACGGGATTCGACAGCAATCGCGCCTGGACGGATCTCGAGCGGCAGGTGGCCTTCGGTCCTCGACCATCCGGGTCCGCGCCGCTCGCCGCGTGCCGCGCGTACATCGAGTCACAGCTGAAGGCCGCCGGCATCACGTTCCGCGAGCAGCCGTTTGATGCGATGACGCCGGCCGGCGTCATCCATATGACCAACCTCGTCGGCACGATTCCGGGCAGACGGCCCGAGCGGATCGCGCTCGCCACCCATTACGACACCAAACGCTTCGCGCAGTTCGCATTCGTCGGCGCGAGCGACGCCGCGTCATCGACCGCTGCGGTCCTCGAGCTCGCCCGCATTCTGAAGAATCGACAGAACGAGTTCACGATCGAGCTGCTGTTCCTCGACGGCGAGGAGGCGGTGAACACCGAATGGCGCGATCCGGACAACACGTACGGCAGCAAGTACTACGTGCGTGCGGCACGGCAGGCGGGAACGCTCGGCGCGCTGAAGGCGCTGATCCTGCTCGACATGGTGGGCGATCGCGATCTGGACATCCGTGCGGACAGCAACTCCGCGCGCTGGCTGAACTCGATTGTCTGGAGTTCAGCCGCGCGCCTTGGCTACACGTCCACGTTCATTCCGGAGGATTTCACCGTCGAGGACGACCACCTGCCGTTTGTGGAAGCGGGCGTGCCGTCGATCGACATCATCGATCTCGACTATCCGCAGTGGCACACGGCGCAGGACGACCTCGACCACGTGAGCGCCCGGAGCCTTCAGATCGTCGGCGATGTCGTCCTCGACGCGCTGCCGCAGATCGAACGTCAGCTCTCCGCCCTGCCATAAGCCGCCTTTGACGGCCTCACCGCGTCTCCGCGCGGCGACTCCCTACCGTGCGTAGGCCGCTCCGGCCGGCGCCCCTTCTTCCTTATAGATCGCCGCTCCCGCGATGGCGGCGGCGAACGTCGCCACCACCGCCGCGCACGATCCCTTCACGAACATCGCCATCGTCATCATGCCCATCATCGTGAAGCCGAAGAGCACGATGGTGGGCGCGAGGTAAATCACGAGTCCGGCGAAGAAGGCCGTCTGAATGCCCGGTCCGAACCGCGGCCGCATCGCGGCGTAGGTCCACACGAGCAGCAGCCCAAAGATGAAGTCGACGACGATCCAGGTGCCCGCGACCGTGCCGCTGGTCAGTGTCGCCGCATCGATGTTGTGCGACGCCGCCCATGCCTGCCAGTCGGCGGCGAGCACATAGTTGTTGGTCACGAAATCCACTACATTGGCTACCACGCCCGCCACGAGACCGCCGGTGACGACTTTCCCGGTGTTGATGGATGCCATCTCAGCTCCTTTTCGTTGCGATCGTTATCATCGACTCGAGGTCTGAGCCCGTTCAGCGGTAATACGCTTCTCGAACGCCGCCTGGGCGTCGTCCAGCATCTTCGTCCACGCCTGCGATCCGGGATCGAGCAGCGGATGCGGCCGCTCGCCCGCCTTCATGCGATCGATCTTTCCGGCAAACAGCATCTGCGGATGGCCGCTGACGTAGATGTCGGGCTTGAGCATCTTCAGTTTGCGGAACGTCGACATCGTGTCCTCGACGAGTGCCGGAAACCTCTGGTTGCCCACGAGCTTCACGCCGCCATTGGGGCCGCCGCAGCCGAAGATCGCGACCGAATAGCTGCGTCCGCCATCGGGCACATTCGTCGTCCAGACCGTGCACCCGGGTGTGTGGCCGGGCGCCCACACCGCGTGCAGCGTCGTACCACCAAGCGACACGGTATCGCCGTCCTTCAGCACGCGATCGACTTTCACCGGGGTCCAACCCTCGTCGCCAAGCGGAGAGAGATCCTTCCCGGCCTCGAGCGCCTCGGCGTCCTGCCTGATGGCCATCACCCTGGCGCCCGTCAGCTTCTTCATCGCCGCGTGCCCGCCGATGTGATCGAAGTGCGCGTGGCTCGAAAGCATGATCTTGATGTCGCGCAGCTTGAACCCGAGCCTCTCGACATTCGCGGTAATGACCGGCGTCATCTCCGTCGTGCCCGTGTCGACGAGGATGTGACCCTGCGGAGTCGTGATCAGGTATGAGGCGATATTTTTTGCCCCGACGTAGTAGATGTTGCCGACGAGACGGAACGCCTCTTCCGGCTGGCTATACGGCCCGTGGAACTGCGCACGCTGCTCGCTCGACAGCGGTGACGTCTGAGCCGAGAGAGCAATCGCGCCGGCTGTAAGAAGAAGGGCGGCGTACCGCAGGATGCGCATGGATTCCTCCTGTGCGCGCGGATTGTAGGTCTATCAACTGCCAACTGCCAACCACCAACTACCAACCAACCGTCTTGGGAGTTGGAGATTGGAAATGGGAGGTTCAGGCATCCAGCCGTGTAGACGCGTACGTCTGCGCGACGTGGATTTCGTCGAGGATTTCCTGCTCGGTGAGCACGCGCTGCGAGGATTTGGCGCGGCGGAAGACGCGGTCGACCACTTCTTCCTCCGGAACGAACCCGTGCTGCTCCAGCCAGAAGACGACGTTCGACTTGCCCGAAAGCGGGCCGATTTCAATCTGCTGGGCGCGCCCGACCATCTGCGCGGGAACGCCGGAGTACACCGCGTCCATCAGCTCCGGATCGTTCTTGCGAAACGCTTTCACCACCGCAGCCGCATGCACCCCGGTCGCAGTTCGAAACGCGTCGCGGCCGAACACGGGGTAATTGTCGGGGATCGGCTCTCCGGTCGCCTCGGAAACACTGCGCACCAGCTCGTCCAGTTTCCGCAGATCGCGGTCGATCCATCCCATGAGCACCAGATTGACGAGCAGCATATCCATCGGCGTGTTGCCGACCCGCTCTCCGATGCCGAGGATGGTGCCGTGGACGCGCGTTGCGCCCGCCTCGAGTGCGGCCAGGCTGTTGATCGTGCCCATGTCGCGATCGCGATGGCCGTGCCAGTCGATGCCGATGCCGCCGCCCTGCTCTTCGACGATCTGCCTGGTGAAGTTCACGACGGCTCGCGCGCCAGCCGGGGTCGCGTGGCCAACTGTGTCCGCGATGCACAGACGGGATGCGCCCGCGCGAATCGCCGCCGTGAACAGGCGCCGCAGCGTTCCCGGATCGGATCGCGTCGTGTCCTCGGTGACATACATCACAGACAGACCGTGGTTGACCCCAAACGAGACGGCGTCCTCGGTGCAGCGCTGCAAATAGTCGACTGTCCAATCCTCGGCATAACGCCGGATTGGGCTGGAGCCGATGAAGCAACAGCACTCGATCGCGATTCCTACTCGCTGC